>Ga0209573_1001271_pt1 | contig 40639 bp, 32 predicted proteins | sample TNRBio252014_DNA_FD_185870 | JGI IMG/M metagenome (GOLD analysis project Ga0209573, IMG submission 185870) | Wastewater treatment Type I Accumulibacter community from EBPR Bioreactor in Madison, WI, USA - TNR Reactor_6/25/2014_ DNA (SPAdes)... | ecosystem: Engineered > Bioreactor > EBPR >...
GATCGACCCGCGCCCGATGGTGATGCGGCCCAGGATCGTCGCCCCGGCGTAGATCACCACATCATTTTCAACGATGGGGTGCCGGGCATTGCCTTTCACTAAAGAACCGTCTTCGTTGACCGCGAAGCGTTTAGCCCCCAAGGTCACGGCCTGATAGAGCCGCACCCGTTGACCGATGATCGCCGTCGCGCCGATCACCACGCCAGTGCCGTGGTCGATGAAGAAACTGCCGCCAATGGTCGCGCCGGGATGAATGTCGATGCCGGTGGCCGAATGCGCGATTTCGGCAATGATGCGGGCGATCAGTGGAACGCCCAATCGGTGTAGCCGATGCGCCAACCGGTGGTGAATGATCGCCGTAATGCCGGGATAGCAGGCCAGCACTTCATCAACGCTGCCTGCCGCTGGATCGCCTTCGTAGGCGGCGCGAATATCGCTGTCCAGCAGGGCGCGCACTTCGGGCAGTTGCGCAGCGAACGCCCGGGTAATCTCCACAGCCTGATGACCGGCGTCCTGAACGCTCTCCGCTCCGGCGGCATACTGCAATTCCCGCTGCACTTGTCCCTGCAAGTGCCGCAGCGCCGTATCCAGGGTATGCCCGACGTAGTAGTCAATGCTTTCTTCGTTCAGGTCATGCCCGCTCAGGCGATTCGGAAACAGCGCCGCGCTCAACCCCTCGACAATGCCGGTCAAAACCTTGCGCGAGGGCAGGCGAGGCGGTCGATGCACGCGCTGCCGCTCCGCCAGCGACCGTTCGCGCTGGTCGCGTAACTGGGCCACCAGGGTATTGATATCCCCGCGCATACCGGGGAACGGTAGCCCATCGATCGATTGAATTTTGGCGCTCACGCCGCCAACCCTTTGGCGTCAAACACGCCTTCAAACAGCACGGAACTGAGGTAACGCTCGCCGGAATCGGGCAGCACCACGACAATCGTTTTACCGGTACTCTGCGGGCGCTGGGCGATGCGGACCGCTACTGCCGCCGCTGCCCCGCAGGAAATTCCCGCCAGAATGCCTTCTTCCCGCGCCAGTCGGTGCGCGTAGTGAATCGCTTCTTCATTGCTGACCTGCTCGATCTCGTCGACCAGCGACAGATCTAGCACCTCTGGGACAAAGCCCGCGCCAATACCTTGGATCTTATGGGGCGCGGGCTTGAGCGGTTCGCCGGCCCGCTGCTGCGTTAGCACGGGACTGGCCACCGGTTCCACCGCGACCGACAGGATCGGCTTGCCTTGGGTGTGCTTGATGTAGCGGGAGACTCCGGTAATGGTGCCGCCGGCGCCGACCCCGGACACCAAAATGTCCACTGCGCCGTCCGTGTCGTTCCAGATTTCCGGCCCGGTGGTCTGTTCATGAATGGCCGGGTTCGCAGGATTCTTGAACTGCTGAAGCAAGAGGTAGCGTTCCGGGTCCGACGCGGCGATCTCCTCGGCCTTGGCGATAGCGCCGCTCATGCCCTTCGCTCCTTCGGTCAGCACCAGTTTCGCGCCGTAGGCAATCAGCAGCTTGCGGCGCTCCAGACTCATGGTTTCCGGCATGGTCAGGGTTAGTGGAATGCCTCGGGCGGCGGCGACAAACGCCAGCGCGATGCCGGTGTTGCCGCTGGTCGGTTCGACCAGTTCCTTGCCGGGTCCCAATAGCCCTCGTCGTTCAGCATCCCAGATCATGGCTGCGCCAATCCGGCATTTGACGGAATAAGCCGGGTTACGCCCTTCGATCTTGGCCAGCACAGTGGCCGGCGCGCCCTCAGTGATTCGGTTCAGCCGCACCAGTGGGGTGCGGCCGATGGACTGGGAATTGTCTTCGTACCAATGCGCCATGGCGAATTCTCCAAAGACTCAACGGCTGGGTTGATAGATTTGGTCGAAAGTACTGCCATCGTTAAAGTGGGTTTGCTGCGCTTTCTGCCAGCCGCTGAAGACCTCGTCGATGGTGAAAAGATTGACCTTGGAGAACTGATCGGCGTACTTCGCAGCGACTTGGGGATCCTGCGGGCGATAGAAGTGCTTACCGGCCAGGTTCTGCCCTTCTTCGCTATACAGATAGTGCAGATACGCCTCAGCGACCTTGCGCGTGCCCTTTTTGTCCACCACCTTGTCGATCACGGTCACCGGTGGCTCGGCCAGAATCGACAGGGAAGGCACGACGATTTCGAATTTGTCCGTTCCCAGCTCCTTAGTCGCGAGAAACGCCTCGTTCTCCCAGGACAGGAACACGTCGCCGATACCCCGTTCGGCGAAGGTGGTCAGGGAACCGCGCGCACCGGAATCCAGCACGGCGACGTTTTTATACAGCCGGGCCACAAAATCGCGGGCCTTGGCCTCGTCGCCACCGGGTTGCTTCAGGACGTAGCCCCAGGCGGCGAGATAGTTCCAGCGCGCTCCGCCAGAGGTTTTCGGGTTGGGGGTGATGACCGAGACGCCGGGCTTGACCAGATCGTCCCAGTCCTTAATACCCTTAGGGTTACCCTTGCGCACCAGGAAGACAATGGTCGAAGTATAGGGTGAACTGTTATTGGGTAGCCGCTGCTGCCAGTCGGTGGGAATCAGCTTGGCTTTTTCAGCGATGGCGTCGATATCGTAAGCCAGGGCCAGGGTCACGACATCGGCGGCCAGACCGTCGATTACCGCCCGCGCCTGCTTGCCCGCGCCGCCATGTGACTGCTGGATGACGACGGTTTCACCGGTCTGGCTTTTCCAGTGCTTGGCGAACGCGGCGTTGAAGTCCTGATAAAGCTCGCGGGTCGGGTCGTAGGAGACGTTCAGCAGGGTGACGTCGGCTTGAGCGGTTCCAAGCAGCAGAGCCGCAGCGCCTGCTAGTACAGTACGAGTGATGCCAAGTGAAAGGTTCATCGTTACACTCCGAAATAGTTATAACCAGATCGAAGCTTAAAGATGAATAGTAATAATGGAAAATAATATATTGCGAAATCGTTATGCGTTTTTCTGCTATCCGATATGGGTTGCCGCGCTCGATAGCTTCCTCATTGAACGCCAAGGCGCCAGGATGCAGAGACGCAAGGAAGAACAAGATAATCACGTTGCGTCTTCGCGCCTTGGCGTTATTTGTCCATTACAATCCGTTGACGACCCGATGAATGCCGTTTTTGACGATTCGTTCACCGAAGTTGATGACCATGCCCAGTTTCATTCCAGTCAGCCTGAGATACGTCAGGACTTGGGCCTCAAAAATTGTGTTGTATTGCGCAACGGCTTTGCATTCGACGATCACCAGGCCGCCTACGATGACATCAATACGTAGCGGTGAGGCGAGCGTCTGACCTTTGTAGGGAATCGGCAGGGCAACCTGGCGCTGCACAGGCAGGCTGCGGTGTTTCAGTTCCCAAACCAGGGCCTCTTCGTAAACACTTTCGAGCAGACCCGGGCCGCCGAGGGTGCGGTGGGCCTCAATGGCGGATTCAACGATGTGGCGGCTGAGTTCGTTCTCGGTCATCAATACAGCTCCTTAATTTTTAACGCAAAGGCGCAAGGACGCCAAGACGCTAGATTTTTTTCATGAGTATTTCCCTTTGCGTCCCTGCGTCTTAGCGCCTTTGCGTTTCATTTCTTCATTTCTTCGTCCCAAACTCAACCTATCGCCCGCCGGGCAATCCCCTTAGGTTTGCGCTTTTTCAACCGCAGGGCTTCCTTCTGCCGCCGCTCAGCGAGATCCATCAGCGTCTGCTGCGAACCGCGTGGATCATCACCCTCGCCCGGCATCCGCTGGATATAACTACCGTCAGGCTGCATATCCCAGGCGCTGCGCCGGTCGTTGATTTGCACATCCAGAATCTGCCGCAATTCCCGTTGCAAGTCCGAGGTATCCACTGGCGTCACCACCTCGACCCGATCTTCGAGATTGCGCTTCATGCAGTCTGCCGAGCCAATGAAGTACTCTTCATTACCCCCGTTATGGAAATGGAAAATTCGGGTGTGCTCTAGAAACCGCCCAACGATGCTGATGACTCGCACATTCTCCGAAATGCCCGGAATGCCGGGCCGCAACCGGCAGGTGTCGCGGACGATCAGGTCAACCCGAACCCCAGCCTGCGAAGCCCGATACAGCGCCGCCGTCACTTCCTTATCCTCTAGGGCGTTCATTTTGAACTGGATCAGCGCCGGCCTGCCCGCTTTGGCATGACCGATTTCCCGCTCGATTTTGGCCAGCAGACCCGGCTTGAGTACCTTGGGCGCAGGCAGCAGCTTGCGGTAGTTGCGTTTGGGGACGTAGCCGGTGGTGAGGTAGTTAAACAGTTCCGTCAAATCCTCGCCGATGGTCGAATCGCAGGTCAGCAGGCCTAAATCGCTATATATTCGGGCAGTGCCAGAGTGGTAGTTGCCAGTGCCGATGTGGGCGTAGCGGCGCAGACCGTTGTAATCACGGCGCACGACCAGAATGACCTTGCTATGTGTCTTCAGACCCAGCACCCCATAGGTCACATGAATGCCCGCTTCCTCCAACCGATTCGCCCAGCGGATGTTGGCCGCCTCGTCAAACCGCGCTTTCAGTTCCACTACTACCGTGACCTGCTTGCCATTTTGTGCAGCATCAATCAGATATTCGATGATCTTGGAGTCTTCCGAGGTGCGGTACAGGGTCATCTTGATCGCCAGCACCTTGGGATCAAGGCTGGCCTCTAGGACAAACCGCTCGACCGAAGTCGCAAACGATTCATAGGGATGCTGCAACAGGATCGGCCCGGTTTCACGGATGATGTGGAAGATATTCCGCTTGTCGTTCAGCTTTGGATGATCGAGCGGATGATGTGACGGTTCATACAGATCAGGCCGGTTGATCGCGATAATCTGGAACAGGTCTTTCATCGCCATCATCCCATCCACTTCAAACACTTCATTGGCCTCATCCAGACCGAGTTCAGCGGCCAGCATCCCGCGATGGATCGGGTCCATGTGCTTCTCCACCTCCAGCCGCACGATGGGCGCAACCTTGCGCTCGCGTAATTCCGATTCGATCATCACCAATAAATCATCGGCCTGTTCCTCGTCACGCTCGGTAATCGCGTTGCGGGTCACGCGGAACAACTCGCAGGCTTCCACAACCATCCCTGGAAATAGGAGATCAAGGTTGTTGGCCATCACGTCCTCCAGCGGCACATACAGTTCCTCATCGCCGACCTTGAGAAAGCGCGGAATCCCTGACCCGATGGGGACCTTGATGCGCGTCAGGCCGCTGGCGTCGTCGTTGGTATAGCGCACGGTCACGAGCAGATTGAGCGACAGGTTGGAAATAAATGGGAAGGGATGGGCGGGATCCATGGTTTGCGGCGTGACCAGCGGGAAGATATTGCTCAGATAATATCCCCGCATCTGCTTCCGTTCGGCCTCGGTCAACCGCTTGTAGCTGCGTAACCGGATGCCCTGATCCTTGAGTAACCGATGCAGGTGAGAGGCCAGCACCCGTTGCTGTTCCACGATGTCACGCACCACGGCTAGACATTCGCTTAACTGCTGCTCGGGACTGCGGCCATCCAATGACCGTTCTCGCACCCGCGCCCCAATCTGTTGCTTGAGTCCACCAATGCGCTTCATAAAGAACTCGTCCAGATTGGAGCTGACAATTGCCAGAAACTTGACCCGCTCCAGCAGTGGCGTCCGCTCGTCTTGCGCTTCATGCAGCACTCGCTGATTGAACGCCAGCCAGGTCAGTTCACGGTTCAGATACCACTCAGGCGCGTTCGGATCGAAAACCGGCGGCTCCGGCGCGGATTCCGGCTCGGGCGTGGGTTCCAATCCCGGGGACGCTTCCGCAACGGCTTGCTCATCGGATCGTTTGCTGCACGGCGGGGTTGCAATGGATTCAGCATCCTGGGCAGAGGCCTGGGCTTGTTCGGTCATGATCGCCACACCTTGATTAATTTTAATCTCAGTTTATTTTGATTTGGGTTTGGGTTCTGTAGCGAGCGCTGCTTCCAGACGCTCACACAACGTCCGTAGCACTTCGATGCGCGCATGGCGCTTATCGTTCGCCGCGACGAGCGTCCACGGAGCCTGACGGGTGCTGGTGCGCTCGACCAGGTCGTTGACGGCCAACTCGTAGTCCGCCCAGCGTTCGCGGTTGCGCCAATCTTCGTCGGTCAGCTTCCAGGCCTTGTAAGAGATTTGTTCGCGTTCCTGGAAACGGCGTAGCTGCTCTTCCTGGGTGATGTGCAGCCAGAATTTCAGCAACACAATGCCGCGCTCCGCCAGTTGCGCTTCAAAATCATTGATTTCGGCATAGGCGCGCTGCCACTCGCGGGTGCGGGCGAATCCCTCGATCCGCTCCACCAGCACCCGTCCGTACCAACTGCGATCGTAGATCGTGACCCGACCGGCGCGCGGCAGATGCCGCCAGAACCGCCAGAGGTAGTTATGGGCGGCTTCTTCATCGGTCGGCGCGGCGATTTGAATGACTTGATAGTCGCGAGCATCCAGCGCAGCGGTGATCCGGCGAATGCTGCCGCCCTTACCGGCGGCGTCCCAGCCCTCGAACACCAGAATCGTCGATACGGCCTTTTCACGGGCGGCGCGCTGAAGTTGGTTGAGTTTAGCCTGATAGCGTTTCAATTCCGTGTCGTAAGCGTCCTTGTCCAGGGCTTTGCTCATATCCAGCCGCGACAGGATAGTGACGGGCGGCAACCCGCCCGTCTCCGGGACTGGCTTGGGCGCATGAGCATCGCCGTTGCTGCTCGCCAGCGGCGTTTTGGCCTCGTCCAGCCGGAAGCGGATCGCATCGCGGATGGCGGTGGCCACGACGATGCTGCGGTAGCGCTCATCGTAGCCTTCCACAATTTTCCACGGCGCCAGGCCGGTGCTGGTTTTCATGATGGTCCGTTCGGCGGCGGCGATGAACAAGTCGTACATCTCCCAGTGTTGCCAGTCGCGCCGGGAAACGCGCCAGTGCAGCAGCGGGTTTTTCTCCAGTTTGCGTAGCCGTTCTTTTTGGGCATCCTTGGACAGATGCATCCAGAATTTCAGGATCAGCGCGCCATCGTCAGCCAGGGTTTTCTCGAAGGTTTTGATCCGCTCCAGTCGCTCGTCGAATTGCGCCAGATCAACGCGATTAAATACCCGGTCGAGAATCGGTGTGGAATACCAGGAACTCAGGAGCAAGCCCATCCGCCCCCGGGCCGGCAATTCCCGCCAGAACCGCCAGTATTCCGGCCGGTCGCGCTCCTCGTCGGACGGGTCGCCGAAAGCCCGGGTTACCAGCCAGCGCGAATCCAGCCATTCATGGAGTTTATTGACGGTCTCGCTCTTGCCAGCGCCGTCTACACCGGCGAAAACCACAATGACCGGAAAAGGGGCGTTGCGCAGTTCCATCTGGGTCATCAGCAACTCTTCCCGTAATTGGAGAGCCTGTTGGTGATAGTCCTCTTTGGGTAATTTGTGTTGCAGTTCGGCAGTTCTGAACATCGTGATTCTCACTGGCATGGATACAGAGGTAGGGGTGAGTGAATGGACCGCATCCCATCCCGGGCAAGATCGAGGTCATGGGCAACCTCTGGTTAGGGATTATCAGCCACCCGGTTTAATGCTAATCTTAATTCAGTTGACCGATATACGCTCGACTCTCCCACTTGAGTCTGAACGGTCGTCCTGACCGCCAAAAAAGGCCAAGTTAATGACAAACAAAGGAGAAACTGATGAAGCGGCAACTTTTGGCCGGTCTGATTCCTGTTTTACTGGCGTTGTCCGGCCCCGTCCAGGCGGATATCTATGCTTTTGTAGACAAAAATGGGGTGCGGCATCTTAGTAATGTTCCCAACGACCCGCGCTATAAGCTGGTCATGCGCACTCCCGCCTACAGCAAGAAGGCGGCTCAGCCCTCCAGTTACGCTCCCAGTGGTCTCTACGGTGGCGCGGGGATCAACCCACGCAATCCGTCCCAGCAAGCGACTCGCGTTAAGTCCCTCCGGGTCAATGAACAGAATCGCCAGCGGTTCGCCGCTGATGTGAACCGCATCGCCGCGCAACACCGTCTGGAACCGGCGTTGATGCATGCCGTCATCAGCGCCGAATCTTCCTATAATCCCTGGGCGGTTTCTCCCAAGGGCGCTATGGGCCTCATGCAACTGATGCCCGGCACCGCTGAACGGTTCGGCGTCGCCAACCCCTATGACCCTATTGCGAACATGAACGGCGGCGCTCGTTATCTACGCTGGCTGCTCGACCGGTTCAACGATCCCCGGCTGGCGGTGGCCGCCTACAATGCGGGCGAGGGTGCGGTGCAGAAGTATGGCAACCAAATCCCGCCCTATCGGGAAACCCAGACCTATGTCGTGCGCGTATTGGATTTTTACCAGCGTTATCGGAGCGGACCGTACAATGCCGGAACGCTGGCGCTCAATGCCAGTTATGCCGGTGACGCCAGAGCGGACCGGGTTGGCTCCGGCGGCGTCACCATCATCACCCCGCGCACGGGTAGCCGCTCTGCGGCCACGCGGGTCATCAACTCCGGGCGACCCGGTTCGACCCCGGCGCCTCGCACTTATCTGACCCCGACCGGCGACCGGGTTATCGTTGGCAACAGCTCCGGCAACCGCAGCACGGTTCGCCCCCCGGTCAAAGTGGTCAACGTCCCCTTGTTCGCGGGTAACGACAAGTAGGATTAGTGTGGGGTTTTGTGGGAGAGGGAAATCGACCGCTACAGGCGACCTATCTGAAACCCGGCGCCGGGATCGCGCCGGATAGCGGACGGCGTTCCGTGCGGCGCTGGGCCGTCGGGTTGCTGGCTGGCCTGCTGATCATTGGCGTCGGCGGTGACGTGGGCGCGACGGAATCGTTGCAACACCGGCGGGAAGCGTTCCAGATCGCCGAGCAGTCCCTGCGGAATGGAACGCCTGTCGACTACAGTCCGCTTCGCGACTACCCGCTCTATCCCTATCTGCGCTATCAGGATGTATCCCGCCGGTTGGCGGCCTTGCCCGCCGCCGAGGTTCGGGATTTTCTGCAAGCGTATCCCGATACGCCGCTGGCGGGCCGCCTGCGCAATGCCTGGTTGGGTCAACTGGCTCAAGCAAAACGCTGGGACGATTATCTCCGCGACGCCCTTCCTGGCCGCGATCCCACGCTCGAATGCTGGCGTCGGCAGGCGCTGCTCCAGACCGGTCAGCATGAAGCGGCATTGAACGACTTTACCGCGATCTGGTTGCGCGGCAGTTCGCTGCCTGGCGCCTGCGATCCGGTCATGGCCGCCTGGCAGACTCAGGGTAACCCTTCACCGGAATTGCGCTGGCGGCGGTTCGCTCTGGCGATGGCGAATCGTGACGCCGGGCTTGCCCGATTCCTGCAGGCTGATATGGCCGAGACCGACCGGCTCGCAGCCGACGCCTGGCTGGCGGTGGCCGATGATCCCACACGGGTTTTAGAGGCGACGAGATTTCAAACCGATGATCCGCGCACCCCGGCGATTCTGGCCGACGGGCTGCAACGCTGGCTGCGTCTCGATGCGCTGGCCGCCGCTGCTGCCCTTGACGTCTTGAAGGAACGTGATGGAACCCTGGCTCCGGCGCTGGCGGAGGTGGAACAACAGTTGGCGCTGTGGATCGCCAGCGACTATCACGCAACAGCCATGGCGCGACTGGCCGCCTTGCCGGAAACGGTGGTGGATCAGGATGTGCGGGAATGGCGGGTTCGGGTGAGCTTGCGTCAGGGCGACTGGGCCAGCGTGCTGCGCGAGGTTGAGGCCATGCCGCCCGCTGAACGGGACAGCCTGCGTTGGCAGTACTGGCGGGGCAGGGCGTTGGATGCGCTGGGGCGCAGCGAGGAAGCCCGTTTGGCCTATCAGCGCATTGCGAGCCAACGCGACTATCACGGGTTTCTGGCCGCCGACCGGCTAGGCGCAACTTATACCATCACCCATATTCCACTGGACGCATCACCAACCGAACTGGACACACTGCTCGTCGCTGCGCCGGGTTTGCAACGAGCGCGGGAGTTATACATTCTGGGCCGTGAACCGGAGGCGGAGGCGGAATGGCGGCTGGCCATGCAAACATTGAACGGCGCGGCGCTGAAACAGGCGGCGCGGCTGGCCTATCGCTGGGATTGGCGCTATCAGGCGATTGTTACGGTGGCGCGGGCCGAGCATTGGGATGATCTGGAACTGCGCTTTCCGTTAGCCTACCGCGACTGGGTGATGGCGAACGCCCGCGCTGAGTCTCAGGTAGACCCAGCTTGGGTATATGCCGTGATTCGCCAGGAAAGCAGTTTTCGGCCTGACGCCCGCTCGCCGGTCGGGGCGCTGGGGTTGATGCAGATCATGCCCGCAACGGGGCGGCAAATTGCTCAGGAGTTGCGGGACGCCAATCCGCCCGATTTGCTGCAACCGGAAATCAATATCCGCTATGGCGCGTATTACCTGCAACAAATTTTACAGCGGTTGCAGAATAATCCGGTGCTGGCGACCGCCGCCTATAACGCTGGTCCTGGCAAAGTGGCGCAGTGGTTGCCGTCCGGCGATCCGTTATCAGCGGATGTTTGGGCGGAAACCATCCCTTATCGCGAAACTCGGGCTTATGTGCAGCGGGTCATGGAATACGCTGCTGTTTACCGGTTTCTGCTCGGCCTGCAAGGTTCTGAAACGACGCTGAGCGCCCGAATGAAGCCGATATTACCGGCGCCGCCGGCGTCGCCAGAATCGGTCAGCCCTACAGCAGGATAGGGTCAAATCAGGCGATTTCCGACAAAGCCCTTCATCACCTGTCGCCCTGGGCCGAAGGGTCAATCCGTGGAAACTAAAGATTCTTGTGATTGACGTCTATCAGGGAGAAGCCAGCCCGTGAACTATAACGACTCCATCATCTTTCGTAGTGGCCTGACCATGGGCGGCATTGTGCTGCTGGCGCTGTTGAGCATGATCAGCTCCGTCTTTATCGCCGAGTCCAGCAAAGGCGACGCCGCCGCTATCAATCTGGCGGGTTCGCTGCGTATGCAGTCCTACCGGATCGCTACCCGTCTGCAATATTCCACGGACGCCGAAACCGATCGCGCTGCGGAGGCGTCCCGCGAGATCAGCGTGTTTGAGCGCCGACTGGATCAACTCTGGCGCACCGACGCAATTTCGGCGGCAGCAAATAATCCGCGTAATCAGACGCTTCGCGCCATTGAGTCGTTCTGGCGCGAGAATCTGCGGCCAATTCTGCAAACCTCCGTATCAGACCTGACGCCACCTACCGCCTATCTTCATCAGGTCGATGATTTCGTCGCCAAGCTGGACGCTTTCGTCAAACTGCTGGAGCAGGATAGTGAGGCGAAAATCTTGTTGCTGCGGCTGGTGCAAGGAGTAGCCCTGTTTATGACCCTGGTGCTGATTTTCGTCGCCATGTACCAGTTGCATAGCGGAGTGGTGACGCCCTTGCGCGATCTGGTGGAACTGGCCCACAAGGCGCGGGGCGGCGATCTGTCGGTGCGGGCTGGCCATGTAGGCAATGATGAGTTGGGAGTGCTGGGCCATGCCTTTAATCTGATGGCGGCGGATCTGTCCGCCATGTACGCCGATTTGGAGACGCGGGTGGAGCAGCAGACCCAGGCGTTGCGAGTCAGCAATCGGTCGCTGGAACTGTTGTATAACACCGCCCGCCGACTGGGCGAGGCGGCTCCCGATACCGCGACTTATCAAGCGCTGTTGGCGGACATTGAACGGTTGACGGGCATGGGTTCGGTTTATCTGTGCCTCATCCATCCGGCGACGCGCCAGGTCACCCAGATGTTCTCGGCGCATCCCCGGTCGCTGGCTACTTTGCCGCCCTTCTGTAGACGCCCTCACTGCGAAACTTGCCTGGGCGATGGCGCGACCCATCCTCTGGATACGGACTCAAACGTTTTTTCCATTCCGATCCAGGATCAGGAGCAGCGTTTCGGAGTGCTGATTGTTCGCAACCCGGGACTGGAATCGACGGCGAGTTGGCAACTGCCGTTGCTGGAAGCGGTGGCGCTCAACATCGCTGCGGCCTTGCGGGCCGGCGAACAGTCCGAGCATCATCACCGGTTGGCGTTGCTGGAGGAACGCAACGCGATTGCCCGGGAATTACACGACTCGCTGGCGCAATCGCTGTCCTATCTTAAAATTCAGGTAGGACGCCTGCACCTGGCCGCGAATGGTCTCGACACTCCGCTGGAAACCCGTGACGTCATTGCCGAATTGCGCGAGGGTCTCAACAGCGCGTATCGGCAACTCCGTGAGTTGATTACGACCTTCCGGCTGAAGATGGAGTATCCCCGCCTGGAGGACAGTTTGCACGAGATGGCGCGCGAATTCAGCCGGCGCAGTGGGGTGTCGGTCGATCTGGACCAGTCGGCTTGGACCTATACGCTGAATCCTAACGAGCAGATTCATGTGATGCAGATCGTCCGGGAAGCCTTGAACAATGCTGTGAAACACGCCCGCGCCAGTCAGGTTTCGGTGCGATTGTGCAGTTTGGATAGTGGCGAAGCGGTGGTCGAGGTCGTGGATAATGGCATCGGCCTGCCGGCTCAGCCCGAACGGGACCAGCATTTTGGCCTCAATATCATGCGTGAACGGGCCGAACATGTGGGCGGTGTACTGAGCCTGTCTTCCCCGCCAGGTCAGGGTGTGCGGGTGCGGCTGAGTTTCCGTCCCGCCGTCTGCCGGAATTCCCTAACTCCACGGGTCGAGGCCTCCCATGTCTGAAGATGTGCAAACCATTTTGGTGATCGACGATCACCCCTTGATGCGCAAGGGGATTTTGCAACTGATCGCCATGGAGGATTCGCTGCGGCTGGTGGGCGAAGCCGGCGATGGTCAGCGGGGACTGGAGCTGGCGCGGCAATTACGCCCGGATTTGATTCTGCTGGATTTGAACATGCGCGGATTGAGTGGGCTGGAGACGCTGAAGGCGGTGAAAGCGGCTGATCTGGACAGCCGCGTGATTATCCTGACCGTGTCCGACAGTGAGGAGGATGTGGTCGCGGCGCTGCGGGCGGGGGCTGACGGGTATCTGCTCAAGGATATGGAGCCAGAGGACGTGCTGCGCAACCTGAAAATCGCTTCACAGGGACGGATTGCCCTGGGTGAGCGGGTTGCGGCAATCATGGCCGACGCCCTGCGCCATGAAAATCAACCCCTTCCAGTCGCCAGCGCCCGGCTGACCGAGCGTGAGCAGGAAATTCTGGCGCTGATCGCAACGGGCTTCAGCAATAAGCTGATCGCCCGCCAGTTGAAGATCACCGAAGGGACGGTGAAAGTGCATGTCAAGCACCTGCTGCGCAAATTGAATCTGGATTCGCGGGTGGAAGCCGCCGTCTGGGCGGTCAAGCATCAGTTTCGGGGGTCGTTGCCGCACCGCGAGGGGTGAAGCGGTCTATTCCGTTCAAGATTGCTCAGTCATCGCTAACTGAATCGCAAGGCCCGCAAAGATCATTCCCGCTACACGATTCATCGCCCGCTGCGCCCGCGCCGATGAATAGAGCCATTCGCCCAAAGCGCCGGCGGCCAGCGCAATCCCGCCAAACACCAGGACTGTGGCGATGATGAACACTCCGCCCAAACCGAGCAGTTGCGGCGTCAACGCTCCACGCGCCGGATCGGCGAACTGGGGGAGGAACGCCAGGAAGAAGATCGAGACCTTGGGATTAGTGACATTCATGAAAACGCCGCGCCGGTAGAGACGCCATCCGTGTTCGCGGCTGCGGGTGTTCCCCCGGATGGCTGATGGATTTGCACGGAACGCCTGCCAGGCGAGATAGAGCAGATAGGCGGCGCCGATTAGTTTCAGGATCGTGAAGGCGAGGGCAGAGGCTTGGAAAATCGCCGCCACGCCCAGAGAAACGGCGGTGGTGTGCATGAGCAGCCCGCTGCATAATCCCAGAGTCACCAGCCAGCCGGCCAAACGACCATGCAGCGCGGATTGGGTGAGTACAAAGAGATTATCCGGGCCAGGCGTCAGCCCCAGCACAATGGAGGTCGCAAAGAAGGCGCTCAGGGTTTCCAATGGAAGCAAAGCCATGTCAGGGGTCTCCGGGCGGGTCTGGAGGGAATTTGTTTTATGGATATAAAGGTGCGTTGAGCCATGCAAGCGTTTATTTTCGCTGACCGGCTGGGCCGGGAGCTGGAGCCGCTGACCGACCGCGCCTGTGTAGCGTTATTGCCGGTAGTCGGCAAGCCGGTGCTGGAGCATACGCTGGAAGCGCTGGCCGCCGCTGGATTGCGCCGGGCGGTCGTCGCTGTTGCATCGGGCGCCGACGGCGCCGAAAAATTGCGGGCGGTGATCGGCGATGGCCGTCGCTGGGGAATGCGGCTGGATTATGCGCCGACCAGCGGCGAGGAAGAGCCAGAGAGCGTTGTAGAGCGTTGCTCGTCCCGGCTGGAGGATGAATTATTGCTGTTGCGGGGTGATGTCCTGCACGGCGCGGCAGTCGCGGATTTTCTGCGGCTGGCGGGTGAACTGGCTGGGCCGGTCGCGCAAGGCCGTGTTGCGGGCGGGTCATTGAGCCTGTGTCGGCATCGTGCGGGCGGTCGGGCCGGCCTGGAGCCGTTGCGCTGGTCGGGGGAACCTTCGATGACGCCGCTGCTGTGGCCGGTGGTGGAATTGCCCGGCGCGGCTTTGAACCGGCTGGAGTCGTGGCGGGCCTATCATCGCGCCAATCTGGATGCCGCCGCCGGCCGTTTTCCGGGATTGATCGCGCCGGGCCGCGCCGTGGCCCCCGGCCTGACTGTGGGACTGCGTTCCGAAGCCTCGCCGCACAGTTTGCGGCAGGGCGTGGCGTTCATTGGCGGCGCGTGCCGGGTGGAGGCGACCGCCGAATTGCGCGGCGAGGTCGTGGTGTCTGACCGGGTGATGATCGACCGTTACGCGACCATTCAGGACAGCGTGGTGTTGCCGGACACCTACATCGGCGAGCGCGTGAATGTGCGCAACGCGATTATTCAGGGGCATCAGTTGATTCAGGTGGATACCGGGGCGATTGCATCGGTCGTTGAGGCGTTTTCTTCAGCGGATTCGCCGGACGCCCCGTTGCACGAGACGCTGGCTGATCCGCTGCACCGGTTACTGGGGTTGCTGGCGCTGGCGCTGTCCTTGCCCTTATGGCCGGTCGCGCTGGCGCTGGCGCTGGCCACGAATGTGAATACCCCTTTGCGCGAAGTCAAATTGCGGAGCAACCAGTTCGGGTTTGATCCATGCGGCGGACGGCGGCGGCAGGTGTTCATCGCCCGGGAATGGGCAGTTCCGGTTCCCGTCTTGCGGTATTTGCCACGCCTGCTGGCGGTGGTCAGCGGCGATTTGCGGCTGGTCGGCGTGGAACCGCTGACGCCTGAACAGGCGGATAGCCGGGTAGAGGACTGGGAGCGGGTCAGCGATCAGGCGCCCGCCGGGTTGATCGGGCCGACCGCGCTGAATCTGCCGCCCGATGCGCCTCGGGAGCAGCGTTTGCTTAGTGACGCTTTCTATGCCCGCCAGCGCAGCACTGACCGGGATTTGCGTTTTCTGTTGCAGGGCGTGGGAGTGCTGTTCACCCGCCGGGCGTGGTGGCCCGTGTAATTCTGCGGAAAATTCATTCAATCACTGAACGTATGGCAACCCGAAGGGATTGAAACGCATGGAACTTTCATTCTGGCATGAACGCTGGGAACGAGCCGAAATCGGTTTTCACAACTTGGAGATTAACGTTCATTTGCAACAGTTCTGGAGCGCGCTGAACCTGCTGCCGGGACAGTGCGTCTTTGTTCCGCTGTGCGGTAAAAGCCGTGATCTGTTGTGGCTGGCCGGAGAAGGCCATCCGGTGACGGGTGTGGAAATCAGTCCGCTGGCGGTCGAGGCGTTCTTTCAGGAGAACGGCTTGCAGGCGCGCCGTTGGCGGGAAGGAGCGTTCGAGATTTGGCAACAAGACGAAATTCGCATTCTGCTCGGCGATTTTTTCGATCTGGAGCCGCGCCATCTGGCGGATTGCGCGGGCGTCTATGACCGGGCTTCATTGATTGCGCTGCCGCCCGCGATGCGCGAGCGCTATGTTCATCATCTTGATACGCTGCTGCCGCCGGAAGTGCAGACGCTGCTGGTCACGCTGGAATACGACCAGACGGTGTTGCCGGGGCCGCCGTTCGCTGTTGATGAGGCGGAAGTGCGCCGGTGGTATGCAGGGACGCATGAGATTGAGGCGCTGACGGTGCGCGATGCGCTTTCAGAAGAATCTCGCTGGCGAGATCGGGGTTTGACTTGGCTGTTCGAGCGGGTCTACCGGTTGGCGCGCCGGGTGGAAACTCGCGCATGACCCAGATCAACGCGCTGTCGCCGGCGGCGGTCGTGTTGCGGGTGTTTCTGCCCTTCGCTGCTGGTTACTTTTTGTCCTATCTCTACCGCACGATTAACGCGGTGCTCTCGCCGCATCTGGTGGCGGAGCTAGGGCTTGACGCGACCGATCTGGGTTTGCTGACCAGCATTTATTTCCTGACCTTCGCCGCGTTTCAGTTGCCGCTGGGGATGTTGCTGGATCGGTTCGGGCCGCGCCGGGTCGAGGCGACTTTACTGCTGTTCGCTGCTGCCGGCGCGGGACTGTTCGCCGTCAGCAGCAGTGCTGCGGAACTGATTATTGGCCGGGCGCTGATCGGGCTGGGCGTGTCGGCCTGTCTGATGGCCAGTTTTAAAGCGTTCGTGCTCTGGTTCCCGGCGTCGCGTTTGCCGGCGGTCAATGGCTGGGTGCTGGCGGCGGGGGGGTTGGGGGCGCTGGTTGCTACAGCGCCGGTGGAAGCAGCCTTGCAATTTACCGACTGGCGCGGGTTGTTCATGATCCTGGCGGTTTTGAGTTTTGCGGCGGCGGCGACCTTGTGGCAGGTGGTCCCGGAACGCGGCGGCGGCGCAACGACTCAGGGTTGGCGGGCGCAGTGGCGCGAGGTGTTGGGCATTTTCCGCAGTCCGGTATTCTGGCGCGTCGCGCCGGCTTCCGTACTGTCGCAGGCGTCGTTCCTGGCCATTCAGGGCCTGTGGGCGGGGCCGTGGTTGCGCGATGTATCGGGTTTCGATCAGGCAGCCACGGCTGAATCCTTATTCTGGATCGCTGCGGCGATGGTAGCGGGTTTTCTCGGCATGGGGCAATTGACCTACCGCTTGTCGCGCTTGGGCGTTGCGCCGCTGAGCGTTGCGGTGAGCGGCATGGCGCTGTTTATGTTGACGCAGTTGGCGCTATTGCTCGATTGGGGATTGCCAAAGCCGCTGTGGGTGCTGTTTGGCTTCTTTGGCGCCGCCGGAACGCTGACTTACGCCATTCTGACTCAGGCATTTCCGCTCGCGCTGGCGGGCCGGGTCAACACGGCGCTGAATCTGTTGATCTTCGTGGCAGCGTTTGCCGGACAATGGGGTATGGGCGCGATCATCAACCGTTGGCCGCTGGCGGGCGGCGGTTACGCAGAACCCGGATATCAACTGGCGTTCGGACTGGCGCTGGCGTTGCAGGCGCTCACTTGGGTCTGGTTGCTGATCGGCGCCCGGCGGCCCCTCAAAGAGGACGTCTGAACCCTGCCATTACCACAACGACCGCAGCCGGGCCGTGACCTCGCTTCGCAAAATCTACACAATCCCCTTTTGCCAATCCTCAGGAATTTTCACAATGCGAACCCTTTCCCCCGCTGGCCAGCAGGCCGTCAATGATCTGGCGCAGCGCCATGGTTTCAGTTCGGATGCTGTCTTGAATATGCTCGACGCGGTGATCAATGGTCGCGGCAGCATGGCGCAGTTCAATCACCCTGAATTCGGCGGCGCGGGCCAATGGATGCAGGGCGGGATGACCATGGTGTCCGACCTGTTTAACAACGCTCTAAAAAGTCGGGTTGATGCGCTGTGCAGCGATCTGTCCAACCTGGCGGCGAGCCAGCCGGACCTGATTAACGGAGGCAGCTTCCAGTCGCAGAGCCAGGGCGGCGGCTACGGCCAGCAGCAAGTCAGCTTCGGCGGCGGCGCGCCGCAAAACGGCGGCGGCGGTCAGCAACAGCAGAACGGTTCAGGGCCGGTTGGGCCGGTCAGCTTGTTTGTTCCGCCGACCCCCGGCAGTTCCGGCGACTGGTGGGGCGCGGATTTGCGCTGGCCGACCAGCACCGGCGCCCAGAATGGCGTGTGCTACGCCTACTTCGCCCAAGCCCGGCGGCTGGCGATTGAAGTAGGCGGGCGGGTGACGCTCTACGACACGCTCGATCATCAAATTGGCGGGTTCTCGCAGCAGCAGGGCGCGAGCGGGTCGCTGACGTTTTCCAGCCAGTACGGTCTGGTGGATGTGGCCCGCCTGCCGATTCTGAACGTTGATGGCGCATCTTCATCTGCGCCTGCCGCATTCGCCGCGCCTCCGGACGCTTATGGCGCGCTTCCTCCGAGCGGTGATGATGTCTTCGCCGTCATCGAGCGGCTGGCCGACCTGCACGCCAAGGGGATTCTCAGCGCCGAGGAGTTCGCCGCCAAAAAAACCGAGCTGCTGAGCCGGCTTTAAGGAAAGGAGTCGCGGGTGATCGAACCAGGTCCCGCCAATCGCTACCAGGTTGAACATGCGGAATTGTTACGCCGCACCTTCCACGCGCTCACCGGACGCTCTTTGCTGGACCCGGCGCTGTCGCCGGAAGCGGCGGCGGCGGCCCTGTTTCACGCTCCATTTGTGGTGTTGTCGCACAACGCCGCGCTCGATCCGATCTTGACCTACGGCAACCAGGCCGCCCTGGAACTCTTTGCGCTGACGTGGGAGGAGTTGACCCGGATGCCCTCGCGCTTGACAGCGGAAGCGCCCGACCGGGTTGAGCGGGCGCGGCTGTTGGCGGAAGTCGCAGCCCGAGGCTACATTGATGACTATTCAGGGGTGCGAATTTCCCGCACCGGACAGCGGTTCCTGATCGAACGGGCGACGGTCTGGAACCTGACGGATGAAAATGGCCAGCGGTGCGGGCAGGCCGCGACCTTTCGGGAATGGCGGCCTGTAGCGGACAACGAACAGGAAACCTTCCCATTCGCCGGTTGAACCTGCGGATATAGCGATCCCATAACACCTACAGCAACGGCGACAGCAACCGGGCCGTCGCCTCACTCAGGCGCTGACCGAGCGGCGCCCGCCGACCGGGTTTGACATAGCGGCGGGCGCAGATCAAATCCGCTGCAAAACTGCGCGCCAGTTGCGCGGCGAGTTCCGCATCATACAGCACCGCGATGGTTTCAAAATTCAGCGCCAGACTTCGATTATCGAAATTGGCGCTGCCGACCGCTGCAATCCGTTCATCCACGGCCAGCAGTTTGGCGTGCAGCATCGGCGGGCCGTATTCGTAAATCGCCACTCCCACGCTGGCCAATTCGTCGTAGTAGCTGCGCGCGGCGGCGGTCACCAGCCGCGAGTCGCTGCGCTTCGGGACCAGAATCCGCACTTCGACCCCGCGCAGCGCGGCGGTGATCAACGCCATGTTGAGCGCTTCATTGGGAACGAAGTAGGGTGTGGCCAGCAGCACTTGCCGCTGGGCACCAGCGATGGCGGCGAAATAGAACTTGGCAATGGCGTGGCGATGATTATCGGGGCCGGATTCGACGATCTGCAACCAGGGACGATTCGGAGGCTCCGGGAACGCGGGGAAAAATTCCGGTTGGAAGGGTGCATGGTCGGTGGCGAAATACCAGCCTTCCAGGAAGATGAATTGCAAGCGGTGAACCGGTTCGCCCTCGATTCGCAGATGGGTATCGCGCCAGGCGTCGGTGTGGCGATGGGATTGACTGTGTTCGGCGCTGATATTGATGCCGCCGGTAAAACCGATGCGCCCGTCGCAGACGACAATTTTGCGATGGGTGCGGAAGTTGACATGCCGCCAGCGGAACCGGCGCAGGCTGATCGGGTTGAACCAGGCGGTCAGGCCGCCGGCGTCTTGCAAAGGTTTCAGGAAGCGGCGGCTGATGCGGTCGGAACCGATGGGGTCCAGCAGCAGCCGTACCTGCACACCGGCGCGGGCTTTCTCAATCAGCAGGTCGCGGAGCCGCGTCCCGACCGGGTCTGGCTGCCACAGGTAGTATTCCAGATGAACATGGTGGATAGCGGCGGCGATGGCGGTTTCCAGCGCCGCGAAACAGGCGTCGCCGGTTTCCAGCAGAGTGATATTGAGAGCCGACGCGGGTTGCCCTTGGCCGGTGCGGTTCAACAGGGTCGCTAATCGCCATTCCAGATTGGCGCCGGGAAAGCCGGGTAGTGCGGCGTGATCGCGGCCCAGGCGGTGGGTGGTGGACTGGATCAGTCGTTCGCGGGCGCGGCTGTAGCGCAACCGGCGACGGCGCAACCGGCGCGGCCCGAACAGCAGGTACACGATAAAGCCGAAGTAGGGCATGAATAGCAACGCCAGCAGCCAGGCGAGAGTAGCGGCGGGCGGGCGGCGCTCCAGAATCAGTCCGACCGCAACCAGCGCAATCCAGAGTAGCCAGGCTAGCGAGAGGAGAACGGTCAGGTGATCAGCTAAAACTTTCAACGGCTTGCGTGGGGTGTGGGTTTATCGAGGCGTTACGTTGAAAACAAGGCATCGTATGGGACACGATGCGATGAATGAGCATACACGAAAAAAGTGGCGGATGGGTTAGGTCAGAAAGCAGGTGCAGGGAGTCGGGTAGTCGAGGGTGCGGGACTGTCAGAATTTCATATCACTTTGAGCCAATCGGGTTGATGAAATGTATCCTTGTTAGGCGTCTTTTCAGGGAATTTTTTCTGAAAATAGGAGCTTGAATAGTGACAGCGGGATTTGGAATGATAAAATTAACAGGTTTTTGTGCTGAATCATCACATAACCAGCCTGATTTGTCGCACCTGGCCGTGATACACACAGCGGGTAAATAGGGTCGTTAGGCTCAACACTCAAGGAAAAATTTTTCGATCATGAAAAAAATTATTATGGTTGCCATTATTTTATCTATCGGCTGGTATGGAAACTACCTATATAAGCAACATGGGCTGGCTTTCTTCCAAGGCTTGTCAAATGATTTGGTAGATGAAAAAGAAGTCAAGTGCATTACTAAAGATGGCAGTGTCATATATGGAAGCGTACCGCATGGCACTATATGCGCAAAGGTTGAGCCTATTGAAGGCTCGTTGACTGTGGTTTCCAGCCCAACGCCTGATAAAGAAAATAGGAAGCTTCCAAGCTTCAGATGTGATGGTAGAACCTATTGTTCTCAAATGACATCTTGTGAAGAAGCTACTTTCTTTTTAAGAAATTGCCCCAATGTAAAAATGGATGGAAATAATGATGGTGTTCCTTGCGAGAAACAATGGTGTAGATAATGATTAGTCTTGCTAATAATGATCCCCATATTGCAAACGATCATATTGAGCTTTTTTATTAAAAATCAGAACCTTGCTTAATATTCGGGTTGGTATCTGAACTAGAAAGATTATTATCCAGCGCCTCAATCGCTTCCTGAATCTCCAGCCATTCGGTTTCCAGCGCCCCCAGATCCCGATCCACTTCGCCTTTACGCAACAGCCATTCCTTGAGTTGGTTTTTGTTAGCCTCATCGTAACTGGTCACATCGGCAAGGGCGGCGTCCAGCGTTTTTTGCTCCTGATGCAACGCATCCATGCGCTTTTCAATCCGGCGAATTTGCTGATCCAGTGGTTTGCGTTGAATGGCGAGTTGCTGGCGACGCTCCGCTTCCTGGCGTTTCTGCTCGCGGCGTTCAACCGCGCTGTTGCCATTGCCGTCATTGCGTGAGGCGGCGTCGCGGTTGACAGTGCGTTGCTGTTCATTGAGCCAACTGCGGTAGTCGTCCAGATCGCCGTCAAAAGGTTGTGCCCGGCTGTCCGCGACCAGTAGGAAGTCGTCGGTAACCGTGCGCAACAGGTGCCGGTCATGGGAGACCACGATCAAGGCACCTTGATAATCCTGCAAGGCTAAAGTCAGCGCATGGCGCATATCGAGATCGAGATGATTGGTCGGTTCGTCCAACAGCAACAGATTAGGCCGTTGCCAGACCAGCAAGGCCAGCGCCAATCGGGCTTTTTCGCCGCCGGAGAAAGGCGCGACTGGAGCCAGCGCCCGGTCGCCGGCGAAATCGAAACCGCCAAGGAAATTACGCAGTTCCTGCTCACTGGCCCGCTCATCGAGTTGTTGCAAATGCCGCAGCGGACTCCAGTCGGGCCGTAGCTGTTCCAGTTGGTGCTGGGCGAAATAGCCGATGGCCAGCCCCTGGCCAGGTTCGATGCGTCCCGTCAGTGGGGGCAATACCCCGGCCAGTAATTTGATGAGCGTGGATTTACCTGCCCCGTTGCGCCCAAGCAGGCCCAGTCGCGTGCCGGGATGGAGCGTCAGCTTGATCCGCTCCAGTACCGGCTGATCGGTGTAACCCGCCACTGCGTTGTCAACGATCAGCAGGGGATTGGGCAGCCGCTCGGGTAGGGCGAACTGGAAATCGAAAGGTGAATCGACATGGGCGGCGGCAATGCGCTCCATCCGTTCCAGCGCCTTGATCCGGCTCTGCGCCTGCCGGGCCTTGGTGGCCTTGGCGCGGAAACGGGTGATGAAGCTTTCCAGATGAGCGATTTCTCGCTGCTGCTTGTCATACGCTGCTTGTTGCAGGGCCAGGCGGGCGGCGCGCTGGTCTTCAAAAGCGGCATAACCGCCCGAGTAGAGGGTGATGCGCTGCTGGTCGATATGGGCGATGTGGCTGACCACGTTATCGAGGACATCACGGTCGTGGGAGATGAGGAGCAGGACGCCGGGATAGGCGCGTAGCCACTGTTCCAGCCACACGACCGCGTCGAGGTCGAGGTGGTTGGTCGGTTCGTCGAGCAGCAGCAGATCGGAGCGGCACATCAGCGCCTTGGCCAAATTCAGCCGCACCCGCCAGCCGCCGGAGAATTCCGCAACGGGCCGTTCCAGTTGATCGGGGGCGAAACCCAGTCCGGCCATCAGTTTACCGGCGCGGGCGCGGGCGCTGTAGCCGCCAATGGCGTCGAATCGGGCGTGCAGTTCAGCCTGGCGGGCGCCATCGTGAGCGGCTTCGGCCTGTTGCAGTTCGCGTTCGATCTGGCGCAGTTCGGCGTCGCCGTCCAGGACAAATTCCAGCGCCAGGTCAGGCAGGGCGGGCGTTTCCTGGGCGACATGGGCCACCGTCCAGCGTGCGGGCAGGTCGAGATCGCCAGCGTCGGGGTGCAGTTCGTTGCGCAGCAGGGCGAACAGGCTGGATTTGCCGCAGCCGTTGGCGCCGATCACCCCGACTTTCCAGCCGGGATGCACGATCAGCGAGACGTTGTCGAACAGCGGCTTGCCGCCGCGTTGCAGAGAGAGTTGGCTGAGGGAGATCAAACGCGGGTTCCTTTATGAGCCACTGCTGGAAACCCCAGATATGGGAGAGTGGGTCTTATTCAGGATGATACCCAAAAGTTGCGCGGGGTGCTTGACACTGGCTCGCCGAACCCGGCGGCCATAGCGATTCAATAGCCTGATCCTGGACTACCAGGTACTATCAGCCACCATCCCTCACACACTGGAATTTCATGACCGACGACGAACTGCTGCGCTACAGCCGGCAAATCATGCTGCCGGAATTCGATATTGACGGGCAGGAGCGGTTGCGCCAGTCCCATGCGCTCATTGTCGGTTTAGGCGGACTGGGATCGCCAGTCGCTATGTATTTGGCTGCCGCCGGCGTCGGCAGGCTGACGCTGGTCGATTTCGATAAGGTAGACCTGTCCAACCTGCAACGGCAGATCATTCACCGCACGGCGGACCTTGGCCGACTTAAGGTTGAATCAGCCCGCGATGCGTTGTGGGCGCTGAATCCATTGGTCGAAGTCACGACCATCCCCAGGGTGCTGGATGAAGCTGCATTGCATGAACAAGTGAGGCAAGCTGATGTAGTTATAGACACCTGTGACAATTTAGCCACTCGGCTGGCGATCAACGCCGCCTGCGTCCAGGCCGGGACGCCGCTGGTGACGGGCGCGGCGATCCGCCTGGAGGGGCAAGTGCTGGTTTGGCGGCCCGGCGGGGAGGATGCCTGTTATCGTTGCCTGTACCGGGACACGGTCATGGAGCCGGAAACCTGCGCGCAAACCGGAGTCCTCGCGCCAGTGGTCGGGATTATTGGCAGCATCCAGGCGACGGAAGCGATCAAGGTATTGACGCACCTTGGCGAACCGCTCGATGGCCGCTTGCTGTTATTGGACGCCGCCCGTATGGAGTGGCTAACGATGAGGATCAGGCGTTGGCCGGAATGTCCGGCGTGTGGTGGTGAACCATCATAAATAATAGGTCTTCAATGGCGGAAAGCCGTTGAATTCAATGGAACTGTAAGAAGCAGTATAAGCGCCGGCAGAAAGCCAGTAAATCCGGTCGCCGATTTCCAGCGACAGCGGGAGTTGGTATTTGAAATGTTCATAAATGATGTCCAGACTGTCGCAGGTCGGTCCGGCCAGGATAACGTCTCCGGTTTCGCCGTTTTTCTCGGTATAAATCGGATATTTAATAGATTCGTCGATGGTTTCCATCAGGCCGTTGAAAATACCAACGTCGGTATAAATCCAACGTTTTAAATCTGTCCTTGACTTTTTGGAAATCAGGACGATTTCACTGACCAGTATGCCTGCTTCACCGGTCAGTCCGCGTCCTGGCTCCAGATAGATTTGTGGAACAGAGTCGCCAAAATGTGAGCCAAGATAGCGGTTGATTTCTTCCCCATATACCGAAAGCGGGTTGGATTTGATCAGGTAATCTGCCGGAAAGCCGCCCCCCATATTCATCGCTTGCAAATGAATTTTTTCTTTCCCGAGCTGCTCGAATAAGCTTTTTACCTGGGCAATCGCCGCATCCCAGGCCGGGATTTCGCGCTGCTGCGAACCAACATGGAATGAAATGCCATAGGGTTCCAGTCCCAGATCGGCGGCTAATTTCACAAGTTCCGCTAACATGCGAGGCTGGCAACCGAATTTTCGCGACAATGGCCAATCAGAGTCAGAGGCCACAGCGTCTATCAGGAGGCGAAAGAAAATTCGTGAACCGGGCGCTTCTTTAGCTAAATTGCGGATATCGGCTTCGCTGTCGCTGGCGAAGAGTCTGACCCCTTTTTCATAGGCTTCGCGGATATGTTTTGCTTTTTTGATGGTGTTGCCAAAACTGACGCGATCAGACGACACTCCGAGGCCAAGCACTTGATCCAGCTCATAAATAGAGGCGATATCAAAGTAGGAGCCGAGATCTCTGAGCAAGGTGAGTACTTCCGTGCCGGGACTGGCTTTGACGGCGTAATAAATTTTCGCTTGGGGAAAATTTTTGCGGAATCCTTCAAATTTTTGTTGAACCCTATCCAGCAGCACTACTAAAAAGGGCGTCTCTTTTTTTTCAGAGAACCCGATAATTTTTCTCCACTCAGCAGGGGAATAGTAGCTACTATACATATTTTGACTCTTCCGGGACAGGGTAAAAAAAGTGGGTTAAGAGCCGGCTAAAAACCGGCTCTATATTGAAGACTCAGGACTCAGGTAACCAGCTATTTTCTGGGCGCCAAGGCAATCATCGGATTGGCTGCTGAAATAGTGACGGTTGCGGTCGATTCCGCCAACTCCGTCTCTAAATCCCTGACCGTTCCATCAAAGGATTCTGCGCTGCCGGGTTGAATTTCCTTGATATCGGTCGGCAGGCCAATCCGATCCAGCAGGGCAATAAAAGGCTCTGGGTCCAGTTCTTCGACGTTCACCATCGTTTTTGGATTCCAAATGTCCTGGGCGACGAGCATAGCCGCCGCAACGGGAGGAACGCCGGCGGTGTAACTGATGCCCTGCGACTCAATTTCTTCAAAGCATTTTTTGTGATCTGAAACCTGATAGATAAACACTTCCCGCGCCTTTCCGTCTTTCGAGCCTTTGACGAAATTACCGATGCAGGTTTTTCCGGTATAACCGGGCGCCAAGGTTTGCGGGTCAGGCAGTAGGGCCTTAACGACCTTGAGTGGCACGACTTCTTGGCCAGTCGTCAGGGTTACGGGTAGGTGCGACAGAAAGCCCAGGGTGCGCAGTACGGTGAAAACATTGATGTAGTGGTCGCCAAACCCCATCCAGAACCGAATGCTATTGGCATCGATATTCTTCGATAGCGAATGCAATTCGTCATGGCCGTTCAGATAAATCGGGCAGGGGCCAGTGACCGGGAAGTTGTAGATGCGCTTGACGGAATGTGTGGGATATTCTTTCCACTGCCGGTCAATCCAGGTCCAGACCTTGATAAACTCGCGAAAATTAATTTCCGGGTCGAAGTTGGTGGCGAAATATTTACCGTGACTGCCGGCGTTGACATCCAGAATGTCAATGGTATCAATCTTGTCGAAATAGCGCTTCACTGCTAATGCACAGTAGGCGTTGACTACGCCGGGATCAAATCCTGCGCCAAGAATGGCGGTCAGTCCTTTTTCCGCGCAACGATCTTTACGTTTCCATTCGTAATTGGCGTACCAGGGCGGAGTTTCGCAGACTTTATCCGGTTCTTCATGAATAGCAGTATCAATATAGACGGCTCCTGTCTCAAGGCAGGCTTCCAGAACTGACATGTTAATGAAGGCATTGCCGAGGTTAATGACAATCTGTGAATTCGTTTCATGAATCAACTTCACCGTGGCTGGAATATCGAGCGCGTCAATTCGCCGCGAATAAAGTTTTTTGGCAGGGTCCTTGATATGTCCTTTTCGTTTAACGCTGTCGATAATCTGATCACATTTTTCCAACGTCCGCGATGCAATGCAAATATCGCCCAGCACATCATTATGCATGGCCGCTTTGTGGGCCGCGACATGGGCGACGCCACCCGCTCCAATAATCAACAAGTTGTTTTTCATCGAAATTGCTCCTGGAACTATGAAAGACTGCGTTTAAAATCCTTATATCTGAATTTTCGGATGATTTCTACTGTTCCATCCAACCGGCGCACTACGATAGCAGGCATGGCGACGCCATTGAACCAGTTTTTCTTGACCATGGTGTATCCAGCCGCGTCAGCAATCCGGACTTCACTACCGATCTTCAAGCGAGTCTTCAGGCGATATTCGCCAAATACATCACCCGCCAAACAGGTTCGACCGGCGATCATGATGCGCTGGTGGCCCGATTCTGGAAAAGCAATTTTTGGGGTAGTGTGATAGATCAAATGATCCAACAGATGTGCTTCAATAGAGGCGTCAATAATAGCAATATCGATCTCATTATGAATGATATCCAGGACGCTTGTGACCAATTCTGCGCAACCAGTAATCGCCGCTTCGCCAGGCTCCAAATAGACTTGAACGCCAAATTTTTCACTAAAATTCTTCAGCTTTTCGCAGAAGGACTGGAGTGGATAACCATGTTTGGTAAAAAAAAGACCTCCACCGAGGCTGACCCATTCCATTTTTTCCAGCAAATTTCCATAATTTTGACTGATCAGGTCGATGGCAGTAGAGAGATTTTCAAAATCGTCATTTTCACAGTTGAAATGAAACATAATCCCACTCAGCAACGGGGATATTTTCATAAGCTCTGTTTTATCGACAACACCTAGCCGGGAATATTTTCTAGCGGGATCAGCGAGGTCAAAATGTGAATAGCTGATTCCTGGATTAACTCTTAATCCCAGTTTCAGGTTACGAACATTTTCAGAGTGAGCCATGAATTGTGAGATCGAATTAAAAATCACTTTATCGGCGAATTTTTTGACAGACTTGATATCTTTTTTAGAAAAAGCAACACTGTAAGCATGAACTTCTTTGCCAAATTCTTCGCGGCCCAAGCGAGCTTCAAACAGGGAACTGCTAGTCGTTCCATCCAGATATTGCCGCATCAAGCCAAAGACGCTCCAAGTTGAAAAGCATTTCAACGCTAGAACGGACTTTGCGCCAGAAATTTCTCGCACTTGTTGAATAATTTTTAGATTTTTTTCCAGCAGGGTTTCGTCGATTAAATAATAGGGAGTGGTTAGTTTTGTCATGAACAGGAAATCTCGTGAAACATTCAATTAGCAGGTTAAAGCGATTAGCGATTAGCGATTAACGAAATAGGGAACAAATTCTATTTCCCTATTTCCTGTTTCCTACTCCTTGATTACTCTCCCTCAAGCGCATCCTGGACCAGCACATCCATGTTGACATGCCGCACATCCTTACCCTTGACCAGATAAATAATGTATTCGGCGATGTTCTTGGAATGATCGCCAATCCGCTCTAGCGCCTTAATAATGAATAGGACGTTGATCGCGTGACCGATGGTGCGCTGATCTTCCATCATATAGGTTATCAGTCGTCGCAACGCTGATTGAAACTCTTGATCCAGTTCATCATCGCCCTTGGCGACTTCGACTGCTTTTTCCACATCTAGCCGCGCCAGGGCGTCGAGACAGCCGTGCAACATGTCCACCGCTAGCTTGGACATGGGTTGTATGTCGCGCAACAGCTTAGCGCTGGGCGGGTTGCTAACGCTATCGTAGGTCTTGACGGTCATCCGGGCGATTTTCTCGGCCTCGTCGCCGATTCTTTCCAGATCAGTCACCAGTTTGGACAGCGACATGATCAGCCGCAGATCGCTGCCCAACGGTTGGCGCAGGGCGATCAAGCTAACACAGTCCTCATCGATTTTGACCTGCATCCCGTTGATAATCTGATCGCGGGCGATCACCTCACGGGCGGCGGCGACATCCTCTCCATCCAGCGCCTTGATGGCGTTCTGAATCTGATCCTCCACCAGCCCGCCCATTTCCAGGACCAGATTACGCAGGTTGGCGAGTAGTACATCGAACTGCTTGACAGTATGAGCGTCGTGGCTGATAGCCATGGGCAGGTACTCCGGTTGTGGCGCAACGTGGTTAGCCGAAGCGACCAGTAATGTAGTCTTCGGTCAGCTTGTGTTTGGGATTGGTGAAAATCTGATCGGTTTCACCAATTTCGATTAAGTCGCCCAGATGGAAATAAGCGGTGCGTTGCGAAACGCGAGCGGCCTGTTGCATGGAGTGGGTGACGATGACAATGGTGTAATTCTCCCGCAATTCGTCAATCAGTTCTTCAATCTTGGCGGTAGCGATAGGATCGAGCGCTGAACAGGGTTCGTCCATGAGAATCACTTCGGGATTGACAGCAATCGCCCGGGCGATGCATAGCCGTTGTTGCTGTCCGCCGGACAGGCTGGTGCCTGGCTCATTCATGCGTTTATCCACTTCCTTGAGGAGACCGGCCCGCTCCAGGCTGGCCATTACCAGCTCATCCATCTCCGCTTTACCATTGACCATGCCATGAATACGCGGCCCATAAGCGACATTTTCATAGATGGATTTGGGAAAGGGATTCGGTTTTTGGAAGACCATCCCGATTCGCGCCCGGAGTTGCACTACATCAATGTTTTTGTCGTAAATATCTTCGTTGTCCAGGCGAATTTCACCGGTGACCCGGCAGATGGGGATGGTGTCATTCATCCGGTTGAGGCAACGCAGCACTGTCGATTTACCACAACCCGATGGACCAATAAAAGCGATGACTTCATTAGCCCCGATGTCAAGGCTGACATGCTTGATAGCTTGTTTTTCAGCGTAATAAACATTGACGTCGCGGCAAATCATTTTTGGGTTATCCACTGTGATTTTGCCGACCGTCTGCCGGTGATCATAGTCGGTAATCTGGGCGCTCGACAGCGGATTTTGCCGAACTTCGGCATTCACTGTTTTATCCAGACTCGCCTTAACTTCGATGGTCGTTGTGCTCATGTAAAAAATCCTCGGTTTTTTAGGGGTTGGTTACCAGCGGCGCTCGAAGCGCTTGCGGAGAACAATCGCCAGGCCATTCATGACGATCATGAACGCCAGTAACACCATAATCGCCGCCGAGGTGCGTTCCACAAACGCTCGCTCCGGCAGGTCAGACCAGAGATAAATCTGCACGGGCAGCACAGTGGCTGGGTCGGTGAGACCTTTTGGCACATCGACAATGAAGGCCACCATACCGATCATCAGTAGTGGGGCGGATTCACCCAGGGCGCGGGCCATGCCAATAATCGAGCCGGTCAACATACCCGGCATCGCCAGTGGCAGGACGTGATGGCCTACCATCTGCAATTTGGAGGCGCCGACCCCCAATGCGGCCTCGCGGATCGATGGCGGCACCGAGGTCAACGCGGCGCGACCAGCAATGATAATCACCGGCAACGTCATCAAGCTCAAGACCAGTCCTCCGACCAGGGGCGCGGAACGCGGCAGGCCGAAGAAGTTGATGAACACCGCCAGGCCTAGCAGGCCAAATACGATGGATGGCACCGCCGCCAGGTTATTGATATTGACTTCGATTAAATCAGTCCAGCGATTCTTCGGCGCGAACTCCTCCAGATACACCGCCGTCGCCACGCCAATCGGGAATGACAGCAGGAAGGTCACCAGCAGGGTATAGAACGAACCCATCAACGCGCCGCGAATACCGGCTTGTTCCGGTTCGCGGGAATCGCCACTGTTGAAGAGAATCGTGTTGAACTGCTTCTCGATCTGCCCTGCGGCCTGCAATTGATCGACCCAGCCGATTTGATTGTCCTTGATCGGACGTTCCGTCTCGTCGAGCGACCGTTCAATGTTGCCCTTGATCAAGGTATCCACGTTAGCGCTGGCCAGCAACCAGATGTTCTGTTCGGCGCCGATCAGCTCCGGGTTCTGCAGCACCCGGTTTTGCAATTCCCGCGCCCCATCGGAACTGACCAGACCATAGAGAGCGCGCAGTTCCAGGCGCCCCTCTACCGTGGGAAACATGCGGCGCATCCCGGCGCGCACCAGGGCGGCGTAATCAGCGCTCTGCAAAGCCTGTGGGTCGCGGGTTCCCTGGGGATCGATCACGGCGGGATCGAACTGGATAGGCACTTGGACATAGGTTTGCCAAAACGCCGGATAACCCTTGCTGATGATATTGCCGAACATTAAGACGACGAAGGACAGCCCCAGGCTGACCGCGATCAGCCCGTACCTGCGGAAACGCCGTTCAGCGGCATGGCGGCGCGGGAGACTGGCGTTGACGATGGTTTTGATATTGCGTTGCAGCGGGTCAGGGGAAGAGATTGTTTTATTCATACTGCTCCCGGTATTTGCGCACCACTTGCAGGGCGATGATATTGAGGATCAGCGTCACGACGAACAGCATCAGGCCGAGGGCGAAGGCCGCCAGGGTCTTGGGACTGTCGAATTCCTGATCGCCGGTGAGCAGGGTCACGATCTGCACGGTGACCGTAGTGACCGCTTCCAGGGGATTGGCGGTCAGATTGGCCGACAATCCGGCCGCCATGACCACAATCATCGTTTCACCGATGGCGCGGGAGACAGCCAGCAGGATGCTGCCGACAATGCCCGGCAGCGCTGCGGGCAGTAAGACGCGCTTGATCGTTTCAGATTTAGTTGCGCCCAGGGCGTAGGAACCATCGCGCATCGACTGCGGCACGGCGTTGATCACATCGTCGGACAGCGAGGAAACGAAGGGGATGATCATGATGCCCATGACCAGTCCTGCAGCCAGCGCGCTTTCCGAAGCGACGTGTAAACCGATAGACGCACCGATTTCACGAATTAGCGGCGCAACGGTCAAGGCGGCGAAAAAGCCGTAAACCACAGTGGGAATGCCGGCTAGCACTTCCAGCGTGGGCTTGGCGACCGCACGAAACTTCGGCGTGGCGTACTCGGATAGGAATAACGCGGACATCAGGCCAATCGGCACGGCGATCACCATGGCGATGCCGGAGATCAGCAACGTTCCGGCGAACAGCGGGACCGAGCCGAAGGCGCCGGAAGAACCGGCCTGATCGGCGCGCAAGGCGGTTTGCGGACTCCATTGCAGGCCGAACAGGAATTCGCTGATCGGCACTTTCTGGAAAAACAGAATGGACTCAAACACGACCGACAGCACGATGCCAAGCGTGGTGAAAATGGCGATGGTCGAACTGGCGATCAGAAACACGTTGACCGCCTGCTCGACCCGGTTGCGGGCGCGCAGGGTCGGCGAAATGGCCCGCCACGCATGGACAACGCCTAGGATCGCCAGGCTCAACACGGTGACCCAGAGCGCGGCATTGCCGATCGTGCGCAGATGCCGATAGTGATCGGCGGCGGCCAGCATAGCGGGGTTCGGGGCACTGGATACGAAGTTGCCGCCGACCAGATTTTTCAGGTCATTGACCACCAGATTCAACTGATCCGGCGGCAAATCGCGCAGTTCCGGCGGCATTCCGGCTACGACCAGATCAACGATGAAGCCTTGTTGAAACGTTATCCAGAGGCCGAAGACGACCAGTGCCGGCAAAAAACACCACAGGGCGGTGTAGGAACCGTAGAAACTGGGCAGGGAATGCAGTTTGCGAATGTGGCCGTTAGCCACAGCAAAGGCGCGTTTCCGGCCCAGGTGGTAGGCTCCGGCGCTCAGTAATAACAGGCTCAAAAAAAGGTAGGCGAACATGGCGCAATGACCGGGAATGCGAAACGCCGCCAGCCATCGAACTTCGGTTCAGATGTTGGCGGCGTGGGGTAAGTGGCCCGATTAGGGGGTCATCGTCTTCAGGTCTTTGGCGTCCGTCGCGACCTGCTTACGCTTGGCGTCCGGTAACGGGATCAACCCTTTCTTGTTCAGATAGCCCTCTTCACCCACCGCTTTTTCACCGGTGAACTCGACAATAAACTCTTTAATGCCGGGAATCACGCCAACATGGGCTTTCTTGACGTAAATGAACAGGGGGCGCGAAACCGGATACTGGCCATCGGCGATGTTCTCGAAGTTCGGCGTGACGCCGTTGATGGTCTCGCCTTGAATCTTGTCGAGGTTTTCTTCCAGGAAGCTAAAGCCGAAAATGCCGAGCGCGTTTGGATTCGCCACCAGCTTCTGCACGATCAGGTTATCGTTCTCGCCAGCTTCGATGAACACGCCATCCTCGCGAACCGTTTGGCAGACCGCCTTTGCCTTCTTTTCATCGGTCTTTTCCAGTTCCTTGATGGTCGCAAATTCCTTACAGCCATGATCCATGACCAATTCGACGAAAGCGTCGCGGGTGCCGGACGTCGGCGGCGGTCCCAGCACCTCGATCTTTTTCGCGGGCAGATCGGGGTTCACATCCTGCCAGGTCTTGAAGGGGTTAGCGACCAGCTTGCCCGTACCCGGTTCCGGGACTTCCTTAGCCAGCGCCAGCCAGAGGTCCTTGATGGTCAATGGCATGGGCTGGGTTTTTTTGGAAGAGGCGACCACGATGCCGTCGAAACCAATGTTGATTTCAACGATATCCGTGACGCCGTTCTTGGCGCAGTTTTCGATCTCGGATTTTTTGATGGCGCGGGACGCATTGCTCACGTCGGGATGCTGGACGCCAACGCCGCCACAGAACAGCTTGAAACCGCCGCCGGTGCCAGTGGATTCAACCTTGGGCGTCTTGAAGTTGGCGTTGGCTTTGCCGAACTGTTCCGCTACGGTCGTCGTGAACGGGTAGACGGTGGACGAACCGACGATGCTGATATAGTCACGGGCGGATTGGGCATAGGCTGTGCCCACCAGAGTGAGCGTCGCGGCGACGGCCAGAGCTAGTTTCTGCTTGAGCATGTAAAACCTCCAGGATCGGTGATAGCGTGAGGTGAGAAAGCGTTTCGGAAACAGTGTTCGGAAGCGATGGTCGCTGCATGCGATTGCCACGCTACTACGGCAAAGCAGCTTTTATATGTTGGTAAGATGTCAGTTTTATTACAACGCTAGCCGCAAGACCGGAAATTTTGTCTAATTATCTAATTTTTAATTATTATTTTTATTGTGCATCGCCACAGGATAAATATTCATGAACGATCGGGTCATTCTTATCACTGGCTGTTCTTCCGGCATCGGTCATTGCGTCGCCCATGGCCTGAAGGCGCGGGGTTGGCGGGTTTTCGCCACGGCGCGGCAACCTGCCGATGTAGAACGGCTGCGGGCCGAAAAGCTGGAAAGTTTACCATTGGATTTATGCGACGCCACCTCTATCCAGTCAGCGGTCGCGGAGGTTTTAGCGCGAACCGGCGGTCGCCTGGATGCGTTGTTCAATAACGCGGGCTATGGTCAGCCTGGCGCGGTGGAAGATGTCAGCCGGGCGGCGCTGCGGGAGCAGTTGGAAACTAATGTGTTGGGCGCGCACGAACTGACTTGCCAGGTGATTCCGGTCATGCGTCGGCAGGGCGGGGGGCGGATTATCTACAATAGCTCCGTGCTGGGGTTGGTGGCGTTTCCTTATCGGGGCGCTTATGTCGCCAGTAAATTCGCGCTGGAAGGGTTAGCGGATACCTTGCGTCTGGAGTTGACCGGGACCGGCATCCAAATCTGTTTGATCGAGCCGGGGCCGATTCTCAGCCGATTCCGCGACAACGCCCATGCGGCCTACCAGCGGCATATTCACGCTGAGAACAGCCCACATCGGGAGCAGTACGCCGCGATGGAAGCTCGATTGCGCAAGGCCGGACCCGCCGCGCCCTTCACCCTGCCGCCGGAAGCGGTGTTCAAGCGGGTGATTCATGCGTTGGAAAGCCCCCGACCACGCGCTCGCTACCCGGTGACCGCGCCGACTTATCTTTTCACTATGCTGCGGCGCTGGCTGCCGACCCGCCTGTTGGATGTCATCCTGCGGCGGGCGGGCGGCGAAGGGCGACGGTAGAAATCACTCACCCATAACTACTGGCCATCATCACCATGCACAAATCCGTCGTCCTGAAATCCGATCCGCGCACCGCGCATATTCCGGTGATCTTTCTCACCAATCTCAGCGACGAGGACGATGAAAAGACCGGTCTGGAAGCTGGGGCGATTGATTACATCGCCAAGCCATTTCGCCTGCCCATCGTCAAGGCGCGGGTGCGCAATCACCTGGAACTGAAACGGTGCGGCGACTTGCTGGAGCAGTTAGCCGGTCTGGACGGCCTGACCGGCATCGCCAACCGGCGGCGCTTTGACGACATGCTGGCGGCGGAATGGCGTCGCGCCCAGCGCCATAACTCGCCGCTGGCCTTGGTCATGATCGATATTGACTTTTTCAAGGCGTACAACGACCACTCGCAGGGCGATGACTGTCTGCGCAAAGTCGCCAGGACCATGTCCATGATTCTGCGCCGTGCTACGGACTTTCTAGCGCGCTATGGGGGTGAAGAGTTCGCGGTGATCCTGGCGGATACTGCGCTGGACGAGGCTACGCTCGCAGCCGAACACTTGCGTAGTCAAGTGGAGGAGCAGGTCATTCCCCATAGCTGCTCGCAAATTGCCTCCTGTGTGACGATCAGTCTGGGCATTGCGGCGGATGCGCCGAACGGGAACAATTCCGCAGCGGAGTTGCTGGCCGCCGCCGATGCCGCGCTGTATCGGGCCAAGGGGGCTGGGCGTAATCGGGTCGAGCGATAGTTCGGCGATCCAATGGACGACGCCCGCCGCCAGACCGATTCGCCGGTGACCCTCAAGGAAGCCCTACGGCTGATTCATGCTCTGCAAGCTCGCCAGATTGAACTGGAATCGCAAAATGAGATGTTGTTGCGCGATATCAACACGCGCCGGCAGGCTGAGGAACGGTTACGCGAGAGCGAAGCCAGACTGCAAGCCCTTTTTCGGGCGGCGCCGATCGGTCTGGGCTTGATGGTCGATTGGGTGATTGAGGAAGTGAATCAAACCCTGTGTCAACTGCTCGGCTATGCACGCGAGGAATTGATCGGAAAAAGCGTGCGTCTGCTGTATTCCAGCCAAGCGGATTTCGATTTCGTGGGCAATGAAAAATATCGGCAAATCAGGAATCAGGGAGTCGGCGCGGTCGAAACCCGCTGGCGGCGCCAAGATAGCGCTACCCTGGATATCATGCTCGATTCTGCCGCGATTGACCCTGATGACCTGTCCAGGGGCGTCGCCTTTTCAGCCATGGACATCACTGAGCGTAAGCAGGCGGAGGCGCGCTTGGTCGAGAGCGCCGAGCGCCTGCAACAGCTTTCGCGGCGGCTGCTCTCGGTGCAGGAAGAAGAGCGCCGCGCCCTGGCGCGCGAGCTGCATGACGATTTCGGCCAACAACTGGCCGCGCTCAAGCTCAATCTGGCGATGCTGGAACGCGACCTGCGGGACCCGACGCACCGGGCTCGGCTCGCCGATTGCATTCAAATCGTTGAGTACGTCCGGGAGAGTATCCAAAACACCGCTCGGCAACTTCGCCCGGCGATCCTGGATGATCTGGGGTTGGCCGAGGCGCTGCACTGGTACGCTCGTAGCCAAGCCGAACGCAGCGGTTGCGCAATCGAGGTGCAAGACCGGCTTCCGGCGTTGCTGTCCCCGAAACTGGAGACGGCGGTGTTTCGCATCGTGCAGGAAGCGGTCAACAACGCCCTCCGGCATGGCCAGGCCCGCCGGATCAACATCGCTGTCGCGGTCGAGCGGGGGGAACTGATGCTGGCGATTCAGGACGACGGGGTGGGTTTCGACCCAGACGTCCGCGCTGCTGAGGATAAATTGGGGCTGGGTTTGATCGGCATGGGCGAACGCGCCGAGTTGCTCGGCGGCCGATACACGTTCGCCAGCCGGCCGGGCGCAGGCGTCCGCATCGAGGTAACGATTCCGTTGGCAGAAGGTGGGTTATGAGCGAAATTCGGGTGCTGCTGGCCGACGACCATATCCTGGTGCGCGCCGGCGTGCGCAAGTTGGTCGAGTCATTTGAGGGATTTAGCGTAATCGCCGAAGCCGGCGATGGGCGGGAGGCGGTTCAATTGGCGCGGGAACTGGAACCCGATATTGCATTGCTTGACATTGGCATGTCGGGATTGAACGGGCTGGACGCCACGGCGCTGATTGTCAAGGCGACGCCTCAAACGCAGGTGATCATTCTGACCATGCATGCCGCTGAAAACTATGTGCTGGAGGCGTTGCGGGCTGGCGCCGTTGGCTATGTGGTCAAGCACGCCGCCGTTGATGAGTTGGAGCGCGCACTGCGCGCCGTCCAGAACGGCGAGCGCTGGCTCAGTCCGGCCGTATCGCGCCATTTGCTGGACGACTACCTGCGGCTGGTCCGCAAGGAAGCGGATGCGCAACCTGCGGCCGGCCCCGAGTTGCTGACGCTGCGTCAGCGCGAAATCCTGCAACTGATCACCGAAGGCCACACGACTCGCGAAATTGCCGAGCGCCTGTGTGTCAGCGCCCGGACTGTCGAAACCCACCGCGCCCAGATTATGGAGCGGCTGAATCTCCACGATGTAGCCGGTCTTACTCGTTTCGCCATCCGCAGCGGCCTGATCGATCCTGAACGCTGAACAGGGCAACAGGGCGCCATGCCCGGCCGCCGGCGTCTTTTCGGGAAAAACCACTCTGGGACTCCGTATATTCCCCACCCCCAAAATACCGCATAGTTCGGATACAAACCAAACCAACTGTCACGCAAAATAGCAAACAGTTGTGCGCTATGCGTCATTGATTGGGGTAACTTAATGACCTCTAAAAAAAACTTTCGTTTGCTGACAGTCGCCTTACAAGAGTGTACGCCCACCCTGAATTTGGCTGCCTTTGCCGCACTGCCGGGCTTCGAGTGGATCGGCGATACCGCCGATTGGAACGAGGGTTTACGTCAAATTCTGATGACCCGACCGGATGTAGTTGTGGCGCCATGGAGCATGGCGGCGCTGAAGCTGCTCCAGGCGCTCGTTTATCTTCGCCAGCAAGGGATTGTGCCGATGATGGTGGCTGTGACGCCGGAAACATTGCTGCGCGAACTTCCTCCACGCGATGGCGTGGTCACGGTCAGTCAGGAGCAAATCGAGCCGGGTCTCGCCGACCGCCTGCGCCAGTTGCTCGCCAACCAGGCGCAAAGCCTCGAAGCAAAGCTTTCCAGTTGAAACTATTCTGAACGGAGTAATGAATATGTCTGATGATCGCGTTACAAAATCATTTCGGATGAACATCCGCCTGAAGATTCTGCTGGGCGTTTCCGCAGTGCTGCTGATCCTGCTGGTGCTCGGAGTGACCGCAATTTTCAATCTGAATGACATCCGCGCCAGGTTTGATGGGCTGGTGGAAGCCACTCAGGTGGAGCGTTATGCCTATCGCACCATTGAGGAAGAAAAGAATTACCTGCTGGCGGAAGAGGAAGAAACCCACGCCAAGGCGATGAAGAACATCGACACCATCCTGGCCGCGCTGGACACCATCGATAAGACCTCGACGGATGCGGCGTTGCTGGAACGTTCGAAGGAAGCGCGGGCGGCAACGCTGGAATACCGCAAGGGCTACGAAAGCGGAGTGGCGGCGCTGAAGGCTAACAAGGAGGCGGTCAAGATCATGAACAGTGAAGGATTGCTGGTAATCAAGCTGGCCGATGACTATTACCAAAGCACCAAGAAGGAAGATGCGCTATGGGTGTACATCACCGCGTTGCGCATCATGAAGGCGGAAAAGGAAGAACGGCTCCATAAGGATCGCGAGTATTACAAGGAAATGCTCAAGCAGCAGGCCACCCTCATCCGTTATTACGACGAACTCGATCCGGCTGGTACGGATGACAAGGTTAACCAGGCCCGGAAGGCAACCGACAGTTATTTCAAGGCGGCGGCGGCCTGGATCGAAAACGACACCAAGCTGACGAAGGAAATCCTGCCGAAAATGGATCAACTCGGCATGGGCGTGATCCGTTTGGCCTACGACGCGGCCAACGACGCTGCTAAAGGCATGATCGCCACGCAAAATTTGAGCAACACCATTATCGTGGTTGGCGTCGTCATTGCTATCGTGTTGGGGATACTCATCGCCATCGTGTTGGCGAATCTGATTTCGCGCCCACTGACCTACGGCGTCGAATTCGCCAAGACCATCGCCGATGGCAATCTGACCCAGCGGATCGAACCGCAATACCTGCGGCGCGGCGACGAAATTGGCGACCTGGCGCAAGCGTTGGACGACATGGCGGCGCAACTCCAGGGGATGGTGAGCCAGGTCACGCAGTCCACCTCGCAAGTGAGTTCGGCGGCGGCGGAAATTGCCCAGGGCAGCGCCGATTTATCGCAACGGACCGAAGAACAGGCCAGCGCCCTGGAAGAGACTGCATCTAGTATGGAAGAGCTGACCAGCACGGTGAAGCACAGCGCCGACAACGCCGGGCAGGCCAACCAGTTGGCGGCGGCGGCGCGGACGCAGGCCGAACAGGGCGGACAAGTGGTTGAGCAAGCGGTGACGGCGATGAACGCGATCAACCAAAGCAGCCGCAAGATAGCCGACATTATTGGCGTGATTGACGAGATCGCCTTTCAGACCAATCTTCTGGCCTTAAACGCGGCGGTGGAAGCGGCGCGGGCCGGCGAACAGGGGCGGGGTTTTGCGGTGGTTGCGGGCGAAGTGAGGAAATTGGCCCAGCGCAGCGCCGACGCCGCCAAGGAGATCAAGAGCCTGATCACTGACAGCGTGACCAAGGTTGAGGACGGCGGCAAGCTGGTGGATCACGCCGGCCAGACCTTGCGGGAGATTGTCACCTCGGTCAAGAAGGTCAGCGACATTGTGGCGGAGATAGCGGCGGCCGCCCGCGAACAGGCCACGGGCATTGAGCAGGTCAACAAGGCCATTTTGCAAATGGATCAGGTGACCCAGCAGAACGCCGCGCTGGTGGAGGAGACGGCTGCCGCCAGCCAGTCCATGGGCGATCAGGCCGGGGAACTGCAACGGTTGATGGGCTTCTTCAAGCTGGATGAGCGCGGTGCGCCCATCGCCACCGCCTCAGCCGGAATTAAACCGAGAGCTGCCGCGCCACCCCGTCCGGGTCTGCGTTCGTCCGCCACGAGAAAGCCGACTTCGGCCAAAGCGGGCGTTGCACAGCGGTCGGTTCCGATCGAGAAGAAACCCGCCGCTGCGCCTCCATCCGCCGAGGAGTGGGAGGAGTTTTAGCGGCTGTAAAAAAAACGCCTCTTTCCCTATAGGAGAGAGGTTTTTTTGGAGGCGAGAGTTATTTGCGGATAGCTACGGGTGATTTAATAGTACATTTCACCGACACCGGTAAGCAACACAGGGACTTGTCAATCGAGAGAGAGAATCTTTATCGACATAGGGGTATAAATTATGCTCAAAAAATTGAAATTACAGACGAAGTTATTTTTGGTGGTTATCGTGGTTGTTACTCTGATGCTGGCAATGACGATCAGTTTTGTAAGCGTCAGGTTGGCCGATCTTGCCAAGGCAAGCGCATTTAAGGAAGTAGAGAGGGTTACGGTTAACAGCAGGAGTCTGGTCAGCGCGGATTTGCAATATGCGCTGGACGCCGCGAGAACCATGGCGCAAATCTTCGAGAGCTATAAAATCCTGCCGCCAGACCAGAGGAGGGCAAATCATAACCAATACCTCAAGTCCATCCTGGAAAAAAACCCCGGTTTTCTTAGCGCCTGGGTCTGCTGGGAACCTAATGCACTGGATGGTCTGGATAGTGAATTTATCAATAAAGAAGGCCACGATGCTACAGGCCGGTTTATTCCTTATTGGAATCGAGGCAGTGGAACTATCGCCGTCGAGCCTTCAGTGGATTACGATAAGCCAGGCGCTGGCGACTACTATCTTTTAGCCAAGAATAGCGGTCAGGAACAGCTTTTGAATCCATACGAATACTCTGTCGCGGGTAAAAAAATCATGATGACCAGCGTGGCGACGCCGATCAAGGATGAAAAAGGCGCAGTGATCGGTGTGGCGGGTATTGACATTGATTTGGTTGAAATGCAGGCAAATATC
>Ga0209573_1001272_pt1 | contig 40620 bp, 27 predicted proteins | sample TNRBio252014_DNA_FD_185870 | JGI IMG/M metagenome (GOLD analysis project Ga0209573, IMG submission 185870) | Wastewater treatment Type I Accumulibacter community from EBPR Bioreactor in Madison, WI, USA - TNR Reactor_6/25/2014_ DNA (SPAdes)... | ecosystem: Engineered > Bioreactor > EBPR >...
TCATCTTCCAAGGTGATCTGGACGGTTCGCATGAGGATCTCTCTGGGATAGCGATGAATATCGCTATAATAATGTTGAAACAAATAGTGATCAATACCGGTTCTGGGGTGCTGTTGCAAATTCCTCCGTTGAAGGCACCCGATTACCCACAACTTATCCGTCACCGGCATACACAGCACGGCCGGCCTCCAACGCGATGGCAAACGCTCTGACCTTCTGCAGGCCTTCCCAGATCGCCTTGGGACCGGGGTGACCGTCATGTTTGCGCCCGAGAAACCCGCCAAAGCCGGCAATCAACCGCACCATCTGTCCCAAGGGTGGAGGTGTTGCCGGCGGTGGGTGACGGTGGGCCACGATCCAGGCGGCCTGCCATTCCTCGGGATCGAACATCACGTCGCACGGCAGATTCGGGCAGTCCCGGCCCCAGGTCACCAGGTGCAGGATGCGCCAGGCGATGATGAGGTAAATGACCAAGGCCCGCTCCAACCGCTCCAGGGTGGCCAGTTGCAGGGCCTCGACCCGGCAGCCCGATTTCCAAATTCTGAAGAAAATTTCCACGAGCCAGCGCCGCCGATACCAGTCGATGAGTTCGACCACCTGATCCAGCGTCTCGGCGGTCCGGTGGGTCAGCAGCCGCCATTCAATCGCCTTCTCGCCGGCCGGCGGGCGTTCCTCGCGGGCCAGAATCGCCGTCACGGTCACGGCGGGTTGGCCGTGATGCGCCGGCAGCGCCACCACTTCGCGATACAGCGTCTGCCGCACCAACCGGGCGGGACGATCCGGCGCCGCCGGCAGGGTGAATTCGACCTCCCCCAGCGCTTCGCTCTGGGCCAACCGCGCCCACAGCTTCTCACCGGTGGTGGTCTTGCGATTGTGCTGGGACCGGATCAGCCAGTCCGCCGGCGTGCCGCGCCGGGCGGCGGCGTCGATCAGCGCCCGCAGGTCGCCTTCCCGATCCGCCACGTACACCAGCCGGCTATCGGGCACGGCCTCGGCCAGATCGGCGACGATCTCGTAACCCTCGACCCAGCGGGTGCTTTCCTTGACATCGGGCGGGTCTTTCGGCTTCCGCGCCCACATCCAGGCGTCAAGCACCCCCAACGCCAGGCCCGCCGGCGTCACCGCCAGAGTCGGATGCACGTACAACCCGTGCTGAGCCTCGTAGCTCAATCGGCCCAGCCCGGCAATCCCCGGCTGCGAGGTGAAATCCAGTTCCGTCGTGTCTTGAATGCACAAGACCACCGGTTGGCCCGCCATCCGCTCCACCGTCCGCGTGGTATGGACCTCCAGAATCTCCCGCCACTCGACCGCCGGGTTGTCCAGCAACCGGTAGGCGGCTTTGGTTTCCGGCCAGCCCCCGCAGGCCAGCGGGATGCTCCCGGTCGGTTGCGCCGACAGATCGTCCACCAACTTGATCAAACGCTGGGTCCGCCGCCCATCCCCCAACTCCAAATCGTGAAACTCGGCCTGTGCCCAACTCATGTCGCCTGCCTACCACTTGATGAAAAATTACATCTTAACAATGAGTTGGGATTTGTGGGTAATCGGGTGGGTTCAGGGGGGTCGCTAACGCGGTCCTCCTAGCGGGTACCCCCTGAAGGGGGTTCATCCGGGTCAAAGTGGAGTTGATCCAACCGGCGATCTTCCTCTTCCTGCCGACGAATGTACTCGCGAACCACGACTTCGTCTCGACCGACGGTCGAGACGAAGTAGCCCCGCGCCCAAAAATGCTGCCCGGTAAAATTGCGCCGACGCTCGCCATACACCCGCGCCACGTGGATCGCGCTTTTGCCCTTGATAAATCCGATCACCTGCGATACTGCGTACTTCGGTGGGATCGAAAGCAGCATATGCACATGATCCGGCAGCCAATGGCCTTCCTCAATCGTGCTCTCCTTCTGCCGGGCCAACTGGTGAAACACTTCGCCCAAGTGCCGTCGCAGTTGCGCATACAGCCCTCGCCGACGATACTTTGGGATAAATACCACATGATACTTACACTCCCACCGGGAGTGGCTTAAGCTTTCTGGTCTGTCCATCAGGATTCTCCTGCATCGTGTGCTTTGGCGGCTCACGACGCAGAGTCTCCTGGTGGACTCCCGGAACTGTCAAACGACTACTGTCACCCCGGCAGAGCCGGGGGTTTACCCAATGGAATTATAGTGTTGAAGAATTAATGGTTAAAATTTATAGAGCAGCCCGTGGATGACGGGTGTTTGGGAGTAGCTGACGAACGAGGAGGTTAACCATGATCGGAAAATCTGCGGCTTTCCTGAAAATAACCGCGATGATCGCCAAGATTGCCGGCTGCGATGCGCCGGTGCTGCTGGAAGGGGAAACCGGCACGGGCAAGGAACTGGTGGCGCGGGCAATCCACTACCAGGGGAAAAGGCGCGACCAACCGTTTGTGCCCGTTAACTGCGGCGCCATCCCCGATGTGCTGATCGAAAACGAATTGTTTGGCCATCGCAAGGGGGCCTTTACCGATGCCCGCGGTGACCAGCCGGGGCTGATCGCGCACGCCCAAGCCGGCACCCTGTTTCTCGACGAAGTGGACGCCTTGTCGCCCAAGGGACAGGTGGCCCTGCTGCGGTTCCTGCAGGATCGGCATTACCGGCCGCTGGGGGACCCACGCGAACACGCCACCGATGTGCGGATCATCGCGGCCAGTAACACGAGCCTGGCCCAACAGGCCGAGGCCAGTCTGTTTCGGAAGGATCTATTGTACCGGCTAAAAATTCTGTACCTGGAGTTACCGCCGCTGCGCCAGCGCCCCGGCGACCCGATCTTGTTAGCCGAATATTTCGTGTGCGTCTGTAGCGAGCGTTTTGGTAAGCCGATCAAAACCTTTCACCCCGAGGCGTGCGCCTGGATTGAAGCGTATTCCTGGCCAGGGAATATCCGTGAGTTGGAAAATTGGGTGTACCGCGAATTCCTGCTCGCTGAGGGTCCAGTGATTGATTTCGGCTTAATCACTCCATCCCCAACGGATCGTCGCCGAGGGGGGGATCGCCGCCGCCGGGAGATCGATGAACTCGATTACGCAACCGCCAAGGCCAAGGCGCTTAAGGACTTTGAAACGCAATTCCTGGCCAGCGTGCTGACCAAGGCGCAAGGCAACGTGACTGTGGCAGCCACCTTGGCGGGAACCGAGCGGCGTTACCTCGGCAAGCTCCTCAAGAAACGGGGCCTCGACAAAAACCATTATCACGCCTGAGCCGGCACGGTCGATCACATCGCCTGATACGGCATGCTGTCCGTCCGGCTGCCGGTGGGTCATGGCAGACCCACTCATGGGTATTGGCGGGCACCCGGTTGATCGCTCAATCCGTTAGCGCCCTTTTCCCGGTGATTGACCGGTTCCCGCCGGGTCAATCATGACCCGCCTACGCCTCTTCATTATGATAAAAAATCATTAATTCAATCTATTAATTGAGCTGATGTCGTGGTATGGGTTTTGCTATGTCAGTCGCTGCCTCAATCGGTGCTTTGAGTTGGAGGGGCGACCGACTGGCCGCCCCATAAAGCCGATCAAAGCAGACTTTGCGGATCATCCCTGGCGCGGACTGTGGCTCTACAAGAGCGCCTCGTTTCCGCTTCCCACCATGAGATCGTCTCAATGAGCCAACATGACGAGTCCGGCCTGACCTCACCAAGCGCCGAGATTCTGCGCTATCTACGCGCTCATCCCCAGGCAGCGGATACGGTAGACGGGATTGTCCTATGGTGGTTGCCCCGGCAACGCTACGAAGAGGCCGTCGATCGGGTCCAGCACGCCTTGGACGACCTGGTGGCGCGGGGATTGGTGGGCCGGATCAGGCTGGTGGACGGCACAGTGTTGTATTCGGATCGGGGACAAACATCCTTCGATCAGTGAGCTTGCATGACGCCGGGCGAAGGTCCTGACCGCAAAGGTCCGCCCCAGGGACTCGGGGCCTACCTGTTCCATCTGAATCAGAACCTGGATCATCGCCCAGCCCAACGTCCGGTTTGTCGGTTTGCAGGGCGCGTTCCACTCAGTAGCGCTGCCCCTTTAAGGAGGGACTTGAAATGATCGCTTTTGAGGAAGTTCTCAAGCAAACCGAACAACGCTTCGCCCATAGAGCCGCAGAGCGAGAGCAAAAAGACAAACTGATCCGGGAAGGCAAAATCCTGGATGCGAATCCACCGGATCTGGTGGAACGCCGCATAGCCCGGCTCCAGGCCGATTCCAGGATGGTCCGCGCGATGATCGGCGAGGGCTTGAAATTCGCGCCCACGGGACCGGGCGTCTCGGCGCTCGGGTACCCGAGAGCGCTGGAGCGGGTGCTGGGGACGAACGACCTCATGGGCATCGGCTTCTTCGAACGGGGCCTGCGTGCCGCCCGCCCGGTGGCCCGCCTCCAAATCAGAACGCCGGGGGGCGCTCCCGTCGGTTACGGGACGGGGTTCATGGTGTCTCCCCGGCTGTTGCTCACCAACCATCATGTGTTCGAATCGGCGGAGAGCACGGTCGGCAGCCGGGCTGAATTTAACTTTCAAGTGGACCCGGATGGGCAGATGCGGCTTTCCCGCGCGTTCGGCTTCGCGCCTGAGGAGTTCTTTCTGACCGACGCGGCCCTCGATTACACCCTGGTCGCGCTCAAACCCGATGCTGGATTGACCGGGTTTGGATGGCTCCGGCTCATCGAGGAAACCGGCAAGGTGCTGGTCGGGGAAACGGTGAACATCATCCAGCATCCCAACGGCGAACCCAAGCAACTCGCGATCCGCGAGAACCGGGTGATGGACGAACTCGACCGGTTCCTGCACTACCAAACGGACACCGCGCCAGGTTCTTCCGGATCGCCGGTGTGCAACGATCAATGGGAAGTCGTGGCCCTTCACCATTCCGGCGTGCCGGCGCGCGACGCGCAAGGGCACATCTTGACGACGGATAATCGCCGGTGGGAGCTCTGGATGGGCGAACAGCGCATTGCCTGGAAAGCCAACGAGGGCGTCCGCGTCAGCCAACTGGTGGCGCACGTCAAGGCCCAGCGTCTGGGCCTGAGCCAGCAAACCCTGCGCGCCGCCATGTTCGACGCGGAACCTTCGCCCCCCGAACGGACGCCAGACGGCAGCGGGTCGCGGGACGATGCCGCGACTCGCGAACCTTCCCAGCCGCCCGCGTTCCCCTCCCGACCCGTCATCGACCCGGCCGGCCATGCCACCTGGACCCTCCCCTTGCGGATCAGCGTCAGCCTGGGCGATGTCGTTTCCCCCGAGGCGCCCCCCGTGGCAACGCCGGCGGTCGCGACCCCGGCGCCGGTCCCGCCCCCGGCTGAGGACCTCGCGCTTCGGGAAGCCCTGGCAGAGCTGGCGTCGGCGCGGACGCGGGTTTATTACGACGCGGCGGCGGATGCGGGCAGGGCGGCCGAATACTACGCCGGCATCGACGCCAGCGCTGCGGCCGACGCTTTGTTCGAAAGCCTGAGCCGCTTGCTTCGGGCGACGCACCGCCCGCATCTGCGCTATAACCCCGCCCGCCATGTCTATTCATGGGTGGATTTGCACCCCGACCTCCTGATCCGCAGCATTTACTCCGGTCAGTCCTTCGAGCCGGAGCGCTTGATCCGCGAGGATTTCCGCATCGACCAGGAACACGCGGCGCGCCGGCGCGAGCTGTTCCTGCGGGAAAGCGCGCTGTCTCCCCAACGGATGGAGGAAGAGCTGGATTTACTCGAGGCGGCGCTTCCCTACAACTGCGAACACGTGGTCCCGCAATCCTGGTTCGGCAAGCGGGAGCCGATGCGCGGCGACTTGCACCATCTGTTCGCCTGCGAGACGCGGTGCAACAGCTTCCGCAGCAATATTCCCTACTACGATTTCCCCGATTTCGAGGAAGCCGTCAGGGATCAATGCGGCAAGCGCGGCGCGGACAAATTCGAGCCGCTGCGCGGCAAGGGCGCCGTGGCGAGGGCGATGCTGTATTTCCTGCTGCGCTATCCCGGTGAAATCGGCGATGCCAGCCGCGAGATGCAACGGGATCGCCTGCCGACCCTGCTGGACTGGCACCGGCAGAACCCGCCGGACGAGTACGAACGGCACCGGAACCTGGCCATCTTCGACCAACAAAGTAACCGCAACCCCCTCATCGACCGGCCGGAATGGGTTGATCGGATCGATTTCCCGCTCGGCTTCGATTGAACGGTTGGAGTCGGGCTTTGGCGCGGAGTGGACGCGATTGCTAACGACCTTCCCGGAAGCGTGGGGCTTTTCTCGATAACGTAAGATGCTGATTGAGGAGTGACTGCAATGTCCGAGACTACTTATTTTTGGCAAGGTGGACGCAGGATTGAAATTCAGAAAGACGATTCGGCGATAACGATTTACGCCGACGATGAGGCGGAAGCCCGCAGCGCAGCAGCACAGGCCGGGGTCGAACTACGCGCGACCGAAACTGCTGCGCCGGGACTCGTCCGCGGCCACATCATCGGTGACCGCGACCGCTCCGTCGACCGGCTGCGGGCCGAGGACCACATCGTCCACCATGTCTACCATAACCGGCAGGCCCCGGAAGACGAGTACCTCATCACCGAGAGCTTCTTCCTGAAGTTCAAACCCGAGACGCCGGACCCCCGCATCCTGGAATACCTCGCGGCCGAGCACCTCGTGGTAGAGCGAGAGATGGGAGACAAGGCCTACTTGGTTCGGGTCACCGGCGCGACCGGGCGGAACCCGATCCGCACCGCGAACGCCGCCGCCAGTCGGGATGACGTTGAGTACGCCGAGCCGAATCTGATCAGGCAGCTAACAAAATTCGCTTTCATCCCGCCGGACAATCTCTTTTCGCGGCAATGGCACTTGCACGCTCCCATGGCGGGATCGGACCTGGTGGCCGGAGCAGGCATCTTTGCGCCCGAAGCATGGGATCTGACCCGAGGACGGCGCGACGTGGTCGTCGCGGTGGCCGACGACGGCTTCGATCTCACTCACCCTGATTTCCAGGGTGAGGGTAAGGTGGTAGCGCAGCTCAACGCCACCCTCGGCAGTGGTTCGAACCCTGCCGTCATCGACTGGGATGGCAACGTCAGCCCCCGTCCCGGGGATTATCACGGAACGCCCTGCTTGGGGGTGGCAGTGGCCGAGGGAAACGGTACGGGCGTGGTGGGCGTGGCGCCGGGCTGCGCCCTTGTCGCCGTGCGGTTCCCGCTGGCGGCGATGAGCGATGCACAGTTCATTGTGATGTTTGAAAAGATTTCCGCCTTGGCGGACGTCGTCTCCTGCTCATGGGGGGTCGGGCCGGCCGACGCGCCGATGAGCACGACCTTAAAGAGCGCGATGGCAACGCTGGCGCGCTCCGGCGGTCGCCGGGGGAAGGGGCTGATCTTTTGTATCGCCGCCGGCAATAACAACTGCCCGGTCCAGGACCTCGAGAACACCCGAATCTACCGCTTCCGCGACCGGTTCGGCATCCGGAGTTATCGTGGACCCATCGACCGTTGGATCGCCGCCCACCCGGACGCGATCACGGTCAGCGCCAGCACCTCCCGCAAAACCCGATCGGCGTACTCCTCCTGGGGCAAGCAAATTTGCGTCTGCGCCCCATCCGACAACTGGGACGATCTCGGCCAGATTTCCCCGCCGGGGCGGGGCATCACCACCACCGACAACGAAGGATTTGGCCTCAACTCCGACTTTACTCCCGGTTCCCGCTTCACCGATGACTTTGGCGGCACCTCGAGCGCCACGCCGACCGTCGCCGGCGTGGCTGCGCTGGTCCTGTCGGCGAACCCCGCGCTGACCGCCCTGGAGGTCCGACACATCCTCCAGCAGACGGCCGACAAGGACCTGTCGCTCGTGACCGATACCCCCGTCAACGAGGACGGCGCCTTCAACGACGAGGGATTTAGCCTCTGGTTCGGCTACGGCAAGGTCAACGCGTTTCGCGCCGTCCAGGCGGCGGTGGCCGGCGCCGCGACCGACCGGCTGGTCGACGTTCGGAACGAGGTCTCGTTGGAGATCCCCGATGTAGGCGCGCCGGTCCTCAGCACGATCGAAATCAACGAGGACGGCACGATCGCCGACTTGCGCATCCAGGTCGATATCAGTCACACCTTTATCGGCGATTTGCGGGTCGACTTGATCGCCCCGGAGGGCACGGGCGTGGTCTTGCATAACAACACCGGCGGTTCGGCCAAGGACCTGATCCGTACCTACTCCACGCAGGACACGCCCGCGCTCCGCCCGCTTCTGAATCGATCCATCCGAGGGACTTGGCAGCTTCGCGTGCGGGACAGCTTTCGCCTCGACGTCGGCCGGCTCAACGGCTGGCGCATCGCCGCGCGGGTTGCCGGCTAGCGACCCAGCGGTTTCATTGCGACGCCCGGCACGGAACGCATCCCATGCGTCTCCGGCGGGTCTTTTCTGACCCGCCTCCGGGTTTTTTATAGTCATTTTTTCATCAATTAGTTAGAGCCAATTTCCAGTCTTTTGACCGGTTCTCACCGGGTCGAGAACGACCCACCCTTCCCCACTCCAGAATTGTAAAACAATTAAATTCATTAGCTTAATTCAGTAAATAAGGTGGCATGGTCATTGCTGCCCATGATGACCAGGCTTCGGTCGTGGACGAGAGAGTCGGCTCGGTGAACCAGCCAGACCCCAAAAAACGCCTTTTAAACCGGCAGGATGCCGGGTTCTACTGGTAGACACGAGTCAGGTGCGCTCATGGTGGTCGATGCAATCGCTTTGCTTCTGAGACAACTCAATCAGTATATCCTGCAGGCTGATGGCAGCAGCGCGGGCGCGCCTAATCCAGCCTTGTGGGGGAATATCTCTCAACTCGATCGCTCGGAAATCGCGACAGAGTTGGAGAATCGTCTGGTCTTGAGCCTGGTCAATCTCGAAGAAGAAAAAGCACTCAAAAATGGAAAGACCTTTTTCAATAATAATTTAACAGAAGTAACTTATAAGAATGCTCCGATTCACCTCAATCTGTTTCTGTTGTTTACCGCCAATTACCGTAACTACGAGACGGCCCTGAAGCGCCTCACCCAAGTACTGACCTTTTTCCAGGGCAAGCGGAAATTCACTCTGGGCAATTCTCCCGGGTCCAGCCTGGCGCCGCCCCCTGTCATGGAGTTTTCGTTGGTCATGGATCTGCTTTCCTTGAGCTTTGAGGAAGTCAATCACCTTTGGGGTTCGCTGGGCGGAAAACAAAGTCCTTTTGTGGTTTACCGGGGCCGGTTGGTCACCATTGCCGATCAGCGCGTCCTGGAGGGGGGTGGGCGTATCCAGGAAATCGGACTGACGAGTCGGGAGGTTACCTCATGATTCGTTACCACCCGCTGTTTCAGGTCGATATCGCGCACGATTACTTCCTGAGCCGGGGAAGCGCGGTGTTCGAGGCGCAACCGGAAGCCGACCGGATCGCGCTGACTGCCGTTTATTCGGTCGGAAACTTCCTGGAGATATTTCCGGATGATCCTACGCGGGCAAAATTGGCCGGCCACAAGATGATTTTTAAAACCACGGGGATGGGGTTCCTGGTGGCCGTGCAAACGGACCCCTCGGCCAGCGCTCCTCGGCCGGCGATTCCCCTCGCAGCCGATTTCAGGCTGACCTTCGCCCTCCGGATTAAAGATCCGCGCTTCGCCAATTACACGGAACTGGGTCCAGCCAGCACCGGCTTCTACCGGTTCGGCAACGATTCGAACCATGCGGTCGCGGGAATAAGCTTGCTGTCCCAACCGGTAAGAGCCTTCGACGCTTTAAGGCGCTATGTCGCCGGGGAAACCTATTCCCAAGCGTCGGCTGCCACCTTCGATCTGTTTCGAGCGCTCAGGGACACCGGACCGGCGGCGGCGCCGGTCGCCGGCGACTGGGAACGCATCCCTCCGGATACCTGGAATTCGGCTGTGGCCTACCCCAGGGGGGCGATCGTCCTGTTCGCCAACCAGCTTTACCGAGCCGTCATCGACGGGCCTGGCCCTGACCTCGGCAACGCCGCCGCATGGCAATCTCTCGGGGTGCTGGCCAATCAGTACGTCACCGCCGCCGACGCCGTATTGCCAGCACCCGCGGCCAGGACCGGCGGTTGGTTCGGCGCCATCGACGTCAGCCTGGGGAGCGGCGCCCTGGCGCTCCTCAACCTCGACGGCACGCTGCGTTCTCCCCGGTATGCCCTGCGATTCCTGAACCGCGCCACCCGCTGGCGTTACATTTTCCCAGCGGCGCAGCCCGTAGGATCGGGGGCGGACGTGGCGCCCGAGGCCGGCGATGGCCGCATTCTGGTTACCTCCGGCCTGCGGCCGCTGACCCGCTTTGGCGCCGGCGCGCGCTTGCAGGCCGATGTCGCGGCCACGCCCGCCTCCGAAGAAGTGCTGTTGCCGGAGCCGGAAATCCACCGCATCCGGCGCCAGAACGCGCAATGGTATTCCGAGATCCATCTATCCAACCTACCACTGGGACTCTGAAATATGGCTTTGAACTTACGGACGCCTGGCGTGTACATCGTGGAGGAATCCAGGTTTCCTCCTTCCGTGGTTCCCGTCGAAACCGCCATTCCCGCTTTTATCGGCTATACCCGGAGTACCCGTTATGGAGGAGAGGATCTGATCAATCGGCCTGTGGCCATCGACTCCCTGTTGGAGTTCCAGGAGATATTCGGCGCACCCCCCCCGATCGGCGGTTTTGTCGTGACGCTGGATGTCGATGGCAAGGTCATCGGCGGGATCGCCGACCCCAATACCAGCGCCAACGCCCGGTTTCGCTTGGCCTACGCCTTGCGTCATTTTTACGACAACGGCGGCGGTCGGTGCTATATCGTCAGCATCGGAGACTACACCGCCAGCCCGGTTTCGTCCGACATCGCCGATGCCCATGCGGCGGGACTCGCCGCCCTCGCGCGCGAAGACGAACCCACTCTATTGGTTTTCCCCGATCTCAGCGGTATGGCGCCGAACGACTCGACCGTTGCGGACGAGGTGGCCGCCGTCCGCGCCGCTTATCATGGCGTCCTGGCCCAGGCCCTGAACCAGTGCGCGACGCTGGGAGACCGCTTTCTGATTTGCGACCTGTGGGATGGCGGGGTGGAAGGCAACGCCGGCATCATCGCCTTCCGCAACGGCATCGGCACCCGCAATCTCAAGTATGGGGCGGTCTATCACCCGTTCCTGCAGACTACGATGGCGTGGAACTGGAACGAAACCACCATCACCCTCTCCCAGATCGCCCGGCGTAACGACGATGGCAGTTTCACGCGGCCCAGTCCCCATAACGGCATGACTCTAGCCGCGCTCAAGTCCGATCCCGCCAACGCGAATCCGGCTCTTTACGCCGCCATCCGCAACGTGCTCGGGCGCTACAGCGTCATCCTGCCGCCGTCGGCCGCCGTCGCCGGTATCTATGCCACCGTGGACCGGACCCGTGGGGTATGGAAATCTCCGGCCAACGAAAGCCTGGTTTCGGTCCGCGATGTGACCGTCCGGATTGATCAAGACCTCAACGACGCGATGAACGTCGATTCGACCGGAAAGTCCATCAACGCCCTGCGTTTTTTCTCGGGCAAGGGCTTCCTGGTCTGGGGCGCCCGGACGCTGGCGGGCAACGACAACGAGTGGCGCTATGTTTCGGTCCGCCGTTTTTTCAACATGGTGGAAGAATCGACCCGGAAAGCCACCGAACCCTTCGTCTTCGAGCCCAACGACGCGAACACCTGGGTCAAGGTCAGGGCCATGATCGAGAACTTCCTGACCGTGCAGTGGCGAGCGGGTGCGCTGGCGGGGGCTAAACCCGAGGACGCCTATTACGTGCGCGTCGGGCTGGGCGCCACCATGACCGCCCAGGACATTCTTGAAGGCCGGATGATCGTCGAGATCGGCATGGCCGTGGTCCGGCCCGCCGAATTCATCGTTTTGCGGTTCTCCCACAAGATGCAAGAGTCCTGACAGAGCGGCCGGATCGAGATCGGACCCGTTGCGCATCCCTTAACCGAGCGACCAGGAGCAGCATTTCGCCATGGCCTACAAGACACCTGGGGTTTACATCGAGGAAATCGCCACCTTCCCGCCGTCCGTGGTCGCGGTCGAGACGGCCATTCCGGCCTTCATCGGCTATACGGAAAAAGCCACGGACCGCGACGGCAGCAATCTGAGGTTCATTCCGACGCGCATCAAGTCGCTGCTGGAATTCCAGAGCCACTTCGGGGACGATTTCGTGCCTTCCAGCTATCAGGTGGTGCTCGACACTGCCCAGGGCAATGCCGTCGGGACCGTTTCGCCGCGAAACGCGGCCGGCGCCGAACGCCGGTATTACCTGTACGCCAGCCTGCGTCACTACTACGCCAATGGCGGTGGTCCCTGCTACATCGTATCGGTAGGTTCTTATTCCGACGCGCCGGTCATCGGCAACGCCACCACGCCGGCGGGACTGTTGGGGGGACTTTCCCGCGTGGAACCCCTGGACGAACCTACGCTGTTGGTGTTTCCGGACGGAGTGTCGCTGAGCGCCGCGGAACTGGGTTCCTCCTTGCAGGTCGCCGCTCTGGCGCAATGCGAGAAGCTGCAGGACCGCTTCGTCATCATGGATCTGCGCCAGGGCGACCTGCCCGCCTCGCTGGCGGTCGACCCCATCGCTATCTTCCGCCAGAACGTTGGCATCAACAATCTCAAGTACGGCGCGGCGTACTACCCCTGGGTGCGCACGATCTATCGCCCCGAGATCCATTTCCGGCAGTTGACCCTGGTCACCCCCACGTCGGCAACGATTTCCAACACCACGCTGGATGCCCTGACCGGCGATGCCGCGACGGATGCCCTGGTTCCCGCCGCGCGAGCCGCCGACGGCACCGTCACCACGGTGGTGGACGCGGTGAACACTACCGGCATGGCCGGGCCCAACCCGCTCGCCCTGACCCGCACCAACTTTACGGGATTGCCGGACCATTTCGCGGCGCTCCTGGAGCTGTTGCGGCAAACACCCGCCAGCGCCACGGTGGACACCGTTCGCCAAAGGTTCGCCAACCTGCTGGTGTTGCCGCGGGCCATCGCCCTGGCCTTCCGGACGCTGCAGACGACGGCCACTCTTCCTGCGACCTTGTCCCTGTCCGTCACCCAATTGAGCCAGGATAGCGAGCTTGCCGCCACCATCTCCGCGCTCGTCGCCTACGAGAAGAATTCGGGCGTCCTGGGATCGGTATCCGCGACCCGGGCCGTGGCCGATGTGGCCGGCGATTACGCGAGCTTGAACGGTTCGCCCTGGATTTTGCCGAATCTCGATGTCGGTGCGGCGATTCCGGCCAGCACCGACGTCTTCACCGGCGCCGACGTCCGGGCGACAGCGCTCAACGCCGCGGCCGCCCTGCCCAGATTCTTTGACAAGCTCGCCGCCGCGATTCTCTCGCTGTTCTCGGCAGCGGAATTTCTGGCTGGGGAAGCCGAAAAGCAGCTTTTCGAGAAACATCCCGTTTTCAGGGACATCGCCGAACAGGTCACCCGCGCCATGACGCTTCTTCCCGCGTCCGGCGCGGTGGCGGGGGTTTACGCCGCCGTCGATCGGACCCGGGGGGTCTGGAAAGCGCCGGCCAACGTGTCGCTCGCCGATGTCAGCGGCCCCGCTGTCAAAATCAATGACCAGATCCAGGAGGATCTGAACGTCACCAGCACCGGAAAAAGCGTGAACGCCCTGCGCGCCTTCACCGGCAAAGGCACTCTGGTCTGGGGCGCGCGCACCCTGGCGGGAAACGACAACGAATGGCGTTACGTTCCAGTACGGCGCTTTTTCAACATGGCCGAGGAATCGATCAAGAAAGCCACCGAACCCTTCGTTTTCGAACCGAATGATCGCAACACCTGGGTTCGGGCGCGGGCCATGATCGAAAACTTCCTGACCGTGCAATGGCGACAGGGGGCGCTGGCGGGAGCCGTTCCGCAACAGGCGTTTTTCGTCAAGGTGGGACTCGGGGAAACGATGACGGCTCAGGACATTCTCGAAGGCCGGATGATCGTGGAGGTCGGGATGGCCGTCGTGCGGCCCGCCGAATTCATCATCCTGAGATTCGCCCACAAGATGCAGACTTCCTGAAATCCCTTTGCGAGGAGAGTGGAGACATGGCGGACTATCCCTTACCGAAATTTCATTTCCAGGTGGAATGGGGCGGCACCAAAATTGGATTCACCGAAGTCACGGGCCTGGAGGTGACCACGGAGAAAATCGAATACCGCGACGGCGCCAGCCGGGAATACCACAAGACCCGCATGCCCGGCATGCAAACCTTCGGCGACCTGACGCTGAAACGCGGCGTATTCGCCGGCGATAACGAGTATTACGCCTGGTGGAATACCGTCGCGCTGAATACCGTGGAGCGCCGGGACATCACCATCAGCCTCCTCAACGAAAGCCACGAACCGGTCGTGGTCTGGAAGGTAAAAAAAGCCTGGCCGACCAAGGTCACTTCCACCGATCTCAATGCCTCGGGCAACGAGACCGCCATCGAAACGCTGGTCCTCACCCACGAGGGCCTGACCATGGAAAATGGTTGAGGCCATGGACTTCGATTATCCCCACCCCGGATTTCACTTCATGGTGATTTTCGAACTGTTCCCGCAGTTCCCCAACGACATCCGCTTCCAGGAGGTCACGGGGCTGACGGTGAGCACGGAATTCGAGGCCTGGCCCGAAGGGGGGGAAAACCGCTTCGTCCATCAACTGCCCAAAGGCCTGCAATTCAGCGAGTTGGTGCTGAAGCGCGGCAAATTCCTGGGATCGGGGATACTCCATTGGGCGCGGAAGGCGGTGGAGAGTTTCGAGTTCAAACCCACGAACCTGATGATTTCCCTGCTGAACGAGGAGCATCTCCCGATCTACAACTGGTACGTGGTCAACGCGGTGCCCAAGCGCTTGGAAATCTCGGGGATCAACGCCATGAACAACGAGATCCTGGTGGAAACCCTGGCGCTGAACTACCAGTACTTCAAGTACTACGATCCCGCCAGCCTGGCCCTGGATGCCGCGGCGGGCCTCAGCGCCAGTGTCGGCATCAGCCTGTGACCGCCATGCCCATCGAAATCCGCGAACTCGTGATCCGCGCCCACGTCGATCCCGGCGAAAGCCGTGCCGCGCGGGCCACTTCGCCGTGCGGTTCAGAGCCGGGGCAAGGGCCAGGGCAAGCACCGGCGCAGGACGACCTGGTTCAGTCCTGCGTTCGGGAGGTCCTGCGCATTCTCGAAGACAAGCGGGAGCGCTGACATGCTGTTCGATCAGGGCAAGCTGGAAAAAATGACCCTTCGCGCCTTCAAGCCGTTCAAACCCGGCGAGAAACCCGAGGTATCTACTGCACCCGTGGATACCTATGTGGTACAGGTCAACCCCAGCAGTTACTCGCTCAATCATTTGCTCAACTACTCCTACAACCAGGGACAGGGTTTTTCCGGCAGTGAAGCCGTATACAGCAACAGCCCGCCCGTGACTTTACAGTTCGAATTCTTGTTCGACGGCACGGGTGTTGTTCCGGCGCCCTCGGAACTGGGAGATATCCCCCTGGTCGGCGCGATCGCCTCGGCGCTGTCCGGGAACAAGCCCTACACCGTCCAGGACGAGATCAAGAAATTCAACGAACTTGTTTACCAATTAGACGGCGAAATCCACCGTCCCCGTCATTTGTTGCTGGTGTGGGGTGTGCTTGTGTTTCCCTGTGTCCTGAGCAGCCTCACCTATCGCTTCACGCTGTTCAAACCGGACGGCACACCGCTGCGTGCGGTAGCCAACTGCAGCTTCTGCGAATCCAAACCCAAGTCCCAGATGGCGCTCGAGGACAATCTCAGGTCGCCGGACCTCACTCACTTACGCGACGTCAAGGAAGGCGACACCCTGCCCTTGCTTGCCGATCAGATTTACGGCAACGCCGAACTCTATCTGGAAGTTGCCCGGGCCAACAAGCTTGTCAATTTCCGCCGCTTGCGTGCCGCCTCGCGCATCGTGTTTCCACCTCTGGACCAAGGGGCGAAGCCGTGAGCGCGCTTCCTCAAACCCAAGCTGCCGATGTCGTCACCCTCACCATTCGCATCAACGGCGCCGAATTGCCGGGGACCGTGCCGATCCTCGGGGCCGAAGTCGTCAACCAGGCCAACCGCATTCCCTACGCGCGACTGCGCATCGGCGATGGTGATCCCGCGCGCGGCGATTTCGCCCAAAGCAGCGGCGACTGGTTCGTGCCCGGCCTGGAACTGGAGTTGCTCGCCGGTTACCACGGCGAAACCGAGCCGATCTTCAGCGGGATACTCCTGCGCCAACGACTGGTGGTCCGGCGCGGCGGGTCCTGGCTGGAGGTGGAGTGTCGCGACCCGGCGTTCAACATGACCCTGGTCCGGCGCAACCGCTATTTCGAAGAGGTCAGCGATAGCGACGTGGCCGAAACGCTGCTCGGCGAATACGAATTAACCGCCGACATCACCGCCACTGACGTCGTTCACCCCCAACTCCTGCAATACCAGGCCACCGACTGGGATTTCATGATCGGCCGCCTGGAGAGCGCCGGCCAGATCTGCCTGGTGGACGCAGGCACGGTCAGCAGCGTCAAACCCTCTCTGTCCGACAAACCAGTGGCCGATATCGGTTACGGCGTCACCGTGCTGGAACTCGATGCCGAACTGGACGCCCGCAGCCAGACCGGCGGGGTCCGTGCGCTGGCCTGGGACCCCGCGGAGCAGGAACTCCAGGAGGCCGCGGCCGCCGATCCCGGCTGGACCGGCAACGGCAATCTGACCGCGTCCGACCTCAGCGACGCCGCTGGCAGGGAGGAAGATCTGCTTTGGCACGGCGGCAGCCTGGCCGCCGATGCTCTACAGGCCTGGGCCGATGGCGCCTTGTTGCGGGCCCGCCTCGCCGCGGCGCGGGGACGGGTGCGGTTTCAGGGTTTGGCGGCCGTTCGCCCCGGCTCGGTCTTGCAACTTTCCCGCCTCAGCGACCGCTTCAACGGGAAGGTCTACGTGACCGGGGTTCGCCACGAGTTCAGCGACAACAACTGGACCACTGATGCCGAGTTCGGGCTGTCCCGGGAAACCCATGCCGAAAAGATGGCCACGAGCCATCTCCCGGCGGCGGGCCTGGCGCCGGCGGTCAACGGCCTGCAGGTGGGAATCGTGACCCAACTGGCCGACGATCCGGCCGGCGAGCATCGCATCCGCGTGAAGGTGCCGTTGGCGGGGATGGACGAGCAGGGGGTATGGGCGCGGGTGGCCACCCTCGATGCCGGCGACCAACGCGGCGCCTTTTTCCGTCCGGAGGTGGACGATGAAGTGGTGCTGGGTTTCTTTCACGCCGATCCCGCCCAGCCTGTCGTTCTCGGGATGTTGCACAGCAGCGCCAAGCCGCCGCCTCTGGAGGCGACGGAAGACAACCACCAGAAGACCTACGTTTCCCGCAGCGGCATCTCCCTGCTGTTCGACGACGACAAGAAGGTCGTGACGTTGGAGACGCCGGGGGGCAATCGGCTGAGCCTCAGCGATGAGGACCAGGGGATCCTGATCGAGGACCAGAACGGTAACCAGATCGTTTTGAACGGCGATGGCATCGCGCTCGCCAGCGCCAAGGCTGTGACCCTCAAGGCCAGTACCGATTTCAAGGCGGAGGCGGTCAACGCCGAGATCAAGGGCTCGGCCAGCGTGAAAGCCGAGGGCAGTAGTTCGGCGGAAGTTGTCAGCAGCGGCGCCCTGACCCTCAAGGGTGGCATGGTCATGATCAATTAAGGAGGAGAACCCATGCCACCACGGTTTCTCGGACGGGGATGGGCCTTTCCGGTGGTCTTCGAAAACCAGGGCCGTGGCGTGGCCATGGCCGAGGCCGAGGAAGACATCCGCCAGAGCCTCAATATCCTCCTGTCCACCCATCTGGGCGAAAGGGTTTTCAGGCCCACGTTCGGCTGGAAACGGGACGCCCTCCTGTTCGAACCGTTGTCGACCTCGTTCGCCGCCTATCTGTCGCACGAAATCGAGATGGCCATCCTGTTCTTCGAATCGCGCATCGAACTCAACCGGGTCAACTTCGATGTTCCCACCGACCAGCCGGGGTTAATCGAAATCCGGCTCGACTACACCGTCCGGACCACCAACACCCGGACCAATCTGGTTTATCCCTTTTACCTCGACGAAGCCACCAACGCCTGACCATGGATTTCTTTCGACGCTACCGAAACCTGCTGAAAGCGGACGGCGCCAATCAGTTGCAGCGTCTGCTGCCGGCCCTGGAACCGGGCTATATCGTGCCGGACGAACGCTCGCTCGCCGATTTGGTCGAGTATGCCCGGCGCTTGGCGGCGGAAATCCGGTTTTACGATCTGACCGGCCAGGCAACGGGTGACTGGCGTCCCTTCCTCGAACCCCTGATCGATCCCGCCACTGGCCGCGTCCCTCCGACGCCGGAACTCGAAGCCGCCCTGGCCGCCCGTGGTGACTGGCCCCCCCATCTGGTCCTGTTTCTGGTTTTTCTGAAACTGTTTGGCCATCTCCAGGGCGATCTCAACGAACTGCCGGAAAAACACCTCCGCCACTACTTTGAAAAGGAACTCGGGTTGCGGCGCCGGGACGCCGCCGGTGACGAAGTCCATGTCATCTTCGAACTTGCGCGGAACGCGGCGCCTACCCTGCTACCGGCGGGTACCCTCCTGGATGCCGGAAAGGATGAAAAGGGCCGGCCCCTCAGCTACGCCACGCAAGCCGAGCTGTCGGTCTCCGCCGCCGCGGTCGGCGGCATCCGGCGCTTGGTGGTGGAGCGGGATCGCCGCCGCAACCGCCGTTTCTTTGTCGCCGCGGCTATTGCGGAATCCGAAGGCCCAAGCTGGTACACCTTCGGCCGGCGGCAACTCGATCTGGATCCAAGCCAACGCTTCATGGCCGAGGCGGCGCTGGGCTTCGCGGTGGCCTCACCCGTGCTGAGGCTCGCCGAGGGTGAAAGAACGGTGAGCTTCCTGGCTCATCTCCGCACTCCGGGCCCGAGACAACCGCCGGCCACCCAGGGGATCGGCTACGCCCTCGATGTAGCGCTCACCGGCGCCGAAGGTTGGCTGGTTCCGGACAGCGTCCAGGCGAATTTGCTGGAGGATGGCGGCAACGGGCAACCGGCCCTCAGCATGGTCCTGACCCTGGGCCGGGCCGCGGCGGCGATCGTTCCCTTCAACAGCGCCCTGCATGGGCCCGGACCGGTCTCCGACCGGCCGCTGTTGCGTTGCCTCATCAAGGGCGAGACCGGCATTTACGAGGTGCTCGACGACCTGGTCGTGGAAAAAGCCGAAATCGAAGTGACGGTCAAGGGGGTCCGGGACCTGGTGGTGCAGAACGCCGATGGCCCCCTGAACGTGAATCAGCCGATGTCGCCGTTCGGCAGCCTGCCGCAAATCGGGGCGCCCTTTTATATCGGCAGCGCGGAAGTGTTCGGGAAGAAGCTGTCCTCCCTGGATTTGCATCTGGAATGGAAATCGCCGCCGCCTGATCTCTACGACCACTACCGCGCTTATTTCGATGTGGAGGACACCCTGGGAGACAGTTTCCACAGTTTTTTCCTTGCCGACCTCGATCTGCTCTACGACCGCTCGTTCCATCCGCTGCTGATCAATCAAGCCCTGTTCGCGCCGATAGCTACGGATCCGAAAACAATTTCGGCCGTTGCCAATGCATTTGACTCGGCGCTTGCAGGAAGAGCCTACCTCGCCCAGCCGGACCTGGAACCATTGAATTCGTATGGTACCGGTAGCAAGTTCGGATTCGTCCGGCTGGTTCTTCGCAGTCCGACCCGGAACGATCTGCAGAGCTACACCAGCGTTCCCTTCGAAGCCTTCGGGCACAGCGCCTTCGCCCGCCGCTACGCACAAATGGCCATCGCCCTGAGCAAGACCCCCCCGGACCCAAAGGCCAAGCTGCCGAACGAACCTTACACCCCGGTCCTCGCCGGACTGTCCCTGGACTATCGCGCGACGGCCGCGCTGGCGCCAGGCGACAGCCACACTGCCGAGGCCTTCTTCATCTACGGTCCGTTCGGCGCCACCCGCGCCAGTGACGAGGCGCCCGCGCGCCTGGCGCCGGAGATCGAAGGGGAGGCTTCGCTCTTCCTCGGCATCGAGCAATTGCGGCCACCCGCCAACCTGTCTCTGCTGTTCCAGATCGATGTCGGCACATCCAGCGCACCGGAGGTACTGAAAGCTGGCGAAACCGAGTGGAGCTGCCTCAGCAACGGTTCATGGCGGGTATTATCCCGATCCGCCGTGCTGAACGACAGCACCCAGGGCTTTCAGAAGCCGGGCTTGGTTGCGATTTCGGTGCCACGGGAGGCCTCCATCGAGCATGAAGCCCTGCCATCCGGTTTGGTGTGGCTCCGCGCGCTCATCCGCCGCCCCCCCGAGAGCGCGGCACGGACCCTGGCGCTGAAGGCCCAGGCGGCGCTGGCCAAATTCCAACCCGGCGCCTCCGCTCTGGCGGACTACGAGATCCACTTGCAGGCTGGGTTGCCCGCCGGCACGATCGCCCGGTTGCAACGGCGGAATGCGGCCATCAAGCGGGTCCAGCAACCTGACTCTTCCTTCGAAGGACGCAACGCAGAGGGCGATGTCGATTTTTTCCGGCGCTGCAGCGAGCGATTGCGTCACCGCCACCGCGCCGTGACCGCCTGGGATCTGGAGCGGTTGGTGCTGGAAGCCTTTCCCGAGGTGTTCAAGGTCAAGTGTCTGCCGCATGCGGACGCTACGGGATCCGCCAAGGCTGGCCACACCGCCCTGGTCATCGTGCCCGACCTGCGCCGCACCGGGGGTTCCAACCCCCTCGAACCCCGGGCCGGGGAGGTGTTGATGGGCCGGATCAGGGATTTTCTGGCCTCTGGCCTGACCTCGTCTTTTGCCAACGTGCATGTGATCCATCCGGTTTACGAACGCATTCGGGTCGAAGCCCGAGTGGCCTTCCGGGCAGGTCGGGACCCGGGGTACTACACCGGGATTTTGAACGACGACCTGCGGCGGTTTCTTTCGCCCTGGGCCTATCAGGAGGGCGAGGACATCCTGTTCGGGGCGCGGATCTACCGATCGGACATCCTGGCTTTCATGGAGGATCGCGACTACGTCGACTACCTGACCGACTTCAAGCTCTACCACAGCTTCGCAGGCCAAAGGCCCGATGGTTTAGGCTGGATGACCGTCGGGGCGGATTTTATCATCCGCCCCGATCCGCGCCCGGCCATTGCCGACATGCGAATCGGCGACGACCTGGTGGTGGGGCGCGGGGTCGAAGTGGCCGAAACCACCCAGGCCCACGCCATCCTGGTGTCGCACCTGGAACACCTGATCACGCCGATCACCGCCGGCGAAGACCCTTGTATCGGCGTGACGCAACTGGGTATCGGCTACCTGACGGTCGGTCTCGATTTCAGAGTGCGGCCGGAGCTCGCCTGATGAACAGTCGCGGCAGCGGCGCCAAGACAGCTTGCGGGCCGGGACATCCCGCTCCGGCTCCGGCAGGCCGACCCGCCGGAGCCGGAACGGGCCGTGGGTGGGTCCTCGGACTCCAAGGGATTCATTTCATTCACCAACCAACCGTGGTGTAGAACCATCATGACCGAGCGTAGCCGAGACTTTCTCAAGCAGGAATTTAAGGATGGCGAACGGCCCTCGGGTGCTGATTTCGCCGATCTGATCGACAGCTTTCTCAACAAGACCATCGATGGTCTGGCTGTGGACACCGACGGGAACCTCGTCCTCTCCCGCGGAATGCGGCTGAGCGACAGCGCTGGCGTGGGCGCCGGCGGTCTGCGGTTCAACAGCGGCCAGGTCCAATTCAATAATGGGACCAACTGGGTGAATCTGGCCACCGGTGGCGGTGGAGCGTTCCAGCCCGTGGGCGCCGCCGGCGCGGTGGCCTATGCTAGCGGCAATGTGGGTATTGGCCCCTTCGCTGCCCCCCCGACTTACCGCTTGGAAGTGAACCTGGGGCCCAACACGGCCACGACGGAGCAGGTGCGTTTCGGCCAAGCGGTCTGCAGCAACGGCGCGGCGGCTTTCTCCGGATACGCCGTGTTCTCCCATCAGGCCCATGCCTCGAATACCAATTACGCCTTGCGGCAGGGTCCCAACGGCAACGTCCACCTCAATGCAGCCACGGGGCAATCGGTCAGCATCCGCCAGAACGGCGCCACCGTCCGGCTGGGGGTTTCCGCGGCCGGCAACGTGGTCGTCGGCGGCGAAGCCGATCTGGCCGGCGCCGGGACGGCGGTCTTTCAGGTCGCGGGCGAGGTGTTCAAGAACACCGGCTCCGGTTCGTGGCTGGTGCCTTCCGACGCGCGGGTCAAGGAGGACGTGCGCGAACTGGAAGCCGGACTCGCCCAGTTACGGCGGGTGCGGCCGGTGCGTTTCCGCTACAACGGCCGGGCAGGTACCCCCGCGGGGGTCACGGGCGTGGGCGTGCTCGGCCAGGAAATCGAAAAAATCTTTCCCGAGATGGTTCGGCGGGTGCCGGGGGGTCTTCCCGACGAGCCCGACCAGGAGGACCTCCGGATCTACGACGGCTCGGCCCTGACCTTCGTGCTGGTCAACGCCGTGAAGGAACTGGCGGAAAAAGTGGAACGGTTGGAACAGGCGCTCGCCGCAGCCCGCAAGGAACGCGAGGCCGACGGGACCACCGGTTAGCCCGCACCCACACCCATGAACGAAACCGCCCGCATTTCAAGAGCGCCGCCCGACCGTATCAGCATGAACTATGCCGCCCTGCGTGAGGGCGGCATGGCATTGATCCGACGGTGGGCGGAGGAGACCTGGACCGACCATAACGTCCACGATCCGGGCATCACCCTGCTGGAAGCCTTTAGTTACGCCATGACCGAGCTGGGCCTGCGGCTCCAGCTCGACGTCGCCGACCTCTTGCGCAGCGGAGAAGCGCACGCCGCGGCCGATCTGGAGCCGGCCCATCGCGTGCTGCCCTCAGGCCCCGTGACCGCCGCGGATCTGCGCCGGCTGCTCCTGGACCATCCCCTGGTCAGCGATGCCCAAATCTCCCTGCCGGCGGACGGCGAAATTCCGTTCTACGAAAATGCCGGCGGCGATCCGCCGCTCACCTATGCGCCCGGAACCTCGCGGGTCGGGCCCGGCGGCCTGTACGAGGTCGTGGTGGAATTCCGGGAACGCGAACTGAACAGCAACACCTATTCCTTGCAGGTAGCCTTTGGCGGCCAGAACTACGACCTCGACCTGGCCTTGCCCTACTGGGACGAGGATGACGCCGCGCCGTTCCGCCAGGGCGTAGTTATTAACACGATCACCATGCTGGTCGACGACGCCGAGATCTGGCGGCGGCTGCCGGAACCGCAATCCTATTTCGGCCAAATCAGCGTCGGTTACACCGATTCCGCCGGTGCGCCCGGCGCCGTCGTACTGTGGGTGCTGCTGCGGATCACCACCGTGCTCGAACAGCCCGCTGTGGTCGCTCCCGGCATCCTGGCCGCGGCCCGCGCCGCGCTGGAAACTCTCGGAACCGGCGCTGCTTTGGCGCGCTTCGTCAAACGGGTCCGAAGCGCCGCGGGGGCAGTGCGCCAGCTTCAACGCTACCTCTCCGGCTGGCGCAACCTTGGTGAGGACGCGGCGCGGATTGGAGTAGCCCGTGTTCAGGAAATCGCGGTACGCGCCCGCCTCGAGGTGACCGGAGGGATCGACGTCGAGCAACTCCTGGCCGGGATTTTCCTGGATGTGGATCGCATGCTGTCCCCGCGGGTCCGTTTCCGCTCCCTGGCCGAGATCCGCGCCAGGGGCGACGATGCCGGGCAAATTTACAAGGGACCGCTGCTGCGCCACGGTTTTCTCGATGCGGATACGCTGGAAGTAGCCCGCCCTTCGGTGCTGCATACCTCCGACGTATTGCGTCTCATCATGCGCCGGCGCGGCGGCTCCAGCACGGACCGGGTGGCTCAGGAAAACCCCGGCGGGCGCGACATCATCGCCGTCACCGACCTGGCGCTGGGTAATTTCGTTAATAACCGGCCCATCACCACCGAAGCCGCGGACTGTCTGCACCTGGTCGAAGTCGAGCGCTACCGACCCCGTCTGAGCCTCCCGAAGTCGCGGATCATCACCGTACGCAACGATTCCGAGGTAGCCTACGATCTGAATCGGGTGATAAGCCTTTTCGAGGGCTTGCAGCAACAGGAACAGGCCGGGGTCTTCACGGCGGAATCTTCCCGGATCTGGCCGGCGCCGCAGGGAGAACGGCTCCCGGTGGAGGATTACACGCCGTTGCAGAACGACCTGCCGAGCCTCTACGGGGTGGGCGAGGCTGCCCTGCCGGACAGCGCGGGTCCGGAACGCCGGGCCGCCGCCCGACAGTTGCAAGGGTATCTGCTGTTGTTCGAACAATTTCTGGCGGATGCCACCGCCCAACTGGGCCACATCAACCGGTTCTTTTCCGCCGATCCCGAGGAGGACGCCACCTATTTCACTCGCCCCCTGTTCGAATTGCCGGGCATCGCCGCGCTGTTGAAACGTTTCCCCCCGGCGGGCGACTGGCCAGCCTTCGTCGCGGACCCCGACAATCCCGTCGCGCGGGCCTTGCGGCAAGCCGCTGAAAACCGCGAGCAGCAACTGGACCGGCGCAATCGGATGTTCGATCACCTGCTGGCCCGGCAGGGTGAAGACATGGTGGCCTTCGGGCAGGAACTGCATCGCTGGGCGCAACGGGAACTGCTGGCGGGCGACCTGCCTCCTGGCCCGCTTTCGATCCACATGGCCGACCGGCGGGAAGCCGCGAATGCGCGCCTCATCCGGGCCAAGGCCGCTCTTTTGCGGGATGCGCCCGAGCTGAACGCATTTCGGTTGCTGGCCGGCAGCAATCCCCTCGGGCGCGATTCCGGGCTGTTGCGCGTTGACTCAAGCGCCGCGGGGTTCCGCTGGACCCTGGTGTGGGCAGGCCAAGACCGGCTGCGCTCCATCGATGCTTTCGACACCGCCGCCGCCGCGACCATCGCCGCCGAGGAGGGTCTGATTCTGGCCGGCAGGAACACCTTCTACGCGGTCGCTGATATCGGAGGCGGGCGGCGCCGCTACCGATTGAGAGATGACATGGATGCCACTGCCCGACTGGTCGGCGAAAGCCCGCAAACCTATCCCGGCGACAGCGCCGCCGACGCGGCAATGACGGAAACGGCCGCCGCTTTCGCCGCGCTGTGGCTGGAATCCTCGCCGGCTCCCATGGAACGGCGCATCGCTCATCTGACGGGCATCCGCAGCCAGGTGCGCCGGCGCCTGCTGGCGCCGGTCGATGCCCACTTCGAGATTTTGGACGAGGCAGCGGGCGGCGGCCTCATCGCCAAACGCTGGCGGTTCCGGGAACTGCCCGGCCAGGGCGGGCAGGTGCTGCTGGGGAGCGTATCCCCTTTCGAGGCGGCCACGGAGGCGGCCGCGATCACCCTGGCCGAGGAATCGATCCGGCAAGTGCTGCGCTACGGCGCCGACGAGTGGAACTATCGAGTGTCGCCGGCCGGAGCGGCTACCTATCGCTTCGAATTGCAAGACCCGGCCAACCAGTCACTCGCCCTGCGCGACACACCTTGGGATTCGCGGAGCGAGGCGGAGCGAGGCATTGCAGAGACCGTTGACCGGCTTTACCGTTCGTATAGCGCCGAGGGTTTCCACCTGATCGAACATCTGCGATTGCGGCCGCGGCGAGCCGGAGAGCCTTTCCTCTCGCTGCCCATCAGCGAGACCGCGCGGGAGCGCGACCCCTATAGCCAGCGGGTTTCCCTGGTGTTTCCCTCGGGCCATGCCCGCGATTTTTCGCTGCCCCGCGAGAGCGCGCCGACCGCGCCGGTAACGCCCCATCGCTTTCGGGACCTGGAATTTCGCCACCACGCGGAGCGGATGGTGCGGCAGTCCTGCCCCGCACACCTGTTGCCCAGCGTCTACTGGGTAGACCGGCAAACACCGGGCAGTCCGGATTCACCCGCCAGTTTCGACCGCTTCGAGGACCGCTACTTCACCTGGCTGGATACCGTGCTGATTCCCGGCGCGCCCGCCGTCACGATTGCTACCGCCCGCATCGAATTGGTAGAGGCCCTCAATGCCATCGCCAACGACCGCCCCTAACCGCCATTGCATCCAGCGGCAGGTTCTCGAACTGGATCTCGGACCCGGCGCCCGCGGGCCGGAGTTGCAGGAAGCCGTAGCGCGCTCGTTCTGGGAGCGCGCCGTGCCGGAACTGGAGACGGTGTTCGACCGGGTGGCCGGGCCGGACAAGCTCGTTCGTCTCGACCGCTTGGAAATCGATCTTGGGACCCTTCAGGGTCCTGACTGGGAGCCGCAGTTTCGCCGGAGGCTGGTGGAGCAGATGACGCGGACCTTGGCGCCATTCAAGCCGGCTTCGGAAGCGAATGGCGGACTCAGGGATCCGGCCGAGGGTCATGTGGCGGAACCGCTGCGGCAATTCCTGTTCTTTCTCGCCCACGGCCGCCTGCCCTGGTGGGGCGGCAAACCGGGGAAAGATTGGCCCGAGGGGTTACTGGCGAGTCTCGATAAAGCTGGATGGACCGCATTGCACCAACTCCTGTGCGTGGACCCCCGCGCCCGACTGCGGCTGATTGATTGCGCCGGCGACGGCTTTCTGGCGGCTGCGACCGAGGCCTTCATAAGTAGTGCGGAGGTCTTGCGGGTGTTGGCGGCGCTGGCGCCCCCCGGCCTGTCCGCCGCCGCCGGGCGCCAATGGCGCCGGGGCTTCTGGACCATCCTGCTGGACTGGGTGTTGGCCGACGGATTTCGATCCGGGGACGGATCCGAACTCATGCGAGATTTGCTCCAGTTGGGCGCCAGGTTCAGCGCGCCGGGCCGGGAGGGCGAAGGACTGGCGCCAGGCCCACGAGGTCACCGGGAACCTGATCCTCCGGACGGAGGAGCCGGTGGCCTGTCCCCGCTGCCTCAACCCTGGCGCGAATGGCTCGAAGCTGCCCGAGCGTCGCGGGATGGGTCCGAACCGGAAGCCGGGCGGCGATACTCTCGGCGCGAGCGACCGGGGCCGGGCGAAGAGCCGCCGTCTGCCGCCCCGGAACTCTCACTGGAGCGCGGCGCGCCAGCCCGTGGCTACCCCGAAGCGCCCGACCTTGCCTCTGGAGTCTCAAGTACCCAGAGCCTACCCCCCTCGCTCCAGCGCCACGCTGGGGTTCGGTCACCCAGTCCTCCGCTCCAGGAAGGCGAGGCGATTTATCTGGAAGGCGCCGGCGCGGTCATCCTCCATCCCTTTCTGGAGGAGTTGTTCCGCGGCCGGGGCTTGCTGGCAGGGCGGGATTTCCGCGACGCGGTGGCCCGCCAGCGGGCGGTGCATTTGTTGGAGCTGCTGACTTTCGGCGGCGAGGCCGCTCCGGAGTACGACCTCTTGCTGCCGAAGCTGCTCTGCGCGCTACCTTTCGAGGAGCCGCTGGAGCCCGCCGATCTGGTCGAGGCCGACCGAGCGGCCTGCGATACGCTGCTTCGCGCCGTGCTCGACCATTGGACCGCGCTCCGGAGCAGTTCTCCCGATTGGCTGCGGGCGCAGTTCTTCCTGCGGGAAGGCAAGCTCGAAGCCGTGGATGCCGGCTGGCGGCTGACCGTGGAACGTCGTATCCAGGACGTGCTCTTGGCCCGCCTGCCCTGGGGACTGAGGGTGATCGGCCTGCCGTGGATGGAGGGACGGATTTACGTCCACTGGACGGAATGAACGAGATCCTCGCGGCTTGGCGTTCGGCCGGGAGAACGAATCGGTTTTTTTGGCGCGCGCCGGCGATGGCCGGTGGGATTTTCAACAATAGGAGGCAGTCATGAATAAAAAAATTCCGTCTACCTCAATAGCCGCCGGCATTGGCTGGCTCAGCTTTTGGCCACCGCTATTGGCCTTACTGCTCTACAGCAACACATCTGGAGGCGAATGCCTTGGACCAACCGGCCATGACATGCCCATTAGCTGCATCGCCTCACCACCTGATTGCTCGTATGCGGCTATGCCTGGAAGTGCAATTCCTCCTACTGAGGGGATAGGAGTTCAGAACGCTTCTGGCAATGTGTTTTGGGCACTGGCCCCATCCACTGGGTGCAGTGGCACCGCATCCAGCCTTACTTGCCTTGGCATGGTTGTTACGCTTCCACCTGGGGCCCCTGATGCGTCAGTGCCACAAACCCAGAAGGTAACACTCGGCGGTACGGCGCAAAACGCTCTAGGCGAGTCTCAATTTACCCTAACCGTGACGGATGCCAGTGACGGTGCAAAAACTTGTTCTCGGATATATAGACCTAGAGTTATTACTAACACCGGTGGCGGCTGGGGCGACCCGCACATCACCACGGTGGACGGCGTCCACTACGACTTCCAGAGTGCCGGCGAGTTCGTCGCCTTGCGCGGTAAGGGATTGGAGATTCAGACCCGGCAAACCCCCGTCGCCACGACGTCGATCCCGGGGGCGAATCCCTATACCGGGATCGCGAGCTGCGTCTCTATCTACACCGCCGTCGCCGTTGATGTAGGCCAATCCCGCCGATGCCGGGTTAGCTATCAGCCGAATATCATCAACGGCATTCACGATTCCAGCGGTATGCAGCTCCGCGTGAATGATAACCTGAAAACGCTGGGCCCCGAGGGAATCAATCTTGGGGACTGTAGCGGGATCCGGATCAGCAACCGGGAGCCCCAGTTTGGCAACCGGATTGTGAAGTCTCCGGCCGGTGATGGCATCGAAATCCACACCGTGTCCGGAACGCGGGTGATCATCACGCCGGCCTATTGGGATGCTCAGAAGAAATGGTACCTCAACGTGAACGTCTATGAGACAACGGCTACCCAGGGGATTTTTGGCCAAATCGCTGAAGGCAGTTGGTTGCCGGCACTCCCCAACGGCACGTCGCTGGGGCCGAAGCCGGAATCGTTACATCAGCGTTACATCGACCTCTACAAGAAGTTCGCCGATGCCTGGCGGGTGACGAAAGACGGAAGTCTCTTCTACTACGCGCCGGGCACTTCGAGTGCAACGTTCACGCTCCGCAGTTGGCCCAGGAAGAGCCCGAGGTCGTGCGCCATTGCGGGAGAACCGTCAGCGCAACCCGTTGAAGAGCAGGTTGCGAAGAGACATTGCAGCGCGATCGTCGACGAGAACATGAAGGCCGACTGTATCTTTGACGTGAGCGTGACCGGCCACCTCGGCTTCGCACAGACCTACCTGCGCACGGAACAACTCAATCCCGGATTCACCGAGACCAAGGTGAAAGACGATAAGGATCCTTCGAAGCCAGGAGAAAGCGTGACGTTCACCGCCACCGTGGCGCCACCGCTGCCGAGAGGGGAGGGCTCCCCGGCCGGGACGGTGCAGTTCATCCTCGACGGTGGCAAGGTCGGCAATCCGGTCGCGCTCGACTCCAACGGCCGCGCGGCGTGGAGTACATCGAGCCTGCGGGCCGGTAGGCACCTGGTCGTGGCCCAGTATATCCCTTCGGGCTGGGGCGGCCGCCTGTTCTTGGCCAGCAGCAGCCCGGAAGAGAGCCATATGGTCTTGACGTCAATCAAATCAAAGACAAATTCATCCCTCTGCATGGGTGTCAAACATAAAGTTTCCGAAGGAGCCAATGTTCAACTTTACAACTGTTCGGATACCGATGTGCACAAGGATTGGAATATAACGACCTCAGAGGGACGCATCTGTCAAACCGGGGACAAGGGTGCCGTCTATTGTATCGATTTCAGAGCCGGGGCAGTCGATGCCATTGTTACGCAAGAAGCTGCGTGGAAGAACAATCAAAAATGGCTTTATGATCCTCAAGATCAAAAGTTTCACGGCCATGACCCTAGGATGTGCTTGGACATCGAGAGGCAGTCTCCCAACAGTCAAGTGAAAGTGACCAAGTGTGAGGATTGGAAGCAGTTCCAAAAATGGGAGATCCAGTAGTACGGTGCTGCGGAGGATCTTCGGGACAAGTGTTCCTAGCCAACGGTGCCGAACATGAAAGGACTAAAACGGAAGCTCTGCGCCGTCACGCCCTGCCAGAAGTCCCCCTTCTTCCGGCCGGCGGTGAAATGGGAATCCAGGGACGGCGCATTCTTCCCAGCGGGGCCGGCAGTTCGGAACGCCGGTCCCGACCAACCGGTGGTGCAGCGCATGGAAGCTGGCGGCATCGGCCAAGCCGGCCCCCCTGCCCTGCAGGCCCAATGTGCCGACTGCCGGGAGGAGGAGACACTGCAGCGGGAGGCCGAGACAGCCCGGGAGGAAGAGCCGCTGCAAGCCAAGGCCGATTCAGCGGTAACGACGGTTCCCCACACCGTCCAGCGGGCTCTGGGGAACAAACCGGGTGGAGGCGAACCGCTACAACCGGCGCTGCGGGGGGACATGGAGAATGCCTTCACGGTGGACTTTTCCGGTGTACGCATCCACACGGGGCCAACGTCCACGCACCTCAATCGCAGCCTGAATGCTCGCGCCTTCACGTACGGTCGGGATGTTTATTTCGACAGCGGGGAATTCAGTCCGCAGACGCGGCACGGACGCCATTTGCTGGCCCATGAGCTGACTCATGTGATCCAGCAGAGAGGAAGCGGTGGGCTTGTTGGACATACCAATGGCGATCGGGTGCAACGACAGAATGCCCCGGTACAGACTGACGAGCCTGTAGACCTCGGGGCAGTTTTTGCCGACTACGAAAGAGCCCACGGAAAGCCTCCTCCGGAATGGGTGAAGAACTGGGCTCGCCGGTACGAACCGGCTCGACGCCAAGTCCCTGATGCCCCGCCGCTGGATAAAGATGGGCTCGACCGAGCCATTGAATTCCGCCGCACCTGGCAACGAGAGCCGCCGATCCCCGAGCGGCCGCAGCCACGTAAACTCGCGCCGGGGGCCGTGGGCGCCAATGAGATACTGGCCTTCCCTAAAGGGACGACGGTTGTAGTGACTCAGCTACTGGCCGAAGTTCTTACGCGTTTTCGCGACACGGTCCTGGATTTCGCAAAGGGTGCATCGGATCGTCCCACCGACCTGGCGGCAAATGCTCCGCTCCTCATCGACATCCTGACCAGCCCCGACATCAGCCGAAGCCTCAGAGCCACGGTCAAGGAATCATCGCCAACGCTGTTCGAGGCCCAGATCGCGATTCCGGATATCCCTGCGAAGGATAAAAGGCCCGCGGTCACTGCCAGGACGATCACGTTTCATTTGGAAGCTTCCGACGATGCCGAGCCCACATTTGATCTCAGGATCGATTGGGGAAGCGGTCGCGCCAGAGTCTTGGGCATAAAAGCACGGCGGAGCGGGAATGGAAAAATCGTGGTCACCGCTCCCGTGCAGGGATACGAGGTCGACATGGGGTTGACTCGCGACTCATCGGGCTCCGTGGTCGCGGAGATCGATCACGCCTGGATACGGATGGCCTTGTCCGGCCAGACGCTGAAACTGGTCCGCATGGATCCCATGGCGCTCACGATAGACCCGGCTCAAGCCACTGCGGATCAAACCCGGCTGGAAAAGGCGGCGCAAACCAGCGGAACGATCGCGCCGCGCCCTTATGGGATCAGCTTCGATACCGGCTACCGATATGCCGGCCAATCGTCAGCCCTATACTCCCTCGGTTGGCGTTTCACTTACGCGCTGGCCGGTGACTTCGTCGGACTGCCGTTGATGGTCCAGCTCGATTACGCCCCCAAAGCCGGCCTTGTGTCGGGGAATGTCGGCTTCGGAGTAAGTATCACCCCCTTCTCGCTAGGAGATGTGCCTGTAACTTTCTCGGTGATTCCCGGCCTACGGGGTGGCGCTGTCGACGTGGGAGGTGCCGGGGGCGGAGCATCACCAATTCTTGGCCCGTCCCTAGGCCTAGGCGCGGGCCTGAGTGTTACTCCACGCTTTCAGGTACAGCTCTCGGGTGAGTACTTCCACAATGTCCTGAACTCGGCCGCCGAGAAGGGAGTTGACCATGTACCCAGTGTGCAACTCGGTAGCGTGTTGCGGTTTTAGTGGGACCCGATGGTTCCGGCAAAACCGGGTCAGCGTTCCAAAGCCCCCGTGCGGAGGTTACCACCGGTTACCGGCATCAGTTCCCCGGTACCAATTCGCCAAACATGGCCGGAGCAACTCACCACTACTCCAGGAAAGGTGAACGAGAATGCGCAGCCATGCCAGCCCCAAGGAATCGTCCTCTAGCGCAGCAAGGCCGTTCTTTTCGCGGTCGTCGGACAGCGCAGCAGCAACCACGCCGTTTTTCGTTCCGGCAAGGGCCGCGGCGGCACCGGACCTACAAGCACAAACTGAATTGAAGGAGCCGGAAGAAAAGCTGCAAAGGAAAGAGTCTGCCGAAGCCGAGCGGGACGCCCCGGCCTCGGCCCCGTTGCCACCTGAGGAACCGCCGGCTGGAAACGTGCAAACCAAGCTGGCCATGGGCGCGCCCGGTGACCGTTTCGAGCGGGAGGCGGATGTGGTTGCGGACAGCGTCGTGCAGCGCATGGAGTCCGGCGAGGATCGAAACGAGGCGCTTAACGAAGGCTTGCCAAGCGTGCAGATGAAATGCACAGCGTGCGAAGAAGAGCGCAAACTGCAGCGCCGGGAGGAGAGGAAGGAGGAGTCGATCGGTACAGGACCGGTGCCGCTGCAGGCGAAGTGCGCTTGCCAGGAGGAAGGCGTCAAGCTGCAGCCCAAACTCACCATCGGCAAACCGGGCGATCGCTACGAGCAGGAAGCCGATTCGATGGCCAACGCCGTGATGCGCACGTCGGAACCAGCAGGTGCGTTGGCCAGCGGGCTGCGCACCACCGAAGTTCAGCGAATGCCCATCACGCCGGTCAGCGCGAGCCTCCTGCAGCGCGACGCGGACGAATCGTGCAACCTCAAGGACGAGCCGGTCGAAGAAGGGGAGGAAGAGAACGAGGAAACGGAAGATGTGGAAGCCATCCCCGCGGCCGAGAAGCCGGTCAGCCCCAAACGTGAAGCGGGCGAGGTGTCGCCGCCGCCGGATCTGGAGTCGCGCCTCGACGCGTCACGGGGAGGGGGATCGTCGCTGCCGGCGAGCACGCGCGAGTTCATGGAATCGCGTTTCGACCACGACTTCTCCGCCGTGCGCGTCCACAGCGGCGCGAACGCCGAACAGCTCAATCGGGATGTGCGCAGTCTCGCCTTCACGAGCGGCAGCGACATCTACTTCGGCTCGGGCCAGTACCGTCCCGACACCGATTCCGGTCAGCACCTGCTCGCGCACGAGCTGACGCACGTCGTGCAGCAGAACGGCTCGGGCGGCAACGGGCCGGTTCGCGAGAAAGCCGACCCGCGCGTCATCAGGCGAGCGGAGCTGCCCGAGCACAAGTGGTACTACAGCCACCGCGTCTCGGGCACGGCCGTGCATGGCATCCTCGGAAATATTCTCCACAAGGCCAATACGGACAAGAACCTCGTGACCGAGGCAGCGATCGCCGGCGCTAATCGAAATGAGGAAGGCCTCAATAAGATCGGGATCGCGGACCTCTATACATCAACGCCCAAGCGGACGGTCACCGGAGTCAAAGCCTACAGAAACCTCGACTCGGAGGACGACATCGTCTCGATGGACAGCCCGAAGGTGAACGAGACCAGGCCCCTGAAAGAAATCACCTCGTCGCCGACGTTCAAGAAAGGCGAGTGGAAGGGGGACTTTCCATCGGAGATTCTCCTCGGCGAGATCAAGCCGTGGAACACGCTGAAGGCCGCCGACGGCTGGGCGCAATTGGATCACTATAAACAGGGGTATTCGAAATTCGTCGAGAAAATGAGCAAAGTCAACAAGGGCAAGACGCGGTCGTCGATTACGTTTGGCCGCCTGAACGTGACGCTGCCGCCGTGGCTGGACTTCGATAACTGGCAGAGTCAGCACACTAACCATGTCGATTCGAAGCCGGCGCACATTAACGACCGCCGCCTCTGGGTCGCCCGCATTGACCCCGGCGTGTACCTCTACACCGACTTTGCCAAGGGGTACGAGGGTCCGCCGCCCGAGCTGTTCAGCCAACATCTGACGCAGATGCGGACGGTCCGCGAGCACATGAAGACACCGCACCCGCGAACCGACAAGATGGGGCAGGGTAAATTCATCCAGCGCCATACCAAGGATCGGCCTGCCAACTACTGGCCCGAAAAGGGGCGCGCATGGGAGAAAGAGCGCGCGGCGTTCTCCAAGCCGTTCCGCGCGGCGCTGAAGACGTCGCTGAAAGGCTGGCGTGAAAAAGCGCGGTTCGAGAAGAAGCTTGGCCGCAGCGGCCGCACGCAGCCAAACGCCGAGAAGAAGGAGGTCAAGGACTACAAGGACCTGATGTTCTGGAGCGGGACGGCGGGTAAGTTCCTCGGCAAGATCCGATTCCTGTTGGGCGGCGCCTGGGATAAGGCCCTCGGCATCTTCGAGAAGATGAAGGAGAAGATGACCGGCATCCGCACCAAGGTCAAGGGCCTCAAGGAAGGTGGACTGGTCAAGAGCAGCTGGGGCAGTCGTCTGATCCAGGTCGTGGTCGCCGCCTGTAAAGTCGCGTTCTCATCCTTTATCACCGAGAGCTTCAACTTCTTCGCGGACTGTTTCCACTCAGCGATGGACAAGCTGGTGGAGAAGTTCCAAACCGAACTCAACGAGCGCTTCGGCAAGGAAATGTGCGAGGCGCGCAAGCTCTTCGAAGACAGCAAGGCGAAGCTGGAGACCGAGTGGGGCGAGTCCATCAAGCAGATCGAAAGGCTCGTGGAGGCGGTGCAGGACGTCAAGTATTGGACGGACATCGCCACGACGGCGGTCGACTTGATTCGCGTCGGCGTGCAGATCATCTCGTGCCTGTCGCCACCCGGACTGGGATGTCTGTGGGGACTCGTCGCACAGTTAGGCATCGGCGCCATGGTGGGCCTCGTGATCGGCACGCAATGGTTCGCCGACGAGATCGTCACGCCGAATGTGCGGAAGTTGGTGCGCACCTACATCGCCCCGTACTACCAGAAGATGATCAACAGCGTGCTGGGCGAAGGTCTGAAGGAGTATCACTGCGCCGTCGCCGACGATGCGATTCCGTCGATGGAGTTCAAAGCGAAAGCCACTATCGACGACGCGGCCCTGCGCGCGCACCGCGATTCGTGGGAGTCCGAGTTCGAGCCGCAGCTGCTGAAAGACCTGCAGGAGGTCTTCGGCAAGCCCGGCGGCAAGAAGCCGACGAAGGAAGAGTTGCTGGAACTCGTCAAGAAGATGCAGGAGAGCAAGCTGTCGATGCAGGAGCTGAAGGACCGCAAGACGATGCAGGCGCTGCTCCAGCAATCGCTCGATCCGAAAACCGGCAAGCTCAAACTCGAAGACGCCAAGAAACAGGCCGAGAAGACCGAGGCGCCTACCCCGTTGGTGAAGGAACGAACGATCGACTATCCCAAGGCGCGGAAGCAGAACCCGATCTTCCAGAAGATGCGCGGATGGGATCCGACGCTTTTCGTCAAGAAGCCTGGCATCAAGGTGGACACCGACGAGTTCGCCGACGCCGTCTACGACATGCAGGAGGCGTTGAAGATCAAGGCGGACGGGATTCTCGGCGACGACACGGTCATCGCGTTCTACGACAAGAACAAGAAGAAGAAGGACATCTTCTACGAAGAATCGGTCCAGGCGAACGAAGAGCGCAAGCAAAAGGAGCAGGAGGCCAAGGACAAGGCGACCGCCGACAAGGCTGCCAAGGACAAAGGAGGCGTGGCGCCGCCAGCGTTGCCGGCCTCCGTCAAAGTGCTGAATGCCAGCACGCTGGTCCCGGACGAGAAGGGTGAGACCGTCCCGAGCGGCATCAACATCCAAATCCCCGATTTTTGGAGTTTGATGACCTGGTCGGACAGTCCCAAGAGTTTTAAGGAGAAGTCGTCGCCCCCGTACGTGACGTTGGATGTCTACGTCAACAAGAAGCACGAGTTCCGGATCGAATACGTGGCGGTGAAGAAGTTCTACGTCGCCAATATGATAGGCGGCGGCTCCTGCTACTGGACGGCCGTCCTGCAGATGGAAGACGGCTTCAAGCTGGAGACGGCGAATGGGAAGCTCGTCAAGTTCGAGACGCAATGGTGTTTGTCGCCGGATTGACGATGTCTATGAACGCTGCGCCCGAACTCAGGCAGGCTGCTCCGTCCCACGGACTGCTGGAGCGTGCCTTCACGCTGTTCGAGCGCACGCTCGAGGCACGGCTTCGCGCGCATTTCGGTGCGAACGGCCCTGAAAGCGATCGAGCCGTTCGGCCGGAATCGCCGCCGCCTGACGACCTCACGCCGTATGGCCGCTTCGTGCGAGAACACGATCTCGACACCGAATCGCAACTGCTCGTAATGCTCGCGCTTGCGCCGTCGCTCAGGCCGGACTTCTTCGACCGCATCCTGCAAAAGGTTCTGCCGGGTGCGGGCGACTATCCCCAGCTCGGCGGGCTGAGGGGACGCCAGCATCGCGGTTTTCTCCCGACCGGCGATACCGCGCTGTTTTTGCTGGCGGGCGACGATTTCGAGGCGCGCCTACGCTGGCAAGCCTTGCTGTGGGGCGAGCATCCCCTGGTAAAAAAAGGAATCGTTTACCTGGAAGAACCGGCGGAGGGCGAACCCCCTATGAGCGGGCGGCTGATGCTGGACAGCGACTACGCCGAGCGCTTCATCAGCGGCAAAGTGCGCGCCCCTCGTTTGAGTCTCCGGTTTCCGGCCCAGCACCTGGAGACGGCACTGGACTGGACCGATCTGGTGCTCCCGTCCCGGACCCTGGCGGAGGTCAGGGAGCTGGAAAACTGGGTACGCCACGGCGAGGTGCTCATGGATCAATGGGGAATGCGCCGGAAACTGCGACCCGGCTGTCGGGCGCTGTTCTTCGGCCCGCCGGGCACCGGGAAAACCATGACCGCGACGCTGCTGGGCAAGGCCACGGGACGGGAGGTCTACAAGGTCGACCTTTCCATGGTCATCTCCAAGTACATCGGCGAGACGGAAAAGAACCTGGCCGGACTGTTCGACAAAGCCGAGCACAAAGGCTGGATTCTGTTCTTCGACGAGGCCGATGCGCTGTTCGGCAAGCGCACCCAGGTGCGGGATTCCCACGACCGCTACGCCAATCAGGAAGTGTCGTTCCTGCTGCAGCGGGTGGAAACCTACGACGGACTGGTCATCCTGGCCTCCAATCTGGCCAATCACGTAGACGAAGCCTTCGCCCGCCGCTTCGAGCAATTGGTGCATTTCCCGATGCCGCGCCAGAACGAGCGTCGCCTCATCTGGCAAAAGGGCCTCCCACCGCAGGTGTCACTGGAAGCGGGGACCGACCTTACTCAGATCGCCGTCCGGTACGAAATGAGCGGCGGCATGATCATGAATGTCATCCGCTACGCTTCGCTGCAGGCGATTGCCCGGGGCGAGCGAGTCTTGCGGCAGCAGGACTTGCTGGATGGCATCCGCCGGGAATACGCCAAAGAAAACCGGTTGGAATGAGGGGTCTGCGTAGCAAAAGATAGGGTTTCACACCCACCGCTAATTCCTGTCCCGCTTTCATCAGTGTTCCTTCCGCAATCCGGTGATTCAGCAAGTCTTCAAAAATCTGTGCCGTGCGTTCTATCGGAACAAAATGCTGCGCTTGAAAATAGGCCGCCCAAGTCTTCACGCCGTGGCCGTATTGGGGTTTGGGTAGCAAACGGACGGAAAATCGGCATAATGCCCCAACAGCCGTCTAATGCCGCTGTCGCGGAATCCATCGCGAAAGCTTGGACTTTCGCGACTGACTTTTACGACACGAAAGGTAACGAAATTTAGCCTGGGTTGGGCCTGTCGCAAAAGTTATAGGTTCTGCGACAGGGCGTTTTGATGTACTTATGATCGAAATCGCCCTTTATGAGACGGCAATGAGGGCCTTATGCCGACTTTCCGTCCGTTTGCTACCTAGACCCGGATTCGCGCGGGTCGACCGAGTCAACCGGCCGCCTCGACCACTTCGAGCCCGAACTGGACGATGCCTGCGACCATCTTGCCGCCCTTGAGCGCCCATTGGATATAGTCGAGATCCTTCAAGATGTTGTCCCTGACCGCCAGCATCAGCCATTCCTCCGCCCGACCGCCAGCAGCTTTTCCCCGTCCGGCCGCAGCTCCCCTTTCGGGCGCGACGTGGCGGTAGAGGGTCTGGCGGGTGACGCCCAGATCCCGGCACAGCGCGCCGACATGGGTTTCCGGTTGGCCCATCGCCGCCGGGGCTGTCCCGGCTCGACCGTCGTCCGGCTGTCCGTCAAACGATCATTAGCCGGCCCTGCCGGACACTTGTCCGACAACGGCTTGATCGACGGGATTGCGGACATTAAGATAGGTGGACGGAATAACGGACAAAAGGGGCGACGATGGCGCTGATCGGTTACGCGCGGGTCTCGACGGCGGAACAGGACACCGCCTTGCAGACGGATGCGCTGCGGAAAGCGGGATGCGAGCGGGTTTTCGAAGACACGGCGTCTGGAGCCCAGGCCGACCGGCCCGGCTTGGCCACGGCGCTGGCCTATCTGCGCGACGGCGACGTGCTGGCCGTCTGGCGGCTGGATCGGCTCGGGCGCTCCCTGCCGCATCTGATCGAGACCATCGGCGCGCTGGACGCGCGTGGCGTCGGGTTCCGGTCGCTGTCCGAAAGCATCGACACCACCACGCCGGGCGGGCGGCTCGTTTTCCATGTGTTCGGTGCCTTGGGCCAGTTCGAGCGCGATCTTATCGGCGAACGCACCCGAGCGGGGTTGGCCGCCGCCGCCCGAGGACGCAAGGGTGGGCGCAAGCCCGTCGTTACCGCCGACAAGTTGCGGCGGGCGCGCGAACACATCGCGAACGGGCTGAACGTCCGCGAGGCCGCCGCGCGCCTCAAGATCGGCAAGACCGCCCTATACGCCGCGCTGCACGAGACCGAGCGCGACCACTGATCGTTACCCGCCGCGTCCGAGCCACATCCGTGCGTTTGGCGCCCGCTCCCTGGACGGGGCCGGGTCTGGGGCCGGCCGGCCCGGTTCGGGCGTCCGGCCCGAACGGATCGCCAGCGGGGGAGAGAGGCGGGGCGAGCGCGGCGAGTTTGCCAGGATTCAGATTTTTGCTGTACACGATTCGGGCCATCGTTCCAACTCACCCAGGTGGCGCGCCTGTTCAAGGACTGAGCGCCGCTCGCAGGGCCAGGGCGGCGTTGTGCCTATATATCGTTTTTCCGCCTGGGATGCGGACATCCCGAACCACCCCGGCGCTGCGCGCCACCCCTTGTATGTTTGGAGTTTGGTAGAGTATCCCGAAACGTGGTAGCACGAATCCCCTCTGGGACCCCTGATCCTGTTAAGGAGCTTGAAGCGCCACGTTCCGGTTTTTGTGAACCCTAAGCCCGAACAGTTGATGGGACTTGAATCCGTATCGTGCAAGGTTGGGATGAGGAACACACCATGATCAAGAACAAACTGGCGGTAGCCGTCGATCCCACCTTCCACCCGGAACCGGTGGCCCCAATACCGGGTCTGGCCGCCGCTGGAGCGGCACTCCCGGGAGTGGCGGATCCGGAGGCCGCGCTGCCGGCGGAATGTTGGGTGGGGATTGATGTGGCCAAAGCCCATCTGGACGTGGCGATCTGGCCGACTCAGGAACGGTTGCGCGTACCCCGCGATGAGGCGGGTTTGGCCGCGTTGATGGCCTGGCTGCAACCCCGGACACCGACGCTGATCGTCCTGGAAGCCACCGGCGGCTTGGAGACCCTGGTCGCCGGGATGTTGATCGAGGCGCAGTTCCCGACGGCGGTGATCAATCCGCGCCAAGCGCGGGACTTTGCCAAAGCCCTGGGGGTTCTGGCCAAGACGGACGCCTTGGATGCCTTGGTGCTGGCCCGTTTTGGCCAGAGTATTCAGCCCGAACCCCGTCCCTGGAAAGACGAAGAGACCCGGGCGCTGACGGCGCTCCTCCAGCGCCGGCGGCCACTGATCGCGATGCTCACCGCCGAGAAGAACCGCCTGACCAGCGCTCATCGTCAGGTGCAAGCGGATATCCGCACGACGGTGGCCTGGCTGGAACAACGCATCAAGGCCCTTGATGACGACCTGCAGGGTCGCTTGCGCGCCAGTCCGGTGTGGCGCGAATCCGAGGAGTTGTTGCGGAGCGTCCCCGGGATTGGCCCGGTGACCGCCGTGACGTTGCTGGCGGCCCTGCCGGAACTGGGGACGCTGGATCGTCGCCCAATCAGTGCCCTGGTCGGCGTGTGCCCGTTGAACCGGGATTCGGGACAATGCCGGGGACAACGACACATTTTCGGCGGCCGGGCCGTCGTGCGGACCGCCCTGTACAGGGCGACCCTCGCGGCCAGCCGATACAATCCAGTGATTCGGGCGTTTTACCAACGCTTGTGTGCGGCGGGTAAGCCGGCCAAGGTCGCGTTGACGGCCTGCATGCGCAAGTTGCTGACCATCTTGAACGCCATGCTGAAGGCGAAGACCCCTTGGCGACCTCCTGAGGAGTGCAGGGCCTGAAGTTTTCAACACAGTTGCTCCTTCGCCCAGGAGGGGAACCGGGCTGTCCGGTTATGATCGGGAAAGACAATATATAACGAGTGGGGTCGTAAGACCGATCTCGATCCGGCGCGCCGGGTTTTGCACCGCCGCCGGTTCGCCGACCCTCGGCTGGAACGAGGTCGCGTCGCTGTGGGTGGATGGGAGGGGGCATCCGCCGGGCGGT
>Ga0209573_1001273_pt1 | contig 40576 bp, 28 predicted proteins | sample TNRBio252014_DNA_FD_185870 | JGI IMG/M metagenome (GOLD analysis project Ga0209573, IMG submission 185870) | Wastewater treatment Type I Accumulibacter community from EBPR Bioreactor in Madison, WI, USA - TNR Reactor_6/25/2014_ DNA (SPAdes)... | ecosystem: Engineered > Bioreactor > EBPR >...
TCCTGCAACGTACCGTCGGCAAGGACGAAACCCGTCACACTCAGTACTTCGTCTACGTCCTCGAGGCCAGCCTGGCCTTCCACAACGGCCTGGTCATCCCGCTGCTCAGCGAGTTCCTCGAACAGGCCCTGGGCGAACCCGAGGCGCAAAAGCAGGATTGCGAACTGCGCGCCTTTGCGCGCTTGAGCGAGCGCCTCAAGACCTGCTTCCCCCGCCTGCGGATTGTGCTCCTGCTCGACGGACTCTACGCCAACGGGCCGGTGATGCAGCGCTGCCGTGACTACCACTGGCAGTTCATGATCGTGCTCAAGGACCGGGATTTGTCCACCGTCTGGCAGGAGTTCCGCGCGCTCCATGCCCTGAAGCCGCAAGCCATGCAGCGCTGCTGGGGACGACGCCGACAACGCTTCATCTGGGTCAACGCCATCGACTATGCCTTTGGTTCGAACGGGCGTCAGCGTCTCAAACTGCACGTGGTGGTCTGTGAGGAAAGCTGGGAGTGGATCGATCAACAGGCCGCGACCGTGACCAAAACGGGGCGCCACGCCTGGCTCTCCAGCCAGCCGCTCAGCCAAAACAATGTCCATGAGCGCTGCAATCTCGGCGCCCGCCAGCGCTGGGGCATCAAAGCGGGCTTCCTGGTCGAGAAGCATCAGGGCCACCACTACGAGCATGCCTTTGCTCTGGACTGGAATGCCATGCAGGGCTATCACCTCCTGATGCGCCTGGCGCATGTCTTCAATACCCTGGCGCGCTTTACTCGACAGCTACGCGACCTCTATCAGCAACTCGGCGTGCGCGGTGCCATCGCCTTCATCCGAAGCTCCTGCGCCGCCCCCTGGCTCGACCCAGCACGCATTCGAGTGCTCCTCGCCGAGCCATTCCTGCTTCAACTTGAGTGAGCTCACTCAGGCGTCACCGAAACATCCTCTCAAGCACGGCGTACGCCGCGTCCGGAAAGGCTCGCCTAGCGATCGTCCCGCCGTCCAAAAAACCTTTCGACATCCTCCTGACTGACTCCATCCCCCCCGTCCTTCGTCGCCAGCCAACCGCAATCTGACCGCCTCGACCGCAAAAGCGGGCGTTACCGGCAAACGGGCCCGATTCGGCTGGGTCATGCTTCAGGGCTGTATCGAGATATATACCTTTGACAGGCCTATATCAAGCGCCATCACCTGCCAGCATGGCGCAAACTCTTGTAATTGCAGTCCAGCCAGCGAGCAAGTTCGGCGATGTTCATGGTGTCCCGTAGTGTAGTGCTGCGTGCGCCGTGCTAAGGCGCGGTCTTTCAGCGGGTGCGAATCCCGTCCGGCAACTTTCGCTCCGGCCGGTAGCAACTTGGGTCATGCCGCGCGCGGCATGACAAAGGTTATGCCGACTACCGGATTATGCCGCGCAGGTGGGATCAGGCGCGCTCGCAGCAAGGTTCGTTGGGTTGCTGACACGGCATAATCCGTGAGATCTCCTGAGGCTGGCAATGATGCCAGACAAGGAGAGATCACATGACGACAGATGGATTGGAAGGCGGTATGCCACTGGGGCTGCCTGCTTCCCACATTGAAGCTTTTCTGGAAGACCTTCGCAGCGCGGGCTACGCGGAAGGGTCACACGCCGGGGCAGGTCTTTCTTTTTGACTTTACCATTCCAGACCGTTGGCAAAAACAAAGACCTGAGCCGCGTCGGTCGGGAGCACAAGGGTTGCGCAGGGCCTCCGGCCAGCCCCAGGGTATCGGCATCGTACAGGGCTTCGTTGGGGATCGCCGAAGTGGCCCGGCTGGAGCGGCTGCGATTACCGGCCGTGCACGGCCGGACAGATGCTCGCGCTCTCCGGGGGCGGGTGAGGCGTTTTCACGGCTCCACGCTTGAACCGCTCGTTCCACCCGCCCGCTTGTCGCCAGCGTTCCGCTGCTGACGAATGACCGCTTCGTTTTCGCGGATCAGCAACTGCATCGTCGCTCTCCAGCCGGGGTTGTCGATCATCGTTGCCTGGAAGCGCAGGAGCGCGCGCAGCTCTTTCGGAAGTTCCGCCGCCTCCGACAGGCGGGCACTTTCGACGAGCAGCGGGAAAATGGCTTTGCGCTGCCGGATCATGTCCGCAATCTCCTTGCAGACGACATCGTCGGCTTCGTGAAGGCGGGCGGAGGGGTGACCGTCGCTACCCGCCAGCTAAATCCTCTCAAATGGACCAGGTTTCCTGCGCAGCCTGCTCGGTGAGGTAGCTGAAGGCTTCGGCGGTACTCAGAAATACCTGCCCGCCGAGTCCCTGTTTGAGCAGCTCGCTGCGCTGCAGGCGGTCCATGACTGGCCCCTTGACTTCGCTCAGATGCAGCTTGATGGACTGCCCCAGCAGGCTGCGGTTGATCTCGTTGAGAAGATAGAGGCCGGTGGTATCGATGCTGCTCACCGCCGACATCACCAGCAGCACGTCACGCGTCGTTTGCCCGTTTGCCGTCCGCTCCTTGAGCAGTTGTTCGAGGTGGTCGACGATGGCATCGACATTGCCGAAAAAGAGGTCGGCGTCGATGCGCAGCATCAGCACTTCGGGCAGGGTCTCGACCTGATGTCGTTTGATGTTGCGGAAGTGCTCGCTGCCGGGAATGCGGCCGATGACCGCGATGTGCGGTCGGCTGGCGCGCCAGATGACCGTCGCCAGCGACAGGACGACGCCGAGAATGACTCCCTGCTCGACGCCGAATACCAGGACGCCGGCGGTGGTCGCCAGGAGCGCGGCGGCGTCGCTGCGGTCATGGCGCCAGGCGTCCCGCAAGGTGGCGAAATCGATCATCCCGAGGACGGCGAGAATGATCGTCGCCGCCAGCGCCGGCAGTGGCAACCAGGATATCCAGGTGGTCGGCACGAGCAGCGCCAGGACGATCAGGCCGGCCGAGATGACGCTGGCCAGCGGCGTGTTGGCGCCGGCGGCGTAATTCACTGCCGAGCGTGAAATGCTGCCGGTGACCGCGAAGCCGCCCGACACCGCGCTGGCCAGATTGGCGGCGCCGAGTCCGAGCAGCTCGCGGTTGCTGACGATGCGCTCGCCGCGCCGGTGGGCCAGCGATTGCGCGGCCGACTGGCTGGACAGAAAGATCATGAAGGCGATCAGCAGCGAGGGCATCAGCAAGGGCTGCCAATGTTCTGCCGACACGGCCAGCGCGAGAGCCGGCAGGCCGGCTGGAATTTCGCCGACAACCTTGACCCCGGCCGCTGCCAGGTCGAGCACGGCGACGGCGGCTGTCGCCGCGATCAGAACCACCACCGGCGCCAGTTTGGTGAGCATTTCCGCTACTTTTCCGGAGGCGCCAAGAGCGGCCAGGGCGCGTGCCAGGTAGGTCTTCGCCAGCCACAGGGCAAGCAGCGAAGCCAGTCCGATGATCGTGCTCGGCAGATGGCCGTTCGCCAGTGGTCCGCCCAGCAGCGGTCCGAGCTGACCGCTGGCGATCAACAGCGCGGCGCCGGTGGTGAAACCGCTCATCACCGGGCGACTGAGAAAGCCGGCGACGAAACCGAAGCGGAAAACGCCGCTGAGAAAAAGGATCGCGCCGGCGATCAGCGCCATCTGGCCGGCGAGCACCATGCTCAGCGCCGATCCCTGCGGTGCCAGGGTTGCCAGCGAAGTGCCGATCATCAGCGAGGTGATGGCCATTGGCCCCACCGACTGCACCATGCTGCTGCCGAACAGGGCATAGGCGACGGGTGGCAGGATGCTGGCGTAGAGCCCGGTGACCGGCGGCAGGCCGGCGACTAGGGCGTAGGCCATGCTTTGCGGAATCATCATCAGGGTGACGATGATGCCGGCGCCGATATCGCCAGCCAGCAAGTCGCGTCGATAGTTGCGCAGCCAGATGAGCATCGTTTTTGTCTTCCTCTTGTCAGCCGAGTGCGCCGAGCGCTGCGTTCATGTTACCTCGTGTGTGGCGCTGCTGTGCCTGCGCCTGCTTTGCCTCGCTTCCGCTCGCTGGCCGCTCTCAACGCAGGCAGAACAGCGCCGCCAGTTCGGCCAGCTCGCGCTTGGCGTCGATCATGTCGTTGATGCGTTTCTCGAAAGTGGCACGTTTGATCAGTCGATGTACCTGCACATTCTGCTGCTGGCCGATGCGGTAGGCGCGGTCGGTGGCGTGTGCCTCCACCGCCGGGTTCCACCACCGGTCGTTTTGAATGACGCTCGAAGCGGCGGTGAGCTTGAGCCCGGTGCCGCCAGCCTTCAGCGAGAGCAGGAAAACCTGCTCCGTGCGATCGTTCTGGAAGCGCTCGACGAGCGCATCACGGCGGCTGCTCCAGCTGGGCGCGCAGGCGCTCGATCTCGCGCGGGTCGAGATAGACGTAGCCAGCCTTGAACCGGATCACGCCGGTGGTCTCGCGAACCAGGTCCTCGAAATCCTCGCGGCTGAGCAGCTGGTCGCCGACCGCCACCCGCCAGTCGAAACCGAAAACATCGTCGGCGTTGAGAAGGCCACCGCCAGCAGCCTGGCCTGCCTGAACTGTGATCTGCAGCAACAGGCGTGGTCGCAGGCGGCGCTCCAGGGCCTTCGGCAGCAGCGCGCGGATGCCGAGCAGGCGAAGGACGGGCAGGGTGGCGAAGAGGAATTCAGGCGGCGCGTCGGCGGCCCTGGCGCAGCGGCGGCAGTTGGCGAGGCTGCTGGCTGGGGCTTGTTGCCCCGCGGCTGGCAGCGGAAACCTCGGCGAAAGTAGGCGTTACTGCAGTAAAGGCGTATCGGCAGCGTCGAGGTCTACACCGTCGACGGTCGCCGCACCGGCCAGCAGGCGCAGATATTGGCGCAATGCGGTGACGAAGGCCTGTTGGCGCAGCGAATTGGCAACCGCGCCGCGGACCGCCTCGAAGGGCTGCGCGACACCCGCTTCGCGCTCCTGAACCTCGACGACGTGCAGACCGAAGCGGCTGTGCACCAGCAAGGGGAGCACGCCGACGCCGATCTGCGCGAAAAGTTCGCGCGCAAACTCGGGTGCGCAATCGCCGGCGACGAGCCAGCCGAGATCGCCGCCCTCGGCGCCGCTGGGACAATTCGACCACTGCCGCGCGGCGTCGGCAAAGCCCTCGGCCGCCTGGCCATCGTGGCAGCGCACGTCGAGCAGGATCGTTTCCGCCCGCTTGCGCAGGGCGACCACGTCGACTCCCGGCGTCACGGCAAACAGGATGTGCCGCGCCCGCACGCGTTCGCCGGTACTGTAGGCGGCTTCGTGTGCGGCATGGTGGCGACGACAGGCTTCTTCCGACGGTTCGGGCGAGTCAAGCTCACGCTCGAGCAGCAGCTCGATGGCGACTGATGCCGCCTCGCTGATCACCCCGTCGCCCGAAGGGGCGTCACTGGCGGCGAGCATGCCGGCCGCCTGTGCCGCCTGACGCAGCAACTCGGTGCATGCGCGTTGACGCAATTCCTCGGCGCTCGGTGTTTCGCCAGCGGCGTTCAGGGCGACACCGTTGATCCGCGCCACTTGGCCATCAATCGTCGTCTTTGTAGTCATGCCAAACCCTTCGCGAGTGTTTCAGAAACCGGTGCCGGGCTGGCGCGGCTGGTCGTACCCGGCGGGCAGATTGAGCCGGCGGCTGCGCACCATCTGATGCGGACGAAAGGCGTAGGCAAGCGTGGCGAAACCGCTCCACACATGCACCAGACGGCTGAACGGGAAGAGCAGGAAGATGGTCATGCCGAGCACCAGGTGCACCTTGTACGGCCAGGCAACTCCGACCAGACCGGCCGCGTCGCCGACGCGGAAAGTGAATACGCCCTGCGCCCAGTCGGCGAGAAGCAGCATGACGCTGCCATCGGCATGGGAGAAGGAGAAGGGCAGGGTAATCAGGCCGAGCGTCAGCTGCACCCAGAGGATGATCAGGATCGCCAGGTCGGTGCGATGGCTGGTCAGCCGGATGCGGTCGTCAGACATGCGGCGATGAATCAGCAGGCTTAGTCCGATGAAGCAGAAGAAGCCGGCTATCCCGCCCGCGGACATGGCCAGCACTTGCTTGTTAGCGGCACTGATGAACGGCTCGTAGAGCCAGTGCGGCGTGAGCAGGCCGACGGCGTGGCCAAGGAAGAGAAACAGGATGCCGACGTGGAACAGGTTGCTGCCCCAGCGCAGCGTGCCGGTGCGCAGCATCTGCGACGAGTCGCTCTTCCAGGTGTACTGGTCGCGGTCGAAGCGGGCCAGGCTGCCCATCAGAAAAACCGTCAGACAGATGTACGGGTAATAGGCGAAGAAAAAAGTGTGCAGATAGGACTGAAAGGCGTTCATGCGACCGCTCCTGTTTGGGGGTTCTTGCGGACAAGGTGTATCGCTTGCGGCTGGCCGGGACTGGACTGCCCCTGCGCCGAGCAACCGGCGAAAACGGGAGGCTCTTCCCAGCTCTCGTCGAGCGCTTGCTCAGCTGCGACGTTGACGGCCTGCGCCTTGCTGCCCGCCAGGTCGAGCAGCGCACCAACGACACTGGCATAGCCACTCCGGCGTTGCTGCAGGGCATTGAACAGGGCGTTCAGGATATGCGCCATCTCATCGAGAAAAGCACGTGCCTCGCGCGGCGGCTGCGTGGACGTGAACTCGATAACGACCGGCAGGTAGTCGGGCAGTTCACCCGGCGCGAGCAGCAGGCCGGCTTTTTCGTAGGTCTGCGCGAGGTCGATCATCGCCGGGCCACGCTCGCGCGAATCGCCATGTACATGCTCGAAGAGGTGCAGCGAAGTGCCGCGACCACGGTCGAAAAGCTCGACGTAGTCGGCTTCGACCTGCAGGGGGTCGCCGCCGTCGAGAGCATCAATCAGGGCCTCGAGTTCGGCGCGACGCGTCGCCGACACGGCTGCTTCACCGCGCAGGATGGCACGCATCTCGGCGAGATGGCCGCGCATGCTGGCGTCGGGATAACTCAGCAAGGCAGCGAGCACGCGCAGGCTGCCCGAGGCTGACACGGGTTTGGGCATGATCAGACCTCCAGTTTGATGGGGATGGTGCGTTTCTTCTCGCTGCCGAAGAGGCTGGTCTCGCCAGTCCCTTCCGAGCAGCCGTTGCCGAACGAGAAGCCGCATCCACCACGCACGTTGAAAGTGTTCTCGGCGTATTCGCGGTGTGTGCTGGGAATCACGAAACGATCCTCGTAGTTGGCAATTGCCATCACGTGGTACATCTCCTCAACTTCCGCCTGGCTGATGCCGACCTGTTTCAGGACTGCGCTGTTGAGCCGCTGGTGGACGTGCTTCTCGCGCTGGTAGGCACGCATCGCCAGCATCCGTTCGAGCGCGCGCACCACCGGCTGGGTGTCACCGGCAGTGAGCAGGTTGGCCAGATACTTGACCGGGATGCGCAATTGCTTGACGTCGGGTATTTCACCGTTCGCGCCGAGATCTCCGGTATGCGCGGCGGCGCTGATCGGTGACAGCGGCGGCACGTACCAGACCATCGGCAGCGTGCGGTACTCGGGGTGCAACGGTAGCGCCACTTTCCATTGCACGGCCATCTTGTAGACCGGGCTGTTGCGCGCCGCCTCCATCCACTTGTCGGGAATTCCGTCGATTGCCGCCTGCGCGATCACTGCCGGATCGTTGGGGTCGAGGAAGATCTTGAGTTGCTCGTGGTAAAGGTCGCGATCGTGCTCGACACTGGCCGCCCGCTCGATACGGTCGGCGTCGTAGAGCAGGACGCCGAGGTAGCGAATGCGGCCGACGCAGGTTTCGGAACAGACGGTCGGCTGGCCGGCTTCGATGCGCGGATAGCAGAAGATGCACTTTTCGGCTTTGCCGCTTTTCCAGTTGTAGTAAATCTTCTTGTACGGGCAACCGCTGATACACATCCGCCAGCCGCGGCATTTGTCCTGGTCGATCAGCACAATGCCGTCTTCCTCACGCTTGTAGATCGAGCCCGAGGGGCAGCTCGCCACGCACGCCGGATTCAGGCAGTGCTCGCACAGCCGTGGCAGGTACATCATGAAGGTGTTCTCGAACTGGCCGTAGATGTCCTTCTGGATGTCGTCGAAGTTCCTGTCCTGCGAGCGCTTGCTGAACTCGCCGCCAAGAATTTCTTCCCAGTTCGGACCCCAGACGATCTTGTCCATCTGCTTGCCGGTGATCAGGCTGCGCGGCCGCGCCGTTGGCGTGGCCTTCATCTGCGGCGCATTCTGCAGGTGACCGTAGTCGAAGGTAAACGGTTCGTAGTAGTCGTCGATCTCCGGCAGGTTGGGGTTGGCGAAGATGCGCATCAGCAGCTTCCACTTGGCCCCCTGGCGCGGCTGGATGGACCCGTCGGCCTGGCGAACCCAGCCGCCGTTCCACTTGTCCTGGTTTTCCCATTCCTTGGGATAACCGATGCCGGGTTTGGTCTCGACGTTGTTGAACCAGGCGTATTCGACCCCGGGCCGGCTGGTCCACACGTTCTTGCAGGTCACTGAACAGGTATGGCAACCGATGCACTTGTCGAGATTCAGCACCATGCCGATTTGTGCGCGTACTTTCATGACACTTCTCCCTGGGCTTGCACGGGGCGGACCAACTCGTCGCCGACCGGCGTATCCAGCCAGTCGATCTTGACCATCTTGCGCACCACCACGAACTCATCGCGGTTGGTGCCGATGGTGCCGTAGTAATTGAAGCCGTAGCTCAACTGCGCGTAGCCACCGATCATGTGCGTGGGCTTGAGGACAATCCGCGTCACCGAGTTGTGGATGCCGCCGCGCGCACCGGTTATCTCCGAACCCGGTGTGTTCACGATCTTCTCCTGCGCGTGGTACATCATCACCATTCCCGGATTGACGCGCTGGCTGACCACTGCCCGCGCCGCGATCGCGCCGTTGAGGTTGAACAGCTCGATCCAGTCGTTGTCGACGATGCCGGCCCGTTTTGCATCGTCTTCACTAAGCCAGACGCACGGCCCGCCACGGCTAAGCGTGAGCATCAGCAGATTGTCAGTGTAGGTCGAGTGGATTCCCCACTTCTGGTGCGGCGTGATGAAGTTGAGCACGATTTCGCGATTGCCGTTGCTCTTCACGCCGTGGATGCCGGCGGTGGTCTTCAGATCGACCGGCGGGCGGTAGCTGACGCAGCCTTCGCCAAAGGCCAGCATCCACGGGTGGTCGAGGTAGAACTGCTGACGCCCGGTGAGCGTGCGCCAGGGAATCAGCTCGTGCACATTGGTGTAGCCGGCGTTGTAGGAAACCGTCTCGCTCTCGATGCCGCTCCAGGTCGGCGACGAGATGATCTTGCGCGGCTGCGCCTGGATGTCCCGGAAACGGATTTTCTCGTCCTCGCGGTGCAGCGCCAGGTGCCGGTGGTCGCGGCCGGTCTGCTTGCCGAGCGCTTCCCAGGCCTTGACCGCTACGTGGCCGTTGGTTTCCGGCGCCAGCATCATCACCACCTCGCAGGCGTCGATGTCGGTCTCGATCTTCGCCATGCCGAGCGTCGCACCCTCACTACCAACCAGGCCGTTGAGTTCGCCGAGCTGCCTGACTTCGGTTTCGGTATTCCAGGCGATCCCTTTGCCGCCGTTGCCGACCTTGCCCAGCAACGGTCCAAGGGCGGTGAAGCGCTTATAGACGTTGGGATAGTCGCGTTCGACGACGGCCATCTGCGGTGCCGTCTTACCCGGGATCAGCTCGACCTCGCCACGTTTCCAGTCCTTGACGTCCAGTGCCTGCGCCAGTTCGCCGGGCGTGTCGTGCATCAGCGGCGTCAGTACCAGTTCCTTCTCGACGCCGAGGTGACCGACGCACACTTCGCTGAATTTCTTCGCAAAGCCCTTGTAGATATCCCAGTCGCTACGCGCCTGCCAAGCCGGGTCGACGGCGGTCGACAGCGGGTGGATGAAAGGATGCATGTCGCTGGTGTTGAGATCGTTCTTTTCGTACCAGGTCGCTGTTGGCAAGACGATATCGGAGTACAGGCAGGTGGTACTCATGCGGAAGTCGAGCGTGACCAGCAGGTCGAGTTTGCCCTCCGGCGCCTTGTCGTGCCACACCACTTCGCGCGGCTTGGCATCGTCGGCACCGAGGTCCTTGCCCTGCACGCCGTGACTGGTGCCGAGCAGATGCTTGAGGAAGTACTCGTGCCCCTTGCCGCTCGAGCCGAGCAGGTTGGAGCGCCAGACGAACATGTTGCGTGGCCAGTTGTCCGGGTGATCCGGGTCTTCGCAACTCATCTGCAGCGAGCCGTCCTTGAGGCTCTTCACCGCATAATCCCTGGCGTCCATGCCGGCCGCCTGCGCGTCGCTGACAACCTGCATCGGATTGGTTTTCAGTTGCGGGGCGGAAGGCAGCCAGCCCATGCGCTCGGCACGCACGTTGTAGTCGATCATGCTGCCGCCGTATGCTTTCTTGTCGGCCAGCGGCGACAGCACTTCGTCGACACCAAGGCGCTCGTAGCGCCATTGGTCGGTGTGCGCGTAGAAGAAGCTGGTGCTGTTCTGCTGGCGCGGCGGGCGGATCCAGTCGAGAGCGAAGGCCAGCGCCGTCCACCCGGTCTGCGGCCGGAGTTTTTCCTGACCAACATAATGCGCCCAGCCACCGCCGCTCTTGCCGATGCAACCGCACATCATCAACATGTTGATGACGCCGCGGTAGTTCATGTCGCTGTGGTACCAGTGGTTCATCGCCGCACCGATGATCACCATCGAGCGGCCGTGAGTCTTGTCGGCATTTTCGGCGAACTGGCGGGCAACGGTGATTACCTGGTCGCGCGGCGTTCCCGTGATGCGCTCCTGCCACGCTGGCGTATAGGGCGTGTCATCGTCGTAGCTGCTCGCCGCCAGTTCGCCGGGGAGGCCGCGTGCGACGCCGTAGTTGGCCGCCTGCAGGTCGAACACCGTGGCCACCAGCGCCGTGCGTTTGCCGCCTGCCTGGCCGAGTGAAATACGCTGTACGGGAACCGTGCGCACCAGTACATCGCCGTTCTCGCCGGGCCGCAGGTTGTTCGGAAAATGTTCGCTGACGATGCCGCCGAAGTACGGAAAACCGACTTTCGCGGTGTCCTTGCCCGGCTCCTCTCCCTCGAGCAAGGACAGCTTCAGTTTAACTTCGCTACCACTCTGCGCTTCCTTCGCTTCCAGGTTCCACTGCCCCTCGTCGGCGCGGCCATCAGCGCCCCAGCGAAAGCCGATGGCACCGTTGGGAAGCACCACTCGACCGGACTCGTCGAAAGCGACGGTCTTCCAGTCCGGGTTGTTGGCCTGGCCCAACCTGTCGTCGAAATCAGAGGCACGCACATAGCGGTCGGGCACCAGAATCGTTTCGCCGCCGGGCAGGACCTGCTCTTTCAACATCACCAGCATCGGCAGGTCGGTGTAGCGGCGAGCGTAGTCGTCGAAATAGACACTGCGCTTGTCGAAGTAGAACTCCTTCAAAATTACGTGCCCCATGGCCATGGCGACCGCGGCATCGGTACCCTGCTTGGGATGCAGCCAGATGTCGGAAAGCTTGGCGACTTCGGAGTAGTCGGGCGTAACGGCAACCGTCTTGGTGCCTTTGTAGCGAACTTCGGTAAAGAAGTGCGCGTCCGGCGTCCGCGTCTGCGGCACGTTCGAACCCCAGGCAATGATGAAGCTCGAGTTGTACCAGTCGGCCGATTCGGGGACGTCGGTCTGCTCGCCCCAGACCTGTGGGCTGGACGGCGGCAGGTCGCAGTACCAGTCGTAGAAGCTCAAGCAGACGCCGCCAATCAGGCTCAGGTAGCGGCTGCCGGCCGCATAGCTGACCATCGACATGGCCGGAATCGGCGAAAAGCCCATCACCCGATCCGGTCCGTGCTTCTTGATCGTGTACACGTTGGCGGCGGCGACGAGCTCGTTGACCTCGTCCCAACTCGAACGCACGAAGCCGCCGAGGCCGCGCACGCTCTGGTACTCACGCCGTTTGGCGTCGGACTCGACGATCGATGTCCAGGCCTCGACCGGGTTGCTGCTCGCACGCGCTTCGCGCCACCTCTTGAGCAGCTGACCGCGAACCATCGGGTACTTCACCCGGTTGGCGCTGTACAGGTACCAGCTGTAGCTGGCACCACGGGCGCAACCGCGTGGTTCATGATTCGGCATGTCCCAGCGTGTGCGTGGATAGTCGGTCTGCTGCGTCTCCCAGGTGACGATGCCGCCCTTGACGTAGATCTTCCACGAGCACGACCCGGTGCAGTTCACGCCGTGCGTGGAGCGCACGATCTTGTCGTGCGCCCAGCGGTTGCGGTAGGCATCCTCCCAGGTACGGTCCTCGCCGGTCACGACGCCGTGGCCGTCTGAGAAGGATTCCCGTGGTTGGGAGAAATAGCTCAGTCGATCAAGAAAGTGGCTCATAGGTTTTCCCTTGCGAGTTGCGTTGGAATACAGGCAGGCTAATGCTCATGGGTTCTTCACGTAGGCGTTGGCGCGCAGGTAGAACCACCAGTTGAGGAGCAGGCAGAGGCCGTAGAAGACCGCGAAACCGTACATCGCCATCTGCGGTGTACCGGCCTTGATCTGCTGACCGATGACCACCGGCGCGATGAAGGCACCGTAGGCGGCGACGGCCGAGGTCCACCCCAGCACGGGGCCGGCCTGCTGGCGGTCGAAAATGATGCCGATGCTGCGAAAGGTCGAGCCGTTGCCAATGCCGCTGGCGGCGAAAAGCACGATGAACAGCAGCATGAAGGGCAGGAAGTACTGCTCGGGCGTCGCCGACTGATAGGCCAGCATCATCACGTAGCCGACGGCGACCGCGGCAACCACCATCGCTGCCGAGATCCACTGCGTGACGATCGAGCCGCCGATCTTGTCGGAAATCCAGCCGCCCACCGGACGAATCAGTGCGCCGACGAAGGGTCCGATCCAGGCGTAGGCGAGCACTGCCGGTGCATTCGGATTGCTCGCCGTGTGTTGCATCACGCCGGCGGCATCGGGCACGTGGCTGACACCGAAGATGACCTTCATCGACAGCGGCAAGGCCATCGAGAAGCCGATGAACGAGCCGAAGGTGACGATGTAGAGAATGGTCATCGCCCAGGTATGTTTGTTGCGGAAGATCTCGAACTGCTTGGCGACACCTTCCTTCATCGGGCCGAAAGCGGCCATCTTCATCACCAGCAGCGCCATGATGATGTCCAGCGGAATGGCGACCCACATGTTGAGCAGACCCAGTCCGGTGGGCGCTGGCAGGTACAGGTAGAGCATGAAGATCGACGGCACGAAGGCCAGCGTGTACAGATAGGTGATCTTGGCGAAAGCGACGATGGGATTACCGGTGGCCGGCGAGATCGTCTTCAGGTTGTTCATCCCGAACCAGCACAAGGCGGCCAGCGGCACCAGCGACAGCACCCAGGCAAAACCGGCGTTCTGGATCCAGGTCTGCGTGCCGGCAGGGATCTTGCCGAAAATCCAGCCGCTGTCATTGAGCAAAGTCTCCGGCTGACCACCGAAGGCGCCGAAGAGGCCGACGGTCATGATCAGCGGAATGACCACCTGCATCGTCGTCACGCCGAAGTTGCCGAGACCCGCGTTCAGTCCCAGCCCCGTGCCCTGCAGCCGCTTCGGGAAGAAGCCGCTGATGTTGGACATCGACGAGGCGAAGTTGCCGCCGCCGACGCCGCACCACAGCGCCATCAACTGGAAGGCCCACAGCGGCCAGTCCTTGTGCTGCAGCACGATGCCGGTGCCGATGGCCGGCGCGAGCAGCATTGCCGTCGTCAGGAAGATGGTGTTGCGACCGCCAGCCAGACGAATCAGGAACGATGCCGGGATGCGCATCGTCGCCCCGGCGATGCCGGCGATGGCGGTCAGCGTGAACAGCTCGGGCTGCGTGAACGGGAAGCCGAGGTTGAGCATCTGCACCGTGATGATTCCCCACATGCCCCACACCGCGAAGCCACACAACAGGGCCGGAATCGAAATCCACAGGTTGCGGTAGGCGACGCGCTTGCCGGTGGATTCCCAGAAAGCTTCATCCTCGGGTCGCCAGTCGCTGATGTCTGCCCGACTGTGCCCGGCGCTTGCCTGTGCGGCGATTGTTTGCTGAGTGGTCATCTTGGTTCCTGTGTGCAGTGATCTTGCGTCGGGTGGCCGCCCGGAGCCACGCGTGTCCGCCGCAACCGCAGCCCGTGCCGCGGCGCTGAACGAGTGGGAATGGCTAGCTGACGGATGTCGGGCCTCAGTTGAGAGTCGCCGCCGGCACGGCTAGCGGATGCTTGCTGTTCTGCTTCGCGCTCATCGGCCGCACTTCGGCGAAGTACATCCACATCAGCGACACCCAGACGATCCCGAAGAGCAGCATGAACGCCGACGAACGCAGACCGGTCAGGTCCACCAGCGCCCCGAAAAGGATCGGCAGGATGAAGCCGCCCATACCGCCAGCAAGGCCTACGACGCCGGAAACCACGCCGATGTTATGCGGATAGTCGTCCGAGATGTACTTGAACACCGACGCCTTGCCGATCGCGAAGGCGATGCCCATGGTAAACATGAGGACCGTGAACACGGTCGCGTTGAGCCCGACATGGAAAGTCTTCGGCCCGGACACCGTGTGAATGGTGAAGTCGCTCTGCGGGTAGGACAGGAAGAAGAGACAGACCAGGGCCACCCAGAGCACCCACCAGGTGACCGAGTGCGCGCCGTACTTGTCGGAGAACCAGCCGCCGACGGCCCGCAGCAAGCCGCCGGGGACGCTGAAACCGGCGGCCAGCAGGGCCGCCAGCTGAATGTCGAAACCGTACTCGCTGATGTAGTACTTGGTCATCCACAGCGACAAGGCGACGAAACCGCCAAAGACGATCGAGTAGTACTGGCTGTAGCGCCAGACGGCCGGGTCCTTGAGCGCCTCCAGCTGCTCTTTGATGGTGACTTTCGACGCCCCGGCGGTATGCTCGTGGTCGGTGAAGGTGAACATCCAGAACAACAGCGTCGTGACCAGCATGAGGATCGCATAGATCTGCGGGACCCTTTCCCAGCCGTAGGCGACGACGATCGTCGGCGCCACGAGCTTGGTGATCGCGGCACCGGTATTGCCAGCGCCGAAAATGCCCATGGCAAAGCCCTGGCGATTCTTCGGGAACCAGCGTGCGCAATAGGCAATGCCGACGGTGAAGGAACCTCCCGTGATGCCGACGAACAGGCCGGTGACCAGGAACTGCCAGAATTCGGTGGCCCAGGAAATCATCCAGATGGGAATCACCGTCGACAGCATCAGTACGAAGAACACCAGGCGACCGCCGAAGCGGTCGGTCCACATGCCCAACGGCAAACGGATAAGTGACCCGGTGAGCACGGGCATGGCCACCAGAATGCCGAACTCCGTTTCGTTGAGGCCGAGCGACTGCTTGATCGGGATACCAATCACGGCGAACATCATCCACACCATGAAACACACCGTGAATGCAGTAGTGCTCGAGGCTACGACTGACCACTGCTTGTACTTTTCGGATGCCACCGTTTGCTCCCCCTGTTTCTGCCCTCACAGCGGTGAGTCTAGGAGCGAGCGCGCAGGTCTGTATTGATCTGCATCAAAACGCAAAATAACCACTGTTCAGCGGCTGCGCAGTTGCGGCTCGGGCCAGGTGGTCCGGGCTGATACGGCGTTTCGCGAAGGATCGTCGGCGGCGACAAAGAAGCATTCCAGCGACGAGCTCTGCGAGCGGATAGCATTGGCGCGGTGCAGCCGTCATGGCCAGCGCGGCGAAGCAGTCCGGGGCGAGGCCACGCGCTTTGCGGTAGCAATCGGCTTCGCTTGCGCTGTTTGTCGCAGATCATCGCGACCCTGCGCGCTGGGCGAGCATACGAAAAGCGTATTGGACAAGTGCACGAAGCTGTGTAAGCTGCGGTCATACTTTTGCGGAGGGGCCGCCATGGATGCCATCATCGACTTTCTGAACACGATCTTCTGGGGATACGTCCTGGTCTACGGGCTGTTGGTGGCGGGCCTGTATTTCACCGTCCGGCTGGGCTTTCCGCAGATCGTGCATTTCGGCGAAATGTTCCGGACCGTGCTCGGATCGCGAGAAACCGACAAGGACGGGATCTCGCCGTTCCAGGCGCTGACCGTTTCGCTGGCCAGCCGGGTGGGTACCGGCAACCTCGCCGGGGTCGCGGTGGCGCTCTATCTCGGCGGGCCCGGAGCGATCTTCTGGATGTGGATGGTGGCCCTGGTCGGCATGGCGACGGCCTATTCCGAGTCGACCCTGGCGCAGCTTTACAAGACCCACGGTCCGGCCGGGCTGTACCGCGGCGGGCCGGCGTTCTACATCCGCAAGGGGCTCAAGATGCCCTGGCTGGGGGCGGTCTTTTCGGCTTGCCTGATCCTGTCTTTCGGGCTGGTTTTCAACGCCGTTCAGGCAAATTCGATTGCCGACGCGATGCAGGGCGCTTTTGGCGTGCCCAAGCTGGCGGTCGGCCTGGTCGTCGCGGCGATCGCCGGACTGGTGATCTTCGGTGGCGTCAAGCAGATCGCCAAGGTGGCCGAAATCCTGGTGCCATTCATGGCCGTCAGCTATCTGCTGCTGGCGGTTTACGTGGTGCTCACCAACCTCGGCGCCGTCCCCGGCGTACTCGGCCATATCATCGGCTCGGCCTTCGGCCTCCAGGAAGCCGCTGGCGGCGTGACCGGTGGAGTGATGGCGGCGATGATGAACGGCGTCAAGCGCGGCCTGTTCTCGAACGAGGCCGGTATGGGATCGGCACCGAACATCGCCGCGATGGCAACGCCGGTGCCGCACCATCCGTCGAGCCAGGGCTTCGTCCAGGCCCTGGGAGTGTTCATCGACACCATCCTGATCTGCACCGCGACGGCGATCATGATCCTCCTCTCCGGGGTGCTCGAGCCGGGGTCCGGGATCACCGGAACACAGCTGACGCAGAACGCGCTCGAAGTGCATATCGGCGCGGCCGGGCGCTATTTCATCGCCGTGGCGATCTTCTTCTTCGCTTTTACGTCGATCATCGGCAACTACTCTTATTCCGAGAATGCGATGGTCTACCTCGGCGTTGGCAACCCGGCCGGGCTGCTCATCCTGCGCTGCGGCGTGTTGCTGATGGTCGTCTGGGGCGCCGTGCAGGCCGTGGCGACGGTGTTCAACACCGCGGATGCCGCCATGGGGCTGATGGCAACGATCAACCTGATCGCCATCCTGGCGCTGTCGGGGACGGTGGTCAAGCTGACCAGGGATTATTTCGAGCAGCGCAATGCCGGGCTTGAACCGCGCTTCCACGCTCGTGACTATCCCGAGATCGCCGACGACATTGACCACACGATCTGGACGCGCGACTGAGGCGTTGCCGGCAAGGGCCAGGGTGAAAAGCGCGCTGCCGGGAACACCGCTGCGCAAATCAGATGCGGGCCGCAGCCAAGCTTATTTCCGACCGCCTTCGCCAGTTGCGTCCAGGCGACAAAGCCCCTCGCCCCTTGTGGGAGAGGGGTTGGGGAGAGGGGGCCACGTGCAGATGTGGCGACAACATCCTGGCAAGTGAGCGCTCGCGGTGCGTCGTGGTGTTGGGCGGCGATGGTGGGACTTCCCCTCTCCCCCAACCCCTCTCGGAAAAGGGGCGAGGGGAGTGAGCGGGCTGGGAGGTGATCGGCGAGGCCTTGCGATGGGGGGTGTGGCGGGCTGGATCGGCGCCGTCGACGGTCGCCACGCAGAGGCTCCAATAACTGCTCGCGCCCTGGTCGACGAAGTGCCGATTGCCCGAGACGACGCGATGCCCGGCGCAGAAAGCGTTCAGCGCTTCTTCGCGGGTCGCTGGCTGCAGTGTTTCGATGGTTAAGAAATGGAATTTCATCGGTCCTTGAACTGGCGCCTGAGATGTTCCCTCAGCGTCGGCGGCGTACCGCCGCGGCCGGCCGGCCCCGACCGCAAAGTCGCCGGCTCCGCCCGCGGCTTCTCCGCAACGCGACCCGCCGGCTCCGCCGGCCCTCTTTGATGTGGGGCGAACCGGAACCCGATGCTGACGTAGCGCTCGTCGGGCTCATCCCTGCCGCGGTTGGCACACCTGGCAAGGAGAAGGGCAGTTATCCGACTACAGACGGTCGCCAATCCCATCGCCCAGCTCTGGGCGCGGTGCACCGATGCCTGGCCTGCTGCCGCGCATACGCGAGCGAGATCAAGATCGAGAGCGCCATGAAATGGCAGTTATTGCCAGTTCCTGTCGTTTGTGGCACTTTAAGTGGCAAAAGGAGGTGTGCCATGCAAAGCATGAATATTTCGCTGCCCGACCCCTTGAAGCAGTTCGTGGATGGACAGATTGCCCAAGGCCGTTACAGCAGCGTGAGCGAATATGTGTGCGAGCTGATCCGCGCCGACGAGAAACGCAAAGCCGAAGAACAACTCGAAGCGAAACTGTTGGAAGGCTTGAGTGGCGCTGAAAGTGAACTGACCGCGGCGGACTGGAGCGCGATCCGCAGGGAAGCCTTGGCTAAGGTCGAAGTGCGCAAGAACCCGCGCTGATGCCGCCGGTCACCAAGCGCGCGGCGGCGCGGCACGACTTGGTGGAGCACTTCCTCTATCTGGCCGAAAACGCCGGGCTGGCGGTGGCCGAACGCTTCCTGAGCCGCGCCGAAGCCAGCTTCACCGACCTGGCGCGGCAGCCTATGCTGGGCGCACCGGTAACGCTCAAGCATCCTGACCTGGCGGGCATGCGCAAATGGCAGGTCAGGGATTTCGACAATCATCTGGTGTTCTACGAGCCGCGCCCTGGCGGCGTGAGCATCGTGCGCGTGCTGCACGCGGCCAGCGACTGGTGGAGCCTGTTGGGATTCGAGGCGTAGCGGGGCAGGGCCTTACTGTCTTGGCCATTCGGCTGATCGTGCCAGGGAATTGATGGAGGTGCATGGCGATGCGGAGAACGAAATCAGCATTTCTTGAATCCGTTCACGACACCGCGAAGGGGCTGCACGGAGCGCGCGTGATGGATCAGGTGACGATGCGGGAATTCGGCCGCCTGTGCCTGCCATCGGTGGCGCCGCTGGAGCCTGAGCAGAGCAAACAGTGACGGTGTGAAGGGCTGCGGCGTGGCGCGGGCGAACGGGTGGCATGGCTACGGCGCGAGCGGTCATGGCGAGCGAAGCGACGCAATCCAGGGCAAGGCAACGCGCTCGAGGGTGGCCATAGGCATAGCTTCCGCTGCCCTTCCAAGTTATCTTTCGAGTCTCGCGTGAGCTTTACCTGATCCCCGTTCCCGAAGCCCGATTTGACCCTTCCCGCCCTGACCCATGGCCTGATGCTCGTTCACGCAATCAACCCGAGATGCGGCACGATCTGGTGGTTGAATGGATGAAACGCTATCCGCTGGCGCGGCTGGAGAACGAGATCATTCTGGTGCGATTCGGGATAGAACACGGCTTTGACCTTGATTTTGCACTTTATGAACGCGATCCTGGTTCGGGAGAACCGTGGTGCGTCCCCTATTTCCGCTATTTCCGCTATTTTCTCGGCTGTCCGGCCAGCCGCGCGGTCGGGGCCGGCTCCGCCAGCGACTTCTCCGAAACCCGCCCCGCCGGCTCCGCCGGCCCGCTTTGACCTGGGGCGAACCGGAACCCGATGCCCCGGTAGCGGACGCCGGGCTCGTTCCCGAGGCGGTCGGCACAACGCGCGTACCTGCCCAAGCTGTTCCACGAGCCGCCGCGCAACACGCGGGAGCCGCCAGTTTGCGGGCCAGTCGGATCGACCTGCGGCGTGTTGGGGTAATCGCCATCCCAGTCGGCGCACCACTCCCAGACGTTGCCGTGCATTTCATAAAGCCCCCAGGGGTTTGCCGGCAGCGAGCCGGCCGGCACTGTCTTCTGCCGATACAGGCCTTTTTCGCCACCGGCGTAGGGTTGGTTGCCGTCGTAGTTGACCTGCTCGGGGGTGATGTTGTCGCCGAAGGAGAAGGGGGTTGTCGTCCCCGCGCGGCAGGCGTATTCCCATTCGGCCTCGCTCGGCAGCCGCGCCTGCAGCGCCGGCACACGGCGGTTCAGTTCGCTGAGAAAGGCCTGTACGTCGTCCCAGCTGACGCTCTCGACCGGGTTGCGCGCGTCGTCCTTGAAGTGGCTCGGGTTGGCGCCGGTTACCGCCTGCCACAGCGCCTGGGTGCAGACGGTGTCGGCGAGCCAGAAGCCGCGGCTCAGCCTCACTGCGTGCTGAACCTCGCGGTCCTCGCGCTCCTCGCGCTCGGGCTCCTCGGGTGGCGAGCCCATCAGGAAACGGCCCGGCGCGATCCAGCGGAAGACCTGGCGCACTTCGCCGAGGGTCATGCCCATCCACAGGCCAAGGTCATCCTCGCCCCAGTCGCTTGCCCAGGGTTCCGGGAAAGGGTCGGGGAAGAAGGCGACAGCGGGGTCGAGGGTTATGCCGGGCATCAGCAGATTCCGTCAAGGCGCCGCTTCGGCGGGCGTTCGGCGCGTCGCCTACCAGCCTGCCGAAGGGCATTGGCTTTTTGCCGCCGCAAAGCGGCGGACAGGAAGGTCATCTGGTCAAGAGTCGCCACTTGCGACGCCTGAGCTGGGGCGAACCGGAACCCGATGTTCTGGTTGCGGTTGTCGGGCTCGTTCCTGTTGCGGTTGGCACAACGCGCGTTCCTGCCGTTGTTGTTCCACGAGCCGCCGCGCAACACGCGGGAGTCGCCTGCGATGACCGCCCTTTCTGCTGCACCTGCCACAAAACCGGCCGGTGGCTGCATTGTAGCGTTTCGGGCAGCCCGGGCACCGCGTTTCGCGTCCGCGTCGCACGGCGCCGCAGCCAAGGTCATTTTCGACCGCCTGCGCCGGTTGCGTCCAGCTGACAAAGCCCCTCGCCCCTCGCGGGAGAGGGGTTGGGGAGAGGGCCACGTGCAGATGTAGCAACAAGACCCTGGCAGGTGAGCGCTCCCGGTGCGTCATGGTGTTGGTCGGCGATGGTCGGATTTCCCCTCTCCCCCGACCCCTCTCCCACAAGGGGCGAGGGGAGTGAGCGGGCTGGGAGGTGATCGGCGAGGCCTTGCGATGGGGGCGCGCTGCGCGCGGGATCGGCGCCGTCGACGGTCGCCACGCAGAGGCTCCAATAACTGCTCGCGCCCTGGTCGACGAAGTGCCGGTCGACCGAGACGACGCGATGCCCGGCGCAGAAAGCGTTCAGCGCTTCTTCGCCGGTCGCTGGCTGCAGCGCTTCGATGGTGAAGAAATGGTATCTCATCGGTCCTTGAACCAGCGCTTGATACGTTCCGTCAACGTTGGCGGCGTACCGCCGCTGCCAGCCAGCCGCGCGGTCGGGGCCGGCTCCGCCGGCCCCGACCGCAAAGTCGCCGGCTCCGCCAGCGACTTCTCCGAAACCCGCCCCGCCGGCTCCGCCGGCCCGCTTTGACCTGGGGCGAACCGGAACCCGATGTGCCGGCCGCGGTCGTCGGGCACGTAACCGAAGCGGAAGGCACAACGCGCGAACCCGCCGAGGTAGAACCACGAGCCGCCGCGCAACACGCGGGAGTCGCCTGTCTGCGGGCCAGTCGGATCGACCTGCGGCGTGCTGGGGTAATCGCCATACCAGTCGGCGCACCACTCCCAGACGTTGCCGTGCATTTCGTAAAGCCCCCAGGGGTTTGCCGGCAGGGAGCCGACCGGCATCGTCTTCTGCCGATACAGGCCTTTTTCGGCGCCCGCGTAGGGCTGGTTGCCGTTGTAGTTGACCTGCTCCGGGGTGATCTTGTCGCCGAACGAAAAGGGCGTTGTCGTCCCCGCGCGGCAGGCGTATTCCCATTCCGCTTCGCTCGGCAGCCGCGCCTGCAGCCCCGGCACGCGCCGGTTCAGCTCGCTGAGGAAAGTCTGCACGTCGTTCCAGCTGACGTTCTCGACCGGGTTGCGAACGTCGTCCTGGAACTCGCTCGGGTTGGCGCCGGTCACTGCCTGCCACAGCGCCTGGGTGCAGGTGGTGTCGGCGAGCCAGAAGCCGCGGCTCAGCCTCACTTCGTGCTGTACTTCGTCGTCCTCGCGCTCCGGCTCTTCGGGTGGCGAACCCATCAGGAAATGCCCAGGCGCCATCCAGCGGAAGCGCTGGCTGACACCGGCGACGGCGATCTCGGCGAACAGTCCGTAGCGATCGACGCCGAGCGGCTGCTCGCTGGTCCAGCGACCGGACTGCCCGCGTTGTTCGGACTGTTCGGTCTGCCCCGGCTGCGGCGGCTGCCAGTCGAGCCGGCAACGCTGCTCCAGCCAGTCCACTTCGGCGAACAGCCCGCGCGCGTCGCGGCCGATCGCCTTCGCCCACGCTGGCCTGGTGAGCGCGCTGATGGAGAGTTCGAGGTGCTCGCTGCGCAGTTCGACGCGCTCGATGTCGGGTCCGAGCCGGGCGATGGTCTGCGGCAAAGACTCGGCGGCGATGTAGCGCAGCGGGGCGCCGGCGCTGGCTTCGGTGTTGCTGCCGTCTGACGCGGCCTCGCCAAGCTGCGTGACGCGAACGAAAACGCCGCCGTCGACCAGCGTCAGCTCGGCGTAGGGGCTGGCGTTGTCCGCTGCGGTGCCATCGGTGCCATCGGTCAGCACTTCGAGTCGCAACTCCTGGCCGCGCTGGCGCAGCCTGCAGCGGACCGGATGGCGGGCCGGCTCGGGCCGGAGAAAGAAGGCCACCTCCTGCTGCTGAACTCCGGGTGGCAGTTCGAGTACTTCGCCCTCGGTCAGCCGCTGGCGCTGCGCGAGCGCCCAGAGTGCGGCCAGCGCCTCGTTGTCGGCGAACATGGCGCCGGTCTGGCGGCCGATATGGCGGTTTAGCCACTGTTGCAGGGCTGCTGAGTCGGGGTGTTCGAGCGCGGTCCTGGCGATGTCGTGCTGCCAGCGCTCGACGAGCCGGGCGTCGCGGGCGAGCGCGCAGTGCGGCGCCAGTCGCTGGCTGGTAGCGAGTTCGCCGAGGCGGACCGATTCGGGCAGGCCGGCGTGGTGGGTGACGATCAGGCGGACGGCAGCCTCCTGCTGTGGCGGCGGTAGCTCGGCGAACTTGCGCTGGTATTTCTCGATTGCGGCGGCGCCGGCAAACTGGAAGCCCAGCGCGCCGGACTGTACGTCGGGATGCTGCCAGGCCAGCGCCTCGGCGAGCACGTCGGCTTCCCTTGCCGGGAGCAGGTGGCGAATGGCGCGCAGCAGCGTTGGTTCGACGAGGACTGCAGGTGCGAGCAGGCTAAGCAGTTTGTCGGCTGAGTGCTCCGCCTGTCCGCCTGTGGCGCCGGCATCGCTGGCGACTTGCGTCAGGGAGCGGCGCAGCGGGCTGTGGCGGTCCCATTCGACGATCTCGAAGTAGCGCTGCAGGCTGGCGGGGTGCAGGCGCGCGGGCACGGGGCAGAGGACCAGCGCCGGACACCCTGCGCTGCGCAGGCGGCCGCCGAATTGCTGCCAGCCGCGCAACGTTTCGGGGGCGCCGTCGATCAGCCCGAGGTCACTGAGGATCAACAGCGGCGTCGTGGCCGCCCGCAGCTGCCAGCGCTGTGTGGCGCTGTGCAGGGGCTTGCGCACCTGCGGCTGGGTGCCGGGCTCGCCGTGGAGGATGTACCGCTCAAGCCCGAGCTTGCCGTGGCGCCGTTCGATGGCGTGGTTGAGTGCGCTGAAGTCGCCGTGAAAGGGGACAGTCTGCCGACTGTGGTCGGAGAGGATGGCGATGCGCGGGCTCCAGCCGTGGCGCCTGAGCATCGGGATCGCACGCAGCACCTCGCCGCGCGTCAGGCGGTCGAGCAGGCGCGGCAGATCGGGTTGGCGCGACGCGACGGTTTGCCCCAGCGCGCTGCGCAGGAAGGGCCATAGGCGCGACCAGCGGGTCAGCGGCTGGCGCGCGGGGAAGCGCACCGAACCCGGAGCCGGGCAGGTGTCGTCGGCGAGTGCGCGGGCGCGCGCCAGCCAGTCGGGTGCCTCGGGGCCGGCTCCCGGCGGCGGGTCGGATTGCAAGTGCTCGGTGACGTGGAAGAAACGCGCGGCGGGCAGGGTTGGCGGGCGCTCGGGGAGTGGGGGTGGGCCTGAGATGATGGTGGCGCGCACGCCTGAGGCGGTGGCGGTAGCAGCGGTACAGGGAATGGTGTCCATCGCCTGCTGTCGCCCGTAACCGAGCGCCAGCGCCGCGAGTTCGAGCGCCTGCTCGCCGTGTTCGGCATAGACGCGCAACAGGTCGGCGCGGCCGACCGCTGCCCGCGTTTGCAGCGTCGCGCGCTTCATCCGGCGGTGGGCGGGTGTTTCCGGAGCGCGAAGCCTTGCACCTTGCCGAGCAGCTCCGATTGGTTCTGCGGTTCGGGGGCGAGGGTCACGACGACGCGCAGCAGGTCGAGGTACTCGGCCTGGCCGGCGCCCTGCAGGCCCTGGTCCTCGGCCGCCTGGCGGTCTTGCCACAGCTGTCCGGCCGCTTCCTGGTACACCTCGGTGGCGCAGCGTTCGCCGAAATGCAGTCTGCCGCGGGCGGTCAGCGTCGCGATGAAGTCTTCCTGCTCCCTGGGCAGTTGCAGGTTTAGCACCAGGCAGCGGCGCACGAAGGCCGCCGGCAGTTCGCGCTCCTCGTTGGTGGTGATCACCACCAGCGGCGTAGGCGTTCCCGCCGGCGTGCTGACCGGCTGCTCCAGCCAGGGGACGGTGAAGGCGCCGTTGCCGAGTGTTTCGAGCAGGCCGTTGGGCAGGTCGGCCTCGGCCTTGTCGATCTCGTCGATCAGCAGCACGCTGCCGTTGTCGGGCGTCCAGCCGGGCGGTGGCTGCGGTTGCGCGCTCTGTTGACCGCCGCGCTGGTGTTGCGCCAGCGCCGACTGCCAGTCGAAAACCCACCACAGCGCGCCGGGGCTGAGGTAGTTGCGCTGCGCCAGGCGCTGCCGGACTTCCTCGTGCGTGTGGCTGCCAGCGCCCATCGCCTGAGCGTCGCCAAGCCGGCCGAGTGCGTCGAAGCGCCACTGCAGATCCTGGCTATCGCTGCGCGCGTGCACCACCTCGGCGACGAACAGTCGTTCCAGTACCTGGGCCGCCGCGCGCGCCAACTGGCTTTTGCCCGAGCCCGGTTCGCCGCGCACCAGCAAGGGGCGCTGCGCCGCCAGCGCGGCGCGCACTGCCCAGGCGGATTCTTCGTCGAAGCAGTGCACTGACTCCGGCCAGGAGCCGCGTGGGGGCAGGGGAATCGAGTCGAGGGTGATTTCGGGTATGGCTGTGGCGTTCATCGTCTTTGGGCCAGGTTGTCGGGAATGGTCAGGAATTCTCGAATGATCATCATCAAATCAATTTCATCACTCACCAGGAGGGCCGGAGGGCCGCCCGAGGATCTGAAAAAGATCACCTTGATCGCCGGTAGTTTATCCAGGAGTTTCCGGTAGAAGTCAGGCCGGCAAAGTCGCGATGCCTGCTCGGCCGGAACCGGAATGTAATGGTGGTGGGTTTTCTGCTTGTCGCGAATACGCAGTGCGCTGTTCAGCTTGCGCAAGTCGTGCGCTGATAGCGCCGAGCGCAGCTCTTCGGGGAAAACGTGTGCCCAGATCTCGAGCAGCAGTGCGGCGAGCGCGGCGTCCTCTCCCCAGCCGGTTTCGTATGACGGCTCCGGAATCAATTCTTTTCCGACAACGTCGGAGTTGCCCTTCGGCACGCGCAGCCTGGGGGCGATCTGGCGGTAGCGGGAACTGACCAGTTCAACACCGAGAGGGGTCTCGACGACGATTTCAAAACCCAGTCTGCCTGTCGCAAGAGCGCTTCTCTCCGCCTGTCCGAGGCACGCGCTATCCACGGCGAGCAGGGCCAACCAGGCGAGCACGGATTTCGCCGCCTCCCAGGTGTCGGCGAACTCCGGTTGGCGGGAATCGAGCGCAGCCAGCAAACTTCTCGTTGCCGGAAACAGCAGGTCTTCGAGTGCACGTTCGAGGTCCTCCGCGCATAGGTCCGTGGACAGGTCAGACGATGGCTCCCTACCGGCTTCGCGAAGTGCCGCTCGCAGAGCGTTGCTCAGGCGGGCGTTGGCGGCGAGAATGCCGCGAATTTCGTCGGTGATTCGGGCGCGAAATAGATCGTCCGGTTTACCGGTTAACTGTGGCGCGATACGGTCGAGGAGGGCGGCGAAGTCTGAATCGAGATGGACATCCTCACGCAGGCTGTTTATGTCGGCGAGCATGTAAAGGAGCTCGTCCATCCGTCGACGGAAGTCCGCGTAGCCGTCGAGGGCCTGGCGTAACTTCAGCGTGTACTTGGGGTCCGTGAGCCCGTCAAGCTCCTTCTCGAGATTGGCCGTTTCGGTTTCCCAGTGTTTGAGGTAACGGCCCCGATCGATCGGTTTGTGGAAGCTCGTCCCCGTCAGCACAAGCGGCTTCACCCGCTTGCGGACGTCGCCGTGATCATGAATCCGACACAACTCGTACATGCAATACTCGGACTTGAAGTAGGCTTCGCTGAGTACCAGAACAACGTGCCGGCTGGCACCGATCTGGTCCATGAATTGCCGGATCGAGTCGCCGTAACCAATCTTGTTCCTGTCTCGGAGCAATTCGATTCCGCGCGCGTTGCACGCCTGTTCAAGCTTGTCGACCAGCCGGTTCTGTTCTTCCTCTTTCCAGGCGTACGACACGTAAACGCTGACCATCGAAACCCTCCCTTCGGCTCTGGTGGAAAACGGATCATCGATTCAGGGGCCGGCGTTTCCGTACCGTATTGCCGCCCGCAATCCCATACCGGCTGTGCAGTATCGGTGGCCGTGACGCGCCAGTCAAACGTCTGGCAAGGAGAACGCAGTTCTCAGGCTACAGAGGGCCGCCAATCCCATCGCCACCAGGTGCTCAGTTGTGCGCTGCCAGAAGAGTGACCCCTTGGCGGCCATGCTAACGGGTGCCATCGGAGCAATCGGGGAGTCGTGTCGCGTTCAGGTAATTTCGGGCGCTGCAATGTCACTGCGCGTCACTCCGAGTCACCGGCGGCAATCTCGTCGATCCGCCGCCGCAGGTTCTCGAACACCTGCTCGGCAGGAATTCCGGGGCCAGCTTGCATGCCTCTCTGCACTTCGGCGCGCAGCGCCTCAAGCTTGAGGGCTCGGAGCTTTTCCTGGTCTTCGAGCATGCGCAGTCCTTCGCGGATGACCTCGCTGGTGTTGTTGTACCGGCCCGACGAGAGTTGTGACTTGACGAACTCCTCGAAGTGGGAGCCGAGTGCGACACTGGTTGGCATGGCGGACCTCCAACTAATAGTTAGTAACGACGATTTTTATGCCACCGCCGCAGGGGTGTCAATCGCCATCCGCTTGCGCAGTCACCAAGGCGCCAGGCAGAGCAGGGCTTGTTCCACAAACAACCCAGCTCAATGCCGCGCGCCCCATGGGGCAATCGGCATGGCCTCCGCTGCCGTTCCAGGGTATCTTTCGAGCCTTGCCTGACCTTCCCTGATCCCCGTTCCCGGAGCCCGATTTGACCTCGCCCGCCCTGACCCCTGGCCTGATGCTCGTTCACGGCAATCAACCCGAGATGCTGCGCGATCTGGTGGTTGAATGGATGAGGCGCTATCCGCTGGCGCCGCTGGAGAACGAGATCATTCTCGTGCAGAGCAATGGCATCGCGCAGTGGCTGAAGCTGGCGCTGGCGGCTGACGCGAAGGACGGCGACCGGGACGGCGATGCGGACGGCGATGCCGATGACGATGAGCCGGCGGAGCATGGCGGTTGCGGCATCGCCGCCGCGCTGGAAATTTCTCTGCCGGCGCGTTTCCTGTGGCAGGTCTATCGCGCAGTGCTTGGGCGGCAGGCGGTGCCGGAGAATTCGCCGTTCGACAAGGGGCGGCTGTTGTGGCGTCTGATGCGTTTGTTGCCGCAGGTGATGGGCGCACCCGAATACGCGCCGCTGCTGGGTTTTCTGGCTGCGGACAGCGATCGCCGCAAGCGTTTTCAGCTCGCCGAACGCCTGGCCGACCTCTTCGATCAGTATCAGGTGTACCGCGCCGACTGGCTGGCGGCCTGGGCGGCGGGCGATGATGTGCTGATCGACGCGCGTGGCCAGCAGACGCCACTCGCCGACGAACAGCGCTGGCAGGCTGCGCTGTGGCGGGCGCTGCTGGCCGACGTAGAGGTTCACGTAGACAGGGGCACGGGCGGGCAGGGTGAGGGTCGGGAAGGACACTCCAACGCCGGCCGGGCAGCGGTGCATGAAGCTTTCCTCGCTCGCGCCGGAAACTGGCCGCCGGGCGAGGCGCCGGCCGGTCTGCCGCGGCGAGTAATGGTGTTCGGTATTTCCAGCCTGCCGCGCCAGTCGCTGGAAGTACTGGCGGCGCTCGGGCGGTGGACGCAGGTGCTGATGTGCGTGCACAACCCCTGCGAGCACTACTGGGCCGACATCGTCGCCGACCGGGATCTGCTGCGTCGCGTACAGGCACGCCAGCAGCGGCGGCAGGGTGCGCCGATGGAAATCTCCGAGGAACTGCTGCACCTGCACGCGCAGCCGCTGCTTGCTGCCTGGGGGAAGCAGGGGCGCGATTTCATCGGCCTGCTCGACGAGCATGATGACGAGCAGGCGCGCGCGCGTGCGCGCTCGCAGTTCCTGGCCATCGAGCAGCGCATCGACCTGTTCAAGGCTTTTGGCGGCGAGACGCTGTTGCAGCAACTGCAGGACGACATTCTCGAGTTGCGCCCCGTGCACGAAACGATCGACCGCTGGCCGGCCGTCGATCCGGCGCGCGATGCGTCGATCCGCTTCCATGTCGCGCACAGTGCGCAGCGTGAGGTCGAGATCCTCCACGATCAGTTGCTTGCCGCCTGCAACGCCGATGCCAGCCTGCGTCCGCGCGACATCATCGTCATGGTCCCGGACATCGATACCTATGCGCCGCACATCCAGGCGGTGTTCGGTCTGCTCGAGGCCAGCGATCCGCGTTACCTGCCGTTCAGCGTTGCCGACCAGGGGCAGCGCCATTGCGATCCGCTGGTGAACGCGCTCGAAAAGCTGCTTGACCTGCCGCAGTCGCGGCTGGCGGTCAGCGATCTGCTCGACCTCCTCGACGTACCGGCCTTGCGCCAGCGTTTCGCCATTGCTGAAGACGAGCTGCCGCAATTGCAGCGCTGGATTCATGGCGCCAATATTCGCTGGGGCCTGCACGCCGAGCAGCGCGCCAGCCTCGACCTGCCCAGGCAGGCGGATGCGGCCGCAGCGAATACCTGGCTCTTCGGCTTGCGGCGAATGCTGCTCGGCTACGCCGTTGGCGCTGACGCGGCGGCCTGGCGGGACATCGAGCCTTACGACGAGATCGGCGGTATCGATGCGGCCTTGCTCGGCCCGCTGGTGCAGTTGCTCGACACGCTGGAAGCGAGCTGGCGGATGCTGCGCGAGCCGGCGACCGTCGCCGGGTGGTGCCTGCGCCTGCGCCAGCTGATGGCTGATTTCTTCGCCACCGACGAAGGCGGCAGCGGTGGCCGCAATGCCAGTAGCAGTAGCAGCGGCGATAGTGACGACGCCTACACGCTGCTGCAACTCGACATTGCCCTGGAGCGCTGGCAGGAGGCCTGCGACGAGGCGGCGCTGGTCGAAACGCTGCCCTTGTCGGTGGTCGGTGAATACTGGCTGAGCCGGCTCGACGAGGGGAGCTTGTCGCAGCGCTTCTTCGGCGGCGTCGTCACTTTCGCCACGCTGATGCCGATGCGCGCCATTCCTTTCCGCCGCGTCTGCCTGCTGGGCATGAACGACGGCGACTACCCGCGCAGCCGCATTCCGATGGATTTCGATCTGATGGTGCACGACTACCGTCCGGGCGACCGTTCGCGGCGCGAGGACGATCGCTATCTGTTCCTGGAAGCGCTGCTGTCGGCGCGCGAAAGCCTGCACATTTCCTGGGTCGGCCGCAGCATCAACGACAACAGCGAGCGACCGCCGTCGGTGCTGGTCGGGCAGTTGCGCGATCATCTTGCCGCTGGCTGGAGACTGGCCGAGGACGCCAACAAGGCGGCAGCGGCAGGTGCTCGCACCAGCCCCAGCACGACCCTGCTCGACGCGCTGACCGTCGAGCATCGGCTGCAGCCTTTCAGTGCAGACTATTTCCCGCCGCAGCCAGAGGCTTCGACGCTGTTCACCTATTCGCGGGAGTGGCGGCCGGATGCCGCTGCCGGCGAACGCTTGCCTGCGAGCGATGCTCTGCTGTCGCCGCTGCTGCGCGAGGAGCCGCTCAGCCTGCAGGATCTCGGCGACTTCCTGAAGCAGCCGGTGCGGGCTTTTTTTCGCCAGCGCCTGAAGGTCTCTTTCGAGCGCGACGATCCGCTCAGCGAAGATCAGGAACCTTTCGATCTCGACGGCCTGGGCCGCTGGCAGTTGCAGGACGAGTTGATCCGTGCGCAGGCGGTGGCGCTGGAGCAGGGCGAGGACCTGGTCGTCGCCCGCGAGGCGCGACTGGCAAGCATCCAGCGCCGCGGCGATCTGCCCGCAGGAGGCTTCGGCGAGGCCCTGGCCGACGATCTGCTGGCGCCGATGGACGAGCTCTTCACGCGTTATCAGGCGGCGCTGGCGCGCTGGCCGCTGGTGGTCGAAGGCGAGGAGGAAATTCGCTTCCAGGCGCGCGTCGAAGGGCAGGAGCTGGAACTCGCAGATTGGCTGGGCGGCATTCGTAGCGACGGCGCCGGGCAGCGCGGCCGGGTGGTGCTGGAGAGCAGCGATCTGGTCAAGGACGGTCACTACCGGAGCGAGCGGCTGATCCGCCACTGGGTGCGGCACCTGGCGCTGCAGCTTGCCGGCGGGCCGCTGACGACGCTGGTCCTGAGCAAGGTCGGCGATGTCGAGTTGGCCGCTGTCGAAGCTGCTCAGGCCGCGGCGCATCTGAGCGTCCTGCTGGCGGCATGGCACCGCGGCATGCGTGAGCCCTTGCCGCTGGCGGCGCGCAGTGCTTTCGATTTCCTGAAAGGCGGTAGCGATGCCGCCGGCAAGACCTACGCCGGCGCTTTCCGGCCAGCGGGCGAAGTCGAGTCCGACCCTTATCTGCGGCGTGCTTATCCAGACTTTGCGGCGCTGACTGCCAGCGGCGAGTTTTTTGTCCTCGCCGAGCTTCTCTTGCGGCCGCTGCTCGAGGCGATTCCCGCCAAGGCCAAAAGCGAGGCTGCGAATAGTGAGCGGGCTGCCAAAGCCGACAAGACGGCGGGAGCAACGGCATGAGTCAGACCGCGTGTACGGGCGCCGCCGCCACTACCACCGCCACTACCACCGCCACCGCCACCGCCACCGCCACCGCCACCGCTGCCGGCAATGGCGAGACCACTACCACCAACGCGGCCACAGCACTGGACACCCTGCGTTTTCCGCTGCGCGGCAGTCGCCTGATCGAGGCCAGTGCCGGCACCGGAAAGACCTTCACCATCGCCGCGCTCTATGTTCGCCTGGTGTTGGGCCATGGCGGCGAGAACGCCTTCGAACGGGCGCTGACGCCCGGCGAAATACTCGTCGTCACGTTCACCGAGGCGGCGACGCAGGAGCTGCGCGACCGTATCCGCCACCGTCTGGCCGAAACGGCCGCTTGTTTTCGTATCGAGCCGGGCAGCGTCAGCAGTCCGGCCGCGGGCCAGGATCTGTTGCACGAGCTGCGCACGGAATACCCGCCGGAACAATGGCCCGCCTGCGCCCGCAAATTGCAACTGGCCGCCGAAGCGATGGACGAAGCGGCGGTTTCGACGATACACAGCTGGTGTAATCGCATGCTGCGCGAACACGCTTTCGACAGCGACAGCCTGTTCACCCAGACCCTGGAGACCGACCAGCGCGAGCTGCTCGCCGAAGTCGTGCGCGACTATTGGCGCAGCTTCATGGTCGCGCTCGATGCCGAGGCGGTTGCCGAAGTGCGGCAATGGTGGTCTGGCCCGGAAGCTTTGCGGGCCAGTCTGCACGGCCTCGTCGAGTACGCGGACTTGCTCCCTGAACCGCCGCTGCCGCCAGCCGCTACAGTCGAGAAGGCTCTCGGCGAGAAGCGGCAGCGCCTGGCCGAGCTCAAGGCGCCCTGGGGGCAATGGGTGGAGGAGTTGCAGACGCTGCTCGACAAGGGGGTCGCCAGCAAGCATGTGGATGGGCGCAAACTGCAGGCGCGCTACTACAAGCCGTGGCTGCAGACGCTGGGCGAGTGGCGCGACGAGCCGTCGCTGGTATGGCCCGATCTGAAGACCGGCTGGACTCGCCTGACTCCGGCTGGCATGGCCGAAGCCTGGAAGGCTGGTGCAGCGCCGCAACACCCGGCTCTCGAGGCCATCGCGGTGCTCGCTGCCGAGCTCTCGGCACTCCCCAGTGCGCGCGAAGAGCTACTCTGCCATGCGGCGCGTTGGGTCGCCGAACGTTTTTCGGTCGAGCAGGCGCGGCGCGCGCAGATGGGCTTCAACGACCTCCTGACCCGCCTCGACGCCGCTTTGCACGGTGCCAATGCGGCGCGCCTCGCGGAGATCATCCGTCGCCAGTTCCCGGCCGCGCTGATCGACGAGTTCCAGGACACCGACCCGGTGCAGTACCGTATTTTCGACGCCGTCTATCGCGTCGCGCAGAACGCTCCGGACACCGTGCTGGTCCTCATCGGCGACCCCAAGCAGGCGATCTATGCCTTCCGCGGTGCCGACATCCACACCTATCTGGCCGCCCGACGCGCCTGTGCCGACCGGCTGCACACGCTGCAGAAGAACTTCCGCTCGACCGGGCCCCTGCTTGCCGCGACCAATCACTGCTTTGCGGTCGCTGAAGCAGGCGCGGCGGGAAGCGGGGCTTTCCTGTTCCGCCGCGACGACGACAATCCGGTGCCTTTCGTCGCCGCCGAGGCCAACGGCCGCCAGGATGAATGGCAGCTGGCCGGCCAGCCGCTGCCGGCGCTGATCGCCTGGTGCTTGCCAGCGAAGGCGGACGGCAAGCCCTTGAGCAAGACCGACTATCTCGAGCAAATGGCGGCCGCCTGCGCCAGCGAGATGGTGACCCTGCTCAATCTCGGCCAGGCCGGGCGGGCGGGTTTTGTCAGCGAACTGGGAGCGAAATGGCTGCGCCCGGCGGACATGGCGGTGTTGGTCAACAACCGCAGCGAAGCCGATGCCATGCGTGGCGCGCTGGCGCAGCGTGGCGTGCGCAGCGTCTATCTGTCGGACAAGGATTCGGTATTCGAGAGCGCCGAAGCGGTCGAGTTGCTGCACTGGCTCGCCGCCTGCGCCGAGCCCGATGATGTGCGTCTGCTACGTGCCGCGCTGGCCACGGCGACGCTCGACCTGAGCTGGCAGGAACTCGATTGCCTGAACCATGACGAGCTCGCCTGGGAGGCGCGTGTCCTGCAGTTTCGCGCCTACCGCGACTGCTGGCGTCGCCAGGGCGTGCTGCCGATGCTGCGCCGGCTGCTCAACGATTTCCATCTGCCGGCGCGGCTGCTTGGCCAGGGCAGGGCGAGCGATGACGGCTCGCGAGGATCGAGCGAGGCCAATAAGGCCATCAACGCCAACAACGGCGAGCGCACCCTGACCAATGTGCTGCATCTCGCGGAATTGCTGCAACAGGCGAGCACGCTGCTCGACGGCGAGCACGCGCTGATCCGCTATCTGGCCGAGCAACAGCAGGACGCCGCGAGCGCTGGCGGCGATGCCCGGCAGCTGCGCCTGGAAAGTGATGCCGACCTGGTGCAGGTGGTGACTGTGCACAAGTCCAAGGGACTGGAGTATCCACTGGTTTTCCTGCCCTTTGCCTGCAACTATCGGCTCACCAAAGGCGGCGATCTGCCGCTGAAATGGCACGACGAAGACGGCTGCCTGCGTCTCTCGCTGGCCGCTGATGCGGACATCGTCGAGCGCGCGGACGGCGAGCGCCTTGGCGAAGATCTGCGCAAGCTCTATGTCGCGCTGACGCGCGCCCGTTACGCGACCTGGGTCGGGGTCGCGCCTTTGAAGGAGCTGGAGCGCAGCGCCCTGGCCTATCTCCTCGGCGGCGGGCAGGCGATCGCCGCCAGCGCCTTGCCGCAGGCGCTGCAGGACTGGGGCGATGGCTGTCCGGATATCCTCGTCGAACCGGCGCCGGAGCCCGGCAATGAACGCTTCGAGCTGAACGGAGTGACCCCGTTTGTGGGTGCGGCAAGACAGTCGCAGCGCGTCGCGGGTGAGCACTGGTGGATCGCCAGTTATTCGGCGCTGAAAACCGAGGGCGAGAGCGGCGCTGCGCCAGCCGCGGCCGCGCCCGCGGCCGAGACAGCCAGCGAAGCGGTTTTTCAGGAGGCCATGGTGGCACAGGTGGCACAGCTGCCTCTGCTGGCTTTGGCGACGCAGGCTGGCCTGCCGGAATCCGGGCTGTCGCCGCTGTCTGGCGCCCGGACAGCGCTTCCTGCGCTGGCCGTCGCCAGCGGCCTCGGCTCGCTGCACGGCTTCCCGCGCGGCGCCGAGGCGGGCACTTTTCTGCACGATCTGCTTGAAGCAGTGGCCAGGCAGGGCTTCGCTACGGGCGCCGGCGATCAGGCGCTGCAGCGCGACATGATCGCGCGCCGCTGCCAGGCCCGCGGCTGGGTGCACTGGATCGAGCCGCTGACGGCCTGGTTACAGTACTTCCTGAGCACGCCGCTGCGGCTGAACGCCATGCCTGGCACGCCGGAAACCTCGATCCGTTTGTCCGAACTCAATGCGGCCATGGCCGAGATGGAGTTCTGGCTGGCCGTGCACAGCGTTCCCACTACCCGCATCGACGCGCTGGTCTGCGCGCACACGCTCGCTGGCGCGGCACGCCCGGCATTGCTGCCGGCGCAGTTGAACGGCATGCTCAAGGGCTTCATGGATCTCGTTTTCGAACATCAGGGCCGCTATTACGTTGCCGACTACAAGTCGAACTGGCTGGGGCCCGACGATGCCGCCTACACGCCGGTGGCGATGCGCGCCGCGATTCTGCACGCGCGCTACGAGTTGCAGTACGTCCTCTACCTGCTCGCCCTGCATCGCCTGCTCAAGTCGCGCCTGCCCGATTACGCCTACGACCGCCACGTCGGCGGGGCGGTCTACATTTTCCTGCGCGGGGTGTACGCGCCCAGTCAGGGTTTGCACGTCGAGCGACCGCCGCGGGCATTGATCGAAGCGCTCGATGCCTTGTTTGCGCGTCGAGGCGCCAGGACAAGAATGGCCGGAGAGCGGCCATGAATGCACGCAGCTTCGACGCCCGCGAGCCAATGCAGGCGCTGTTGGCGAGCTGGGCAGCGCGGCAATGGCTGCGCCCGCTCGATACCGCCTTTGCCGATTTCCTGTGGCGTGAAGTGCCCGACGCGCCGCCGTTCCTGATCCTCGCCGCTGCCCTGGCCAGCCATCAGCTTGGGCGTGGCCATGCCTGCCTCGATCTCGAAGCGACGCTGCAAGCACCGGCTTTCGCCTTGTCGCTGCCACCCGAAGGGGACAGTGCAGGAAGCAGCCCGGTCGAGGCACTCGAGCCGCCACCGCTGCCCGCCGAAGTCTTCGCCGGCTTGAGCCTCAGCCAGTGGCAGCAAGCGCTTGCGCAGCCGCTGCTGGTCGGTGCGGGCGCCGGCAATACGCCGCTGCTGCGTGTCGGCGGGCGCCTCTACCTGCGCCGCTACTGGCAGTACGAGCAGGACGTGCGCGGCGCGCTCGAGCGCCGCACGGCAATGTCGAGCAGTTTGCAGGCAGCGCTGCCGATTGCCGCGCTGCGCCAGACGCTCGACCTGCTCTTTGCGCCGGCTGCGGGCGTGGGTGTGACTGCGGCTGCGGCTGCGGCTGACGCCACTGACTGGCAGAAGATCGCCTGCGCGCTCGCTGCGCGCAGTGGCTTCAGCATCATCACCGGTGGCCCGGGTACCGGAAAGACGACGACCGTGGTCAGCTTGCTGGCGCTGCTGCAGGCGGTGGCCCTGAAATCGGCACCGGGCACGCAATCACCCGAGCAGCCGCCGCGACCCTTGCGCATCCGCCTGGCGGCGCCGACCGGCAAGGCTGCGGCCCGCCTCAACGAGTCGATCGCCAACGCCGTTGCCCGCCTGCCGCTGGCCGCGCTGGCGCACGGCGAAGCGGTGCGCGCGGCAATCCCGGTGACCGTGAGCACCCTGCATCGCCTGCTCGGCAGCCGGCCCGACAGCCGCCGCTTTCGCCACCATGCCGGCAATCCGCTGGCGCTCGACGTGCTGGTGATCGACGAAGCGTCGATGGTCGACCTGGAAATGATGGCCGCCGTACTCGCCGCCCTGCCGCCTTCGGCGCGCTTGATCCTGCTCGGCGACAAGGACCAACTGGCCTCGGTCGAGGCCGGGGCGGTGCTCGGCGAGCTGTGCCAGCGTGCTCGCGACGGCCACTACACGCCGGCCACCCGCGACTGGCTGGAGCAGGCGAGCGGCGAGCGCGTGGCGCCGGAGCTGCTTGATGTTGCGGGCCGTGTCCTCGATCAGGCGGTGGTGATGCTGCGCCACAGCCACCGCTTTTCTGCGCGCAGCGGCATCGGGCAACTGGCCGAGGCGGTCAATGCCGGCGATACCGTCAGGGTCGGCCGGCTCTGGCAGCAGGCCCATGCCGATCTCGCCCTGTTGCCGCTTGGCGGCCGCGACGATGACGACGAGGCTGGCTTCAGCGCCTTGATCGTCGATGGCGGCCCGGCGAGGGCAGCAACAGCAAACACCGTCGACGCCGACCGCGACCCAACCGCCGTGGCCTCGCCGCCGCAGCGCAATGGCTATCGCCACTACCTCGAAACCCTGCGCGAGCAGCAGCCCGCGCCCGCTGCCAGCCAGGAAGCGTTTGACGACTGGGCGCGTGCAGTGTTGCGCGCACACGGCCAGTTCCAGGTGCTGTGCGCGCTGCGGCGCGGGCCCTGGGGCGTCGCCGGGCTCAACCAGCGTATCGCGCGCGTATTACACGAGGCCGGTCTGATTCCGGCCAGCGACGGCTGGTACCCTGGTCGCCCGGTGCTGATCACGCACAACGACTACGGCCTGGGACTGATGAACGGCGACATCGGCATCACCCTGGCGCTGCCCGGCGCGAGCGATGATGAGTGGATTCTGCGCGTCGCCTTTCCTGCCGGCGACGCCAGCCAGGGCATCAAATGGATCCTGCCGAGCCGACTGCAGGCCGTGGAAACAGCGTACGCGCTCACCGTTCACAAGGCGCAGGGCTCGGAATTCACCCACGCCGCGCTGCTCCTGCCCGAAACGCTGAGTCCGATCCTGACCCGTGAGCTGCTGTACACCGGCATCACCCGCGCCCGCGCTTTCCTGACCGTGGCCATGCCGGGAACCGTGAGGCTCCTGGAAGAAGCGGCGCAAAGGCAGGTGCTGCGTGCGAGCGGCTTGTTGGCGGAGGATGGTGAAAGCGGGGATTGAAATCGGGGCGGATCACGGTTTCCTGCTCACAGCTCACGGACCCAGTTCTCGACCTGAAGCCCCTGCACGTGCTCGAACTCGCGACTGTTGTTACTGACCAGGATCAGGGCGTCGGCCGCTGCATGGGCGGCGATCCACAGGTCGTTGTTGCCGAGGGACGTCCCTGCCGCGGTCAGGGCGGCACGTATGCGTCCATAGTGACGGCCCGCCGATTCGGGCAGGTCCAGGACCGGTATCAGCTCGACCAGCCGCGCCAAATTCCCAATGGCCTGCGCACGTGCCTGACTGCGCTCGGCCCCGAACACCAACTCGCCCAAGGTCACGACCGACATGGCCACCGAGCCGGGTGTCAAGTTCCGCAAGCGTTGGGCCACTTCCGGCGGCCGAGCTTTAGCCGTGTAAATACAGATGTCCGTATCGAGCAGATAACGGGTGGTCATGCCAGGGGCTCCCGATCCTGAGGCGGCGAGTCGTCGCGGCCTGCGGCGAAGAAGTCGTCCGGCATGGTGGCCAGCAGATCGAAAGCCTCGGACAGGTTCTGACGTGGCTTGCGCAGGATGACCTCGTCGCCGCGGCGGAGGATCTCCACCTCGTCCACATCGAACTGGAAAGACTTCGGAAGCCGTACGGCCTGGGAGTTGCCATTCTTGAAGATCTTGGCGGTTGCTGAGGTAGTCATGGGTGATCTCTCATGTTTGTACATCCGCCTAGTCTATATTCGTGTGGCGATGCGCGCAACGCTCGCTCGTGGCTCGGTAACGGTCATGACAATCGAGACACCCCAGATCATGAAAGTCATGACCGTCTCCCCCTCTTCCCCGACCCTTCTCCCGCGAGGGGAGAAGGGAGGTTGGTGAGTCGCTTGCGCGACTTTCACATTGAGGTGCGCGCGGCGACGCGGTGGAAACTACGCCGCTCAACGGCAAGTCGGCCGACGCCGAAGCGACGGCAGAACGGTCGGCGCGCGTGTGGACGAGAATGCCGCCACGCAAGCAGTCGCCAGGAATCGTGTAACAAACTGTTCCACGTGTCCAACCAAGCACCTGCTCGCGCGTTAAGCTCCCATCCGTGCCCATTCGCCGTTCTCCACGCAGCGCTTTTCGAGACCGAAGCCATGTTCTTGTCGCTTGCCCCGTCGTGTCACCGCCTATCTGCGGCCCTGCGCCGAGCGCTTCTCCTGCCTCTCCTGCTCTTCGCGCTGCTGTTGGCGGCGCCGGCGGCGGCCGACCCGACAGGCCGCGTCGGGCGTATCGCCTGGTTGTCGGGCTCGGTTCACCTGCATCGTGCGGACAGTGGCGAATCGACCAATGCCCTGCTCAACTGGCCGATTACCAGTGGCGATATCCTGTCGACCGCGGCTGGTGCACGCAGCGAAGTGCAGCTCGGGTCGACCTCGGTGCAGTTTGATTCGAGCAGCATCCTGGAGTTTGTCACGGTCGATGATCAGCGCGTTCGCCTGCGCTTGCTTGCAGGTAGCGTGATCATTCGCCTCCGCTCACCGGAAGCGGCCGCCGAATTCGAGCTCAGCAGTCGCGATGGCAGCTTCAGCTTTCCCGAGGCGGGCAGCTACCGTTTCGATACCGAGCCTGCCGCCACCGTGGCCACGGTTCATGACGGCAGCCTGCGCTTCGCAGCCAGCGACGGCGCGCTCGATCTGCGCGCCGGCCAGCGTGCGCAACTCTGGGACGATGGCGGGATCCGCTACCAGGTGTCAGCGCCCGTGGAGGACGCGTTTGTCCTGTGGAGTGCCGGGCGAGAGCAGGGGCCTGCCAGTGCCGCGTACGGTCGCTACGTGTCTCCTGAAATGACCGGCGCAGCCGACCTTGACGCACACGGGCGCTGGTACGACAGCCCGGAGTACGGTGCGGTCTGGTTCCCGCAAGCGGTTGCTGCCGATTGGGCGCCTTATCGGCACGGTCGCTGGATGTGGGTCGCCCCCTGGGGCTGGACCTGGGTCGGCGACGAGCCCTGGGGCTTTGCGCCCTTCCACTACGGCCGCTGGGTGATCCACAGAGGGGCCTGGGGGTGGGTGCCCGGCAAGCGTGTGGCGCGACCGGTGTACGCACCGGCGCTGGTCGCCTGGGTCGGCTCGCCGGGCGCCAGTGTCTCGGTACAGGTCGGCGCGCGCCCCGCAGTCGGTTGGTTTCCCCTCGCGCCACGCGAAGTCTATGTGCCGCCCTACCGGTCCAGCGCAAAACATGTCCGTGCGGTCAACGTCACCCATGTCACCCAGATCAACAACATCACGACGATCACCAACAATCCGCAGGCGGCGGTCGAGCGCATGCCCTACGCGCATCGGCAAATGCCGCGCGCGGTGACCATGGTGCCGGCCGATGTCGTCGCCCAGCAGCGGCCGATCGATCGCGGCGCGATGCTGCCGCGCGACGGCAAGTTGCTTGGCGCTCGGTCGGTGCAGGTGCAGGCGCCGGTTGCCGTACCGCCGGTAGAAGCCGGGCGCGGCGGCGAAGGGCGTCGACCGATGGCGCAGGATGGCCGTGAGCGCGGGCCGGTTGCGGAAAGGAGGGAGCCGTCAACGGGCGGCCTTCCCAGACAGGCACAGCCACAGCCACAGCCACAGCCACAGCCACAGCCACAGCAGCGTCCGGCGGCCAGGCCGAACGACGTGGCGATCGGTCAGCGGCCGTCCGCGCCAGCAACGGCTGCCGCGCCCGCAATAGCACCTGCAGCCACAGCCGCAGCCGCGCCTGCAGCCGCAGCCGCGCCTGCAGCCGCTCCACCACGGCAGCTGGGAGCGCTGCCGGCGGCCGGATCGCTTTCGTCACTGCCTGCTGCCGGGCAGCGGCCCGATGCAGGGCAGGCGTCGGAGCGGGCGCGGCCTGAGCGGGAATCTGGTCGCGTTCCGCTCAGTGAGCCTTTGGCTGGGCGTGGCGAGCCGCCGCGGCTGAGCCCATTGCCTGGCGTAGCCTCGCCAATCGATCGCGGGTCACCGGCAGTACCGCTGGCGCCACCAGCCGTGTCGATGCCGCCCTCATCTCAGGGCGCGGCGAGCACAGCTGCTCCAGCGGAACGCCCTGATCGCTTGCCAGCGGCAACTGCTGGTCGCCGACCGCAGAGCGCGGAGCGACCGGTCACGGCTGTAGAGCGCTCGGTAAGCGGTGCCGCTTCGGGAAGACCTGAAGAACAGGCCAAGCCTCCCGCTCCGCCTGTAGCGGCGCCACCGCTATCGCCGACGCTTCCGAGATTTCCCGAGCGGCCCACTGTAGCCGCACCTGCCCCGGCGCAAGCGCCACGGTCGGCACCAGCGCAGGCTCCAGTGCAAGCGCGAGTGCAACCGCAACCGCAACCGCAACCGCAACCGCAAGTGCAAGTGCAAGTGCAACCGCGAGTGCAAGTGCAACCGCAAGTGCAAGCGTCACGGCCACCGCAAGCGCCCGGCCTGGAAAGGTCTGCTAGCCGTGTCGAGCCGCGTCGAGCCGATGATGTTGCGCG
>Ga0209573_1001274_pt1 | contig 40572 bp, 37 predicted proteins | sample TNRBio252014_DNA_FD_185870 | JGI IMG/M metagenome (GOLD analysis project Ga0209573, IMG submission 185870) | Wastewater treatment Type I Accumulibacter community from EBPR Bioreactor in Madison, WI, USA - TNR Reactor_6/25/2014_ DNA (SPAdes)... | ecosystem: Engineered > Bioreactor > EBPR >...
GCGCTTCGGGTCGGCGGCAAGACCCACGGCTACTACCAAACCACCAGCGCGTCGATCGGCCTGCAGCTCGGTGCCGAAAAGCACAGCGAAGTGATCCTTTTCCTCACCGAGCAGGCGCTGTCCGACTTCCGTGCCAGCTCGGGCTGGGAAGTCGGCGGTGACGCGGGCGTCGCCGTCATCGATCAGGGGGCGAGCAAGGACATCGACACCCTGAGCGGGAAGGAGCCGGTCGTCGCTTACATCTTCGGCGAGAAGGGTTTAATGGGCTCGCTGTCCCTGGAAGGCTCGAAGATCGAAGCGTACGAGCCCAAATAGCGGCGCGCCATGCGTTCACGTTACCGCCACTACGGCAGAGCCGACCCGGGTTCGCCGTGGTGGCGGTCGCCGCGGTGTCGGCCGACCGCAGTGCTCCACCTACAACGCGAGGCCGACCAGCCTCACCCCAGCGCGCTCATATCCCCCTCCGACAGCGTCAACCGAGCGGCCGCGACGTTCTCCTCCAGGTGCGCCACGGACGACGTTCCGGCGATCGGTAGCATCACCGGCGAGCGGGCCAAGAGCCACGCGATCGCCACCTGCGCCGGTGTTGCGCCATGGCGCTCGGCGATGCGGGCGAGAGCGCCCGAGCCGGATGCGTGCCGGCCGGAGCCCAGCGGATACCAGGGCAGGAACGCGATGCCTTCCCGCTCGCATTCGGCAAGGACGTCATCGGATGACCGGTCACCGAGGTTGTAACGGTTCTGCACCGAGACGATCGGCACGATGTGCCGCGCGGTGCGCAGCTGATCGACGCTGACGTTGGACAGGCCGACGTGGCGGATCTTGCCGGCCGCCCACAGCTCGGCCAGCGTTTCGACGGAATCCTCGAACGGCACGCGCGGGTCCGGCGAATGGAGCTGATAGAGGTCGATGCGCTGCACCCGCAGCCGCGTCAGGCTGCCCTCGCAGGCGGCGCGCAGATGCTCCGGGCGTCCATCCGGCTCCCACACCCCCGGTCCCGGCCGCGTCAGGCCGCCCTTGGTGGCGATGACGAGACCCGGCGGGTACGGATAGAGCGCATCGGCGATCACGCGCTCGTTGACCTCGGGGCCGTATGCGTCGGCGGTGTCGATCAGCGTAATCCCCAAATCAAGCGCCCGCGTCAGCACCTGCTTCGCGGCCCCAGGGTCGCGCGGCTCGCCCCACACACCGGGGCCGCAGAGGCGCATGGCACCGAAGCCGAGGCGGCGGACGGTCATGTCGCCGCCAATGGTGTAGGTGCCGCCCAGGTCGTTCGCACCCATCGGCATCTTCAAGTCAACGTTCATGCGCGGTCCCACCTTTCCAAGAACGCCATGAGCATCGCCGTTGCCGTTACGGCGACGTCAACTCGTTGACCAGCGCATCGCAGTTTTCGTTGGCCAGCTTAGCGATGCGCAGCTCGATCTCGGCTTCCCGCCGCCAAATGTCTTTCAGGCGCGCGTCGGTCTCGGCGGCACACCGCTGGCGGCTGTCATGCGATTTTTCCAGAGCGCTCTTCGCCAGTCCGCGCAGATTGGTCTCAATGTGCTGGCGCACTTCGTCGGCCGTATCAATCAGGCGCATTTCTTCCTCCCACACGGCTCCCCCTATTTTACGCCGGACCGCGGATCTTTCCAGATGCAGTGCCGATGGCGGGTCGGCCGCGCGACCGTGACGCTGTGCTGCCGAGGCAATCCGGCGGCAGGGATGCTCATCCCGCATCCCTGCCTAGGTCCTTGCAAAGGCGGATGTGCCGTTCGTGCATATCGAGCATGTTGGTCAGATCGGCGAACGCCACGTCGTCGCCGACCTTGGGGACGGCGTCCTGAAGGGTGCGGACGACCCAGGCCAGACCGCGATCGAGCAGATCGGTGCGCTCGCCAAACGATGTGAGCTCGGTCAGCTTTTGGTAGAACGCTGCAGTCTTCCCGCTTGGCGACCCGCCAAGGCGTCGGATGTGGCGGGTAAGCATCGCACAGAACCGCGCTTCGTCCCTGGCGATGGCGCGGAGCGTCGCGCGATCCGCTGCGCGCGGCGTCTGCCGGGCCATCTCGGCAATACCACGGGCGCCGGCGCGCCCGCCCTCGAGCAGGGAGTTCAACAGATCGATCGTCTCCGCCGTGCTCATATAGCCGAGAAATGACGGATCGAGCTCGTGCATGAAACAGGGCGGCGAGGCATAGGCAAGGCTGTCCTCGCCCCCCCGATCCTCGGACCGCTCCGCCAGGCATGGCATCGGCGCCGTGCCGGTGCCTTGAAGCCGCGCGAGGGCCGCGCGCGCGCCGCCGACGATGTCCGCCATCCGCGCCGCGACACTGGGAACGCTGTCGATGGCGCCCGCCACCTGCCCGGCGAACAGCGCCAGATGTTCGACATCGCCGGTGGTGGTGCGGAGCGGCGAGTCGGTACTGTATTCGTAGATCGGCCGGCCGTCCTCTTCGGCGATGGCCTCGCGGGGAATATCGTCGGCTCTATGCCCGAACAGGCGCTGTCCCAACCGGTCGGTCAGTCGATTGGCGATGACGCGCACCGGCGCATTGGGCGGCCAGTTGATGGCGAACGCGTCGGTAAGGACGGTGTCTTGGAGCTGGGCGGCGATGACCCGCATCTTGTGAACGTCATGCGCGAAGGACTCCTCGGTGGCGAGAAAGGCGGTGCCGCAATGAATGCCCTGCGCGCCGAGGGCCAGGGCTGCGATGAGGCTTTCGCCCGAGGCGAAACCGCCGGAGCCGACGACGGGAACGGATACCGCCTGCACGATCCGCGGCAGCAGGACGAGGGACGATACCGTACCGTGGACGTGCCCGCCCGCCTCCATGCCCTGCGCGATGACGACGTCCGCGCCGGCCCGTTCCGCCGCCACCGCGTCCTCGACCGTGCCCACCTGATAGAGGACGACGCATCCCCGGTCCTTGGCCCGCGCGACGAGGTCGGCATGCACGGTCCAGAAAAAGCACACCGAGTGGACCCATTTCTCGAAGCAGACGTCAAGTTCGGCCTCGAGCAGCGCCGCGTCGGTGGCGGCCGGTACCAGGTTGACGCCGAACGGCCGGTCCGTCCTGGAGCGAACCGCATCGATTTCCCGCGCGATCAATCCTGGCGGCTCGCGGACCATGCCGAGAAAGCCGTAGCCGCCGGCCGCCGCCACCGCGGCAACCAGCTCGGCGCGGGCGACGCCGCCCATGCCGGCCTGGAGAACGGGATAGCAGCAGCAGAGAAGGTCGCAGAGCGGCGTGCGCAGATCCTCTTCGTCGGTCACGCCACCCTCGGCCGCTTTTCGGTGCGGCGGTCAAGGTATTGCTTGAGTGCCACGGCGTTGTTGCGCTTGACGTCTTTAGCACCGAAGATCAGGGTTAGCGTTTCTCCGCGAACGTTGACGAGGAGTGCTGCGACGGCATCCGGTCTCTCATCCAGCTCGCGGAAATAGAGGTCCTTGAAGGCGCTCCATTTCTCCGGATCGTGACCGAACCACCGTCGCATGCCCGGGCTGGGCGCAATGTCCTTGACCCAATCGTCCAGCCGAAGCGCGTCCTTAAACACGCCACGCGGCCAGGCCCGGTCCACCAGGGTCCGGTACCCATCGGCGCCGGCGGGAGCTTCATAGGCCCGCTTAACCCTGATGCGCAGCGCACGTTCTGTCTCCCGCATCGACGAGCTCCTCCCGGAAAAGCGGTATACGGCGGATACGAACACCTCCCGCCGCCCGACGCCCACCGTCGGTCACGGCGTGGTTGGGGAGCCGGCTGATTTCGACTCCATCGCATGAAGCGTGTCCAGCGCCAGCACCGAGTGGGCGAACGCGCCGCCGGCCCGCATTTCGGCCGCGACCCAGATGGCTTCCATAATCTCCTGCCCGGTCGCACCCTTCCGGGCCGCCGCCCTGGTATGGCCTTTAATGCAATAGGGGCATTGGGTCACGTGCGCGACGGCGACAGCGATGATCTGCTTGGTCTTCGCGGGCAGGGCGCCGTCTTCGAAGACCTTGTTGCTGAACCGGGTGAAGGCGTCCTCGACGTCTGGCGCCAAGTCGTGCCGATGTTGAGCCAGCTCCCTGGTCGGTCGCGGGTACAGCGGGTCGGACATGGCGGACTCCTGTCTCTCAAAAAACGTTCGGGATGTTGCGTGCCGGACAAAGAGGTGGGGATCGGCAACACATTTGACAAAAGAAGGTTTTCGGCTTTTCGTATCGATTTAGCCGATGCGATTTCGCCTGTACCGCTTGGCGCCCCATCGGAACACCTATGCTGCTTCGCGCATCATGGGGACGGACGACATGGAAACGGAACTGGCGCGCACCTTCCTCACCGTGGTGGCGGCGGGTAATTTCATCACCGCTGCCGACCGGCTGCACATTGTCCAGTCGACGGTCAGCGCACGCATCCACACGCTGGAAGAGCTGCTGGGGTGTCGGCTGTTCGTCCGCAACAAGGCCGGCGCGGTGCTCACCGCTTCCGGACGGCAGTTCCAGAAGCACGCGGCGTCGCTGGTGCGCACCGTTGAGCAGGCGAAGCAGGACGTCGGCATTCCCGCTGGCTATCGCGCCGTCCTTGCCGTCGGCGGACGGTTAGGTCTGTGGGAGAATCTGCTGTCGCGGTGGCTGCCGCGGATGCAGGCGATGGCGCCGGATGTCTCGTTGCGCGCCGAGATCGGCTTCGAGGAGGATCTGATGCAGCGCCTCATCGATGGTCGCATCGATATCGCCGTAATGTACACGCCGCAAAGCCGGCCCGGGCTGCGGGTGGAGCTGCTGTTCGAGGAGCGACTGGTGTTCGTATCGAGCTCGCCGACTGCCGCACCGGCACCCGGCAGCGGTTACGTCTACATCGACTGGGGGCCGGAATTCTTCGCCAAGCACTCGATTAGCTTTCCCGAGTTCGTCAGCCCCGGCCTGATGGCCAACATCAGTTGGCTGGGGCTGCAGCATATCCTGCAGAACGGCGGCTCCGGCTATTTTCCGCTCCGCCTCGTCCGCCCCTACCTGGAGAGCGGACAACTCCATCGCACTCGGGATGCGCCGGAATTCAGTCACCCCGCCTATGTCGTCTATCCGACGGAAGGCGAGCCCGAACTCATCCAGACGGCGGTTGCCGAGATGCACCGCATCGCCGTCGATGAAGCGGAAAGCGATGCCTGATACAAGAACCATGGACGATACCCTGTTCAATCGGTGGCGAGCATGAGATGCGAATCCCGCCTCTTTCCGATTGATCAGGGGACATGATTGATTCGGGGACATGAAGGTCGGAGCGTGCCAGTCCGGCTGCAAAACCGAGAACCAAAAACTGCGCCATTGGGGCGAGGATAGTGCCGGGTGCGCGTGCGACACGTTCCGTCATTGATCTTTCGCACCATGTCAAACGCATCGCATGATCGCGCGTCCGCAAAAAAGCACCGGCGAACGTGCCGAGGCACGAAAAACACCTTTCGCGACGGCCCTTGTCGTCGTTGGCGAGACGGGTACATTTGGCGCCATCGATCGCCGGTAGCGGGAGGGTGGACCATTCACGGCCTAGTATCAGCGCATCGCCATCGGCGTAGGGCATGAACGCATCGGCATGAGCGCATTGGTGAGCCTGGACCATTTGAGCCGGCGGTTCGGCTCGATCGTCGCCGTCGACGACCTGTCGCTGTCGGTGGGGGTGGGCGAGGTTCTGGGATTTCTCGGCCCCAACGGCGCCGGCAAGACGACGACCATGAGGCTGATCGCCGGTTTTCTGGAGCCGAGCGGCGGCCGTGCAACGGTCGGCGGGCTCGACGTCGTCCGCTCGCCCATCGAGGTCAAGCGGCGGCTCGGCTACCTGCCCGAGGGCGCGCCCATCTACGGCGACATGTCGGCGCGGGGATTCTTAAATTTCGTCGCGGCCGCGCGGGGGCTCCGCGGCGACGCTCGACGGCGGGCCATCGACGACGTGGTCGATAAGGTGTCGCTGGCGCCGGTCTTCGATCAGCGCATCGATACGCTATCGAAGGGCTTTAAGCGGCGGATCGGACTTGCCCAGGCCATCGTGCACGATCCAGACGTGCTGATCCTCGACGAGCCCACCGACGGCCTCGATCCCAACCAGAAGTACGATGTCCGGCGGCTGATCCGCGCGATGGCGCCGGGGAAGGCGATCATCATTTCCACCCACATCCTGGAAGAAGTGGAGGCGGTGTGCTCGCGCGCCGCCATCATCGCCGACGGCCGGCTGGTCGCCGATGGCACGGCGGAAACGCTGCTGAGCCGGCTGCCCCGCCACCGGTCGGTGTGGGTGCGGGTGCCCGCGTCGGAGGCCGAGACGGCGCGAACGGTGCTCGGTCAGCTTTCGGACGCGTCATCTTTGGAGAAGGAGAGGACTGTCGACGGCGCCGTCCAGTTTTGGGTCGGCGGCGCCGGCGGCGAGACGTCGGTGGTCGAGGTGTCGCGGCGGCTGACGGCGGCGCAGGTCACCATCGAGGCGCTGTCGGTGGAGCACGGCCGGCTGGATGACGTGTTCCGTCTGCTGACCACCGGGCAAGCCACGGCGGACGCGGGTGCTGACGTCGGCGAGAATCCAGCCCATGGGTAACATCGGCGTCATCGCCCGGCGCGAGCTTGCCGGCTATTTCTCGACGCCGGTGGCTTATGTGTTCATCGTCATTTTCCTCGCCGTGTCAGGGGCGCTGACCTTCTACGTCGGCGCTTTCTTCGAGCGCCAGCAGGCCTCGCTGGAGAGCTTTTTCTACTTTCACCCGTGGCTCTATCTGTTCCTGATTCCGGCCGTGTCGATGCGGCTGTGGGCCGAGGAGCGAAAGTCCGGCACCATCGAGCTGTTGATGACGCTGCCGGTTCGCGTCAGCGAGGCCGTCGTCGGCAAGTATCTTGCTGCCTGGCTGTTCGTGCTGGCGGCGCTGGCCCTGACCTTTCCGCTGTGGATCACCGTCAACGTGCTGGGCGATCCGGACAACGGCGTGATCTTGGCCAGCTATTGCGGCAGTTGGCTGATGGCGGGCGGCTTTCTCGCCGTCGGCTCGGCGATGTCGGCGCTCACCCGCAACCAGGTCATCGCCTTTATCCTCGCCGCCACGGTGTGCTTTCTGTTCACCATGAGCGGCCTGGCGCTGGTGCAGGAGACGGCGCGCGCCCTGGCACCTGGCGTCATCGCCGAAACCGTCGCCGGGCTCAGCTTTCTCGCTCACTTCACGGCGCTGACGAAAGGCGTCATCGCCGCTTGTGACATGCTGTTCTTTGTCTCGATGATTGTGTTCTGGCTGTTCGCTACCGTCGTTATCGTCAACGTCACGAAGGGGCGGTAGGCGGGATGATGACCTGGCTTCGCCAATTCGAAGGCACGCGACTCGCCCTTGCCGGCCTTGCCGTCGCCGCGGTTCTGTTTCTGGCCGTCAACGTGCTCGCCAACACCCTTCTGCGCGGCGCGCAAATCGATCTGACCGAGGGCCGTCTGTTCACGTTGAGCGACGGCACGCGGGCGCTGCTTCAGTCGCTGGACGAGCCGATCACACTCAGGCTGTATTACTCGCCCGGCCTCGGCGAGGCGGCGCCCCGCTACGCCACGTATCACGCGCAGGTTCTGGAGCTGCTGGAGCGCTACGTGAGCCTCTCGGACAGCCTGATCCGCGTCGAGCGCCTCGACCCGCAGCCGTTTTCGGAAGCGGAAGACCGGGCGGTTGCCGACGGGCTGCAGGGTGTCCCGATCAACAACGCCGGCGACCTCGGTTATTTCGGCCTGGCGGGCTCGAACTCTACCGACGGGCATGAGACGATCCCGTTTTTCAACTTGGAACAGGAACCGTTTCTCGAATACGACTTGAGTAAGCTGGTCTATCGCCTCGCCCATCCCATCCTACCCCGGCTCGGCCTGCTCAATACGCTGCCGGCCGATCCCCGTCTCGGCCAGCCGGAGGCGCCGGACATGCGGGCCCTGGACCAGGTGCGGGAGTTTTTCGACGTCGTCGATCTGGCGGCGGACGTCGACGCGATCCCGGATGAGGTGGGCGTGCTGCTCGTTATCGATCCCGACCGGCTCGGGCAGGGCGCGCTCGGCGCCATCGACCGCTTCGTACACGGCGGCGGGCGGGCGCTGGTGTTCGTCGACGCCATCGCGGAATCGGTCATCGGGCCGCCGGACGAGCCACCGGGCGGTGCAGCGGAAGGCGGCGTCGAGACGCTTCTCGCCGCCTGGGGGGTGCGCCTGGTGCCGGACAAGGTGGCGGGCGACCTGGACGCGGCGCGCCGCGTCAGCTCGGGGGCCGGCGGCACCATCGGCGATTACGTCGCCTGGCTCAGTCTCGGCGCCAGCGCCTTCGATACCGCCGACCCAATCATGGCCTCGATCGAGCGGCTCAACCTGGCGACGGCGGGCATCCTGGAACCGGTTGAGGGCGCGACGACGACGTTTTCGCCGCTGATCCGGACCGGCGAGCGGTCGATGGCGATCGATATCGACCGCGTGCGCTCGATGCCCGACATCGACCGGCTGCTGCGCGACTACCGGCCGGAAGGCGGACCGCTCACTCTGGCGGCACGGATCACCGGCCCGGCGAAGGCGGCGTTCGGCGCGCCGCCGAACGCCGACGGGGCGGACACCGCCGACGTTGATAAAGACGGTGCGCGGCCGATCCAGGTCGTCGTCGTTGCCGATATCGACATGCTCTACGACCGCTTCTGGGTCTCGGCGGCGGATTTCTTCGGCGAGACGATGGCCATCCCCACCGCCAACAACGCCGACTTCGTCGTCAACGCCCTGGAGGCGCTGAGCGAGGGCGGTGCGTTGATCGGTCTTCGCGGCCGCGGCACCTCCTATCGGCCGTTCACCCTGGTCGAGGCGTATCGGCGCGATGCCGAACGGCGCTACCGGGCAACCGAGCAGCAGCTTCAGGACCGGCTTTCCGAGCTGCAGGACCAGTTGCAGGGTGTGCGACGCGCGGAACAACAGGACGCCGGCGGCGAGGTGCTGCTGTCGGACGAAGACGAGGCGGCGATTGAGCGCTTCCGCGGCGAGATGATCGGCGTGCGCCGCCAGCTTCGCGAGGTTCAGCTGGCATTGCGCAGCGATATCGAAAACCTTCAGGCGACGGTAAAGTTCATCAACATCGCGCTGGTGCCGCTTCTTCTCGGCCTCGTCGTCATCATCGTCGTCGTCGTCCGCCGGATTCGCGGCCGTACGCCCAGCCACGGATCGGCCTGAGCCGGAGGCCTACGCCCGTATGACCGCTCGCAGCTTTCTTATTCTTGTCGCCGTGACCCTGGCGGCCGTTGCCTGGGCGGCGGTGACCGTGACCCAGCGCGACCGGGCGGACATCGTCGTCGGTTCGGGCGAGCGCATGTTTCCCGGCCTTATCAAGGTCGTCGAGGACCTTCAGACCATCGTCGTGAGCGGCGGCGGCACCGCGACCATCCGTCGTCGCGGCACGGAATGGACCGTCGACGAGCGCGACGGCTATCCCGCCGACCCGGACAAGGTGCGTGCGCTCGTGCTCGGCATGGCCGACCTGGAAATGGTGGAAGCGAAGACCGACCAGCCGGCGCTTTACGCCCGCATCGGTGTCGAAAGCGTCGGTGACCCCAAGGCCGGCGGCGGTTCGCCCGAAAACCGGTCCCGCGAGGTGACCCTTATCGACGATGACGGTGAGGTGATCGCTCGGCTCATCGTCGGCGACGTCGCGGCGGGCCTCGGCGGCGAGACGGGCCGCTATGTCCGTCCGTCCGGCAGCGCGCGCTCCTGGCTGGTGCGGGGCGATATCGACCCGAAAAGCGATCCGCGCACCTGGCTGGCGCCAACCATCGCCGACGTGCCGGCGGCGCTCGTCCAGCGTATCGTCGTCCGCCATCCGGACGGGGAGACGATCACCGCCTATCGTGACAGCCCGGAGGATGCGGCGTTTCGCGTCGCCGAACTGCCGCGGAATGCGCGGCTTCGCCGCCCCGAGACGGTGGACGGGCTGGCCCAAGTCCTCGAAGGCCTCGTCCTCGACGACGTGAGACCGATCGACCACATCCCGTTCCCGTCCTCCGGAACCATCTCCGTCACCGTCACGACCTTCGATGGCATGGTCGTCACGCTCGACATCACCGAGGAAGACGGGGAACCGTGGGCGCGCCTTCTGGCCGGAACGGCCGCGACTGAGGATGCCGACGCCAAGAACGCGCTGGACGCCGTCCGGTCGTTCAACGCGCGGACGAGCGGCTGGGCCTATCGCGTGACCGAGCGGACGGCGCGGCTGCTGCAACGGCGTCTCGATGCGCTGATCGCGGATAATCCGCCGGGGATGTGAGCGAGCGAAGGCGGTTATGATGCCACCGTCCTGATGATTCCGGCCTGTCGCGTCGGGATTGGGGGACGCGTTGACGCTCGAAGCGCCAGCGAGGTTGACAACACCGGCGCCGGGGGATGACACTTAAACATGCTTTAGTCCGACTTTTTTTGAGGTGCCAGCACTTCGATGCGAATAGCGGTATTGGCCGCCGGGCTGGTGTTGATTGCGCTCGCGCTTGTCGGCGGACTGGCTGGACGCGGCGGCGACGGCACGTCGGTCACGCAACGGCAACCGACGAGCGACACCGCTCAAGCTGAGTCGTCGACGGCCCAGACCTCGGAAACGGTTGCTGCGCGCACGCCCTCGCCCTATCAGGTGTACAATCCCTTACCGAGCGCCGCCGGCCGCGAGCTGCTGACGCCTTTCCGGTTCGAGAGCGATCCGGCCGCGCGCGCTCTAGGCGAGAGGGGCCGGTGGGGTCCGCTGCCGCCCGACAGTGTCCCCAGCAGCGCGGAGGGGGGGGCGAGCGCTCTCGTTCATGCGTCGCTCCCGGCGGCGGGGACGGGCGCTGACGCGCAGGCGGACGGGACGGACCCGGGCGCGGGTGCGGATGTTAAGGCGCCGAGCGGACCGGCGTCCGCGGCAGAACGGCCGCAGGCGGTACCCGCGCGGCCATCGGCAGCGACAACGCCGGCCGATGCGGCGCCGGCGGAGAGAGCGCCGGCGGAGAGAGCGCCGGTTGACGCGTCCCGGACGAAGGTATCGTCGGTTGAAAAGCCGGCGGTGATCACGGCGCCGGCCAAGATCGCTCCGGCAACGCCGACATCCTCGGAAACCGCGTCGGCACCACCGGCATCCCGCACGGAAGCTCCCGCCGTGGAAACGCCGCCGGCGGCAGAGACGGCGGCGGCGAATGCGGCGGCAGCGAATGCCGCCGCGGTCAAGGCGGCAGCATCGGTAAGCGCGCCGGCCGCCACTGGCGCTGCTTCGCCGGAGCCGGCTGAAAGCGAGACGGCGTATGCGCGGCTGACGCCTCAGGCTGAGCCGCCTGCGGCCCCGCCGAGGCAGATTCAAGCGCCGCCGGCCAGACCGCCGGCGCCGGCAATGGCTCGTGCGCCGGTAACCGCCGCCCCAGCACCGGTAAACACGCCGCCCGTTGCGCTGGCGCCACCGGTAGAAGAATCCCAGGCGCCGCCGGCGCAGGCGGAGCCCGAAGTCCCGGCGGTGACGGTGTCATCGGACGTAGCGGACGCACAGAGGCTGCTTGCCCGGCTTGGCTACAACGTCGGTCCTGCCGACGGTTACACCGGGCCGCGCACGGCGGCGGCGGTGCGGGCGTTTCAGCAGGCGAACGGTATGTGGGCCGACGGGGTTATCGACGAGGCGCTGCTTGTCGCGCTGGAGGATAAGGCCGACGAAAGAGACCAGCGGCTGCGGCCGGCGTGGAAGACCCAGGGAGCCGTCATGCCCCCGGCGCCGAGCATCGCGACCGGACGGGACAGCCTGCCGCCAACGGCGCACCGTTCGCCGTCCACCGCCCGATCATCGACGACCGGCAGCGGCGAGTCGGAGAATACCGTGTCGTCGATCGTGTCAGGCCTGCAGCGCATGATCGGGCACGAATTCGACAGCGTTCATGCGCCGGGCGACTTGCGTGCCTTTTGTAATGCCCATTCCGATAACTGGGTCTACGACGAAGGGACCGGCCGCTTCCTTTTCTGCGCCGAAGTCAATGCCGGCATCGTCGGCGACAGCCGCCAGGTGGTACGCCCGCGGTAGTAGCCGTCCTCAGGTTACCGAAGCGTCACTGGCCGGCGAGGTCGATGAAGCGGGCCTGGGAGTCCAGCGGCGGCGTATCGCCTTCCGAACGCCGCAACGTGTAACTGCCGTCGGCGTGCAGGCGGCGTGCGTTGACCGTGTCGTTCAGATAGGCGTCGAGGATCTGATCCTTGAGGCGGCGGACGAAGCGCGGGTCCTCGATGGGAAAAACCACCTCGACGCGATTGTCGAGATTGCGCGGCAACAGGTCGGCACTGCCGACATAGATTTCCTCCTTGCCGTCGTTGCAGAACCAGTAGAGTCGGCTGTGCTCGAGAAAGCGGCCGACGATGCTGGTGACGGTGATGTTGTCCGAGATCCCCGGCAGGCCCGGGCGCAAGCCGCAGATACCGCGCACCAGCAGGTCGACGGTGACCCCTGCCTGCGACGCCTCGTAGAACAGGCGGATCATCTTCGGGTGATCGAGACCGTTGGCCTTAGCGATGATGCGCGCCGGCCGGCCGGCCTTTGCGTGATCGATCTCGCGCTGGATGAGCCGGGCGAGGCCGGCCCGCAGGTACTTCGGCGCGACGAGCAGCTTATCGTACCGGGTGTCGCCTTCGTAGCCGGTCAGGCGGTCGAACAGCGCGACGGCGTCGTTGCCGATCGCCTCGTCGCAGGTGAGCAGGCCGAGGTCGGTGTAGAGGCGCGCCGTCGACGCGTTGTAGTTGCCGGTGCCGAGGTGCACGTACTTGCGCATGATGTCGCCCTCGCGCCGGACGACCAGCGCCGTCTTTGAGTGCACCTTCAGGCCGACAATTCCATAGACGACGTGCACGCCCTTGGCTTCGAGGGCGCGTGCCCAGTCAATATTGCTCTCCTCATCGAAGCGGGCCTTCAGCTCGACCAGGGCAACGACCTGCTTGCCTTCTTCGGCGGCGTCGAACAGCGCCTGGACGATGGGTGAGTTCCGTCCGGTGCGGTAGACGGTCATCTTGATCGCCAGCACGTTCGGATCGAAGGCGGCGGAATGGAGGAAATCGACCACCGGCTGAAACGACTCGAACGGATGATGCAGCAGGACGTCGCCCTCGCGGATAACCGAGAAGATGTCATGCCGGGCGGTGATGCGCAGGCGCTTCGGGGTCGCCGGAACCAGGGGTCTGAATTTTAGGTCCGGCCGGTCCAGCGCCACCAGCTGCCACAGCCGCTTCAGCGCCATCGGCGACCTGAAACGGAACACGTCCTCATGGTCGAGGCGCAGATGCTCGGCGAGCAGCACGCGCAGCTCCTCCGGCAGGTCCTCGGACACCTGCAGGCGGACGGCGCTGCGGAAGCGCCGTTTCCAGACTTCCTCCTCGATGGTCGACAGCAGATCGTCGCTTTCCAGCTCCTTGATCGCCACTTCGGCGTCGCGAGTCACCCGCACCACATGCGCCTCGATGATTTCGAGGCCGGGAAACAGGTGGTCCAGGTTGGCCTTGACGACCTCCTCGATCCAAACGAAGCGCAGTGTTGTCCGGGGCGGGCGGGCGCGCCCGCGTGTCGGCGGTGGCGTCGGCTCCGGCACGCGGATCAACTGCTCCAGTGAGTCCGGGACTTTGACGCGCGCCAGCTTGACGTCGCCGTTCTTGTCCTTGACCAGGACGACGAGGCTGACGCTGAGCCCAGACATGTGGGGAAACGGCCGGCCGGCGTCGACGCCCTGCGGTGTCAGCACCGGATACAGCATGCGCATGAAATAGTCTTCCAGCGCCGCGTGCTCGGTTTGAGTCAGCGTGTCGTAGCTGACGATGTGGATGCCTTCCGCCGCCAGCGCCGGCACCAGATCCTGATGCCAGCAGACATAGGCCTCGTCGATCAGCGAGACGACGGTGTCGCGGATCGCCTTCAGCTGTTGCGCCGGGGTCTGGCCGTCGAGGCTGAGCTTGGGCGAGCCGGCGGCGACCTGCTGTTTCAGCGCCGCGACGCGGACCATAAACAGCTCGTCGATATTGGAGCCGAAGATGGCGATGAAGCTGACCCGTTCCAACAGCGGCTTGTCGGTCTCCTGCGCCTCCTCAAGGACGCGGCGCTGGAACTCCAGCAGGCTGAGCTCGCGATTGAGATAGAGCGACGGGTCGTCGAGCGCCGGAAGGGCGGTGTCGGCCGAGTCGTCGATATCGTCGCTGACCGAACTCAAGTCTTCGTTTTCCATCGCCCGAAACTTTCGATGACCGATGCTGGACAGCATACCCCGCCATCGAAGTATGCGGAAACACCGCCCGCAACAAGGTATTGTGGCGGCAAGCCAGCGCCATGATGGCGCACCGGCGCTCGCGCGGCAACGCTGACGTGGGTTCCGACACGGCAGGAATGCGGTCGCGCGGAAAAGCCTCCGCACCCGGACGAATATCCGGATTGGTCGGCGAAGGCGCCCGGCCGTTGTTAATCAGGTGCGCTCCCGGTGAGAGACCTGTTCCGCACGGACGCCAATGGGTTAAAAAGGTGCCAAGGAATTGAGGTGACGCAGGAGGGCGGCATGCCGAGCGCGCTGGATACCGTCAGGAACGTGTATGGACGCTTCGCGGCCGGTGACATGGACGGGTTTCTCAGTCTGTGCGCGGACGATATCGAGTGGGTCGTCAACGGCCCAGCGTCGCTTGAGAAATGCCGGGCATTCCGAGGCCGCGACGGTGTGCGGGCGTTCCTGGATATTCTGTCGCGGACCTGGGCGTTCAGCGACTTTTCGCCGAAGACGTTCATTGCCGAAGGGGGCACCGTCGTCGTGCTCGGCGACGAAACGGGCACCGATACGGCATCGGGGACCCCGTTCGCCAATCGCTGGGCGCATGTGTTCGACGTGCGGGGCGGCAAGATCGTCCGCTTTCGGGAATTCCTCTGCCATTGGACGGGGGACGAGACACCGCCAGCCATGAGCTGGAACGGGGGTTAGCCGCTCAAAGGGTTTGCGACCTGTGAGGACGGTGACCGTCACCCAAGGTTCAAAAAGACGTGTCCTTGCTGCTCTCGGTTCCAGAGGGCATATCCCTAGTTAACGCACTGTTTATGAGGGAGGGGTCCATGAGCAAGGACAAGCAGACGGCGCAGATGTCCTCGAAGGGCGGGTTTATCGCCGCGCTGGACCAGAGCGGCGGCTCGACGCCGAAGGCGCTGAAGCTCTACGGCGTCGACGAAAGCGCCTATTCCAACGATGCCGAGATGTTCGAGCTGATCCACCAGATGCGCTCGCGCATCATTAGCGCGCCGGCTTTCAACGGCGAGCGCGTGATCGCCGCGATCCTGTTCGAACGGACGATGGACAGCGATATCGGCGGCAAGCCGGTGCCGGACTATCTGTGGAACGACAAGGGTGTGGTGCCGATCCTGAAGATCGATCAGGGCCTGGCCGACGAGAGCGATGGCGTCAAGCTGATGAAGCCCATGCCGGGGCTGGACGATCTGCTGCGCCGCGCCGTCGACGCCGGGATGTTCGGCACCAAGGAGCGGTCGGTGATCGAGCGGGCGTCGCCAAGCGGCATCGCCGCCATCGTCGACCAGCAGTTCGAGGTTGGGGACCAGGTGCTCAGCCACGGCCTGGTGCCGATCCTGGAGCCGGAAGTAAACATCAATAGTCCTGATAAAGGCGAGTGCGAGGAGATCCTCAAAGCCGAGATCCTCAAGCATCTCGACAAGGTCTCCGGCGACAAGAAGGTGATGCTGAAGCTGACCATTCCCTCGACGCCCCGGTTCTACGACGAGTTGATCGCCCATGACCGGACGATGCGTGTCGTGGCGCTGTCGGGCGGCTACAGCCGCGACGAGGCCAACGCCAAGCTGGCCCAGAATCCCGCCATGATCGCCAGCTTCTCCCGCGCGCTGACCGAAGGCCTGAGCGCCCAGCAATCCGACGAGGAGTTCAACAGCGTGCTCGACGCTGCCATCGAGAGCATTTACCGCGCGTCGATCGCCTGAGCGTGAGGAATCGTAAGAGTGCGTCAACGGCGGGTTGGATTGCCGGCGGGCCGGCCAATCGTCTAACATGGCTCGCCGTTAATTTCGACGTGAGCGTCCGTGGGCAATTCTCGCCTCGCCGGTAAACGGGTTCTTATCACGCACGCGGATGCCTTTATGGGTCCGGTCCTGTGCGAGGTGTTCGCCGAGCACGGCGCCGACGTCATGACCGATACGAGAGCGCTCACCGACGAACACTCTCCGGCCTCCGTGGTGGCGGCGGCGGGCCGCGTTGACGTGTTGGTCGCCAATCTCGCGCTACCGGCACCCAGCACGCCCGCTGTCGACGTGTCGGAAACCGAATGGCGGGAAACGTTTTCCGTCCTCGTCGACCCGCTTCCGCGTCTCGTGCGCGCCGTCCTGCCGCAGATGATCAAGCGACGGTCGGGCAAGATCCTGCTCGTCGGCAGCGCCTCCGCCCTGCGCGGAATGAGGCGCGCCTCGACCTACAGCGCGGCGCGCGGGGCACAGCTTGCCTACATCCAGGCCGTCGGTGTCGAGGTCGCGCCGCTCAACGTGCAGATCAACGCGATTGCTCAGAATTTCGTCGACAATCCCACCTATTTTCCGCCGGACGTGCAAGCCAACCCGCGCTTTCAGGAGCGCCTGAAACGCGAGGTGCCCCTCGGCCGGTTGGTGACGGCGCGCGAAGACGCGGAGTTCGCCGCATTTTTGGCGAGCGATGCCGCCGACCATTTCGTCGGCCAGATTTTTCCCGTCTGCGGCGGCTGGGTTACTCGCTGACCGACGCGGCAGAGTCGTCCGCCGCTCCAGCCCATGAATAAGCTGGGCCATATTCACATATTGCTTTTTAAGTCCTGGTTATGTTGGCGTCGGAACCCACGCTTTCACTGCACGGACAACAAAAATGGTTCCCTAAACGTATGCCGATCAATAAACGCATCGCCGCGCGTGCTTGAGGCACAATACCTATGAATAATCAAGACTTATCTTCTGAACGATCGCCGCATGAAGGTGCGACGGTGGTCATTACGCACCGAGTGCGCGACGATAAGCACGCCGAGTACGAAACGTGGACGAACGAGATCGCACCGCTGTGCCGCGCCTGTCCCGGACACTTGGACTGGCACATCGTGCGTCCCATTCCCGGGCTGAGTCAGACGTACACGATCATCATTCGGTTCGATACCAGGGAACATTTGCAGGACTGGCTGGAGTCGCCGACGCGTGCCCGCCTGATCGAGAAGGTTCAGCCACTGTTGGTGACGGGCGACGACTATACGGTCAGTAGCGGATTGGATTTTTGGTTCATGCCCTCGGGCGGCAAGGCCAAGGTGCCGGTACGCTGGAAGCAGTACCTGGTGACCTGGTCCGCCATCTACCCACTGGTGTTGGTTGCGACGTTAGCGGTGAGCGCGGTGTTTGGATATTTGGGCGTGCCCGATAACCACTTTATAACCACGCTCGCGTCTACGGGAGTTGTGGTTTTTCTCATGGTGTACGTCGTTATGCCGCGCTACACGAGACTCATCCACAGGTGGTTGTTCAATTGAAGCAGGCGGATCGTGCCTCAACGACGTCTATGTGCGTGCCGGCAAAAAACCCATCATGAAAGTCTAAAAAACGTAGTTCTGAATTATCAAAAGGAATCTTTGCCAGGGCGTGACAGCGGCAGTAAAGCAGCGAAAATGCTTGCTTGAGCCGCCGCACGAGGCAACACACTGGACCGCCGGTGCCATGACCAAGGCCGTCGGCGTCTCGGTCAGTTCCGTGCAGCGTATCTGGCGCGCCCACCAACTGCGACCGCACCGGTTCCGCTCGTTCAAGCTCTCCAACGACCCGGCGTTCGCCGACAAGGTGCGGGACGTGGTTGGGCTCTACGTCGATCCGCCGACCCACGACGTGGTCCTCAGCATTGACGAGAAAAGTCAGATCCAGTCCCTCGACCGCACGCAACCCGGCCTGCCCATGCAACCGGGACGGCTCGGAACCATGACCCGCGACGACAGGCGCCATGGGACGACCACGCTTTTCGCGGCGCTCAACGTGCTCGAGGGCACGGTCATCGGCCGCAGTCGCACCCAACTGTGGCCTGGTCCGTCTCACAAACGACTGAAAGACGATCTCGTGTCACCTCCCGACCACTCGCCTTGACAGGCCCGCACCCCGATTATAGGTTCTGAGCCCCGAAATTCTGGGGTTTCGTGAGGGCCAGTCGGCGGCACGCTTGCTGGCTTTTTTGCATGGCCGTTTTGGTTAGCGCCAAATTGTAAGCGACAAGGAGCGACGCCCGGTGTTCGAGGGCCTGAGCGATCGGCTGGGTGGGATCTTCGAGCGGCTGCGCCGGCGCGGCGCGTTGTCCGAGGACGACGTCCGCGAGGCGCTGCGCGAGGTGCGGATTGCGCTTCTGGAAGCGGACGTGGCGCTGCCGGTGGTCAAGGAGCTGGTTGCCGGCGTGCGCGAGCGCGCCATCGGCCAGGACGTGCTGCGCAGCGTCACGCCGGCGCAGATGGTGGTCAAGATCGTCAACGACCACCTGATCGAGGTGCTGAGCGGCGGCGAGTCGGACGAGACGCTGCGCATCGGCGAGGGCGCCGGCATTAATATTGGCGGCACGCCGCCGGTGGCGGTGATGCTGGTCGGCCTGCAGGGCTCGGGCAAGACGACGACGGCGGCGAAGCTGGCGCTGCGCCTGAAGAAGCGCGAGCGCAAGAAAGTGCTGATGGCGTCGCTGGACGTCTATCGGCCCGCCGCGCAGCAGCAGCTCGCCGTGCTCGGCCAGCAGACGGACACGGCCGTGCTCGACATCGTCAAGGGCGAGGCGCCGGTGGCGATCGCCAAGCGCGCCATGGAGACGGCCAAGCGCCAGGGCATCGACGTGGTGCTGCTGGATACCGCCGGCCGGCTGGCGGTCGACGAGGCGATGATGGCAGAGGCGGCGGCGGTCAAGGCGACGACCGGGCCGGTGGAGACGTTGCTCGTCGCCGACGCGCTGACCGGCCAGGACGCGGTGACGGTGGCGGCGGCGTTCCAGGAGACGGTGGGGATCACCGGCATCGTGCTAACCCGCATCGATGGCGACTCGCGCGGTGGTGCGGCGCTGTCCATGCGCAGCGTGACGGGGTGCCCGATCCGTTTGATCGGCGTCGGCGAGAAGCTGGACGCGTTGGAGAGCTTCCAGCCGGCCAGGATCGCCGGGCGCATTCTCGGCATGGGCGACGTGGTCGGACTGGTCGAGCGCGCCGCCGACATGATCGAGAAGGAAGACGCGGAGAAGCTGGCGCGGACGATCGCCAAGGGCCAGTTCACGCTGGAGGATATGCAGAGCCAGTTCAAGCAGATCAGGAAGCTCGGCGACGTCAAGGGTCTGCTCGGCATGCTGCCGGGGATCGGCAAGATGAAAAAGCAGATCGAAAATGCCAACATCGACGATAAGATGGTGGCGCGCCAGGAGGCGATCATCCTGTCGATGACGCTGGCCGAGCGGCGCAATCCGAAGCTGTTGAACGCGTCGCGCCGACGGCGCATCGCCGCCGGGTCCGGCACCACGGTGCAGGACGTCAACCGGCTGCTGAAGCAGTATCAGCAGATGGCGGTGATGATGAAGAAGGTCGGCAAAATGGGTAAGGGCGGCTTGATGCCGGGCGGGCGGCTGCCCCCCGGATTGATGCCGCCGATGCCGCCACGCTAGGGGCGGGTGAGGGTCACTTAAGGTCACTATCGAGAACGGAAGAACCGGATGTCATTGAGAATACGTCTGTCGCGGGGCGGCGCCAAGAAACGCCCCTTCTATCGGATCGTCGTCGCCGACCAGCGGAGCCCCCGCGACGGCCGGTTTATCGAAATCCTCGGCACCTATAACCCGATGCTGGCCAGCGATCACCCCGACCGGGTGTCGATGAAGACGGAACGGGTGCAGCACTGGCTTGGGCATGGCGCTACCGCCAGCGACCGGGTCGCCAAGTTCTGCGCCAACGCCGGCCTGATGGAGCCGCGGGTCAAGCCGCAGCAAACCAAGAAGCCGCAACCGAAGAAAAAAGCGCAGGAACGGCTGGCGGCGATGGCCGCTGCACCGGCGGCGGCCGAGGCGAGCGACACGGCCGACAGCCCGGCGGCTTAAGCGCCGGCGGCGGGGTGTCGGTGCGATGTCTCCGGCGGCGGTCAGGCAAGAGAACGGGAACGCGATGGTGTGCGTCGGGATCATCTCCGGTGCGAAGGGCCTGCGAGGCGACATCTGGGTGCGCAGCTTTACCGCCGAGCCCGAGAGCGTTGGCGCCTATGGTCCCGTTTTCGACGAGGAGGGCGGCCGGCCGCTCCGTCTCGAGGTTGTGGATGTCGATGGGGTGCGGGGCCGGGTGCTCGCCCGTGTCGAGGGCGTCGGCGACCGCACCCAGGCCGAGGCGCTGAAAGGCCGATCCCTCTATGTGCCGCGCGCGGCGTTTCCCGAGCCGGACGCGGACGAATTTTATCACAGCGACCTGATCGGTGCGGTGGTGTGGTTGGCGGCCGAGGAGGGCGCGACGTGCGGCGAGGGCGTCGGCGGCGCGCCGTTCGGCCGGATCAGCCAAGTGCACGACTACGGCGGCGGGCCGCTGCTGGAGATTGACTGCGCCGACGGCGAGACGCTGCTGGTACCGTTTACGCTGAGCGTGGTGCCGGTGGTAGACGTGGCCGCCGGCCGCGTGGTCGTCAGGCCGGTTCCCGGACTGCTGGATGAGGCGGAGGTAGAGCCCGGTGACTTGGACGAGGACGACGGTGTGAGCACCGGCGGAGAAAACCGATGAGCGGGCCCTGGACGGCGACGGTGCTGACGCTGTTTCCGGCGATGTTTCCCGGCCCGTTGGCGCAGTCGCTGGCCGGCCAGGCGCTGGCGCGCGGCGACTGGCGCCTCGACGCCATGGATATTCGCGAGGCGGCTCTTGATCGCCACAACACGGTGGACGATGCGCCGTTTGGCGGTGGCGCGGGCATGGTGATGCGCGCCGACGTGGTCGACCGGGCGATCGAGCGGGCGGAGGACTTATGGCCGGGTCTGCCGCTGATCTATCTGACGCCGCGCGGCCGGCCGCTGGACCAGGCGCGGGTGCGCGCGCTGGCGGCGGGTCCGGGCGTGCTGCTGCTGTGCGGGCGCTACGAGGGCATTGACGAGCGCGTCATCGACCGGCGCCGGCCGGAGGAAATCAGCCTCGGCGACTTCGTGCTGTCCGGCGGCGAGCCGGCAGCGTTGGCGCTGATCGATGCCTGCGTGCGCCTGTTGCCGGGTGTTGTCGGCACCACGGACTCCATCGCCGAGGAAAGCTTTGAGAGCGATCTGCTGGAATACCCCCACTACACCCGGCCGCGCGTCTGGCTGGGGCGCGAGGCGCCGGACGTGCTCGTCTCCGGTCATCACGCGCGGGTGGACGACTGGCGGCGCCGGGAAGCGGAGCGCGTCACCCGCGAACGGCGCCCGGATTTGTGGGCGCGCTATCAGGCCGGTGCCGGCCATCCGTCGACGGATGGCCGAGACGGGCACGAAACCATATGACATGAGGAACGAGTGGCGATGAACGTGATCGAGACACTGGAGAGCGAGCAGATCGCGCGGCTCAGCGCGGAGCGCGGCGTACCGGCGTTTGCCGCCGGCGACACGCTGCGCGTCAAGGTGAAGGTGGTCGAGGGCTCGCGCGAGCGCCTGCAGGCCTTCGAGGGCGTGTGCATCGCCCGACGCAACCGGGGACTGAATTCGTCGTTCACGGTGCGTAAGATTTCCTATGGCGAAGGTGTCGAACGGGTGTTCCCGCTCTACTCGCCGACCATCGCCGACATCGAGGTGGTGCGCCGCGGCGACGTGCGACGCGCCAAGCTCTATTACCTGCGCGGCCTGCGCGGTAAAAAGGCGCGTATCGCCGAGAAGACAGACGGTTTCTCCGCCAAGCTGGACGCCCAGGATCGGGCCGACGCGGACGAGGAACGGCAGAAGGCCCGCGCGGTGGCGGCGGCGAAATCAGCCCGGGCGGCGGAAGCCAAGGCCAAGGCGGCAGCCGCCGACGCGGCGGCCGATGCGACACCGGCCGAGGGTGGCGCCGACGACAAGGTATAGGCCCGCTGCAGCCGGGGCGGATACCGGCAGCACGCGGACGGGTGGCGGAGAAGGGATTATGGACGCACCACGCACACTGTTCGAAAAGATCTGGAACCGTCATCTGGTCGACGCGCAGCCGGACGGGACGTGCCTGATCTACATCGACCGCCACCTTGTTCATGAGGTGACGAGCCCACAGGCGTTCGATGGCTTGCGGATTCACGGCCGCCGGGTGCGCCGTCCCGACGCGACGCTGGCCGTCGCCGATCACAATGTGCCGACGACCGACCGCTCCCGCGGCATCGCCGATCCGGAGGCGCGCCTGCAGGTGCAGACGCTGGCCGAAAACTGCGCCGAGTTCGGCATCGAGTTCTTCAACATGGACGACCGGCGCCAGGGGATCGTTCACATCGTCGGACCGGAGCAGGGGTTCACCCAGCCCGGCATGACCATCGTCTGCGGCGACTCGCACACAGCCACCCACGGCGCGTTCGGCGCGTTGGCCTTCGGCATCGGCACGTCCGAGGTGGAACACGTGCTCGCCACGCAGACGCTGATGCAGAAGCCGGCTAAGGATATGCGCGTCACCGTCGACGGAGCGCTTCCCATCGGCATCACCGCCAAGGACCTGGTGCTGGCGATCATCGGGCGCATCGGCACCGCCGGCGGCACCGGCTACGTGATCGAGTATGCCGGCGAGGCGGTTCGCTCGCTGAGCATGGAAGGGCGGATGACCGTCTGCAACATGACCATCGAGGCGGGTGCGCGCGCGGGCTTGATCGCGCCGGACGAGACGACGTTCCGCTACCTGAAGGGCCGGCCGATGGCGCCCACCGGTGACGCGTGGGAGGCGGCGGTCGCCGACTGGCGCCGGCTGCCGCCCGATCCCGGCGCCCACTACGACAAGGAGGTGACGCTCGCGGCGTCCGCGATCGTGCCGCTGGTCACCTGGGGCACCAGCCCCGAGGACGTGGTACCGATCACCGATGCGGTGCCCGATCCGGCATCGGCGGAGAGCGAACATAAGCGTCGGGCGATGGAGCGGTCGTTGGCCTACATGGGGCTCATGCCAGGACAGCGCATGCAGGACATCGACGTGCAGCGGGTGTTCATCGGCTCGTGCACCAACGGCCGCATCGAGGACCTGCGCGCGGCGGCGGCGGTGGCGCGCGGCCGCACCGTGGCCCCGGGGGTGGGCGCGATGGTCGTTCCCGGCTCCGGCCTAGTCAAGGCAGAGGCGGAAGCGGAAGGGCTCGACCGCATCTTCATCGAGGCGGGGTTCGAGTGGCGAGAGCCCGGCTGCTCCATGTGCCTGGCGATGAACGCCGACCGCCTTGAGCCGCAGGAGCGCTGCGCATCGACGTCCAACCGCAACTTCGAGGGCCGGCAGGGCTACGGCGGCCGGACGCACCTGATGAGCCCGGCGATGGCCGCCGCCGCCGCGATCACCGGCCGTCTCGCCGACGTCCGCGACTTCACGACGTAACGCATTAACGAACGGGAAGAGGCCGAGCTGGCATGGAGCCCTTTGAGAGCCTGAGCGGCATAGCCGCGCCGCTGCCGATGATGAACGTCGACACCGACATGATCATCCCGAAGCAGTTCCTTAAGACCATCAAGCGGTCCGGCCTCGGCACGAGCCTGTTCTTCGAGCACCGGTACGACGACAACGGCGCCGAGCGCGCCGACTTCATCCTCAACCGCGGGCCCTATCGCAACGCCCGCATACTGATCGCCGACGAGAACTTCGGCTGCGGCTCGTCCAGGGAGCACGCGCCGTGGGCGCTGCTCGACTTCGGTATTCGCGCCGTAGTCGCGCCGAGTTTCGCCGACATCTTTTTCAACAACTGCTTCAAGAACGGCATCCTGCCGATCGTGCTGTCCCCGAACGAGGTCGACCGGCTGATGACGCTGGCCGCGACGCCGGCGACGGCCGAGATGACGGTGGAGCTGGAAGCACAAACGATTGCCAGTGCCGACGGTGGCGTCGCCCGCTTCGAAGTCGATCCGTTCCGCAAGACGTGCCTCAAGGGTGGCCTCGACGATATCGCGCTGACGCTGCACAAAGGCGATCTCATCGACGCGTTCGAGGGGAAGCAGAAAACGGCCTCGCCGTGGCTTTACCGATGACCGGGACGCGCAGCCTGCTGGTCCTCGCCGGTGACGGCATCGGGCCGGAGGTGATGGTCGAGGTGATGCGGATCATCGAGTGGTTCGATCGCCGCCTCGGCATCCGCTTCGACGTGCGGGAAGGCCGCGTCGGCGGTGCGTCGATCGATGCTGACGGGGTGCCGCTCACCGATGCCACGATGGCCGAGGCGCTGGCGGCCGATGGTGTGCTGCTCGGTGCGGTCGGCGGGCCGAAGTGGGACGACCTGCCGTTCGAGATCAAACCGGAACGCGGACTGTTGCGCTTGCGCAAGGATATGGCACTGTTCGCCAATCTTCGACCGGCGCTGGTGTTTGATGCCCTGGTCGATGCCTCGCCACTGAAGCCGGAGATCGTCAGCGGCCTGGACATCATGATTATCCGCGAGCTGACCGGCGGCGTTTATTTCGGCACCCCCCGGGGTATCGAGGATCTGCCGGACGGCGGCCGGCGCGGCGTCAATACCCAAGTATACACCACCGACGAGATTAGGCGGATCGCGATCGTTGCGTTCGAGCTGGCGGGCCTCAGGAGCAAGCGGGTGTGTTCGGTCGACAAGGCCAACGTCATGGAATCGGGCGTGCTGTGGCGCCAGGAGGTGCAGCGGCTGCAAGGCGAGTCCTATCCGGACATCGAATTGAGCCATATGTATGCCGACAACTGCGCCATGCAGCTCATCCGCGCGCCGGGCCAGTTCGACGTCATCGTCACCGATAATCTGTTCGGCGACATGCTGTCGGACGAGGCGGCGATGCTGACCGGCTCTCTCGGCATGCTGCCGTCGGCGTCGCTCGGCGCCGCCGGCGCCGACGGCCACCGCAACGCCCTCTACGAGCCGGTGCACGGCTCCGCTCCCGATATCGCCGGCAAAGGCATCGCCAACCCGCTGGCGGTGATCCTCAGCTATGCCATGTGCCTGCGTTATTCGTTCCAGCTCGACGCCGAGGCGCGCCTGATCGAAAGCGCCGTCAAGGAAGTGCTGGCTGGCGGGCTGCGCACCGCCGACATCATGCAGAAGGGCAAGGCGCGCGTGTCCACCCGCGTCATGGGTGAATCGATCACGCGCGAGCTGGACAAACTGACCGCGTGACGCCGGCGGCGATCCTTCGACGCGCGCGTCCGGGTTTTGCAAACAAAGGGTCGAGGTCGGTGAACCGGATGGTTCCGTCGCTGTTGCGCATCGGCATCGCCGCCATCGTTGGCGTCTCGATCACCGTTGGGATGGCGAGTGTTTCCCGCGCGGCGCCGCCTCTGGTGACCGAACGGGGGGATATTCGCGTCGTCACGGTCGCCGAGGGGCTGGAGCATCCGTGGGGGCTGGCGTTTTTGCCCGACGGGCGGATGCTCGTTACCGAGCGGCCGGGGCGGCTGCGCACGGTGGAGGCGGATGGCCGGCTGTCGGCACCGATTGCCGGCGTGCCGGCGGTGTTCGCGAGCGGGCAGGGCGGCCTGCTGGATGTGGCGCTCGATCCTAATTTCGCCGACAACCGGCTGATCTATCTCTCCTACGCCGAGGCGGGGGACGGCGGTACGGCGGGCACCGCGGTGGCGCGCGGGCGCCTCGGTGACGGTACGCTTGAGGATGTCGAGGTAATCTTCCGCCAGCGACCGAAGGTGGGCGGACAGAACCACTGGGGCTCGCGTCTGGTTTTCGCGCCCGACGGCACGCTGTTCGTGACGCTGGGCGAGCGCTATCAGAAGGAGCGCGCCCAGAACCTGGACGAGCATCTGGGCAAGCTGATCCGCATCAACCCCGACGGCAGCGTTCCCGCCGACAATCCGTTCGTCGGCCGGGACGGCGCGCTGCCGGAGATCTATTCGCTCGGGCATCGCAACATGCAGGGGGCGACGTTGCATCCGGTGACGCAGCGGCTGTGGATCGTCGATCACGGCGCGCGCGGCGGCGACGAGATCAATCTGCCGGAAGCCGGCAAGAACTACGGCTGGCCGATCATCACCTTTGGGCGGGATTACTCGGGCCTGCCGATCGGCGAGGGCACCGCCAAGCCCGGTCTGGAACAGCCGATCTATTATTGGGACCCGTCCATCGCGCCGTCGGGGATGGTGTTCTACACCGGCGAGCGGATACCGGGCTGGCAGGGCGACCTGTTCGTCGGCGCACTCAAGGATCGCCTGCTGGTGCGTCTCGAGGTGGACGGGACGACAGTGACGCACGAGGAGCGGCTGCTGAAACCGCTGCGCGAGCGCATCCGCGACGTGCGAAACGGGCCGGACGGGTATCTTTATCTGCTCACCGACGACGCGGACGGCCGCATCCTGCGCCTCGAGCCGGCCGGCTGAACACGGGCCACTCTTGAAATGGCGCCCCGGCGCGCGTAGGTGAAGGCGCGAGCGGCGGTGTTTCGTGCCCACTTCTAAGGAGCTTCAATCATGGGATTTCGGGTGGCGGTGGTGGGAGCCACCGGCAACGTCGGCCGCGAGATGCTGCAGACGCTGGTCGAGCGCAGATTCCCCGTCGATGCAGTATACGCCGTCGCCTCCGAGCGGTCGGTGGGCCGCGAGGTGTCCTATGGCGAGGACGAGGTGCTGAAAGTGCACGACCTGGCCAGCTTCGATTTCGGGAGCGTCGACATCGTGCTGTCGTCGCCGGGGGCCAAAGTGTCGGCCCAGTACGCGCCAAAGGCCGCCGCCGCCGGCGCCGTCGTCATCGACAACACGTCGCACTTTCGCATGGACCCGGACGTGCCGCTAGTGGTGCCGGAAGTGAACCCGCAGGCCATCGCCGGCTTTCGCAAGCGGGGGATCATCGCCAATCCCAACTGCTCGACCATTCAGATGGTGGTGGCGCTCAAGCCCCTGCACGACTTGGGAACCATCCGCCGTGTGGTGGTGTCCACGTATCAGTCCGTCTCCGGCGCTGGCAAGGCGGCGATGGACGAGCTGTTCAACCAGACGCGCGGCATCTACGTCAACGAGCCGCCCCACGAGCATCAGGCCAAGTTCACCAAGCAGATCGCGTTCAACGTCATTCCCCACATCGACGTCTTCATGGACGATGGTTCGACCAAGGAGGAATGGAAGATGGTGGCGGAGACGCGCAAGATTCTCGATCCGGACATCAAGGTCATGGCGACCTGCGTCCGGGTGCCAGTGTTCATCGGCCACGCCGAGGCGATCTCAGTGGAGTTCGAGCGGCCGGTCAGCGAGACAGCCGCCATGGCAGCGTTGAAGGCGGCACCGGGAATCACCGTCATCGACCATCGCGCCGACGAGGGCTACGTGACGCCAGCGGAGTGCGCCGGCGAGGACCCGGTGTTCATCAGCCGGCTGCGCAAGGACCCGACGGTGGCGTCCGGAATTAGTTTCTGGTGTGCCGCCGACAACCTGCGCAAGGGGGCGGCGCTGAACGCCGTGCAGATCGCCGAGGAACTGGTCCGCTCCCACCTGCGCGTGCCGGCTTAAAGCGGCGCAAGCTTCTTCCATCCTGCCGTCGCCGGCTTGTCACGTAAGCGCCGTCGCGCTACGATTTTGCATGTGCGAAAGGACACCGTTTAAGGGAGGAGGACAACCATGCCGAAGACCGCTCGACCGCGCCGCAGCGTTCTGTACATGCCGGGCTCGAACGCCCGCGCTCTCGAAAAAGCCAAGGCCATCCCCGCCGACGGCCTGATCCTCGACTTGGAGGACGCGGTTGCGCCGGACGCCAAGGAAACCGCCCGAGCTCAGGTGTGCGACGCCGTCAAGGGCGGCGGCTATGGCATGCGGGAGCTGATCATCCGCACCAACGCGCTGTCGACCCGCTGGGGCTATGAGGACATCGCCGCCGCGTCGAAGTCCGGGTGCGACGCCATCCTCCTGCCGAAGGTGGAGAGCGCCGACGCTATCCGGCAGATGGAAATGATCATGAATGCCAACGGGGCGCCTCCGTCGATGACGATCTGGGCGATGATGGAAACGCCGCACAGCGTGCTCGAATCGCACAACATCGCCGAGTCGACGAAGCGGATGGAATGCCTGGTCATGGGGACGTCGGACCTGGCCAAGGAGCTCGACTGCACCCATACCCGCGAGCGGCTGCCGATGATCACGTCGCTGGGCCTGTGCATGCTGGCGGCCCGCGCGGCCGGTCTTGCCGTTCTCGACGGCGTCTATCTGGACCTCGCCGACGCCGACGGCTTCGAATTCGCCTGCCATCAGGGCGCCGAGTTGGGCTTCGACGGCAAGACGCTGATCCACCCGAAGCAGGTCGCGCCCTGCAACAAGGTGTTCACGCCGAAGATCGAGGACGTTGAGTGGTCACGCAAGATCATCGCCGCCCACGAGGACGCGGCGGCGCGCGGCGAGGGCGTGTGCGTCGTCGACGGACGCCTGATCGAAAACCTGCACGTCGAGAGCGCGCGCCGGCTGGTCAAGATGGCGGAAGCGATCGACAAGATGGAGGCGGACACGGCTGCCGCGGCGGCTGAATAGGCTACTGCTGGTCCGAGAAGATAGACAAGACCCCGGGGGCCAACGTATGCCCCCGGTTTTCTTCGGCGCCACTATGAGGCCAGCGTGACCTCGGCAACCATGGCGGTGCGGCCGTCGGGGCCTTCGGCATGAAGCGCGACCCGGTCGCCGGCGGGCTCGCCGACGAGGCGGAAGGGCGCCAAGTCGAACAGCGGCGCTTGGCCCCGGAAAGAGAAGCCGGCGACGGACTGTCCGGCATTGTGGCGCACCAGCTCCATCAGCATTACCGCGGTCAGCGGGCCGTGCACGACCAGGCCAGGATAGCCTTCCTCGTTCATGGCGTAGGGCCGGTCGTAGTGGATGCGGTGCGCGTTGAAGGTCAGTGCCGAAAAGCGGAACAGCAGAACCGGATCGGGAGTGACGGTGCGCGTCCAGGCGCCGGCGGGTGGCGGGGCCAATTCAGTGACGGCCGGCGCCGGCACGGCCGCGCCGGGCTCGCGGTAGACGATGTCCTGCTCCTCCTCGATGCAGGGACGGCCGTCCTGGGAATAGACGTAAGAGACGGTGACGAAGGCGAGGCGGCCGCTCTTGCCGGATTTTTCCGAGACGGCGCGGATGGTCGCGTCGCGCCGCGCCGGTTTGCCGATCACCAGCGGCTTGAGGAAGCTGAGGCGGGCGCCGGCGAACATCCGGCGTGGAAGGGTGATCGGCGGCATGAAGCCGCCGCGGGCGGGATGGCCGTCGGCGCCGATCGCCGACTGGCACGCCTTGGGCAGGAAATAGAACCAGTGCCAGAGCGGCGGCAGCGGATCGCCCTCTGAAAAGCGGGCGTCCGCGTCGTCGAGCATGGCGGCCGCTGCCTGGGTGGGGGCGAGCGTGATGCGGTCGTCGACGGCGTCGGTGCGGCCGACCCACTCGGCAAAGGGGGCGGCGTTTTCGGTTGCGGTCATGATCGCTGCCTCCCTTAAAGGTCGATGGGACCGCCGACGATCTTCTTGTCGCGCAGCGCGCCGATCTGCCCGTCGCTCAGGCCGAGCACCTCGGTGAGTACCTCATCGGTGTCTTCGCCCAGTTGCGGTGCGCGTTCCGGCCGCTGGCGCGGGATGTTGGAGAACTCCAGCGGTGAGCCGGGCACCAGGTAGGAGCCAATCCCCGGCTGCTCGATGGTGGAGAACATCGGATTCTCGGTCGAGCAGCGGGGATCGTCGCTGACCATCTGCAAGAAGGTCTGATAGGGACCCCAGCATACGCCAGTGCCGTCGAAGGCGCGCTTGACCTCGTCCAGTGTGCGCTCGGTGAACCACGGCTGCAGGACAGCGGAGATGGCGTCCCGCGCTTTGAACCGGTCGCCCTCGCGATTGAGGTCGACGCCCAGCAGCGGCTCGATCAACGCCATCTTCTCTGCCAAGCCGGTTGTCTTCAGCAGCGCCTGCCACTGTCGCCGGGTGATGGCGACGACGTAAATGTAGCGGTCGTCCTTGGTCTCGAATTCACGGCCGTAGGCGCCGTAGAGATAATTGCCGAACGATTGGTGATCCTCGTTGTTGATCTGCGCCTCGCCGATCAAGCCCAGGTTGCCGACCATAGCCATCGCCACGTCGGAAAGGGCGAGCTTGATGTACTGGCCCTCGCCGGTCAGGCGGCGGTGCCGGTCGGCGGCGAGGATGCCCATCGCGGCGCTGATGCCGGTGATGCAGTCCCACGCCGGCAGCACGTGGTTAACCGGGTTGACCGCCTTGTGGCCGTGGACGGGGCCGGTGGCGAAGGGAATGCCGATGGCGCAGTTGACCGTGTAGTCCACCGCTGAAGAACCGTCCGGATTGCCGAACAGGTTCATCATGATCAGATCGGCGCGCCGCTTGCTTAACGCCTCGTAGCCGAGCCAGCCGGACGCCGGGAAGTTGGTGAGAAAGATGCCGTTGCCGTCGCCTTCCTGGGTGATCAGGCTGGTGATCAGCTCCTGGCCTTCCGGCTCGCGGGTGTTGACGGCGATGGAGCGCTTGCCCTTGTTGAGGCCGACCCAATAGAGGCTCTTACCCTCGTCGGTCAACGGCCAGCGGCGTGAGTCCAGGCCGCCTTGGAGCGGATCAAAGCGGATGACCTCCGCCCCCTGCTGAGCCAGGGTCATGCCGCACAGCGGTGCGGCGACGAACGCCGAGCCTTCGATGACCCGCAACCCTTTAAGAATGCTGTTCATGCTGCCCTCCCAAGATGTGCCGTTTGTCGCGGTGTCGCGTCGAGCCGCCGTGGCTCAGGTTGATCGGCCCCGCAGGCTTGATCAGCGTTGTATCAAGTTGCTGCTCCCACCGGCAATATGAGCCGGCAATCACAAGCCATGCGTTGAGCGCATAGCTGAACGGTCGCGGCTCCGGTGGATCGGCGGGCAGACACCTGATAGCGTATGCTCGATAACAAGGGCTTGGCGGATCGCCGCGCCCGCTTTCGTCCGGTTCGGCCGAGATGCGGGCAACGACGGCGACCAAATCGCGCTCGTAAACGCGTATCCGGCACGTGAGGGAGGCAACCGATGACCAACGATACCGACGACTCCGCGAAAAAGGCGAAGCGCAAGCCGACGGAGGGCGCCAACGCACCGCCGGTGGAGGAAGGAGCGGCGGCCCCGCCGCCCGAAAGCCCGCCCGAGCCGAAGACCGAGGCCTCGGAACGGCCGGCCGGCGAGGCGCTGCCGCTGGACGGCGCGCGCGTCATCGATGTGGGAACGTTTCTCGCCGGCCCCTACGCGGCGACCATTCTGGGCGAGTACGGCGCCGAGGTGCTCAAGGTCGAACATCCGATCGCCGGCGACCCGATGCGCCGCTTCGGCACGCCGACCAAACGCCATGACGCGACGCTCGCGTGGCTGTCGGAGGCGCGCAACAAGAAGTCCGTCACCATCGATTTGCGTCAGACCGGCGGGGTCGAGCTGTTCATAAAGCTCGCCGCCAAATCCGACGTGCTGGTGGAAAACTTCCGGCCCGGCACGATGGAGGCGTGGGGGCTCGGCTGGGACGTGCTGCGCGAAGCCAATCCGGGTCTGGTGATGCTGCGGGTGACCGGCTACGGCCAGACCGGGCCGTACCGCTCGCGCTCGGGCTTTTCCCACATCGCGCATGCCATGGGCGGTCTCTCGTACCTCGCCGGCTTTCCCGGCGAGACGCCGGTGGTGCCGGCGACGACGCCGCTCGGCGACTACATCTCCGGTCTGTACGGTGCCATCGGCGTGATGCTGGCGCTGCGCCATAAGGAGAAGACCGGCCGCGGACAGATCATCGACATCGGCATCTACGAGGCGGTGTTCCGGCAGCTCGACGAGATCGCCGCCTCTTACGGGCTGTTCGGCAAGGTCAGGGAGCGGGAAGGCTGGGGCAGCTTCGTCGCCGTGCCGCACGGGCACTTCCGCACCAAGGACGACAAGTGGGTCGCCATCGCCTGCACCACGGACAAGATGTTCGAGCGGCTGTCGGAAGCGATGGAGCGGCCGGAACTGGCGTCACATACGCTCTTCGGCGAGCAGCGCAAGCGCCTCGCCGCCCGCGACGAAGTGAACAAGATCGTCATCGACTGGGTTCTGTCGCTGACGCGCAAGGAGGTCATGGACCGCTGCCTGACCAACCAGGTGCCGATCGGCAAGATGAACTCAATCGCCGACATTTTCGCTGACGAGCACTTCCGCGCCCGCGGCAACCTGGCCGAGGTGTCCGAGGACGGGCTGGGGACGGTCGTCGTGCCGGGGGTGGTGCCGACCCTGTCGGCGACGCCGGGGCGGATCAAAAATCTCGGCCCGGCGCTCGGCAACGCCACCTATGAGGTGATGCGCGAGCTGCTCGGCTTGACCGCCGACGAGATCAGCCGCCTGCGCCAAAGCCGGATCATCTGATCGCGATCATGCGAGATTGTCCGGCCGTCGACCCTCTACTTCCGATTTACGTGAGGTCCTAACATGACCACCGCACCCGAGCTGCCCTTGAAGGGCATTCGAGTCATCGACGTGGCGACGGTGATTGCCGCGCCCTACTGCGCCGCCATTCTCGGCGAATTTGGCGCCGACGTGCTCAAGGTGGAGCACCCCATCGGCGGCGACGCCTGCCGGCGCTTCGGCACGCCGACGTCGCGCGGCGACACGCTGACCTGGATGTCCGAGGCGCGGAACAAGCGATCCGTGACCATCGATTTGCACCGTCCGGAAGGCGTCGCGGTGTTCAAGCAGTTGGCGTCCAAGGCGGACGTCATCTGCGAGAATTTCCGTCCCGGAACGCTGGAGAAATGGGGCATCGGCTGGCAGGTTCTGCATGAACTCAACCCCAGCCTGATCATGCTGCGGGTGTCCGGGTACGGCCAGGACGGCCCGTACAAGAACCGACCCGGCTTCGCCCGCATCGCGCACGCGGTCGGCGGCTTCGCCTATCTCTCCGGCATGCCGAAGGGCACACCGGTGACGCCCGGCTCGACGACGCTCGGCGACTATATGAGCGGCCTGTACGGTTGCATCGGCGTTCTGCTGGCGCTGAGGTGGCGCGATCAGACCGGCGAGGGCCAGTACATCGATACGGCGCTTTATGAATCGGTGTTCCGGTGCACAGACGAGCTGGCGCCGGCGTACGCCATGTACGGCACGGTGCGCGAACGCCACGGCCCGACGCACAACGAGTTCACCTGCCCGCACGGCCATTTCCCGACCAAGGATGGCAAGTGGGTGGCGATCGCGTGTCCCACCGACAAGACCTTCGAGCGCCTGACGCTGGCGATGGGGCGGCCGGAGCTGGCGTCGTCCAGCCTCTACGGCGACGAGAAGACGCGTCTCGAGAACCGGGCCGACGTCAACGAGATCGTCCGCGACTGGTGCGGCTCGCTGAAGCGCGAAGAACTGCTGGAGAAATGCTACGCCGCCGGCGCGCCGGCCGGGCCACTGAACACCATCGCCGACATTTTCGGCGACCGGCAGTTCCATTCCCGACGCAACCTGGTCGCCGTCGACGTCGGTGACATCGGCGAGACGGTCATCGTGCCGAACGTCCTGCCGCGCCTGTCGGAGACGCCGGGCCGCATCGACACCCTCGGCCCACGCCTCGGCGAGCATACCGAAGAGGTGTTGAAAGACCTGCTCGGGATGTCCGAGGCGGAGATCGGGACGCTGAAGGAAAAGCGGGTGATTTGACCCGGCAGCGACCCTGATATGCGCGCTATGATTGCATTTTGGGCACGAATTGCGGCATAGTTGCTCTTATTGGTCGAGGTTGTCGCCTTGACGATGGGAGTGGACGGGCGTGGGTCGAACGCTGGTGTTGGTGATTGTCCTGGTGGCGCTGGCCGGGTGCGGGTCGTCGCGGGACGACGTGGCCGATCGGGACCGGTACGCGGAGCGCTGGGACGCGCGGCTCGAGGGCTATCGGGCGCAGGTTTTGCTGGCGCAGGCCGAGACACGCCGGACCGCCGACATGGCGGCGCGGGCGATGAGCGACGGCGCGCTGACCGACTGGCGCCGCAACGGCCCGGCGCTGGTCGCGCTCGCGCGGTCAACGCGCCGCACCTTCGTCCTCATCGGCCGCGAGCGGACGCTGGTCCGCTTCATCGAACGCCTCGAATCCGAACCAACGACGACCTCGGTGCGCGACTGGCTGGCCGACGAGGCGCGCGACGTCCGCGAGCGCTCTAAAGAGGTCGATGCGATGACGGTGGCCTTCGTGCGTCGCCTGGACGAGCCGGTGACGCTGTCGGACGGCTTTCTGCGCGATCTGCATGCCCTCGCCGCCGAACAGGGCATGGTGATCGGCCGGGCGCGGGAGCTGGCCGGCCTCTACGGCTCCGCCACCGCGCTCGCGCTTGATCTAGACGTGGAGGACGCGACGGACCTCTACGCCAGCGAGGACGATCGAGACATTGCCGGCTGGGCGATGGGGGAAAGCCAGACGATCGACGGCCGGCTCTACCAGCGCCGCCTGGACCGGGCGCTGACCCGGGAGCGTACGTGCCGCTCCGCCGACGACGGCCGCATCCTCTGCGGTTGATTGGGGTGGAACGGCCCGCCATTTCGCCCTCCGCATTTGACCTTACCGCCGCTTCGGTGTAGGCAACGACTCTCCGGGACGTTGTGCACACGCGAACAAAAATGCGGGAGGGTCGACCCATGAAGCTGCCTGCTCACTTCTACAAACCGCTGGCCATCGGCGCGCCGATGCCGCCGAGAGAACTGCCGGTGCGGCCGGAACGGATGATCCATTTCTTTCCGCCCCACATGGAGAAGATCCGTGCCCGCGTGCCGGACATGGCGAAGCAGGTCGACGTCATTCTCGGCAACCTGGAGGACGCCATTCCGGCCGACGCCAAGGAGGCGGCGCGCGACGGCTTCATCGAGGTGGCTCAGGCGACGGACTTCGGCGATACGGCGCTATGGACGCGGGTCAATTCGCTGAACAGCCCGTGGTTCCTGGACGACATGACGGCGATCGTCGGCGCCATCGGCAACAAGCTCGACGTGGTGATGATCCCCAAGGTCGAGGGGGTGTGGGACATCCACTTCGTCGACCAGCTTCTGGCCTTGTTGGAAGCGAAGCACGGAGTCACCAAGCCCATCTTTATCCACGCCATTCTAGAGACGGCGCAGGGCGTCAAGAATGTCGAGGAAATCGCGGCGGCCAGCCCGCGCATGCATGGGTTCAGCCTTGGCCCGGCCGATCTGGCGGCGTCACGCGGCATGAAGACGACGCGCGTCGGTGGCGGCCATCCCAATTACGGCACGCTGGCCGATCCCGGCGCCGAGGGCGCGGAGCGGGCGTTCGTCCAGGGGGACCTGTGGCACTACACCATCGCCAAGATGGTGGACGCGTGCCTGTCCACGGGCTTGCGCGCCTTTTACGGGCCGTTCGGCGACATCAAGGACGAGGCCGGCTGCGAGGCGCAGTTCCGCAACGCGTTCCTGATGGGATGCGCCGGCACGTGGACGCTGGCGCCCAATCAGATCGCCATCGCCAAGCGCGTCTTTAGCCCAGAGGTGAAGGAGGTACTGTTCGCCAAGAAGATCCTCGACGCGATGCCGGACGGCACCGGCGTGGCGATGATCGACGGCAAGATGCAGGACGACGCGACCTGGAAGCAGGCGAAGGTCATCGTCGATCTGGCGCGTCTGGTTGCCCGCAAGGACCCGGAATTGGCGCAAGCGTACGGTTTCTGATCCGGCGCTGCGAGGGAGGAAGCCGCGATGGCCATCAAGACCAATCCAGGCAATTATTTCGAGGATTTCACCGTCGGCCAGGAGATCGTGCACGCGACGCCGCGCACCATCACCACCGGCGACGTCTCGCTGTACACGGCGCTTTACGGCAGCCGTTTCGCCGCCAATTCGTCGGACGTCTTCGCCGAGGGGCTCAGCCTGCCGCAGGCGCCCGTCGACGACATGCTGGCGTTTCACATGGTGTTCGGCAAGACGGTGCCGGACATATCGCTCAACGCCATCGCCAACCTGGGCTACGCGCAGGGCCGTTTCGGTGACCCCGTTTTTCCGGGCGATACCGTCTCGACCGTGTCGACGGTAATCGGTGTGCGGGAGAACAAGGACGGCAAGACCGGCATCGTCTACGTGCGGTCGGTGGGCACCAACCAGCGCCGCGAGACGGTGTTGGACTATTGCCGCTGGGTGATGGTGCGCAAGAAAAACCCCGACGCCCCGGCGCCGGAGCCGGTCACGCCCGATTTGCCGGACGCGGTGGCCGTCGGCGACCTGCTGGTGCCCCATCGCATCCACGTCGGGAGCTATGACACCGATCTCTCCGGCAGCCCGCATCTGTGGGACGACTATGCGGCCGGCGAGAAGATCGACCATGTCGACGGCATGACGATCGAAGAGGCGGAGCACATGATGGCGACGCGCCTCTACCAGAACACCGCCAAGGTGCACTTCGACAACTTCATGCAGAAGGACAGCCGCTTCGGGCGGCGGCTGATCTACGGCGGCCACATCATCAGCCTGGCGCGCTCGCTCAGCTTCAACGGCCTCGCCAACGCGTTCAAAGTGGTCGCGATCAACGGCGGCCGTCACGTGGCGCCGACGTTCGCCGGCGACACGATTTATGCGTGGTCGGAAGTGATCGACTGCTTGGAGCTGCCCGGCCGCCGCGACCTGGGCGCGCTCCGCCTGCGCACCGTGGCGACCAAGGACAAGCCCTGCGCCGACTTCCCGTACAAGGACGCCGACGGCAAGTACGACCCCGCCGTCGTGCTCGACTTCGACTACACGGTGCTGATGCCGAAACGGGTGTAGGGGGCGGGGTGGTACAAATGAGCGGCGGTCACAACATACTGGCTTGTCTATGTGTTATCCTGTGTCGGCAGGAGATCGCGCGATCATGACGAATAAGGGAAGACCGTTGACCGCCAACGAAGCAAGCCGACCGGTGGCCACGGAGCCGAAGGCGACCGTGGAAGAATGGCATGATGAGCAAACCCGCCAGGCGGTCGCGGAGGCCGATGCGGGAGACTTTGCCCCGGCGGAAGAAGGTAAAGGCGATCGTCCGCAAATACGTCCCGCATGGATGACGTCGTTTGGACGAGGCGCGCTCTTCGCAATCTCGATGATATCGGCGACTACATCGTGCAGGATGACCCCGCGGCTGCCGAACGGGTTGTTCGGCGCATCGTCGAGCAGACGCTGGGCTTAGCTTTTTATCCCAATATTGGTCGGCAAGGCCGCGTCGAAGGTACCCGCGAATTTGTCATCGTCGATACGCCGTAAATCGTCGTTTACCGCATCCGGGAACGGGTTGACGTGCTTCGCGTCCGCCACACGGCGCAGCGTTGGCCGTAGCCGTTTCGTATCAACAGCTTGAGTAGGGCGGAATAGCCGAAAGGCGTATTCCGCCGTACCTCAGGCGATCGAACCCAACCATTGCCGAACCGAATGCAAAAACGCGGCGGTATGAAACGCCTGGGCGTTGCGCGGATAGACATACTCCCGCCCGACCGGGCAGGCGCGGCGGGCCAGGCAGCCGCTCGTGCGACAAGCCTCCCCGGCGGCGGAGACGACGTGGTCATGGCAACGCCACGCAACGAAACCGTCGGGCGGGAAGGCGCCGGCCGGACAGACGTTGAGGCACGGCCGCGCCGCGCACGCCTCGCAAGGGTTGGCACGCTCCACCCGTTCCGGCAGCGCGAGACGCTTGGCGAACAGGAACACGCCACGATAGGCGTGCCACAGCCCGAACTCCGGATGGATGAGGATGCGGATCGGCGAGGAGAACACGGCGTCCGCGCGCCGCGCCCAATCGGTCAGCGGCGGGAACGGCGGCCCCTGATTGGGAAGCAGCAGATGGGCGCCGGCCGCGGCGGCGGCGGGGCCGAGGATGCCTTCGAGCCAGTGGTCCAACGGGTCCGGCCGGTCGAGACGAGCACATGAGGCGCGGAAGGCTCGCCACAGAGCACCACCGGCGTTCCCGGCCAGCACGACCGTTCGCGCCGCGGTTCCATCCGGCAAGGCGGGGATGCCGTCGGCCGGCCTGGGATGAAAGCCGCCGCGCAGATACAACCCGTGCCGCCGCAGGCCCCGATCCAGCGCCCGTAGCCTCGGTTCGGTACTCCAGTCGAGCGACTCCGTCACCACTTTCGGTCCCATTTTGGCGCGCAAGTTAAGCAAGTTCCGCTCGCTAAGCAGATTATAGCGGCGAGGCGTATTCCGCCAAAAACCAGTGGTCGTTGATGCTTAAATGTCCGAAGGGTTGTATCGGTGCGCGACCACCGCCCTGGCGGAATACACCTGACGTTTGTTCCGCGCTACGCGGGCTCGTTCTTATTACACACTTCCCTCGTTAACAATGAAAATGCGTGTTGCAATAAACTCGGCTTATATAAATTCTGATTATCTTCATAATTTGTGGCAAAGCAACCGCCATGATATTCTTTGTCAATCCCGGCCTCCCTACAATTTTTTCTTAGACTCTCGCAGCCAACCATTTCCATTCTGCGCAAAAGGTTGTATAAACCATATTTTACATCTCCAAGCTTACCGATAATCTTTTTATTATCCAATGAGGTGATCCGCGAACACCCTGCTATCTCACCGTTACAGGCAACTGATATAGTGGTGCGGGCAGCCGTACAGCCGAAAGTAGCACATTCATCAGTTTCCTCATCGAACTGCGAAATGCGCAAATCGTGTTTTGGCTGTGCATGATACCAATCCCGCACATCTTTAAGCTGATTTCGAAAAGTCTCCATTTGCGCTTTCGTCCACGGAACGCCGGTCGCATGGCCAATAAGAAACTGATTTACGCCAAGGAGGTGCAGTCCTTTCACATTTTCAAACAGGTTTGCCGCGGCCGCCGGCATAATGGTCATTTTCGCGCCTATCCACGGCTGTCTGCGTTTAAGACGTTGCATGTTGTCAATGAGTTTTGTGAAAGTGCCTCGGCCCGACTTAAGAACTCGATAGGAATTATGTGTTTCCTCAAGCCCGTCGATGCTCAAAAGCACCTTGATATTATGCTCTGAAAAATAGTCAACCATTTCAGACGTCAGACGATAACCATTACTTGTCATATGTAGAGAGATCACTTTATTAGCTTCCGCAGCCCGATCTTCAATATATTTCGTCGCATGACGTATTCCGCCAAAATGCAAAGTTGGTTCTCCTCCAAAATAAGTTACAACTAATTCCTTATTTCCTCCAGAATAATCAATTAAAAGATCAATCGCAGCCTCAATGGTATCTAAGGACATATTTTGAAACTGAATAGACCGAGGATTAATCACAACATGCTCGAAGCAATACCTGCAGGAAAAATTGCAAGACTGCGTTAAAATAAGCTCCATTTCACTAATTGAAGGGAATAGGCGCGCGTTAAGTTCTTGTATGATAGCATATATGGCGCGATTACTATCAACTGAGGTGTCGCAAAACGCGGTAGAGGCGACGTCTGCTAGTAGTCGAAGGTCTGGTTCGCTAGAAACAAGAACTCTAGCACATTTATTTAGAATTTCAGTGCTTATATTCGATGAGAAAGTATTCATAGTCAATCCACTATAAATGCATAACCGATATTAGATTGTTAGTAAGCCTAAACACGAGACAAGCCGAAAGCGGCATGCGTATAAGCAAAGTAAAAAGCCAAAATGTCGCTAATTTGTAATTATCCCGCTAATAAATCCTGTGTGTCTTTAAAAGAGACGCAAGTCCTTAAATAAAGAATTATGACGTATAACTGCAGCTGTGTTTTTTTGGTGTTCATTGAATTTGGTTTAATTTGACACCGTTCTCAGTAATGAGATTGCTTGTCAGTCAGAAAAGATCAACCGTGAAAGGTATTGTCGCAACCAAACCTGCCATTGCAGTAAAACTTTCCTGTATTGCAAGTAAAGCCACCAGCATCACAACTGTAGTCTCCCTGGCATCGTGTGGGGCGCTGCTGATCCGTTCTCATATTTCCCTTGTACACATTTCGGCAGTTATGGGGGGCTTCACAACCATAGTACTGTCCACAACTAAATAAAGAACCGTGGCAATCGTACGCGACCTCACTCTCTTCTGTACGTTTTGTTACAAAGCTCGCTCTAATGTGAGGTGCGAGTTCGTCTGCTAAGTATCTCGCTAGTTTCTGAATTTCTTCATTGGTAAAGTTTTGGTCAGTCATTTTTTAAATCCCCTCCCGAAATCAACCGACGGCAGAACTACCATCATTTGTGAATTCGAACTCCCTTGTCGCAGAGCTTGATCACACCATATGTTAGGCGAGTATGCTATTCATCTGCATTATCCCGACAGCATAAAAAATGCATTAAGATGGTAGGCTTTGCGAGGCAAGACGTCAATAATATTTTATCTGCAACTTTGGCTCAATATCTGGCAGAAAAATAATAATCATAATTATTATTAACGTGTCGATGAGATATTAGGCTCCGGACTCATAACCAGTAGCTGACGGTTGCAGCGAGGCAAACGGCGCTGAGATAGTTCTGGGCGAGGCGATCGTATCGGGTGGCGATACGTCGAAAGTCCTTGAGCCGTCCGAACATCCGT
>Ga0209573_1001275_pt1 | contig 40568 bp, 42 predicted proteins | sample TNRBio252014_DNA_FD_185870 | JGI IMG/M metagenome (GOLD analysis project Ga0209573, IMG submission 185870) | Wastewater treatment Type I Accumulibacter community from EBPR Bioreactor in Madison, WI, USA - TNR Reactor_6/25/2014_ DNA (SPAdes)... | ecosystem: Engineered > Bioreactor > EBPR >...
GATTGCCATTTTCACCAAAGGTGTAGCGCAATTTCCTGCCGATGCCCGCTTCCTGCGCCACCGGGGCCACCGCCTGATCACCATCCGCTGCTTTGACGACGCCATCCGCGACCTGAAACAAGCCGCCCGCCTCACCCGCAACCGCCCCGACGAAGTAGAACCCGACGGCTTGCCCAATGCGCGCAACACCCCCACCAGCAGCCTGCAATCCAACATCTGGTACCACTTAGCACTGGCTTACTACGTGAAAGGCGATTTCAAAAAAGCGCTCCCGGCCTGGAAGCGCTGCGTGGGCTTGTCCACCAACCCCGACGGCCTCGTCTCCTCCACCAACTGGTACTACATGACCCTGCGCCGGCTTGGCCGCGACAAACAAGCCGCCAAAGCCCTTGCTACCATCGGCGATAACCTCGATGTGATCGAAAACCAGGACTACCTGACGCTTCTACAGCTCTACCAGGGCAAACGCAGCGAAGCGGATATCCGGGCTGCGCTGGATGCTGGATCGAATGCGCTGAGCAACGCAACGTTGGGCTATGGTTTTGGCAATTGGCTGCTGTATCATGGGCGGGAAGTGGAGGCGAAGGAAGTGTTTTCGCGGATTTTGGCGGGGGGGCAGTGGGGGAGTTTTGGATTTATTGCGGCGGCGGGGGAGTGAGAAAAAATGGTTTGTTGAAAACCGGTGGATTCATGCCGTCAATTGCAAGTATCTGAATCGCAGATTAAGTCTGAATCGCGGATTGATCGGATTTAGAGATTAATCGGATTTAGGATTGAACAGATTTAAAGATTGAACTGAACATGGAAGAATTAAAACATAAAAACATAACTGAAAAAATTATCGGGGCTTCATTTGAAGTGCATAAATTTCTTGGAAATGGCTTTCAGGAAGTTATTTATCAAAGAGCATTGGCCTACGAGTTTAGAACTGCCGGGCTCGAATTTTTCAGAGAAATCGAACAAGATATTTTTTACAAAGATCTCGTTGAACCCATTGGAACAAGAAGGGCTGATTTTGTAGTAGAAGGAAAAGTTCTGGTGGAACTGAAAGCGATTACGAAGTTAGAAGATGTTCATTTAGCGCAAGCTTTGAACTACTTAAAAGCCTATAAATTGGAAATTGGCCTATTAATCAATTTCGGTTCAAAAAGTTTAGAGTTCAAACGATTGATCCTTTCCCCAAAATCAGCGAAATCAACTAATCCGTAAAATCAGCGATTCAGACAATGGCAAAGCAGTAACATCCATCAAACACATCACTGATACTCGCGCCAACATCCCAAGCAAGGAAGAAGCAGGATGTGAAGACAGCAATCCCCTGCTCCGGGCGCAAATTGCCGGCGAGCGCGTCCGCATCATCCACGAAGCCGATTCCGATTTCAGCTTCTGGATCGAGCACTTTGAAGACGCCGATGGCGAAACCGGGGATGAATTGGTGGTGGACGTTGGTGCGCAGGCAGAAGAACTGCGGCTGGCGCGCAATGTGGTGGAGGCGTTTTTGAAAAGGCGGGCACAGGGATAAGGCAATTCAGTCGAATTTCTGAGTGCCCGGGAACACAACTGCACGAGCGAAGTGTAGCAGCGAGGTTTGTAAATCAGCGTAAATAGTCGTAATTTTGCATAAAATTGTACGCATGACAACACAGTCCATACCACAGCCCTTTACTGACTTGCAATTGGAGTTGCTGAAGTTGTATGCTCGTCGTGTTCCTGAACAAGACTTATTGGAAATCAAACGCTTATTGGCGCAATATTTCATGGACAAGGCCTCCGATCTCGCCGACCAGGTATGGGATGAAAAAGGGTTGACGGAAGAGGAAATCCTCAAGCAGCATCGCCGAACGCCTTACATTCATCAAAAATAAGCCATGACTGTCGTCCTCGACACCAATGTTTTGGCAGTTATTATCTCTCGCCGAAGCCGCTATTATCCAATCTGGGAAAGCCTTCGCCAAGGCAACTTCGATGTATTGGTCACCAGCGACATCCTGCTTGAGTATGATGAAATCCTTAGCGACTATCTTGGCCCGGAGGTCACCCAAAACGTACTCGGTGGCCTCGAACTCCTGCCCAATGTTACTTTCGTAGTTAAATATTACTATTGGAACCTCATCACTCATGATCCGGATGACGACAAGTTCGTAGACTGTGCCATTGCAGGCAGCGCTAATTTTATAGTGACAGATGACGCGCATTTTAAGGTACTTAGAAGTATTCCTTTTCCCAAAGTGCCCGTAATTTCTTCCGGTGAATTCCTGAAAATGGTGGTAGAAGGGAGGTTGTAGAAAAAAGGTGGAGTCAGGCTTTGCCCCTGCTCCGGGCGCAAATTGCCGACCAGCGCGTCCGCATCATCCACGAAGCCGATTCCGATTTCAGCTTCTGGATCGAACGCTTTGAAGGCGACGACGGCGAAACCGGGGATGAATTGGTGGTGGACGTTGGTGCGCAGGCAGAAGAACTGCGGCTGGCACGCAATGTGGTGGAGGCTTTTTTGAAAAGGCGGATGGGGTAGCCTATTCTTTAATTTTAGCATACAAATAACTGGACATCGTAATTCCTTTTTTGATCACATTTTTTCGGAGAATGCCTTCGAGCTGGAACCCATTTTTCTCCAAAACGCGCATGGAGACCCGATTGGTCTCGAAAACTGTAGCATAAATGCGAACCAGATCGGTGTGCTGAAAGGCGTAATCCGTTAGCGCATGTACGGCTTTGGAAGTTATGCCCCGGCCCCAGTAGGGTTCGGCGAGCCAGTAGCCGATTTCTGCGGTAAAGCGATGAACGTCCGCGCCGACGACAAGTCCTATGCCTCCTGTGGCCTCGCCGTTGATTGCGATGGTAAAATTCCAGGGCGCATCCAGTTGGGCTGAAATAAAGACTTCGGCATTTGTCTCCGAATAGGGGTAAGGAAATCCGTCCCGCAAATTGTCTGAAACCTTTGCATTATTGGCGTGCCGGGCAAGGTTGGGAATGTCTTCAAGCGTCCAGGATCGTATCTGGAATTCTTCACCGTTAATGATCATAGTCTGTTTTTTTAGCAACAACATCACCGATCCTGGTTTTCATTCCTTCAACAGCGCTTTTTTTTCTGTCCCAGCTAATGGTTTCGTAAGTTTGCACAACTTTCTGACTCCCAAACAAACCTTTTTTCAAGGCATTAACAACTCATGATCGTATGACCCGTGTAGAAACTGCAAAAGCGGTTATAGAAATTGCAAGAAGTGCCGGTGCGGCTATCCTCAGCATTTATCACAATGTAGACGATATGCAGGTTGCCCTCAAAGACGACTATTCGCCGGTGACCATCGCCGACCGGGCAGCCAACGACATTATATGCAGCGGCCTGTCGTTATTGCCCGAAAAATATCCCATCATCGCAGAAGAAAGCAGGCAAATTCCTTTTGAAGAACGCCAACACTACCACACTTACTGGCTGGTAGACCCCTTAGACGGCACCAAAGAGTTTTTGAAAAAAAATGGCGAATTTGCGGTCAACATCGCGTTGATTGAAGGCGGTCGGCCAGTGCTGGGCGTCGTTTTTGACCCCTGCGTTAACGAAATCTACTGGGCGGTGAAAGACCACGGCGCCTGGTTAGAAAGGAACGGACACACTAAGCAACTGCACGCCGCAGCGTTCCGGATGACGGATCCCGGTCTGAGGGTAACGTGTTCGCGCTCGCACCTGAATGAAGCTACCCAGGCTTATCTTGCAGGGTTAAATGCTCCGGTCATCATTCCCAAAGGCAGCGCGTTGAAATTCCTCCTGATTGCCAGCGGAGAGGCCCACCTTTACCCGCGTATTGGCCAAACCAGCGAATGGGATACCGGCGCTGCGCAGATCATTGTGGAAGAAGCCGGGGGCGCGCTTCTGGATTTTTACAGTGGCGAACCCTTGGTTTACAACAAAGAAATTATGATGAATCCCGATTTTGTCGCTTATGGAAAGTTGGAAGAACTACACGAACCCTAACGGTGCAAACGACTGCCCAAGTATCGCCCCGGCGTCTGCCTCCAACCATCGGCTGAGTACGGTGGCGTAGATTTGACGAAAGTCGGTATCAAACTTCAAATCCCCATCGTCAAGCTGGCTCAAATCGGGCGCTGCGTTGTAAAACCCAGCTTTTTTCAGGCTTCCGCCAAGGAGAAAAAGGTTGTTGGCCGCACCGTGGTCGCTTCCGCCGGATCCGTTTTGCTTCACCCGCCTTCCAAACTCCGAAAAGGTCATAATCAGGGTTTCATCCAGCAGGTTGTTGCGTTTCAGGTCTTGCACAAAAGCCTTCATTCCATCGGCGTACTGGCGTAACAACCTTTCTTGTTGGGGCTTCTGGTTGGCGTGCGTATCAAACCCCGTGAGGCTGACGTAATAAATTCGAACATCCGAATCCGCACACATCAGCTCTGCGATCTGTTTCAGGTCTTTCCCGAAAGGCGTTTGCGGGTACTCCTCCTTAGAGCGGTATGTTTGTAATTGTTGGTGCAGGTAACCGGCGGAAGCCTGGGTGTCGGCCATCACTTTGTACAAATAAGCGACATTTTCTTCCTCGTGATGGGGCATTGAGGCGCCGTATTTGCTCACCGCTTTGAGCAGTTGACTGTCGGTGGTGCGCTTTAGTTGCGGGATGTCGCTTACCGCAAAACCGTTTCGCTGCCGGCCTTTCAGGGCAAGGCTAAGGCCGTCGTCCACTTCGAGGGCGTGGTAGGGTTTGTCGCAGCCCTCGCACAAGGTATCCAAATAGCGCCCAATCCAGCCCGTGTTCAGGTAATCGGTGCTGTCGCTGGCGGTATGCCAGATGTCCATTGAGCGAAAATGGGAGCGGTCGGGGTTGGGGTACCCCACATTGTTCAATATGCCGACCAAGCCGTCGTCGTACAACTCGCGCAGGGATTGCAGCGCCGGGTTGAACCCCAGGTCGTCGCTCACCCGCAGCACTTCGCTGTCCTTCAGCGCCAGCGTTGGCCGGTTTTGGTAATACAGGTCATTGCGGTAAGGCACAACGGTGTTCAGCCCGTCATTGCCGCCGGAAAGCTGCACCACGACCAATTTTTTCCCGGGTTGCCCGCCGAGCAGCCGGTTCGATTGAAAACCGGCCAAAAAAGAAGGCACCATAAAAGCAGAAGACGCGAGAGCCGAAGATTTCAAAAAATCTCTCCTTTTCATATTATTTATTTTTTCGGTTCGCCATGCAGGCGATTTTTGATCTTTAGGAACGTCGCAATAATAAGTTCATGTTTTCGGCGGAGCCAAAAAGCCGCCGCCCAAATCGGGAAGTTATTATTGCGGCGTTCCTTAACACATTTGATATTCCGGGAGTGACATCAGCCCCATGGTACTGATCCGGATGCGATCCTCCCGGCTACTGCTTTTTTGCAGGTATCCATCCAGTGTTTCCAGAAACCTGTCGGGGCGGGAAACCAAAAGAAAATCAGCCAATACCTCCGGGATTTGTTCGTCACTCACGCCTTTTAACAGTTGAGAAATGCCGCTCATGTCCACGGTGGCCTGAAGCTTTTTCATGCCTTTTTCGCGTTCCAGGTCTTCAGGTTCGCCTTTAGTGCGCAAATTCACCTCGGCGCTGTTGAACAAGTACCCGGCGAGGCTTAAGCGGAGGGTAAGGGTAGAGTTGTCTATCCAGGGTTTGCCTACAGGCCAGCCCGCTACATTGGGCGGATTGAACAAAACTTGTCCGAGTGCGCGCTGCACAAAAACTAAGGACAATTCATTTTCAAACCTGACTTTCAGCTTGCGCAAAATGCCGGCCAGCAGGTCTGCCGGCGATTTTATTTTGGATCCTATGTTTTTGGGTGCGTAGAACCAGTCGCGCTCAAAAATTTCCCGAAGCAGGGCTTCTGTCTGGTAATCCGATTCATAAAATCGCTTCGCCAGGTCGGCGACGATGCCTTCATCCACCTGCTCATTGACAAAATAGCGGTACACTTTTCGGGTAACAAATTCGGCAGTGGCGCGCTTTTCCAACAGCCGGTCAATGATGTCCTCCCCGTCAAACCGGCCGCTTTGGCCCATAAAAGTTTTGACCCCGTAGTCGTGCTGGCCGGGTCGGAAAAGAAACTCCCCGCGCAGGTTGCTCGACCAGCCGGTAAAGGCCCTCGCTGCTTCTTTCACATCTTTTTCGGTGTAGTTCCCTCTGCCGATGGTGAACAATTCCATCAGTTCACGCGCAAAATTCTCATTGGGACGATCTTTGCGATTTTGCTGGTTGTTCAAAAAACGGATCATGGACACGTCGCGCGCCATGGCCAAGGTCAGTTCGCGAAAACTGCCTAATGCGTGGGTGCGCAGGGTATTCAACTGGGTTGTTGCTAAGCTGGAAAATTTGGTTTGGCAGGCAAAATGACCGTGCCAAAAAAGCGTGACGCGCTCTAACAAGGCGCTTTGGGCGGGGTTGGCCATGCGTTGCAGCCAGTCGGCGCCTTGCAGTGCTACTAATTTGCGTTCTTCTTTTATTTTTTCAAGAAGTGCTTCTTTGGCCGATTGATCGCCGTCTTCAGCAGAGGCGGGGGTAGGGGATGCCGTCGCCGGTTTTGCTTTTTTGGCAGCTTCAAATAAATGATTGACCGCTTCAGGAATACTCCAATTGCGGCGTTCCACCCATTCTTCGGCGTTTAATCCGAATCCTGCCCGCCAATATAAATGCTTGATTTTGTCCATGCCGCTAAAATTTGAACTTTCGACGCACGGAACAAATCGTTGGTTTAACGACCATCTCTGTTTTTAACTTTCCACTAACGGGAAACGTTGGTACCTTTGTTTTTCGATTGCAATTGGGCATCGCGTACATTTATATTCTTATCAAAGCTCACTTTCTTATGCGAATCATCGGTTTGATCCTTATTGGCGGGTGTCTGTTTTTTGCTGCCTGCGATTCCCGCGGGCAACAGGCAGCAGCTATTCAGCAATTGGAGCAAAAACTCCGCCAGCAAAAAGATGCCAACTTAGATACCCTTTCCGCCAACGCACTCATCGAAAAAAGTCTGGCTTTTGCCGCTGCTTACCCCCAGGACACGCTCGCGCCGGCTTTTTTGTTTCAGGCTGCCGACGTGCTTCGGGGCATTCACAAAGGAGAAGAAGCTGTGCGGTTGTGGGGTCGCGTCCATGCAGAATACCCCGATTACGAACGCGCTGCCGACGCCCTGTTTTTGCAGGGATTTACCTGCGAAAACAACTTGTCGGACAAAGCGCGGGCATTGGCTTATTACCAGACTTTTTTGGATAAATATCCCAAACATCCTTTGGTCAACGACGTTTCGCTGTCCATGGAATACCTCCGTTCCGGAAAGGGGCTGGAGGAGTTGATCAAATCTTTCCCCAAAACGCCGGCTCAATAATGAGCACGCCCTTGCATCGCCTGATTCGGACCGCCCGTCACAAAAAGTGGTTTCTGGCAACTTGTCGGGCCAACGGTCTGTCTTTGGAGTATGCGGAAAATGAGGCCGGAATCGGAATTTTCAAAGAGGTTTTTGTCCAGCGGATTTACGCCGATTTTTTTCCTTTTTTTGAAAATGCAACGGTCGTTGATATTGGGGGGCACTTTGGCTATTTTGCGCTGTTTGCTGCCATCAACCTCGGCGAAACGGGAAGGGTAATCACCGTGGAACCTTCGGAGCAGAATTTCAAACAACTTTGCCGGAATCTGGCGGCGGGCGGCTTGCAAAACAAGGTTATAGCGATGCACAAAGCCCTCGCACCGTCGCCCGGAGAAAAAAAACTGTTCCTCGGCAAAAGCGAAAACAACTCACTGATCGCCGCTCCGGGAAATACTGCCTGGGAGTTGACGCAGGCCATTACCTTAGCCGAACTCATCGAACAAAATGGCGCAGGCTCCGTAGATTTTCTGAAAATGGACTGCGAAGGCGCCGAGTATGATATTTTATTTGGAGCAGACCGCGTTGTATTGGATCAGATTCAGACCATTTCCTTGGAATTCCACGACTTGAAAAGCGCGGAGCGAAACGGATTGAGACTGGCTCAGTACCTCAAAACAAACGGGTTCAACATCGCGAGGTTTGCCCACAACAAAACCACAATGGGCAACAATTACGGCAACATTATCGCGACAAAAAAGCTTTAATGATGCCAAGTCAACCATTCCCTGCAGATACTTGTAATACAATGTGCTAACTGATCGTTAATTTTACCGACAAAAATCAAAATGCCATGAGGCTGACAATGCTACTTTTTTTTGCGATGTGTACTGTGCTCCGTCTTCAGGGACAAGGCATGGAATTTTTCCACGGTACCTGGGCGGAAGCGCTTGAGGAAGCCAAAAAACAAGACCGGGTCATTTTTGTAGATGCCTACGCTGTTTGGTGCGGCCCCTGCAAAATGATGGCGAAAAACGTTTTCCCCGATGAAAAGGTTGGCGCCTTCTACAACCGCAATTTCATCAACATGAAGATAGATATGGAACAGGGAGAAGGACTGGAATTTCGCAAGACCTATCCCGTATCTGCTTTTCCCACCCTGTTCTACATTGGCGCCGATGGCAAAGTTGTGCAACAGGTGCGCGGTGCGCAGGATGCGAACGGCTTCCTGGAACTGGGAAAAAAAGTGATCGCCAAAGCAGACCGCAGCGGTCAATACGCCGCTGAATACGATAAAGGCAACCGCGACCCCGAATTGGTACTGAAGTACGTGCAGGCATTGAATAAAGCCGGCAAACCCAGTCTTCAAATCTCCAACGAATACCTTCGCGGCCAAAAAGACCTGACCACGCCGCAAAACCTGAATTTTATTCTGGAAGCAGCGGTCGTTGCCGATTCTAAAGTCTTCGACCTGCTGGTGCAACACCGGGCAAAAATCGCCAAACTCAATTCGGAAGAAGCAGTCAAAAGCCGCATCCTCCAGGCGTGTGAAGCCACGGTGCTGAAAGCGATTGAATTCCGCAACCGCGAACTGCTGGAAGAAGCCAAAGCCAAAATGAAAAAAAATTACGCCGAAAAAGGCGCTGCGTTCTCTGTGAAAGCGGAAATGGACTACAGCCTCCAGGCTGGCGAAGTGAAAGAGTACCTTGCCGCAGCAAAGGATTACACCGGACAGGCGCCGGGCAATGACCCCGCTGAACTCTCGAAGGTTGCCATCGCCCTTGCCAACAATTTTCAAAACGATGAAAAAGCGCTGAAACAGGCAGAAACTTACGCCAAACAGGCGGCGGAAGCTGGCAGCGGCAATTACGAACACTACTTTACCTACGCCAATATTTTAGCCAAAAACGGCAAAAAAGAAGACGCCATTAAAGCGGCGGAAAAGTCGCTGGAGCTGGCCAAAACGAAAGGCGTTGCGGCTTCGCGAATGGTCGAAAATTTCATTGAAAGAATGAAAACCGGGGGTTAGAGCATATTGGTTCACAAGCATTATTTCACTTTTCAACACAAGTTCTGACACATGAGAATTGCACTCGTTCTTGCATTCCAAATCCTCACCGTTGTCGCATTAATTGCGCAGGAAAGCGGTATGAAGTTTACGGAAAGCTCCTGGAAAGATCTGCTGGCAAAAGCCAAATCTACGGATCAAATCATTTTTATGGATGCCTATACTACCTGGTGTGGCCCCTGCAAAATGATGTCTAAAAATGTATTTACCGACAAAGGAGTAGGCGATTATTTCAACGCCAACTTCATCAACGTGAAAATGGATATGGAAGCGGGCGAAGGCATTGATCTGGCTTCGCTATACGCCGTACGGGCTTACCCAACACTGCTTTTTATTGACGGCGACGGCGCACTTGTACACCGGGCAGTGGGCTACCACGAGGCCGCAGCGTTTATTGAACTTGGTAAAAAAGCGAAGGATCCTGCCAGCCGTATTTCTGGTATGAAGGCTCGGTTTGAAGCGGGCGATCGCGGTTCGGAGTTTCTGAAAACCTACACGGAATCGCTTTACAACGCTATGGACAATGGCTTCGGCGACGCTGCTGATGCTTATTTGACGACGCAGGATGACTGGAATACACCGGAGAATCTCCAGTTCATTTTCCAATATACCGAAAGTGCAGATTCCAAGCTTTTTGCCCATCTTTTGAAAAACAAAGCAGCGTTTGAACAAAATTTTGGCAAAGACGTGGTGATGGGTAAAGTCGAACAACTCATTGCTCAAAAAGTCCTGAGCAGCGACCAACCCGATCTGAAAGAAGCCGATGCGCTTTACGCAAAAGCCTACCCGGAAGTGGCCGGTAAAATGTCGGGGCGCTTCCGCATGAATTATTACCAGATGACCGGCGATGTGGATAATTTTGCCAAGTCTGCAGTGGATTACTTCGATAAGTATCCTTCCAAAGATATGATGGAATTAAACAATGTGTCCTGGGCTTTCTACGAATCAGTGAACGATAAAGCGATGCTGAAAAAGGCCATCGGTTGGGCGAAAGCCTCCGTTAAAGCCGACGCGCAGTACTTCAACAGCGATACGCTGGCTGCTTTGTACTACAAAATCGGCGATAAGAAAAAGGCTAAAAAAGCGGCATTGGCTGCGATTGAAATTGCCAAAAAGAATGGCGAAGACTATTCCGGAACGGAGCAGTTTCTGAAATAGGTTTTGTTTTTTGTAGAGTTTTGTTTTTTACCACATAGGACACAATAGAAATTTTCACATAGAGCACATAGCTTTACGGCTCTCTTATGTGCTCTATGTGAAACAACTATGTGCTCTATGTGGTAAAAAACAACTATGTGGTAAGTAATATAAAGAAATGCCAGAAAATACCAAACGCACCGACGTTAATGAACTCGGAGAATTCGGCCTGATTGACCACCTGACCAAAAACTTTTCTCTGAAAAACGCCTCCTCCATCCGGGGGGTAGGCGACGACGCCGCAGTCATTGACAACGGCAACCTGCTCACCGTCATTTCTACCGACATGCTGATGGAGGGTATTCATTTCGACATGCACTACATGCCCCTGAAGCACCTGGGTTATAAAGCGGTCACTGTGAACCTTTCTGATCTCTATGCGATGAATGCAACGCCCAAACAGATTACGGTGTCCCTTGCGTTGTCGAATCGGTATTCGGTGGAGGCGCTGGAGGAACTGTATGCGGGCATTCATGCCGCTTGTGAACGCTACGGCGTTGACCTTGTAGGTGGTGATACGACCTCTTCCCTCAAAGGACTTTGCATCAGCATCACCGCAATCGGACAGGGAGAACCGGGGAAATTAACCTATCGGAATACCGCCCGCGTAGGCGATTTGATCTGCATTACGGGTGATGTGGGCGCGGCTTATCTGGGCTTACAAATTCTGGAGCGGGAAAAACAAATTTTTCTGTCCAATCCCGGCGTGCAACCCGATCTGGAAGACAAGCGCCACCTCATCGGCAGGCAACTCAAGCCGGAAGCGCGTAAAGACATGATCGAATTATTTGCCCAAAATCAGTTGGTGCCAACGGCTATGATAGACGTATCGGACGGGGTTGCTTCAGAGTTGTTCCACCTTTGCAAACAATCAGGCGTAGGCGCTTTTGTGGAAGAAAGCGGCATTCCCATCCACCCGGAGACCCAAATGACGGCGGTGCAATTCAACCTGGACCCCGTCACCTGCGCACTCAATGGCGGCGAAGACTACGAACTGCTGTTTACCATTGATCCGAAAGACATCGAAAAAGTCAAATACCTGCCGGATATCTACATCATGGGGGAAATCGTCCCGGCCGGCGATGGCATCAAACTACACAGTAAAGGCGGCAAGCTGCATGATATACAAGCGCAGGGATGGCAGCATTTTGGATAATAGATGACCTGTTGCAATCGTGCGTCGTGGCCTTTGCAAAAAAGAATACCGGGTTTAATGTCTGGGAATTAAATAATACTGGAAGGGAAAAGAACTGAAAAGTTAACGGGGCAGCAATGATTGGTTATTGCGGAACGATACCGCCGCAGCCATTGTTCCAGCGATTCTTTTTGGAAGCATCTTTGCCGCCTTTGACATCCTTCATGTCCTTTTTCTCGATCGGTTTCATGTCCTTTTTGGAGGTATCTTTTTTCAGATCTTCCAAAGACTTCTTAGGTGGTTTTCCCATAGTTGTCTAGTTTTTGACTAAATTAAGAGGGTGTTGGAATGTATGAATTCGACGGTAAAGGTAGGCAATAATGTTTGCGCCTACACATACTTTAACACTGTCAGCATATATTTTTTTATTCCGCAGATATTAATTTGAGAGAACCCGGGACTGTCTGATCAGGCGCCTTCTAAGAGGCGTTTCATCTGCTCCATAAAAATCGGGCGGCGTCTGCGCGACACTTCAATTTTGATTCCGTCGTCCATGATCAGATAGCCGCCGTCGCCTTTTACGAATTTTCTCATAAAATTCAGGTTGATGACGTGGCGCTTATGAACCCGGTAGAAGCTGAAAGGCGCCAGCATATCTTCGTAGGACTTAATCGTCTTTGAAGCGGTGATGCGATCGCCGCTTTGAAGAAAAATATGGGTATAGTTGTCTTCGGCTTCTAAGCGGATGATTTCTTTGATGTTGACAAAATAAACGCCATCCAAGGCAGAAATGCTCATCTTGCTGAAGGCGTTCGGGTTGTTGTACACATTACCAAAGACGTCCAAACGCTTTTCAATCATGTTGTCGCGGCGGGGCCGGATGCGGGAAACGGCTTCTTTCAACTGATCCGCATCAATGGGTTTGGTGACGTAGCCAATCGAGCTGTACTCGCAGGCTTTCATCGCATATTCGTTGTACGAGGTAACAAAAATGATTTCGAAATTGATGGGCCTGAGTTCGTTCAGCATCTGAAAAACCAAGCCATCAGGCAGGTTGATGTCTAAAAAAGCAACATCCGGTTTGATGGTCGGGTCGCTTAGCAAATCCAAGCCGCCTTCTACGGAATGCGCTACGCCAATCACCTCAACTTCTTCGCAGTGGTTGGCCAGTTGATTTTTGAGGTTGTTGACCCCGTTAATTTCATCTTCTACTATAACAGCTTTGATCACGGTCTTGAGATTTTGTTTAATTACAAAAGTACCTCGAACAGCATGAAATAGAAAGAAAAAAGCTGAATATTTTGCCTCTATGTGGGAGGGGCGTCCCAGCATGTTGTTTTGTACAATTCTGGAGGGTAAATGGTTGGCGTCCTTTGGGCATTTAGAGCATGTTCAAATTTCCCGGGTGTACCCGATTGATGGAATTTTGAACATGTTCTTAAAATGGAAATGGCCCCAGACCGGACAAAAAGCGCCGGCAATTTGTATGTTTGCGCAATTTTCAGCAATACTACAATGCCATGCAGCAGCAAGAAGCTTTGTTTTGGGTAATCGCGATGGTGCTTTCCGGCTTTTTCGCCTATTACCGCATTTCCGGAGCGAAGTTTTTTCAGGACTGGATCAACCGCTCCTTCGGCCAAACAGCCCCGGTTTACACGGTGATTTTCCCCCGGTTGCTGGGGATCCTGTTTTTTGGCCTGATTCCTTATGTGGTGATGCGCAGCGCTTTCCCTGAACATTTCGATGTCACGTACCTGCAATGGGGCAACGGCGATCGCATTGCCTGGTGGACGTTGGGGCTTTTGGCGGTGATCCTGCCGGTCATCTGGATCAGCAGCAAAAAACCGGCGCACCTTGCACAATATCCCCAAATCAGGTACCCGCAATGGACTCCGGGCATCCTGATTGCCAGCGCACTGACCTGGATTGGCTACCTGCTGGCTTACGAATTTTTATTCCGGGGATTATTGTGGACTGTTTCTTTATCAGCGGATTTGGGCCTGACCTGGGCCATCGTGCTCAATATTGCCTTGTACGCGCTCGTCCATTGGCCGAAAGGCAAGGTGGAAGTGCTGGCTTCCATTCCGTTCGGGCTAATCATTATTTGGGCTACCATAAATACCGGCAACCTCTGGGTGGCGGTTTTGGCGCATTGCGGACTGGCGCTCAGCGATGAGTGGCTGAGCCTTTACCACCATCCTGACATCCACTTAAAGCAGGCAAAAAAATGAATATACTCATCACCGGCGCTACCGGCTATATTGGTAAAGAAGTGGCCCAAAAATTAGCGGCGGAAGGCCATAAAATTCATGCGCTCTACCGCTCAGAAGCGAAGATTGGTACCCTGCGCCACGAAAATATTGTCTTGTTTAAGGGCGACATCACAGACGAAGCCACCCTTGCCGCTGCGATGAAGGGCTGCGACCGCGTTTATCACCTCGCGGCGCTGGCGGGCGTTTGGGCCAAAGACCCGAATGTTTTTTATGAGGCCAATTTCCACGCAGTTCGAACTTTGCTGGAAATCGCCAACCGGGAAGGGGTGCGGCGGGTTGTGCTTACCTCTACCGGCGGAGTGGTCGGCCCGGCTATCGGGGGCATTCCGGTGGAAGAAACGCCTTTCGGCAAACCCCGTTTTTTCAGCGATTATGAAAAAAGCAAGTGGTTGATGGAAGATTTTGTACTCCATCAGTACGACGGCGCTACCGAAGTGGTGATCGTCAACCCCACCCGTGTTTTTGGTCCGGGGCTGCTCAGTGAAAGCAACGGCGTGACCCGCATGGTGCAACTCTACCTGAAAGGCCGTTTCCGGTTATTACCTGCCGGCGGACGCCGCATCGGGAATTATACGTATGTAGACGATGTGGTGCAGGGCCACCTGCTGGCGATGGAAAAAGGCCGGCATAAAGAGCGCTACCTGCTGGGCGGCTACGATTTGTCGTACCGCGAGTTGTTTGCTTTATTGGCGCGCCTTTCCGGCAAAAACTACCGCATGTTCAAACTGCCGGCTTCGGTTTTGTATTTTCTGGCTTATTTGCAGCAGGCGAGAACTTTTTTGTTTAAAACGCCACCGTTGTTCACTTCGATCTGGGTGGATAAATTGGTGCAATACGACTGGTTAGTTTCGAGTCGCAAAGCACAGGAAGAACTGGGTTACCAGCCCACCTCCGCTGAAGAAGCCTTCGGGCAAACGATCAAGTGGTTGGAACAAAATCATAAAGCTTAAAACACACCTAATGTCTGATCGTTCACAGGAAAAAACATACACCCTGATCACCGGCGCAAGCATGGGATTGGGGAAGGCGCTGGCCCGGGAATGCGCCTCGCGTGGCCGGAATTTAATCTTGGTCGCCCTGCCCAATGAAGGACTGGGCGAGGTTGCTGAAACGCTGCGATCCGAATTTGGCGTTGCCGTGGTCATTTTTGAAACCGACCTGACGGGGCCGGAAGCGCCGGAAAAATTAGCAGCAGAAGTCAAATCAAAGTATCGGGTAAACAGCCTCATCAACAACGCAGGCATCGGCGGTACCATGCCCATTGAACTCGCTTCTTTGTCCTACCTCAATACCATCATCATGCTCAATATCCGCGCCTTAGTGGTGTTGACGCACCAGTTGATCCCGGAACTGAAAACCCATCCCCGAAGCCATATCCTGAACGTTTCCAGCTTGGCGGCTTTCAGTCCTTTTCCTTACAAAACGATCTACCCGGCGTCCAAAAGTTTTGTGTTGTCCTTTACGCGGGGGCTGCGCGAAGAACTGCGCCCGACGCCCATTTCTGTCACTTCGCTCAACCCCGGCCTCATTCTCACCAATGCGGATGTCATGTTTCGCTCCAGCGTTCACGGCAAAAAAACCGGCATGGCAGCGCTGAGCCCCGAAGCCATTGCCCGCATCGCCATCAACGGGATGCTAAATGGCAAAGCGGTCGTGATACCAGGTTTCTTTTCAAAATTGAGCCGGTTGCTCATGCAAATCCTGCCCGGCAGCATCCAAATGCGCATCCTCGCCAATATTTACCGCAAGGAGTGCGAGCATTTGGTGGCGGAAAAGGAGGCGTATCAGTTTCAGGATCGCATGAATCCATAAGGTTTGTTGGGAGTTCCACACAAAGCCGATCCGACAGAAGTAAATTGTGATTATTTCGATTAGATTTACCGCATAATCTTGCGAAATGAAACGATACCAACTTTTACTCTGGTCTTTTACGGTTTCTCTGGGCGGCTTTTTGTTCGGATTTGACACCGCAGTAATCTCTGGTGGCGAACAGGCCATTCAGCTACAATGGGGTTTGAGCGACCTGGTGCTGGGGCAGATGGTGGCCATGGCGTTGTACGGCACGGTGATCGGCGCCTTGTTCGGCGGCATTCCAACGGATCGCATCGGGCGCAAAAAAACGCTGTTCTGGATTGCTGTACTGTACTTAGTTTCCGCCGCGGGTTCGGCGCTGGCGCCGGATGTGTGGTGGCTTATGTTTTTTCGGTTTATTGGCGGATTGGGTGTTGGCGCTTCTTCCGTTGCTGCGCCGATGTACATTTCCGAAATCGCGCCGGCAGCAAAACGCGGACGGCTCACGGCTATGTTCCAGTTCAATCTGGTGCTGGGCATTTTGATGGCCTATCTCTCCAATTACCTCATCGGCAGCGGCGAAGGCGACGGTTGGCGCTGGATGCTGGGCATGGAAGTTTTTCCAGCCGTTTTATACACGATCATGATTCTCTTTGTGCCGGAAAGCCCACGCTGGCTCATTACCAATAAAGGGCAGGTGGAAGAAGCCCGGCGCATCCTGCGCATTGCCGATCCGGCTTCTGCTGACGAAGCGGTTGCGTCCATCCACGTGAAAGAACCCGGCAGCGCTTCCCATTGGAGCGCTTTCATTTCCGGCAAATTCAAATTCCCAATCCTGCTGGCTTTTCTGATTGCTTTTTTCAACCAGGTTTCGGGCATCAACGCGGTGATTTATTACGCCCCGCGCATTTTCAACATGACCGGCATGGGCGACGACGCAGCCCTGCTCTCTTCGGCGGGCATCGGCTTGGTCAACCTCGTTTTTACGATGCTGGGCCTGGCGCTGATTGACAAAATGGGACGCCGTTTTCTGATGTACATCGGCAGTATTGGCTATATCGTTTCTTTGGCTGCAGTTGCCATCGCGTTTTTTACCGAATCTTTCAACGGCATCATGGTTCCGTTTTGGTTGTTTGTATTTATCGCTTCGCACGCTGTGGGGCAGGGCGCGGTGATTTGGGTTTTCATCGCCGAAGTTTTTCCCAACGAGGTGCGCGCTTACGGCCAATCGCTGGGCTGCTCTACCCACTGGGTGCTGGCGGCAATCATTTCAGCGACTTTCCCCATCGTCGCTACCCATTTTGGCGGCGGGCCGGTATTCGCCTTTTTTTCGGTGATGATGGTGTTCCAACTTCTTTTCGTGTGGCGCATCATGCCCGAAACGAAAGGGGTGTCGCTGGAGGAACTGGAACGGCGGCTGACGAAGTAAAGCTGCTCAATACCCTCATTCCTCGTCAAAACAATTAAAATATGAACCGGCCATGATATTTATCCGTTTCACCTTCTTAGCATGGATATTGTTGAGTTGCTGGTCCTGCAATCTGCCACAACCAACGTCACCTGTCACTGAACTCCACCGCCCGGCTTTCCATTTTTCCCCGCCGGAAAAATGGATGAACGATCCCAACGGCATGGTCTACTACGAAGGGGAATACCACCTGTTTTACCAATACTACCCCGACAGCACCGTGTGGGGGCCTATGCACTGGGGGCACGCCGTAAGCAAAGACCTGGTGCGCTGGGAACACCTCCCCATTGCCTTGTATCCGGATTCGCTCGGCTTGATTTTTTCGGGCAGCGCGGTGGTGGATCGGGACAACACCAGTAGCTTTGGGCAAAACGGACAGCCGCCTTTAGTGGCGATTTTTACACACCACAACATGCCTGCCGAAAAACAGGGCAAATTGCCCTGGCAATACCAAAGCATTGCATACAGCAACGACAAAGGCCGCACCTGGACGAAATACGCCGGCAACCCGGTTATGCCCAACCCACACCCAAGCTTCCGCGATTTCCGTGACCCGAAAGTGGTCTGGGACGCTGGCAGCAAACAATGGGTGATGGCGCTGGCGGTAGGTGATCATACTCAATTTTGGGGATCGCCCGATCTGAAAAACTGGGCCTACCTGGGCGATTTTGGCAAAACCTGGGGCGCACACGGCGGGGTTTGGGAATGCCCCGATCTTTTCCCCATCGTCATCGAAGGCACGCAGGAACAACGCTGGGTTTTGTTGAAAAGCCTGAATCCGGGCGGCCCGAACGGCGGCAGCGGTACGCAGTATTTTGTGGGAAATTTTGACGGCAGGCAGTTTATCCCCGATCCTGATTTCCTGCCTTCCATCGCCCCGGAAGGCAGTGGGCGCGCGGTTTGGCTCGATTATGGCCGCGACAACTACGCAGGGGTCACCTGGTCGGATGTACCCGCTGCGGATGGCCGCCGGCTTTTTATAGGCTGGATGAGCAACTGGGATTACGCCCAGGTCGTGCCAACCAAAACCTGGCGCAGCGCCATGACCCTCCCGCGTGTACTGACCTTGCGCAAAACGCCTGCGGGCCTGCGCCTGTTCAGCGAACCGGTAAAAGAATTAGAGAGCCTTCGTGGCAAAAAGACCACCCTCGCTGCCCAAACGATAGATGGCGCGTTGGAGCTACCAAACCTTTCCCCTCGACAATTAGAACTGGTGCTTGAGATTGAACCAACGCCGGGGGTTACGTTTACCATCGAACTGAGCAACAGCAAAGGCGAAGTCTACCGCATTGGCTACGAGGCTGCCAACCGCCAGTTTTTCAGCGACCGCACTCGCTCGGGGAAAACGGCCTTTTCTGAGGCTTTCGCCAAAAGCGTCCACACCGCCCCGCGCATTGCTGATGATGGGCCGATCAAACTTCACCTTTTCTTCGACTGCGCTTCCGCCGAATTGTTTGCCGACAACGGCGCTACGTCCATTACGGAGGTCTTTTTCCCGGATGAGGATTACCACAAGATTCGGCTGGTAGCTTCGGGCGGTCAGGTGAGGTTGGTGAAGGGGGAAGGGTTTGAGCTTGCGTACCGCTGAACGCTGCGCCGTACCGCTGAACTCCGATTCAGCAGGTGAACTGAAATTTCCGGTTTTTCTAAAAATTTAAAATGACTGGTTCCTTTTGGTAAGAAAATTTCCCGCAAAGGGGTAAAGAGTTTTTTATGAATCTTGCGATCATAAGGTAAAATGGTAACAACTCACTTCAACCCCTTCCTCCAAAAACGAAGCGCCTTTGGGCTTTCCGAAGCCTCATCCAAATCTTTCCAGGAGATGGTGCAAACCATTTCCGTGCGCTCAAACCCGCGCTTTTGCCAGAAAGCATCTAATGGGATGAAATCAGCAGGGCGGCGCGGGTGGTTTTCCGGGCGAATAACGCCGCAAAAACAGACCCATTCAAACCGCCCCAGCCTGCGCGCGTGGGTTTCGCGGTGTTCAAAAAATGCGACCCCCAGTCCGCTGCCTCGGTAAGATTTTCGCAACACCGACTCTCCGTAGTAGAAAACCTTGCCAATATCGTATCCGTTTTGAAGAAAAGGCGCCTGAATATTAGGCGTTTCATGCGCCATGGGCAGCCCCGTAGAAGCCCCCACCACCTCATTGCCGTCGAAAGCCAGCACAAGCACTGCATCGGGCGAAGCAAAGAAAGCGTGCAGGTATTCCAGTTCAGCCGCCATATCCCCGTCGTAGAGGTAAGGAAACTCGCGAAATACTTCGATCCGGAGTCGCGCAAGGTCTTTGAGGTAAACCGACGCCTCCGCCCCCGTAAATGAGCGCACCACTAAAGAAGAATTGTCCATGATCACTTTGTTAAAACGGCATGACCACTGTTTTGTTGGCGTAAAGCACTAATTTTAGAATCAAAAAACAATAAAATCCATTTAGAATAAAAAATATTCTGCATTATTATTGTGTTGCAAACTATAATTTTACCTTTGAAATCGAATGTCTATACATCAAAACAAAACGATTTTATTAACCAACTAAACACACGATTTATGAATTCTATTCTTGGCTTAGGCAAGTATTTATTTGCCATTCCTTTTGCTGTTTTTGGCATCCGGCATTTTATGTATGCTGATGCGATGGCCGGTTGGACGCCCGGTGGCGCACCTATGGTGTATGTGTCTGGCGTCGCATTGATCGCTGCTGCGGCTTCTATGCTCCTTGGCAAATACGACAAATTAGCCACCGTTTTACTGGCTGTTATGTTGCTTGTATTTGTGGGCTTCCTGCATGTTCCGGCGGCTATGAAAGGAGACTGGACCAACCTTCTGAAAGACCTCTCTTTAGCCGGTGCTGCGCTGATGTATGCTAAAACAAGTGCTAAAGATAGCTCTATTATCGGCGAATAACTTTATTTCCGGATAAGACAAGTATTGCCGATGCGGAGTGGTTTTCACACAAACAGAAGACTTTTGCGCATTGGCGTCCAACATTCACTATGTACGACCACTCTTATGCACCCACTGCTAACTTAGCAGTCGGGTGCATATTTTTTGCGTAGCTTTGCGGCATACCGAGCAAATGATCATGCGCTATTTCGCAGAGTTATCCTATCAGGGCACACGCTATTTCGGCTGGCAAATCCAGCCGGGGCAAATCAGTGTGCAGGAAACTTTAGAACAGTCCTTTTCCACCATCCTTGGCGTCCCCATCGCCATGACCGGCTGCGGACGCACCGATACCGGCGTTCATGCCCGACAGTATTTCGCCCATTTTGATTGTGAAAAAGCGCTTCCCGAGGCTTTTGAGCGTCGCCTCAACAAGTTTTTGCCCTCCGATATTGCCATTCACCGCATCACCCCGGTACATCCGGAGGCTCACGCGCGCTTCGATGCTTACCAGCGCAGTTACGAATACCATCTCAGCTTTCGCAAAATGCCGTTTGAACAAAATACCTGCTACTGGTACGGCCACGCCACGCGCCCCGACCGCGACCTGGTGCAAGCTGCTGCGGAATTACTGATTGGCTACGAGGACTTTTTTCCCTTTTGCAAAAGCGAAGGCGCCGCCAAAACCATGCGCTGCGAGCTGACCCGCGCAACCTGGATTTTTGATGATGCAACCGATCAGTGGGTGTTTCACATCACCGCCAACCGATTCCTGCGCGGCATGGTGCGACTGATTGTAGGTACATGCCTCAATGTGGGTCTCGGAAAAACCAGCCTCGACGAAGTCCGCCATGCTTTGGACACCCAAACCCTGCTTAAAAAAAGCCAGAGCGCCCCGCCACAGGGGCTTTTTCTTACGGAGGTGCTTTATCCGTTCTCCTTGTAAAAGGTTAAAGGATAAAGTAGAAAGGGTAAAGTAGAAAGGGTAAAGTAAGATAGGTAATTTGAATATGTTACGTCATACCTACTTGAAGCTTTATCCTTTTTTCTTTCACCCCAACCACTTCTTAAACCCCGCCGCTTTTTCTTTGCTTACAATGACCTCCGGAACCGGCTTCAGGCGCAGGGTGATTAAAATTTTACCAGTGAAATCGGTTTCGTATTTTGCGATGTAGGGCAGGTGGACGAGCGCCTGGCGGTTGGCGCGAAAAAAAGCGGCAGCATCAACCAATTCCTCAACTTCATCAAGCGAGCGGTAATCGGTGACGTAGCGCTGGCCGGATTTGTCAAAGAGAAAAATGACCTCCTGATCTTTAAGGAAACAAACAACTTCTCCCACAGGCACCAATACCACACTGCGACCGCTGTGGACAGCGAAGCGTTCTTTGTAGGCTGGTGTTGTGTTGAAGTTTTGCAACAAAAGGCGCAGGTTTGCCGAAAATTGTTCATTGCTGAATTTATCGCGCAGGGAATAAAATTTGTCGAGTGCCGATTTTAATTCCGGCAGGTCAATGGGCTTGAGCAGGTAGTCTACACTGTTGAGGCGGAATGCGCGGATCGCATATTCGTCGTAAGCCGTGGTGAAGATGACAGGAACCTGGGTATGCGGTTGCAGGGCATCAAAACTAACGCCATCGGAAAGCTGAATATCGGACAAAATAAGATCAGGTAACGGATGAGCAGCAAACCACTGGCGGGTTTCGCGCACGCTGGCCAATGGGCCGTGAACGACCGTGTCCGGCTCCAACTCGCGAAGCAGGGATAGCAGGTTTTCAGCCACCAAAGGTTCGTCTTCCAGAATCAGGATATTCACAGCAAAGGGATTTTTATGGTAAAATGATGGTCGGTTTGTTCGATTTGTACGGGTTGTTCACTCAGGAAGCTGTAGAGCGTCCGGAGTTGTTCCAGCCCCTGTTGATTAGACCCGCTGATGGTGCTTCTTTTTTGGAGGTTGTTTTTCACCAATAAATAATCTCCTTCGTCAAAAACTTCAATCGTCAGCGGCGCCTGGGGATGTACTTCATTGTGTTTAAGGGCGTTGTCTATCAGCATTTGCAGCGTAATCATTACGATGTCCCGATCTTTGGCTGCTTCGCTAAGGTTGATCCGGATGCGCAGGGCGTCTCCGTACCGGATTTTGAGCAAAGAAATGTAGTGCCCGATGAAGTGCAATTCCGTTTCCATAGAGACCACTTCTTTTTCTTTGTTTTGCAATACATAGCGGTAGACTTTTGACAAATGGGAAATGTACTGGGATGCCAAATCCGGGTTGCTTTTCACCAAACTCTGCAAAGAAGACAGGGAGTTGAACAAAAAATGCGGGTTGACCTGGTTTTTGAGGTTGTGGTACCGCATCAGGCTTTTTTCTTTTTCCAGTCGCTCCGTTTTCACCAAACCTTCTTTCCAGCGTGCAATAAAATAATGCGTAATGAGCGCGAGGTTGACGGTGAGCGCAAAAAAGACATCCAGCATAATGATGGTGCTCGTCATGACCGTGTTTAGCTCCATAGGCAAGTATTCGCCAAAAAGACTGATGCCCGTCCAGCGCAGCGCGGTCAGAAACAACACGCCGGCCAACAACTGGATGCCCATGCGCAGGGGGATGTTTTTCTGGAATGGCAAGACCGTATCCAACCATTCATTAATGCTTGCGAAAAACCACCACAGGAAATAAATAACGAAAAAAGAATAGCCATACAAAGCGCTGTCAACATTTAGGGGAATGTCTAAAATATTGCGCCGAACAATGAACCCTAAGGTAGCCAGCGTGAAGGTTACCAAAATACGGAAGCGATTCTTTTTCCAGAAGTTCTTCATTAATTTTTTATTGATTCAGTAAGCGTAACTTTTACTGCATGGGGTCTGCCAGCTAAAGCTGGCGACCACAATTCAATTCACAATCACCCCGTCGCTCATCTCAATAATCCGGTCACTGGCCGCTGCAAAATCCTTGTCGTGGGTAACCGCGATGATGGTCTGGCCGTTTTCTTTCGCCAATTTCATAAAAATATCGAAAATGATCCTGGTATTTGCCTGGTCGAGGTTGCCCGTTGGCTCATCGCCCATGATGATGGCGGGGTCGTTTACCAATGCCCGGGCTATCGCCACCCGCTGTTGCTGCCCTCCGGAAAGGCGGGAAGCGCGTTTCAGCGCAAAATCGCCCATCCCCATTGAGTTCAGTTTTTCGTAAGCGCGTTCTTCCACTTCCTTAGCGGAATATTTGCCCAGCTTGAGCGCAGGCAGCATCACATTTTTGAGCGCTGTAAACTCCGGCAACAGGAAGTGGAACTGAAAAACGAATCCCAGATGCTCGTTGCGAAAGCGCGACAACGCATTTTGCGACAAGCCGGTTAAAGTTTCATTGTTCATTTGCAGATTCCCCTGGTAATCCGTGTCCATCGTGGACAAAATATAAAGCAAAGTAGATTTTCCGCAGCCGGATTTTCCAACGACGGATAAAAATTCTCCCTTTTTTGCTTCAAAAGATACTCCTTTCAGCACCTCGAATGGCTCGGGCTGGTAGAAGTGTTTGACGATATTGTCTGCTTTTAAGACGGTTTGCATGATCTTGATTTTTATTAGTGTCTGTCTTTATAGTCCGATAGCTGCGTTATGTTTGGCTCCAAAATCGGTCATTTACGCGAGTAAACTCCCGTTTTTGGAGCCAAACATGCCTTGCTCTCGAACTCTAAAGAACAGACCCCGAACTAAATGGACTGCCCCTATTTTAGGCTCCTCCTGAGTACCACCTGAAAAACTGCCAACTGATCCTACTACCCCCGAATAATATCCACCGGATCCACCCGCGAAGCCCGGCGCGCCGGAAACCAGCCGGCAAACAACGTGGTCAGAAAACCGAACACAATTCCCGTTATGTAGTATTTCGCTTCAAAAAGCACTGGGAATGTTTCGATGTTAAAACCGGTACCTGAAGGGAAAGGCGTAATGGAAATCAGGTAGCTGAAAAAGCCGCCGGTCACCACGCCCAGCACCCCGCCCAGCAGGCCAATGATGATGGATTGCAACAAAAATATGCTCACAATATTACGCCCCTCGAACCCGGTAGCTTTCAGGATGGCAATGTCCTTGAGTTTGTTGAGGATGCTCATATTCATGATGTTGTAAATGCCAAACCCGGCCACCACCAACATGGTGAGCGACACCACAAACGTCATCACATTCCGGATTACCTCGCCGGCAAGGATGGCCGCATTGGTTGTTTCCCAGTCTTCGGCGGTGTAGCCATAGATCATGGTCAGGTCTTTGGCCAATGTTTTGGCCTGTGTATAGTCATTCAGCCGTATGACTATGTCTGTAATGTACTGCGGGTCTTTTTGCAAAATTTTCTGTACCGAAGCCAGCGTGGCATAACTGCGCATCCCATCTACGGCGCTGAATCCGAAAGAGAAGGTACCCACCACCCGCATCAGCAGAATACTGCCCTGAGGCGTAGAGATGGAAATGCGGTCGCCCACTTTCACGTTCATTTTTTCGGCTAATTCGTCGCCCAGCAGGATGCCGTCGGGGTTGGTGAGCAAGCCCTCCAGCGTGCCGCTCTCCAACTTATTTTCTAAGTCGTACATCACATTTTCCTTCAAAATATCGCAACCGATCATGCTTCCGGCAAATTGCACCGAGCCGCTGTTGTAAAACACCTGGGTGCTCAGGTTCGGGGCAGCTTGTTGCACACCGGGCCATTGCTCTAATTCGCGCAGGATGCGCATCCCGTTTTTGATTTTCGGCAACTCGCTTTTCGGCTTCTGGTGGTGCACCACGTACATGGCATCGGCTGACCCGCCTTGCTGTTCGATGATGCTTTTGCGGTCGTTTTTGATGGGGTTGTAAATGCGCACGTGCGGCGACCCGTCCAAAGCCAGATCGAGTGTAAACTGGTTCACGCCCTGCATGAAGCTGATCATGACAATGAACATGCTGATGCCGAACATGACGCCCAGCATCGCAATAATGGTCTGGCGTTTTTTGGCCAACAAATGCGTGAGCGCGATATCGAGGGCTAATCTCAGGTTTCTCATGGCTTAGTTTTTAATAATCAGCTTTGCATGGATGTCCAACCCTTCCAGCACTTCCACGTTGTTGCGATCGGTTAAGCCCGTGCGGATGGCAATTTTTACCTCCTGACCGTCTTTTTCTACCCACACACTGTCGCCCTGAAGCAGCGCCGTTCTTGGAATCGTGAGCGCTTCCGGGGTTTCTTTGATGACGATATTGGCTTCTAAGTTGAGGCCGTAAATCTCCATTGGAATCGGCTCTTCAAACACCGCATCGGCCCGGAACGACTGCTCCACGCGGTTCAGTTTGGGATAAATTTTGTGGATGCGCGCCGGAAAGGTTTTATCGGGCATGGCATCAAATGCAATCAATACTTTCTGGCCTTTTTTCACTTTGGAATAATCGCCTTCGTCTATGCTCAACCGCGCAACAAAGCGGCTGCTGCCGGCTAATGCGATGGGTTCGTTGGTGTGTACGGCGTCGCCGGGTTGTTTGTAAACTTCGTAAATGCGCCCATTGAGGAAGCTGTACAAGACGCCGTCCTGCTGGGTGTTGCGCGCCCGAAAATATTGGCTTTGGGCTTGCTGAAGTTCGATGTTGGCTGCATTCCGGCGGTTGCGGATTTGCGCTTTCAGTTGCTTCACCTCATTGCGCGACACTTCGTACTGCAATTTGATGCGCTCCCATTCGCTTTTGCTCACTGCTTTGCTTTCATACAGGTTGTCGTAGCGCTGCGCTTGCAGGCTGTCGTTTTGTACTTTTAGCAAAGCCGTTTGGAGGCGGTTTTCCAATTCCTGCAACGCCGGTGCGGTCCGCGAAGCATTTTCGCGACTGATTTCATAAATCGCCTGCGTAGTCCGTTCATCCACTTCCCGGTTGGGGCCGCTCACCAAAAACAAGGGCATATTTTTGGCCACCGAATCGCCTTCCACCACAAACGCTTTGGTCAGGTAGCCGTTCACATTGGCGAAGACTTTGTATTCCTCATCCGGGTATAAATTGCCGGAGGCATATACCGCTTCAGTCAGCGGGCGCACCTGCGGCGTTGCGGTTTGGGTTTCTTTTTTGCAGGCTACAGCCAAAAAAGCGGCAGTAGCTACAACGCTGATGGCCAAGATGCCTATTTTGATTTTTCTGTTTTTCATGATAGGAAGGTGATTTTATTAATTCATATTCAAAAGCGCCTGGTAAACGTTCGCATTCACCAGCACTTGCAGATAAGTTTGCTGCGCCTGCACGTATTCGCCATACACATTGAAATACTCTGTCAGGTCGCTCAATCCTTCTTCGTAGCGTTTGAGCGCAATGCGCACGTTTTCGACGCTGCGTGCTGCGTTGGCTTTTGCAGCCGGCGCATTGGCAAACGCTTCATCGCGCGACAAGCGCCACTCGATCAGTTCCTTTTGGCTTTGTTCCAATGCCTGTGCCGTTTCTTTCAGCATTTGCTCGTGGCGGAGGTGCGCTTTTTCGGTTTGCAGCGCCAGGGTTTTACCTCGGAACAGGGGCGCCTGAAAACTCAGTCCCACCACCCCAAAATCAAAGCTGTTGGACGTGGCCGATTCCGAAAAAGGCTGATCAAACTGAAATTGCAGGGTGTGGCGGGCGCTCAGCGAAAGTTTGGGCAACCGCGCCGCCTGCTTTTCCTGCACCTGGCTGAGTGCCGTTTCCGCCGCCGCGACTTGCACAAGGTATCCGGGGCGTTGCATGGCGGTCGCCGCATCGGTGGCAGTGGCAGCGCTTTCGGGCAGGCCCAGGTTTTCTTCCAAAATCAGGGGTTCCTCCAACGGCAGGTGGAGCAATTGTTTCAGCGCCAGTGCCGATTGGGCAAACCGGGCGCGGTTGCTTTCCAGCGCCATTCGGGTGGTATTCACAAGGTTCAGCACGCGATTGTAGTCGGCAGGACTGAGGATGTCGTTGGCCATTTTTTGCTCCGCTGCGCTTTTCAGCGAATCGGCCAAGGTCAATTGCTCCTCGTTGATGTCTAAAATTGTTTTGTAAAGCAGGTTTTGATAATACGCCGAAATGACGCTCATTTTCACCGTTTCCACCTGCTTTTGGATATGGAAACCAGTCTGAACATCCATTTTTCGGGCCGTTTCGCGGGCGCGCCATTTTTCGGGCGCATACAGGGGCATGGATACATCAATGGCCATATTGGCGACGTAGGGTTGCCCGAACTGGATTTCCTGGTATTCGCCTTCCGCGCCGCCGAAGATTACGGCCGGAATCAATTGCACCGGCATCCGGTAGTTGTAATCGCCCGAAGCGGAGAAATTGACGGAGGGCAACAAATTGCCACCGGCAATGCGGATGTCTGTTTGGGCAAGCTCGCGGGAGATCGCTGCGGCCTGAATGCCAGCGTTTTGGCGCGCAGCCAGTGCGACGGTTTCCTCAAGCGTACCGAGGCGCACCTGCGCAAATCCCGGCTGTGCCAAGCTTAGTAACAAAAGGATTAAGGTGGTCGGGTGTTTCATTGCAACATGAATTTTGATGCAAAAAAACGCCCGTTGGAAGTCGTTTGGAAATTTTTTACAGGGAGACGGAAAGATGGGGCAGGGAGGCGGAACTTCGACCCACTTCGACTTCGCTCAGTACAAGTTGCTCAGTACAAGTTGCTCAGTACTAGTCGCTCTGTTACCGCCATCGCGTAGTCAGGTATAAATACGTAACTGATTCAGGGTATTGATTGTTGTAAAAACAGGTCGTAACTTGCACAAAATCAAATAATTTCATTCACCTCAAAACAGAAAATTTATATGAAAAACATTTTCTCATTTTTTTGTCAAATACCCTTGATAATCAGGGGGGGGGGCATTACAAACAACATTAATAAATTCGCACCGATGTTGTTTATTTTGATTAGCCCCTATTTCTGTGCGCTTTTCGCTCAGGAGGATGCCGGACTTAGTTCCTGCGGAAATGCCGAATCTTTCAGCGAATTTACCCCTTCTTCCACGAATGACTGCTTCATTGTCAACGACGTTCAAAGCAACTGCACGAAAATTTGGGTAAAAATAAATATGCACTTTTTTGTGGATGATGATTGTTCCGGCACCATTAATCCTACCCGCCCGGACATTGATACCAACACCATCCGAACGGCTTATCAAAAAGCAGAAGATCTAATCAACTGGTTCAATTATAAGCTTGAAATCAACCACGAACAGTGGAACCAGATACCGCTTTGGGGAATCAGTACTGTACAGTCGGCACAATGTGTTCCTATTCGTTATGCTTTGTCAGGTGTGTATGTGCATTGTAACAGTGCAGCAAGAAATACTTCTGGTTCGAACTTGCCATATTTTAAAGATAATTTTGCGGTAAATTTGTCGAGTGAATTTAATGCTTTTTTTGTGGAGTGGATAGGAACCTCCGGTGGAGAGGCCAGCTACACGAACAAGCTATTTTCTGCGGAAGATTTTTCGTCTGGGATATTTAATCATGAATTTGGGCATTGTGGGAGTCTTGGGCATGTTTTTGACAATGACGGTTGTAGCGATACTCCAAGAATACGTTTTCAGGTAGATTTTAACTGCGATGGGGATGTAGCAGATGAATTTCCATCGGGCTTAGGCGATGAAGATACCTGGCGTTGGTGCTTTAGTCATATCACGGAAATATCTCCTATGGATTATGATGACGATGGCGACGTGGACTATGCTGATGCCTGTGATCCTCCTCAAAATTGTCTTCCTGAACCTTGTTGCAACTGGGAATATCAAAACAACAATGTTATGGCCTATTCGGGATACACAGGTAGTGATGGCGCCTTCACGGCCTGCCAGATTACCCGGATGCTCAATACGCTCAGTGGTACAAACTATTGCCCTTATATCGAACAGATAGGCGGCGCTTGCCCCCCGCCAATGGCCAATATCCACGTTTTTCCTGATGAATCCGTGTCAGAAGATTGTAGCTATTGTTTTCAGTTAATGGCTTCCATGAACGAAGAGAAGTACAAGGTTGAAATTCTGACGATAAATAATAATCTGATTTATAACCATGGCTGGACTCCGGGAGCAGCCGGAACATTCTGTATTTCGCGCAACCCTAAGTATTCCAGCGCTTACATGTATGGCCTGCAAGCCAACGCCGAATACAAGCTCAGGCTGTCTTTAATAAGTCCCTGCGATACGGAAACCGCAGAAGAATATATTTTTAAGCTGCCTGCTTTGCCAAGCGGCGGGTGCCTCGTGGAGACGGCCCCTTACAAACTCACCGCCTTTTATCCCAACCCATTTGTAACCTCACTCACGGTAGCCTATGATACTGAAGTAGCAGGAAAAATGGATATTTTCCTGTTTCCTGTAGGTTCAGGCAATGAAATTTTGTTGTCTTCTGAATATGTTTCGCAACCGGGTTCCTATCAGGAAGTACTGAATACAAGCGCAGTTCCAACGGGCACCTACTTCTTAGCTTTAAGTCTGGATGGTGTGATTATTTCAAGAACAACGCTAAAGATTTAAGCCATGAAAACGAAAATGACACTCCTTCTATGGCTATGCGTTGCGCTAAATAGCCACCTACATAGTCAACAAACAGCTCTTTTTCAAGTTGTTATTCGGTTTGAAGATGCCGTTGGCAATAAAGACAGCGTAACAGTAGGCTACGATCCTAATGCTACTTTCGGGATTGATGCTGAATTTGGAGAGGCCGAAATTACGGCGCCCTTCGATTCTGTTTTTGAAGTAAGAGCAATGTCCCGTTTTGACTTTGACAATAAATTTTCTAAAGTGATCATTGATGAAAGTGATTTTATTTTTGGACTTAATTGTTACGGTGGGCCTATTGTTTATTTGTTCGTATGGTCAAAGCATCAACCATTTAAAGTGGACTGGGATAGTAGCTTATTTCTAAATAATGTATGTGTACGGAGTTCATTTATCAGCAATCATCAGGAAGACGAAGTGGCCGGGCCTTTTGATCTGGATGAATTTCCGCCTATCTGCGCTTGTATGGCTGCTCAAAGTGAACAATACTTTGAATTATCCGAAGAAGCACTTCCGCCTGAAAATTCAATGATAACCTTTGAAGCAGAAGTCGAAGGAACGGGAAATCAAGTGATCTATGGACTAAGATTTAAACCATCAGATCCAGGAGGTTACACCCCCTGCTACTGGATCACCACCGACATCGAAGAACCCACCGCTACTATTCCGCTGTCCATTTTCCCAAACCCTGCTCGCGGCTTAGTCAAAATTACCGGTTCAGAGCAGGTTGCTTTTGAGGCCCTGAACGTCTTTGACGCCACAGGGCATTTGGTGCGCAGCATTTCAGATTTCAAGAATTCTGAAGCAGACCTTTCTGGCTTGCCTGCCGGGATTTATCAGTTGCAGGCACAGGACGAGGATAGGAAACGGTATGCGGGCAGGGTGGTGAAGTTGTAGTTTATGTCAGGCAGAGCCTGACCAATAGTACACGCGAGGCGGAGCTTCGACTTCGCTCAGCTACCGAGCCATCGCCTGAGCAGGGGTAAAAAAAGTAAAAAGCAAGAGGCAAAACGCAACTCTATTTCGTAACTACGATTGAAGTTTCGTTTTGCCTCTTGCATTTTGCCCTTTGCCTCTTGCCCCTTGTTGATCAATCCCAAAGATTGCAGGCAACAGAGACTACACCTCCTTATTCGACTTTTGCAGGTAAAGTTCCAGTGCCGTCGTCATAGAAGGCACATCGGGTACAGGCGCTTTGATGTTGATCGTCAGGCCCCGTTCTTCTACGGCTTTACTGGTGCTGTTGCCATACACGGCGATGCGGGTATCGTTTTGCAGAAAATCCGGGAAATTGTCGTAGAGCGATCTGATTTCCAGCGGGCTGAAGAAAACCAGCACATCGTAGGTCACATCGCTCAGATCAGACAGGTCGCTACTCACGGTTTTGTACATTACCGCATCCTGCCAGTTGTATCCCTGTTCGTCTAAGTACGTGGCAATTTCCTGCGCGCCAAGGTCGGAGCAAGGCAACAAAAAGCGCTCGTTGGCTTTGTGTTTTTTCATGTAATGCCCCAGGTCCTGGATGCTGCGCTGTCCGGAAAACACCTTGCGCTTTCGGTAGATGATGAACTTCTGGAGGTAGTTGGCGATGGTTTCCGTAAGGCAGAAATATTTAGTTTCCTGCGACATTTTCGCGCGCAATTCTTCGCAAAGGCGGAAAAAATGATCCACCGCGTTTTTGCTATTGAAAATAACGGCCGTGAACTCCTCCGGGCGGATGCGCTGCTTCCTGAAATCGCGGGCTTCAACACCTTCTACATGCACAAACGGGCGCCAGTCAATCTGGAGTCCGTATCGCTTTTCGAGTTCGTAGTAGGGAGAGCGTTCCGGCTTTGGCTGTGAAACCAAAATGGTTTTCACGGTTTTGAAGATTCCTTCCTGAACTTTTACGTTTGTTGTCATTCAACAAAGTATTTTAAAAATTTGGCATCCCTGACAATTGGTTACTGATAATTTTGACCAGCGCCAACGCAGGTGCTATTTCGACGGTGCAAAGATACAACAAAAAGTGGAATTTATAGTATACTAAGTAATTGTTGGCAATAAAGGCCCCACGCAACGACCGCAGGATATAGAACAGTACTAAGATACCGAGGGTTCCATTGATCAGCAAATCAGTGAAATCTTCGGGGGCATAAGCGATCAGAAAGTTAGCCGGCCCGAGGAACAAACTCATCATGATGCCAAAGATCATGATGGTAAAACTGTAGGCACTGATTTCTTTGGTAATCGGGAAAATAGCGCCTATAATTCGCAACAGCAGGTGTTTAAGCAGGTAAATGACCGTTACTGCTCCGACGCAGTAGAGCAGGTTGATCAGGTGGGTTTCACCCGGCAACTCAACCTTTTTATGGCGCAGCAATAAAAAAACAAACAGCCCGCCGTTGATGAAAAACAAACTGTACAGAATCATGTAAACTTGTCCGGCGCCAGACTGCCGGTCGCGATAAGCCTGGTTGAGCAGGTTGTCGTTTAACATCGCCTGGTAGGCACGGCCATACAGGTTTCTGAAAAAAGTGATAAAAAACGTGAGCAACAACAGGCTCGCCAACATGGCGCCCAGCAAAAAGCCCGGGTAACGTGCCGGGTTCGGCAAACGGCGCGGCTTGGCGATTTTTTTAACAACTCCGGATTTGGAAGTAATTTTTCTGCCCGGCTGGGTGGGCGCCGAAAGATCGAACGGGTTACCGCCAGCCCCTGAAGGTGTGGCGACCGTTCCGACAACTGACGTGGCAGGAGGCGCAGAAAGGCGAAACGCCAGGTCAAACGGGTTTTCGTTAGTCTGGCCAACTACGAAACCCGCCAGGATCAGGAAGACGAATACTAAGGCTTTTGCTTTCAACTTCCGAAAATTAGTGTTACAGGCTGCAAAATTAGTGAAAAAATTGTTCTATCCTTCGGCTATTTATTGCCTCACAAGCAGTAAATTGTTATAATTGTCTGTTAATGAGTTGTTAAGCGCCTAAAGAGCTATCTCGATACCCCTATCTTCGTTCCATTTAACTGACTTCATGCAAAATAGCATCATTTTAAGGGTCTTCCTGCTGGGCGCTTTTGCCATCATCGGCATCATCGCCATGCAGACCTATTGGGTAATCAGCACCTGGAACATCAACCAGGAAGAGTTCGATCAAAAAGTGAACCTGGCACTCTATGATGTTGCAAAAGATTTAGCCGAACTGAACAACAGCGAGTTGCCCGCGCGCGATGTCATCAAGCGAAAAACGACCAACTACTACATCGTCAACATCGCCAATGAGTTTGACGGACAGGATCTGGAGCATTTTTTGCATAAAGAGTTTCAAAAAAGGGCTTTGCAAATTGATTTCGAGTATGCTGTGTTTGACTGCACCACCAATGAAATGTTGTATGGCAATTATTGCAGCTATGACCCGAATGAAAAAAAAGACCTCAAATTAGGCCACCTGCCCAAGGATACGGAGTTCACCTACTACTTCGGCATCAAGTTTCCGACCCGTTCGGGGTACCTGTTCGATCGGATGCAGCTTTCGGTCATTTTTTCTGTCATCCTGTTTGTAACCATCCTGTTTTTTGTCTATTCCATGCTGGTTATTTTGCGGCAAAAACGCCTGTCGGAGATGCAGAAGGACTTCATCAACAACATGACCCACGAGTTCAAAACCCCGATCTCCACGGTGCGTATCGCGGCAGATGTGTTTCTGAATACGCCTGCGGTGCAGGCAGATAAGCGCTTGTTTCAGTACGCAGGCATCATTAAAGATCAAAACCAGCGCCTGAACGATCAGGTGGAAAAAATGCTCCAGTTAACCCGGATCGAAAAGCGGCAGCTCGATTTGAAAAAAGAAGTGCTGAACCTCGAAGAAACCCTGTGTGAAATCATCGGCGGCGCGGGCGTTCAGGTAGAAAAGCAAAAAGGCCGGATCGAATACGAATGCAAAGCCAAAGACATCGAAGTCTTAGCCGACCGGCTACACCTCGTGAACGTCGTACACAACCTGCTTGACAACGCGGTGAAGTATTGCACCCAAACACCACACATCAAAATTGTACTGGAACAATCGGGAAAGTTTGCCCGGCTAAGCATCGCCGACAACGGCATCGGTATCTCTAAAGAACACGTGAAACACATTTTTGATAAGTTCTACCGGGTTCCAACGGGCAATGTACACAATGTGAAGGGGTTCGGCCTCGGGTTGTATTACGTCTGGTCGGTCTGTAAGGCGCATCGCTGGAAAATTGAATTGGACAGCGAACCGGGGAAGGGTACGACGATTGGGTTGTTGATGCCGGTTTATAAGGGGGTTGTTCGTTGAGTGTTGTTCGTTGAGCGGCTTCTACTGAGCGAAGTCGAGGTAAATCCAATCAAAATTTAATGAAAGTAAGATTGAAATAAATATGAACCGGAAAGCACACCTGCTGTACGTAGAAGACGATGAAAGCCTGAGCTTTGTAACCCGCGACAACCTTGAACTTCAGGGATATGAAGTCACGTATTGCAAAGACGGCCAACAAGCGCTGGAAACCATCAACACACAAAGCTTTGATTTGTGCATCCTCGACGTCATGTTGCCGGAATTGGACGGATTTACTTTGGCCAAAGCAATCCGCCGCACCGACACCCACGTTCCCATTCTCTTCCTCACCGCAAAATCGCTGAAAGAAGATAAAATATCCGGTCTCAAGCTTGGCGCCGACGATTACATCACCAAACCGTTCAGCATCGAGGAGTTGATTCTGCGCATCGAAGTTTTTCTGCGCAGGAGCGGCGTCCGGCAACCGGTTGCTGCTGCAATGACCAATATTGGCCGGTACGAATTCGACTACCCCAACCTCGCTCTGTCCTGCAACGGCGCCACCCACCGCCTCACCCAAAAAGAAGCCGATCTGCTGAAGTTTTTGGCCGAAAACCGCAATCAGGTAGTCAAGCGCTCCACCATCTTAGAGCAACTTTGGGGGGAAGACGACTATTTCCTGGGCCGCAGCCTCGATGTGTTCATTTCCCGCTTGCGCAAATACCTACGCCAGGATGAAAGTATCAAAATTGAGAATATTCACAGCGTAGGATTTCGGTTTGTAGCGGAATAATTGTTTCTTTTCTTTAATCGGTTGGAACTAATCCGGCTCCGGCAATGGTTTTTGGTTCGATTTTCATCACAAACAAACTTTCCAAATTCAATACGACATGATTCAGCGCATCGCCAGAAGATACATGGTGCGTTTCGCGCCCGAAAAGCTTGTGCGATACTAATTGCAAGCGTTACTTCGTAGCTCATTTGGTTAGAGCAATAGATTGTTAATCTATGGGTAGGGTTGACGATGTAAAATCCAATAAAAGCAAAGTCCGGATCGTAAGCAACCGCTGAAATGCAGGCAATGGGTTCGTCCCCCAAAAAACCTGCAAAGAAGCCTTTGGGGTCGGCCGCATAAAAACACGGGGCATCATAAATCCCTGGATTCCAACCTTCTTTGGCCGCCCATTCCACTGCAATCCGCTCCACTTCGTCGGGCGTCATGTTGCGGATGAGGTATGGTTTGTTTTCGTGCATGGTGTGCATTTTTTTGAAAGACTCACGACGAAAGGTAGGGAAAATAGGGAGATAAGGTGGAAATTCAGAAGGGTTAACGTCTCTTGCGGGAAAAGCCAACAGGTTACAGCAGCACCCTTTTCCTGCAAGTTGATGTGTTTTTCTTCCGTTGTATCACGCGCAAGTCAGAGACTTGCCAACAGCACATATCGCGTCGCAGACGCTCACGAGCCACACCACTGAGCACTTCGAGCCAGCAGGGAACACTTTGTGCCAGCGGTTTTTTGATAATGAACACTTTGTGGGAGCGGGGAATTATTTTCCATGCGTTGTTTTTTTGTCTGAATCAGAATTTTCTGAATTTTAGAATTTCCAGGATTACCCGTTCGTTCCATCCTGAAAATTCTTTAATCCTGAAAATTCTGATTCAGACATTTTCATTTGCACTATGCTTCAGGTCAGACTGCGGTAGCTCGCGAGCGTCTCTGACGCGATGTGTGTTGTTGGCAAGTCTCTGACTTGCGTTGGTTAATTTTTTATTATTTTTTATATAAAATAATGATTAACAATACTTTGAATTAGATTGATTTCTTCGAAAGTCAGAGACTTGATGACAATATGCTTCAGGTCAGAGACCTTCGCAAGCCATGCCGTATTCATATTTAAAGATGCAATGGGGGATACTTTATGCCGGCGGGAGCTTAGGTGCAGTAGGGAACACTTTGTGCCAGCGGGGAGTCAATGGGCGAGCGGATTTCCAACCATTCTGCTTTTAGAAGCGGGGAAACGTCCACATCCATTTTTGACAAAACAAGCAGTTCGTCAAATACTTTTTGTGGTATAACAATATTGGAAAACAGCTTTTCCAACAGTTCAATTTCGCCAATCTGGAGCAGGGTGCTGATAGCCGTCGTGTCACTAACCACTATCATTGTACTGGTTGATTAGGGGGCGTTTCCCCGAACGCCTTCATCACTTCAACATCGTGCAGGGCATCATGCTCATCATAGTTGACAGCGATTTTCCTTTTTCCAAGTTCGTGAAAAAATGCCACTCTTGGAATGCCTGCAAATCGGGATGCCTTGCCAGAGGACAGGTTGAATTTTTTATAAAAATAAATGGCAAGCTCGATTTTAAGCTCCTGCTCGTTCAGCCCAGTCAGTTTAACAAACTCGGACGGAATTATCAATGGTGCATTTTCTACCGCAGCCATAAAAAGATATTTTTACAAAAATAACCAAATTTGGGGTAAAACCATGCGCAGCGGTGCATATTTCGCGGATTGGTGGGTGTACTAAGGAACGCAGCTACCGGACTCTAAAGACAGACCATCTACCCCGCTTCCGAAATCAAATACAACTCCGTCAAATCCGGCGTAGGTTTTCCGCCTGCGTCTTCAAGCGTTACGGCAAAAGTAACCTTGCCTGCAAACTGCGGACTAAATGCAATTTCTTTGAGTTCGCCCGGTGTGGTGGGTAAGTCGAAAACCCCCATGTCGGCTGGCGCAGCGGCGCCTACGATGGCCCAAAGCTGGTATTGTTTGCCGGGGGGCGCGGGCGGAAGTTTCACGACGTTCAAATAAGCTTTGCCTTGCAGCGGGTTCACGTAAACAGAGGCAATGGCGGTAGAATCCTTATTCGGTGTGCCCCGCATGGTAATGGGGCGGGTGGCGCCGTCTTTCAGGAACGCTAATTCGGCGCGGTTAGCGATATTTTCGCGGGCGATCAAATCGCAAGCCCTGCGGATGGAATCGAGGCGCTCCTGCACTTGTGCAATTTGCCCTTCCGTTTGCCGCTTGCCATTGAATGCCCAAAGTGCAGCCACGATACTCACTAAGGCTGCTATGATGACTAAGGTCATTAAAAATCGGGGAGGAGCTGGGGACGCTCCGGAAGCCGTTGTTGGGTTTGCCGGCCGCAGTTGATCCACGCGGCTCAGAATATTTTCCAATGTACCCTGTGGCGGCGTTTGGCCATGCATTTGGGCATACACTTCCAAAGCCTGCTCGATGGCGTCAAGCTCCGTCCTGATTTCAGGGTGTTGAGCCGCCATGAGTTCTACTGCTGCACTTTCCTGGGCATCTAATTTGCCCAACACGTACAGTTCAAGTACTCCGGATGATATGTATTCCTTAATGTCCAAGGTATTGGTTTATAAATTCATTTAAAGAAATAAATGCCGACGCAGAAATGCCTTCGTTGCGAAGTATTTCACGCAAACGCTCCATTGCTTTCCGGGTTCTGGTCTTCACCGTTCCTAACGGGATGTCCAGTTCCTCGCTGACTTCTTTTTGAGTGTAATCCTGAAAATATAAGAGGGTGATGATAGATTTGTGATGTTCGTCTAACTGATCTACGACCCGTCTCAAACCGATATCCTTCAGGTTTGTTTCTTCACTAAGGGAGCTGCTGTTAGATACGGAATCGGGGAGCATATCGGTTTTCCGATCCGTCTTAAATTGTTTGGATCGGATGGAATCAATTGCCAAACGCCTCGTTACCTGCACCATCCAGGTGAATAGCCGGCCTTTGGTTGCGTCGTATTTATCGGCATTTTGCCAGATTTTGACAAAAGCATCCTGGAGGACTTCCCTGCCCAGCTCTTCGTCGTTGATCATCCCGCGGATGATGCCGAACAACGCCGCAGAATAGCGTTCGTACAGCAAAGCAAGTGACTGACCATCCCCCGATGTCAGGAGCTGAACCATTTGCGCTTCTTTACCCTTATCGCTGTATTCTGCGAAGTTCATCAAAATTTTCGTGATTTTAGGAATCCTGTATATGCTCTAACAAAAGTAACTTTATTAATAACTTTTCTTAATAAAAGTTCACACCGTACTTTGGCTGCCTTGCAAAAAGTCCAAAATTTCGTCAATATACTGCCGGTGATTGGCCAACCGGGGCACTTTATGCTGGCCTCCCAGCTTGCCTTTCGACTTCAGCCAGTTGTGGAACGTGCCTTTGGGCAGCACTTTGGTTTTCAGCGGCGCCAGGGCAATGCTCTTGAAGCGTTTGGCTTCGTAGTCGGAATTAATTTTTTGTAAATTCTGGTCGAGCAACTGGGCAAAAGCTTTCAAATTTTCCGGAGGCCGCTCAAATTCGATCAGCCATTCGTGTCCGCCTTTGCTGGCAGCGCCGAAATAGACGGGTGCGACCGTGTATTCAGATACGATCACATCCAACTGGAGGCAGGTCTCCGCTAAGGCTTTATCGGTGTTTTCCACCACCACTTCTTCGCCAAAAGCGTTGACAAATTGCTTCGTCCGGCCGGTAATTTTGATTTTGTAAGGCGCCAACGAAGTGAACATCACCGTATCGCCCAGCATGTAGCGCCAAAGTCCGGCGTTCGTGCTAATGACCAAAGCGTAGTTTTTCCCCGCTTCCACCTCGCTCAGGGGGATGGCCTGCGGATTGCTGGCGCCCCATTCCTCAACGGGCAGGAATTCGTAGTAAACCCCGTTGTCCAACAACAGGAGCATATCATCGGAACCAAAGTCGTCCTGAATGGCAAAATACCCCTCCGAGGCATTGTATATTTCCTGGTAACTTATTTTACCGGAAGGGAAATAGGCCTCAAACTGGGTCCGGTAAGGCACAAAACTGACCCCGCCGTGGATATAGCCCTGTAAATGGGGCCAGACTTCCTCCATATTGCTTTTGCCGGTGATTTCGAGGATCCTCCGGAAAAGCACCAGGGTCCAGGTTGGAACGCCGCCGATCATGACCACGTTAGGCTCCCGGATTCCGGCAAGCGCCAGACGTTCCACTTTTTCTTCCCAGTCGTCGAGCAAAGCGGTTTCAAAATCGGGGATAAAAAACGGCCTGCCCACCCAGGGCATGTGCGAAATCATGACCGCAGAAACGTCTCCCGTCATGGTGCGCGGGTAAGGTGCGAAGGGTTTCAGGCTCCCCCCCATGACCATGCTTTTGCACTCGAATTGCCGGGCATCGGGCCGGTTGGCGTAAAAACAGGCCATCGTATCCCAGGTGCCCCGGATATGGCATTGGCGGAGATTTTGGCGGGAAACGGGGATGAATTTGCTTTTGTCCTCCGTGGTGCCGGAAGATTTGGAAAACCAGCGCACCTGATCGCTCCACAGGATGTCCTTTTCCCCGTACATCATGCGCTGGATGTAGGGTTTCAGGCTTTCGTAATCCTGCACGGGTACGGCCCGGGCATACGCTTCCGGGGTTTTCAAATGCCGGTAGCCAAACTGGAGCCCCCATTCCGTTTGTTCAGCAGCCCGGAGCAATTGCAGCAACAGCGCACGTTGCGTTTCGTGCGGCCGTTCAACGATACGTTTTATTTTCAAGTACCGTTGCCGATAGTACCAACGAAAGCATTGATTGATCTGTTTTCGCATACTGTATATGGTTGCTGTATGTAAGAGGTCGCTCTCTTCATGCGAAAATACGGGAAAATTGTGGTGTTGCCAAACTACCTGGCAGCAAGTCTTTTGAATAATTCGGAAGGCGTATTTCCCGAAGGAGTTGTAATTTAGCGGGATACCAAACCCGACTGCTTTGAAAAAGATCGTCGTTGCCCTGTTTATTTTCTTTTTGTGGGCTGCAAATGCGCCTGCTCAGAAGACGTATTGCAATCCGGTCAACTTAGATTACGGATTCACGCCCATCCCCAATTTCAGCGATTGGGGCCGCCACCGCGCCACCGCCGACCCGGTCATTGTGACCTACAAAGGCGATTATTACCTTTTTTCTACCAATCAATGGGGCTATTGGTGGAGCAACGACCTGTCCGACTGGCATTTTGTGTCGCGCTCTTTTTTGAAGCCCTGGCATAAGGTCTACGACGATCTTTGTGCGCCCGCCGTTGGCATCATCGGCGATACGATGCTGGTTTTCGGCTCCACGTACGGGCGGGATTTTCCCATCTGGATGAGCACCAACCCCAAAGCCAACGAGTGGACGGAAGCGGTTTCTGCTTTTGATATGGGCGGCTGGGATCCCGCATTTTTCACCGACGACGACGGACGGCTCTATATGTATAACGGCAGCAGCAACCGCTACCCGATGTACGGCATCGAATTGGATCGAAAAACCCTGCAACCGATGGGCTACCGCAAGGAAATGTACCTGCTGGAACCAGACCGATACGGTTGGCAACGCTTTGGCGAACACATGGACAATACGTTTCTCGATCCGTTCATGGAGGGCGCCTGGATGACGAAACACGGGGGGAAATACTACCTGCAATACGGCGCACCGGGCACAGAATTCAGCGGGTATGCCGACGGCGTTTTGGTGGGCGAAGGCCCGCTTGGCCCATTTGTGCCGCAGTCCGATCCGATTTCTTTCAAACCGGGCGGCTTTGCACGCGGCGCCGGGCATGGCGCTACGTTTCAGGATCATTGGCAAAACTGGTGGCACGTTTCCACGGTTATGCTTTCGGTCAAAAATAACTTTGAA
>Ga0209573_1001276_pt1 | contig 40544 bp, 36 predicted proteins | sample TNRBio252014_DNA_FD_185870 | JGI IMG/M metagenome (GOLD analysis project Ga0209573, IMG submission 185870) | Wastewater treatment Type I Accumulibacter community from EBPR Bioreactor in Madison, WI, USA - TNR Reactor_6/25/2014_ DNA (SPAdes)... | ecosystem: Engineered > Bioreactor > EBPR >...
CGGCTCACCCGCATGGCCTATGGCTACCGCGACATCGACTTCCTCCACCTGCGCATCTACGCGCTCCATGAGTCAAAAGACATACTCACTGGCACCTGATCTCCGCACCAACTTCCCGGATGAACCATATTTTCGTCGCAAAGGGGTTCACTTTCCGTGCGCATGGCACTAAAGAGCACGCTTGACCACCGAGACGCCAGCCCTTGAGACCATGCCTGCCAGGAAAACACCCTGGTGGCTCTGGGCGCATGTGCTGAGCCTGGAGGCGCCGCTGGTGGCCGTGCTTTGGCAGCATGCCTTGGCTCATGCGCATGGCCTGCGCCTTTCGCCGATGCTGGACGTCGGCCTCGCGCTCGCCTGCTGGCTGATTTATGTGATCGACCGCACCCTGGACACTTTTTCGGCAGGCAACGCGGAGCTGGGCCTGCGGCATGTGTTTTACCGCCGGCACCGCCGCGTGCTGCTGCTTGGTGTCATTCCTGCGGCCTCGCTCGTGCTGGCCTGGATGGCTTTGTGGGTGATTCCTGAAGGCGTGCTGTGGCAGGTGTCGGGACTGGGGCTGCTGGTGGCGCTTTACCTGGCCTCATGGGCGGCGCAGGGCAGCCGGGTGTGGCGTGATTTGCTGATCTCCTGCGCGGGGCTGGGCGGCGTTATGCTCATCTCCCGCATGCCCGCGTCTCCGGGCTTTCGCTTCACGCTCAGTCTGCTCGTGCTGGGGGTGATGGTGCTGTCGTTTCTGCGTCAGCTCGACATCCGCCTGGGGCACCTGCTGCCGAAGGAAATGACCGCCGCGCTGCTGTTCGCGCTCGGCGTCACCACCAGCACGCGCTTTCTCGGCATGCCGGAAACTTTGCTCGATCCGGTGCTGGAGTGCGGACTGCTGGGGCTGCTGTTTGCCTGCAACCTGCACGGCATCTCGGCGCGCGAGAGGGATGACGCCACGGGCCACGCGGGACTGGTGATGTTCGCGCTGTGTTTCACGCTCGCGCTGCTGTGGATGATCGAGCTGGGCACGCTGGAGCATGCGCTGCTCGGTCCGGCGCGTGCCGCGCTCGGCGGCTTGGTGCTGCATGCGTTGGTGCAACGTGCCGGCAAGCGTGTCTCGGTGGAGGCGCATCGTGTTTTATCCGATCTCGCGCTCATCGTACCGCTGCCGCTCGCGTGGCTGTGAGTTGCGCGAAACCTTCCGCCCATCACGTTTGACCCAGACCATGAAAAAACTTATCTCCGTTCTTCTGCTTGGCCTTTGGATGCCCGTTTCGGCCCAAGACGCCCCAAATGCGCTCTTCCAGCAGGGCGTGGACGCCTTTTTCGCCGCGAAGGCGAAGGAGTCCGTCGCCGCGTTCGACAAGCTGATCGCCCTCGCGCCGGATTCGAAGCCACAGCTCTGGCAGCGCGGACTCTCGCTCTATTACGCGGGTGATTTCAAAGGCGGGCGCGAGCAGTTCGAGGTGCATCAGACCGTGAACGGCAATGACGTCGAGAACGCCGCCTGGCATTTCCTCTGCATCGCCAAAGGCGAGAGCGTGGAGGCCGCGCGCAAGGTCTTCATCCCCATCGAGGGCGACAGCCGCATCCCGATGAGGCAGGTTCATGAGCTGTTTGCCGGCAAAGGCAGCGAGGAGGCCGTGCTCAAAGCCGCCGAGGAGGGCGAAGGCGAGCGCCTGCGCAACCACCGCTGCTACGCCCACCTCTATCTCGGCCTCTACTTCGAGGCGACTGGCGATGACGTGAAAGCCAAGGCCCACATGCTCAAGGCCGCCCAGGATTTCTCCATGGACCACTACATGGGCCGTGTGGCGCAGGTGCATGTGAAAATTCGCGGCTGGGACAAGTGACCGCCCTCGTAGGACGGGTATGGCGACAGCCCGCCCGTCTCAAAGAGCATCCGAGCGTCAACACGACGGACGATGCTCACCCATTCACGATTTCAGATTTGAAAAGAGGCCAAGCAGCCGGGTTTGGCATTGGTGGGCGTTCGAAGGGCCATCAGGCAGGCAACTGTCGTTGATATTCGTACAGTGCAGCGTCAAACCTCGCAGCGACGTCAACAAATTCCTGTCCCCAGCCACTGCTTAGACTGACTTCCTGAATTGGAGCGGTGGGAGCAAAGAGAATAGAAAGATCGGAAAAGTTGAAGAATCGTTCTGCTTCGATGTTGGCTACATATCGGTCGAATTCCGACAAAGCTTCAGTAGCGTTATCCCAACATGACCATGCGAAATCGTTGTCTGGAAGCGCCAGCAATGCCCTGACTTCTTGAAGAACCTTCAGCAGCTCTGCTTTTGCAGTATTCTTTGCATCATGCATGATTGAAACAAATCACCTCACCTCACCGCACCACCCACCCATTCCGGCTGTCGCTTGGCGAGGCAGTCAGAGAGCCAGCGGACGAGGTCGGCGACGGAGTCGTGCTTTTTGCGCAGGGCGTTGAGCGCGGGCCAGTCGATGTTGTGACGGGGCGTGGGCAGAGTGATTTTTTGGATGCGCAGCAGGTTTTGCACGGCCTCGAACTCGGCGGCGCTCATGGCGCGGATTTCTTTGGCGGAGGGGAGTTCATCGAGCTGCGTGAGCTGGATGCCGAGGCTGCTGATGCCGACGCCGAACTGATGGCCGAGGCTGCGCAGCGCATCGACGAGCGCCTCGTCATTCAGGCCTTCAGCGATGACGATCTCGCTTTGCAGCGTCCAGCGGGTGGCGCTGAGGGCCTGGAAGAAGTCGGCGCTGAAGGTCTCGAGCGAGACACTGAGCTTCAACTGCACGCCGGTGATGCCGACCTCGGGGCCCCCGAGGTGACGGCGGAGATCGAGCATGGAGGCGTCGAAGTGCGGGGCGTCGTCGCTGCCGGCGTCGAGATCCCAGTCGGCGACAACGAGGTCGGGGATGTCCCACTCGCCCTCCATGCTGGGGGCGCCGCTGCTGTTGCGGTTCAGCAGGAAGGGATAGCGCGAGCGTTGGAGGCTGAGGCGCTCGTAAATGGCGACCATGCGCAGGAAGCGCGACCAGCACTGGTCGCTGTCGCCCTCCTCGTCGAAGAGGCTGGGGCGCGTGACGCCGTTCAGCCCGGCGGACTTTTTCTGGCGGCGATAGTAGCCCTGGCCCTGATCCACCTTGGCGATGGGCGAGGTGGGATCGTAGCTGAGGATGGAGAAGTGATAGCGCAGCGTGGCGTCGCTGTAGCCTTCGCCGAGGCGATGACGCACGAGACGAATGAGCTCGGTGCCCTTGATGGCCTCCGCCGGATCATCGGGCAGGATTTCGGGGAGCAGGTGTCGCAGTTGTTCGCGCAGGTTCATCCGTGAGTGGAATATTTGCAGGATGCACGCGGCGGGGTGCGCTGGTCAAGGTGTAAAAAGCGAAGAGCAGAGGGCGAAGGGCGGAGAGCTTCTCGGAAGACTACTTGTCCTCGATCCATGCGTTTCGCCAACACGCAGTGCGGCCAAGCCAATGCGGCGGAAAATTCATGGCTGCTCGAACGATTTCATCACGATCATGCGCTGTGATCCAGGACGAGGAAGAACGATGGAGTGTAAGACAGGACCGCTCGAAGCCGATTCTTTGCACCACCATGAACCGCCGATCATTCCTCCACCAAACGTCCGCGCTCGCCGCAGTCTCCGCTATGCCAAAACTCCGCGCTGCTGATGCGGCGCAGAAAAAGCTGAAGGTGGCCGTCGTGGCTTTGGGTCGTGGCATGGGACATGTGCAGGCGTTGCTGAAGCTGCCGAACGTGGAGATCGCCTATCTGGCCGAGGTGGACCCGAAGCGCCTCGAAAGCGGCCTCAAGGTGGTCAACGACACGCAGCAGGTGTCCTGCGTGGGTGTGAAGGACTTCCGCTCCATTCTCGATGACAAAACGCTGGACGCCGTTTTCATCGCCACGCCGAATTTCTGGCACACGCCCGCCGCTCTGCTGTGCATGCAGGCTGGGAAGCATGTGTACGTGGAAAAACCCGGCAGCCAGAATGCGCACGAGGCGGAAATGATCGTCGAGGCGTCGAAAAAATACGACCGCGTGGTGCAGATGGGCAATCAGCGCCGCACCTGGATGAAGGAGGCGATTGAGGCGCTGCACGGCGGTGCCATCGGGCCGGTGCGCTTTGGCCGTGGCTTTTATTACAACACGCGCAAATCCGTCGCCGTGAATGAAAAGCCCGCCCCAGCCGACCTGGACTTCAACCTGTGGCAGGGACCGGTGCCGGATGATGCGAAGCATGACATCCAAGGCATCGCCCACTACGACTGGCATTGGTTCTGGCACTGGGGCAACGGCGAACTCGGCAACAACGGCATCCACACGCTCGACATCCTGCGCTGGGGCCTGAAGGGTGACTATCCGCTGCGCACGACCTACAACGGCGGCCGCTACTTCTTCGATGACGCGCAGGAAACACCCGACACCGGCACGGCAGTCTATGATTTTGGCCACGCGGGCTGTGAATGGGTGCAAAGCAGCTCGCATCCGCGGGCGGCGGAGAAGCCGCTGGCAGAAGTCATGTTCTACGGCGACAACGGCACCATGGCCGCCGGTCGCGACACCTGGACGATCTACGACCCCAAAGGCGTCGAGATCAGCAAGGGCAAAGGCGCGGGCGGCGGTGATCCCGCGCACATCGGCAACTTCCTCGACGCCATTCGCGGCGAGGCAAAGCTCAACAGCCCCATCGCCGAAGGCCAGAAGAGCACCATGATGTGCCACCTCGGCAACATGGCCTACCGCACCAACACCGTCGTGAAATGCGATCCCAAGACCGGCAAAATCCTCGACAACGAGGAAGCGCTGAAGCTCTGGGGCCGCGAGGGTGGTTATCGCAAAGGCTGGGACGTGAAGATTTGAGCCAAAGTGGTCCGCACCTCGCGAAGCGCGCCGAAGGCAATCCCCTGTGCGGCGTGTCGATGGGTGTTAGGTGAGCTACAAAAATCTGCGCACCTAGAAAGTCGCGTTGGCATCATTCGGATGTTTTGTGTCGTTGCGGAGCGCCGCACAGAGGACTGTGCGGACCACTTTTACCTGAACACCACATCCACGCCCATCGCGCTTTCTTTGGCGAAGCCGGGGATCCAATGCGGCTTTCGCAGGGCGATCACGCGGTAGATCATCGACAGCACATGCAGGATGAGCAGCCGGTCGATGATGCGGTAGCCGCGGCGGCGGCGCATGAGCAATTCGACGGCCCAGCCGATGTAGCGGCGATGCAGCCAGAAGGGCTGGAAGCCCATCTTGATGCGATAACGGGCGCGCAGGCCGCGCTTCGGGTACTTCGCCTTGTAGGCGCGTTTCGCCTCGCGCAGCCGCGTTTCGATCTCTGGCGTGAATTCGGTGAAGTTGTACTCCCGCGCCAGCGCCAGCAGGCGGAAGGTGTCGCGCATGTATTCGAGATCAGCCACCGGCACCCCGGCCTGCGGAGCCAGGGCAATCATCTGCTCCAGCCGGTCCATGCAGCGGGCGGCGCTGCGCAGCGCCGCCTCCGGTTCGCGCACGAAGTGGCGCAGCAGCTTTTTGACGCTGTGGTTGATGAAGATGTTGCCCCAATAGACCTGCAGCAGCGGCGGGATGCGCACGCGGCGGAAAAACAGCTTCTGCTGCGCAAACTCCTCCACATACAGCAGCTCGCGGATCACCTCGTCCGAGTGGCGCAGCAGCTCGATGAGCGCGTCCGCATCCCCCAGAGCGCGCTCTTTGGCAAAGGCGCGCACGGCTTCCTCCGCAGGAATACCGTCCTTCAGGATGCGCAGCGTGACGAAGGTGTTCAGGTCGATCCAGATGGCTTCGGGATCGATCAGCGCGATGCGGCGGAAGGGCACCCAGCCGCCCGTCTGGCACCAGACCATGCAGCCGATGACATTCTTCGCGTGCTTCAGCTCACGCGCGTAGCGCTCGTATTCCCAGCCCACAAAGCTCGGATACTCGCCGCAGCCCTCGTATTCACGCCGCGTTTGCAGCTCGACGATCTTCGCCACGTCGGTGCGGAAGAAGTTCGAGTTCAGCGGCAGGTAGCGAAAGAAGTCCGACTCGCCATACTTCATCGAAATGACCAGCGCGGGGCTCTGCAGGCCCTCAAACACGCTCGTGAAGGTGCGGCGGTGCCACATCAGATCGCCGATGCGATACGCGCCGACGGTCCAGGTGCGGAAAATCAGGCGGCGCGCGTGCTTCTCGCACACGGGCAGTAGATCGAGCAGCATCTGGCGGGCCTGCGCGGGTTTTTGAATCACCAGTTCGCTGCGAAACTCGTCATGCACGCCTTTGCCATCCGATTCACCGATGCGGACGATGATTCCCGCCACCTGCGGGAAGCTGGTGAAGAATCCGTCGAGCAGTCCGGCGAGGTGTGCGTTCACCTCGCGCTTCGACTCGGCCATGCGGCGGCGCAGCTCGGGCGTGTAGCTCATCACGTCCATCGTCAGATGCACCTGCATGCCGCGCTCCGTGAAAATGGCGAAGCAGCGGGCGAATTCCTCGCGGTAGAGCGCGATTCGCTCACGCAGCTCCGGTTCCAGCCATTCGTGGTCGGCCAGATGCGTCACGTCATCCAGCGAGACCGCGTTGAAGCCCCATGCTGCGGCTTGGTCGGCGAACTTCGTCAAATCGGCTCGAACCAGCGACCACCACGCGTCTGCGGCGGCATCACGAGTCTTTGGCAGGTTTTGCCACGGGATCTTCGACCAGTTGATCGTGCGCACGTCATGCCCGCGAAAAAACGGACCGATGGCGTCAATGAGGTGGAGAGGTTGCAAGCGCCGCGAATGGAGCAGGTCCGGCGAGGATGCAAGTGACGATGTGGCCTCCCTCGTAGCGGAACGCGTGAGCGTTTCGCGAGCGGCGGCAGGCTCACGCCAGCCGCTACGCTACTTCACCCGCTCTTTGAGAATTTCGCGGAACGATTTGCCATCGAGGCTCAGGTCTGCGAGCACGGCGCGGCCCTTCAGCACGCGCACCTCGGCGGTGATGCCTTTGTCCGTGCGAATGTTCTCGGCAAACCACTCATCGGCCTCGGGCGCGAGCTTTTCGTTGATGTAGAAACGCTCGAAGGGCCACTCGATGGTCGCCTTGCTCTCATAAGCGTAGCGGGTTCTCACCCGGATGTAGTCGCCACTGGCGGGTGGTGTGCGGGACAGGCTGGTGATGGTCGCGAAGCCATCCTCGCCTGTGGTCAGCGTCGCAAACACCTGCATGCCTTGTTTCAGCTTCATGTCCTCAGACACGTTGACTTCCTGTTGTGCCGGACGCACGGCGAGATACCGGCCACGCAGCGGGTCGTAGGGATCAGGAGCGCTGCATTTGAGCTTGATGAGCGTGCCCTGCGTGAGCGTCTGCTCATGCGTCCAGATTTGCGACAAAGGCGCGGCCCATTGCCCGAGCGCGGCGATGCCAAAGAGGATGAGAGGAAGCGTTTTCATGACACAGGTGGATTTTTTTGACGATGAAGGCGGCTCATGAAGAGGTTAAAGGCCAGGAAGGCCACGCCGATGACAATGAAGGCCAGACCTTTGGCGAGAAGTGACAGCTCGCTCTCAAACATGCGGGCGATGATGAGCAGGCAGAGCAGGGCGGCTCCCAATCGCGGCGCGCCACGCCTCCCGGCGAACTCCAGCACGATGAGCGTGATGCCGATGAGCGACAGATGCAGCGTGACGAGCCAGGAAAGCAGCGCGCTATGCTCGCCTGGGTCTTGGGTGAATGGAATGGCGACCAGCGGCAGCAAGGCGATGGAAGCAATCGCCAGCACGGCCCAGCGACGGCGCAGGCAGGCCAGAATCACGAAAAGCGCGAGCACGGCGAGCAAACCCCAGCACCAGGGCAGCTTCAGCGCGTAGGCGGCGCCTTGGAGAATATCATCGCTCACATCTTGGAACGTGGCCGCGATGCCGTAGCCAAGCAGCCAGAGGGAGCCGAGCACGACCTGGGGTTTGCGCCCGGTGGATTCAGCCACCCCGGCCCGGCTGAGAGGAAACAGCGTGAGGCCGGCACCAATCAGAGTCCAGAGCCAGATAAACGTTTCATCGCGATGGCTGTAGTAGCCCTCGCTGCGGGCGCTGACGAAAACAGCGGCGCTGCACAGGCCCAAAATGGCGCTGATCGTCATGACCCAGCGCACAGAGAGGGAAAGCTGGGTCTTGGGCGGCCAGCCTGGCCAGTAGGGGAGAAGACCGAGCAGCAGCAGCGGATAAATGAGCGGGCTGTCATGCCAGGGCTTGCCGTAGCCTTGATCAAGACTCCACACCGCAATCCCGACAAGGTAGAAGATGGCCACGGCATGCGAACGCAGCACCCAGACCAGCGGCAGGCTCAAAAGCATCCACCAGAACAGGAACTCCGGCCACTCACCGCCGAGATTGTAGATCTGCGAGACGAGCGCGATGCACGCGCCTGTCGCAAGCGCTTGCAGCAGCGCCGCCGTTTCACGCACCCAGGCCGCGGCAGCATCGTCACGCTGCAGCACACGAAAGCTGACGATCTGCGTCGTCAGCAGCGGTAGAAACGCGAACAACAACCGCACCGGCCGCGAGAAATCATCCCAGTTGTAGCCGATCACCGAGATCAAGCCTGTGCCGATGAGCAACGCGCCGAGCGATCCCATCACGATCTGCGCCAGCCCCGGCTGGGATTCATCCACGACATGCCGCTCGCGCAGCGTGCGTGCTGCATCGGCGGTGAGGAGTCCGTCACGCTCCCACTGCGGGAGTTGTTCGAGAAGCCAGCGGTGGTGGGAGGTGTTCATGGGAGATAGAATGGGCGATGTTTCGGCACGAAGCGAAGGAACGTCGCATTGATAAACTCGATAAGGGGATTGAGGAAAGCGGCGTGGGTTTAGCCCGCCGATGGAATCGGCGGAGGAGCCGGAGAGCGAGAAATGAGCAGGCTTAGCAAGAGGCCAACGGCAGCGCCAAGCAGGCCACCACCGAGAGCACCAACGGCGATCGGCAGTCTCCAGTCCTCCACGTTTTCAGCCGCAGACGTCGCGTGTTCCTGGATGGCGACGTAATCCGCACTGGTGTTGATCCGAGCCTGAATTTCCTCCCCCTCCTCGAACAACTTCTCGTAAGCCTGTTTGTCTGTCTCATATTTCTCTGTGGCTACCCGCAGCTCTGAAATTCCCGGCTCATGACGTTGCAACTCCGCTTCGACGGCTTGGATTCCCTGCCCTGTGGTACTGAGCTTCGCCTCCAGGGGCGCTCGAGCTGCGTCGTTTGCATCCATGGGCTTGAGTTCGAGGCGCAGATCGTCTCGCTGATTGCGGAGTGTGTTCAGACGCGTGACAAGCCGCTCCAATTCTGACTTGGCGCTCAAAGAATCCACCCTGGCTCGAACTTTCTCCAGCATCGCCATGGAGTCCTCCATCTTCTTCTGTTGGGCAACGACAGCTTGAAGGAACTGCTGAAGCGTCTTCCCGCCTTGTGATTCACGAACTTGCTGCCTGAAAGCGATGAACTCGTCGAGCAAAGCGTCGAGAAAGATCCGCGTGTATTTGGGTTCGGTGCCGTTGGCGAGGATGTTGAAGGTGGCGCTGCCTTTGCTTTGAGTGACGCGGATGTCCACGTCACTCTCCTTGAGATCGGGATTCAGCGCCCGCACGCGCTCCAGCGCACGGCGTTTCATTTCTGCGGATTCGAGGGTCTCGATGATCGTGCCATAAAAATCCATCTGGGATTCGCGCCAACGCATATGGATGTCCTCTGTGATGTTCCCGCCACCTGCCACGAGCTTGGCCAGCGAGCGAAACTCCTGCGGCTTTCCGGTGATGCGCGAGGCTTGATAGCAAACACCGACGCTGGCGCCCAGAATGGTAAAGACAAGGGTGTTGATGACTCGTGCGACGATGCGGCCAGTGCTCATGCGCGGCATTCAGCCAGAATCGCGGCGGAGTGACAAGGCCTTTCGATGCGCGCACACTGCTTCGTAGCTTCGACTGGCAGTCGAAGCTGCTTTAAATAAAAGCAGCCTTGCAGCATCTCAGTTTGTCACACTGACCGCGATGCCTCCCAGCAAAGCCACCCTCATCCGAATCTATGCCGGGCATGCTGTCAGCGCGTAGGCAACGAGCAAGGTCTGCACCAGGCGCCATTGTGGAAGCCCCCTTGGAAAATCAGGGTTCCAGCCATGAAAGGCCGAAAGCCGCTGTTTTTCGGCTCGAATCCGTGAGGTCGGGCTAGTGGCATCGCGCCCATCCCCCTGGACGCTCTCCAGGCTTGTCGTCACGACCATTCCTGCCGTAATCTGCCGCGCATGTCTCCCAATCGCCGCTCTTTTCTCCAGCACGTCAGTCTCGCCACCTTCAGCCTGTGGATTCCGAAAACCTTCGCGGAAGTCAGCACCGCGCGACTCGCTCGCAGCACACCGGAGGCGCAGGGCGTGTCAGCGCAGGCGATCCTCGACTTCCTCAAAGCTGTGGAGCGTGAAAAATTCGAGCTGCACAGCTTCATGATGCTGCGGCACGGCCAGGTCATTGCCGAGGGCTGGTGGGAGCCGTACGGGCCGGACCTTGTTCACACGATGTACTCGATGAGCAAGAGCTTCACCTCAACAGCGGTCGGTTTCGCCGTCGCGGAAGGAAAGATGAGCGTGGAGGACAAGGTGATCTCGTTTTTCCCGTATGATCTGCCCACGAAGGTCAGCGACAACCTCGCGGCGATGCGGGTAAAGGATCTGCTCACCATGTCCACCGGCAACGAGAAGGAGCCGACACAGGTGTGCGTGAAGGAGGAGAACTGGGTGCGCACCTTTCTGGCGCAAACCATCGCGCACCAGCCGGGCACGCAGTTCATGTACAACAGCGCTGCCACCTACATGTGCTCCGCCATCGTGCAGAAGGTCACGGGGCAGAAGATGCTCGATTATCTCACCCCGCGCTTGTTTGAACCGCTCGGCATCAGCGGCATGAAATGGGAAACCTGCCCGCGCGGCATCAACACCGGCGGCTGGGGCCTGAGCATTCAGAGCGAGGGACTCGCCAAATTCGGCCAGCTCCTGCTGCAAAAGGGGAAATGGAACGACAAGCAGCTTCTTCCCACCGCGTGGATCGAGGAAGCCACGCGCTTTCACATCCAACAGCCCGGTGGCGACAAGCCAGACCGCCCCAAGACGCAGAACGACTGGCTGCAAGGCTACGGCTACCAGTTCTGGCGCTGCCAGGGCACCGCGTTCCGTGGCGATGGGGCCTTCGGTCAGTTCACCATCGTTTTGCCGGAGCAGGACGCGGTGATCGTGATGACGAGCGAGAACAAAAACATGCAGGGCCAGCTCGATCTCGTCTGGAAGCATCTGCTACCCTCCTTTGATGCCCAATCACCGCAAGCCGCCGATTTGAGCCAACTCAAAACGCTGAAGCTCATGCCGCCGAAGGGCCGCAAGACCTCGCCCACGCTCACGAACAAGCCTTATCAGCTCGAAACGAACGCTCTCGGCCTCCAAACCGTCTCGTTCGCGTTTGAAGACGACCGATGCGTGTTCAAAGCCGATTCCCACTTGATCACCTGCGGCCTCGAATCCTGGCATCGCGGTGAAGCCGCCTTCCCCGGCACGCCGCCGCGCCTGATCTCCGGTGGCAGGCCCAAAACGGCCCTGCCGTCAAAGATCGCCGCCAGCGCAACATGGGCAGACGACACCACGCTCGTTTTGACCTGGCGCTATTACGAAACACCGCACAGCGACACACTAACCTGCACATTCGACGGCGATGACGTGACGATCACCTTCCTCAACAGCATCACCGCGATGAATCCGAAGGCGAAAGATCTTCGTCTGCCGCTAAAAGGCCGTGCAATCGCATGACATTTCGAAGAAACGCGGCGAGAGAAACCGTGCTCCATGCAACGATTCACCTGCGACTGCGGCAATGTGCTTTTCTTCGGCAACTCCAAGTGCCTGAAGTGCGGAGGTGTCGTCGGGTATGACCCGGTGGGCGGCGCGATGGTGCGGCTGAGGCCTGAAGGAAAGATGAAACGCTGCGCCAACGGCGTGAAGCATGGTGTGTGCAACTGGACGCTGCCGACGGAGGCCAAAGAGAGGCTGTGCGTGGCCTGCAGCATGAACCGCACGATTCCAGACCTCAGCACCGCACGAAACATGATGCTGTGGGGGCGCACGGAGATGGCGAAGCGGCGGCTCATTTACACGCTGCTGCGTCTCGGTATCTCCCTGCCCTCCAAAACCCAAAATCCCAAGACAGGACTGGCTTTTGACATCGTCAGCACGCTTTCCAACCCCACGGTGACGACGGGACATCTCAATGGCGTGATCACAGTGAACCTCGAAGAGGCGGACGACACCTACCGGCAGATCAACCGCCAGCAACTCGGTGAAAACAGCCGCACACTGCTGGGGCACTTCCGCCATGAGAGCGCGCATTACCTTTGGCAGCGTTGTTTGTCAGAGCTGCCATGGGACGACCCGCAGCGGCTGGCATTTCGCGAGCGGTTTGGCGACGAATGGCTGGACTACTCCTCGTCGCTGATCGCGCATTATCAGCGTGGGGCCACAACAGGCTGGGAGCAAAATTTCATCACGGGTTACGCGGCTTCGCATCCCTGGGAGGACTGGGCGGAGACCTGGGCGCACTATTTGCAGATCATGGACGGGCTGGAAACCTGCGAGAGCCTGGGCATCCAGGTGAAACACCTCGCGCTGCCGCTTTTGATGCTGCCGGGAGAGGCGGGCACGCTACCCGCGATGCTGCCGCAGGACGGAATCGTTGATGGAGAGTTCCTGGCCTGGCTCCAACGCTGGATGTGCCTTTCCACGGTGCTGAATGAGATTTCCCACAGCATCGGCGAAGCGCCGCTGTATCCGTTCGTCATCTCCGTGCGCGTGGCGCAGAAGCTGCGGCTGGCGCATCATTATGCGCAGGTCTGGGGAGCGAAGGACTGAGCTTTTACCCCTCCCAGCTCACGCCATCCCAGGCGATCACGCGCTCCAGCATCTTCACGACTTCTTCCGTGAAGCATTGGAACAAAACCTCACCCTTTTCCGCCGTCGCAGAACGCGGATCGCCGACGTGGCCGAGTTCGCTGCGATCCGTCATGATCCAGCCGCGTGAGGCTGGCTCGAAAGCATTGCCGAAGGGCACGTCGCTGGTCTTCGTGAGATCGCCGACGAGTTCGGGGCGCAGACGCAGCACCATGCTGGTCTCCCATTCGCAGGCGTGCCCCATGACGCGTTGTTGGATGCTCGGATCGCGCGTCCACGGCTCGGCACCGAGATTCCAGTAGGTGGCAAAGAGTAGCAGCAGGTCTTTGCGGTCGCGGTATTTCTGTCGCGTCTCAAACACGGCCTGCTTGCCGGGAATGTCGTTGCCACCGTGGCCGTTGAGGAAGACGAGGCGCTTGAAGCCGTGGGCGATGAAGTTGTCCATCAGCCCGTTGAGCAGATCGAGATACAACCGTGGCTCCGCCGACAAAGTGCCGGGGAAATCCATGTGGTGATGCGAATTCCCCAGCCAGGTGAGCGGCGCGATCAAAACGCGTTTCCCCAGCGCCCCCTCTGTGCGTCGAACAAGCTCGTTGGTCAGCATGCTGTCGGTAAAGACCGGCATGTGCCGCCCGTGCTGCTCCAGCGCGGCGACGGGAAAGATGACAGGAGTGTTTTTATCAAGGGCGGCAACGGCAGGCCAGGCGAGGTCGGTCAGGAGCATGGAGGTAGAACGGACTCCAAGTTCTTTTTTGGCAGACTTGCAAGTGTGTCCTGAGCAGGAATCGTGCGCCGATGAATCTGGTGCCTCGTTTTCTGATTGGCTGGCTGATGGTTTTGGAGCTGGCCTCATGCAGCACTTCAAGACCGGATGCAGCAGAGTTGCCCACCATCGGATTCGCCAGTCAGGAGACCATTTCGCACGCCTGCCGTGAGCGCACCGTGCATCGCAGCGGCACGTCTGGCTTCGAGATTCTGCCGGGCGGTGAAGAATCCTATCTTGCGCGTCTGGCGATGGTAGAAGCGGCACAGCGGACACTAGATGTGCAGTATTACATCTGGGAGGATGACGTTTCCGGCACGGTCTTCGCTGATCGGCTGCTGGCGGCGGCGGACCGTGGTGTGCGCGTCCGTCTGCTGCTGGACATGGCCGTGGACGCTCAAAAAGAAGTGAGCAGCGCCGCGCTGGCCGCGCATCCGAACATCCAAGTGGGCTTCTTCAATCCGATGACGGAGCTGAAAGGCATCTTTGCGGGCAATCCGATTCCACTGATCGGCGAAATCGACCGCATGCAAAGCCGCATGCACAACAAGCTCATGGTGGCGGACAAGGCCATCGTCATCGGCGGCGGCCGCAACCTCGGCGACACCTACTTTGGCATTCACCCCAAGCACAACATGCGCGATCTCGACTTCATCGCCGTCGGACCCGTGGTGCGTGATTCGACGAAGTCGTTCGACCTCTTCTGGCGCTCGCCCCTGACACGCATCGACGATCAGGCCAAGGTCACCGACCGCGAACGCAAGGAGTTGCAGAAACTGCGCGATCACATCGCCCGCAAGAAGCGCTCTCTCGCCAGAAGGAACGGCAGCTCCTACCCCACCTCTCTGAGCCGTGCCCAATCTCTCGACGTTCTGCGCCAGATGACCGGCCGCATGATCTGGGCGGAATACGAATTCGTGTCCGATCCACCGGAGCGCATGCTGCGGCAGACCCGTGTCACCTCCCCTGTGAGCCGCCAGGTGGAGAATGCCCTGCGCAATGCCAGGTCCGAGGTGGTGGTGCATGCCGCCTACTTCATCCCGCAAAAAGACACGCTCGAACTGCTGCGGCAGATTTCCGGGCGCGGTGTCGGCGTGCGAGTACTGACCAATTCTCTGGCCTCCATCGACGGACTCGCGGCCATGGCAGGTATCGCCAACCGGCGCTCGGATTCTCTCGACACCGGCATCGGTCTTTATGAACTCAACGCCCGTGCGCCATCGCGCAGGGATTACATTCGCGTCAAAAGGCTCACGCCCATGGGGATGCACACGAAGGGCATCGTCGTGGACGACCGCGTCTCCTTCATCGGCTCCTACAACATGGATCCGCGCTCGAAGTACATCAACACGGAGACCGGCGTGATTATCAAGAGCGCCGCCTTTGCCTCGCGATTGAAGTCTTATCTCCTCGAAGACCTGCAACCCACCCACTGCTGGCACATCACGCGCACCAGCCAGGGTTCCATCCTCTGGTCAGGCCAACGCGCCGACGGACGGAGCAAGGTGCATCACACCGATCCGCACGCGCCGCTGAGCCGCCGTGTGGGTTACTGGTTTTACCGGCTGTTGCCTTGGGAGGACTTTCTGTAGCGCAGATCAGCGCACTTCCTCGACCTTGATCGTGTGCATAACGGGTTTGATCTGCTTGCGCACGTTGGCGTCCATCTTGGCATGCTCGTCAGCGAACTTTTTCTTCAGTTTGGCCAGCGCGGCGGCCACTTTGGGTTCCTCGGCGGCCTCAGCGGCCACGACACGCATGTGTGTGACGAAGCTTTTGATCAGCGTCGTCTCATAGGCCTGCTTCAGGCCGATGGCGTTGATCAAACCGGAGAACGCGGCATCAAACGGCGTCTGCGTGAACTCGGCGGCGAGGTTGACGCCCGCCTCAAGCTGCTCGCGGCTGAATTCCTTGCTCTGCGCACCCCAGGTGACCTTCGCCTTCGCGGAGCCGAGGTTCTTCACCTGAAGCGTGAGACGGTTGAGATCCTGATTGAAGCTGGTGAAGGGCAGGATGCTGCGATTGCTGCCTGCTGATTTCGGATCAGCGTCGAAGCAGAACGGCCACTTCGAGCTCTCCAGCGTCACGCTGCCGTCTTGACCACTCTTGACCACATGACCACTGCTCGCAGTGCCTTGACCCTTCATATCAATCGTGATCGAGCCGATCTCGCCGTCGAAACCGAGCGCCGTCAGAAACGCCTGCGCCATCAAGAGCTGTCCCGCAGGAGCCGGATGGAAACCATCACCGCCAAAGGGGCCGTAGCCTTTGCCAAGCGCCGCTTTGGATTTCGTGAGCGCGCTCATCATTGTGTCATGCACGTTCGCAAAGGGCTGCTTGTTCTCCTCGGCGAGCTTCTTCGCGATGTCGCGGAGCTGGGCAAGGTTTTCGTTGTAGATCTCGCCTTTGACCGTCGGGCGCGTGAAGAAATCGGGATCAACAGCGCCCGGCGAACCCACCGCCACCAGCTTCACGCCGACCTTTTTGAACCCCGCGAGAATGGCGCGCATGTTCTTCTCATAATCAGCGCCGATCTGCTCGACGTAAGCTTTGTAGCTGCCATCGTTCATGCCGTAGCAGGTTGTGGCGACGTTCGGATTGAACACCGCGAGGTCATTCTCAAGCCGCGCCGCGAATCCACCCGCCCGCTCGCCGCTCCAGCCAAACTGGAACACCTTGATGTCGCTGCGGCCGGTGCAGGCCAGCAGGTAGGTCTCGATGTATTTGGAATAGATCTTCTGCTCCGTGATGCTGTCACCAATCACGGCGACGCGGGCGTTCGGGGGCAGCAAAGATTCAGCACGAAGGCTGATGGAGGCGAGGAGGATGGAAAAAAGCGGAAGAATGCGCATGGTGAATCTCATACCGCCAAAAGACAGGCGATCTGGCAAGGATTTGTTTTCCCGGCAATGCGCAGACCGAAATCGCGTTTGGAGCCGCGTGAACCGGTTCATCCTCCTTCTTTTGCTGTTTCCTGGCCTCGTGCGCGCCGAAACCATCGTCTCCATCCAAGGCGAGGATTTTCATATCAACGGCAAGCCGACATATGCCGGGCGCGAATGGCAGGGACATCGCATCGAGGGTCTGCTCATGAATTCGCGCATGGTGCAGGGCATCTTTGATGATCAGAATCCTGAAACCGTGAAGAACTGGGCCTACTCCGACACGGAAAAATGGGATGCGGAGCGCAACACCCGCGAATTCATCGCCGCGATGCCGGAATGGCGCGCGCACGGGCTGCTGGCCTTCACGCTGAACCTGCAAGGCGGCTCTCCCTACGGCTACTCGAAGGACCAGCCCTGGCACAACTCGGCGATCCATGAAAACGGCTCGCTGCGGGACGATTATCTGGCACGCGCGGAGCGAATCATCACCCAAGCGGACGAACTGGGCATGGTGGTGATCCTCGGTGTGTTTTACTTCGGCCAGGATCAGCGGGTGAAGGACGAGCAGGCCGTCATCGCCGCTGTGGAGGCCACCACGCGCTGGGTTCTCGGCAAAAAGTGGCGGCATGTGCTCCTGGAGGTGAACAACGAGGCCAACATCCCCAAATACGACCACGAGATCCTGAAGCCGAAACGCGTGCATGAGCTGATCCAGCGCGTGAAAGGCATCGAGGTCGATGGCCGCCGGCTGCTGGTGGGCACCTCGTTCGGCGGTGGCGCGGTGCCGACGCCGAACGTGATCGAGCACTCCGACTTCCTGCTCATCCACGGCAACGGCGTCAAGGGGCCGGAGGCGATGCGCAAGTTCATCGCCAAGGCCAAGGCCGCGCGTGGCGACCGGAAGATCCCCATCGTGAACAACGAGGACGATCATTTCGACTTCGACCAGCCGGACAACAACTTCACGGCCGCCGTGAAGGAGCACGTTTCCTGGGGCTTCTTCGACTTCCGCATGAAGGGCGAGGGCTTCGACGACGGCTACCAGAGCGTCCCGGTGAACTGGGGCATCTCCAGTGGGCGGAAGAAAGGGTTCTTTGAGCTGCTGAAGCAGATCACCGTGGATTGAGCGCCACAGCCCTTGGATTCCGGTGGATCATCTAAATGAAACGCGTGTTTTAGAGCGGCGATGACTTTGGCCTTGTGCCTGCTTGGATGTCGTCATTATAGTTACGCTCATGAAAAAAATTCGCCTATCCCCGGCGGTTTTGCTGATCGCCCTTCTGGCAGGCTTGCAGGTTGCCTCCCCGGCGCAGGAAAAGCCTGCGGCAGACGTGCAGCAACAAGCCCAGGTGCTCATTGCCTTGCACCAGCAGCATCAAAAGGCGGCGGATATGTCCGCCCAGGGCAGGCTTCCTGAGGCTGAGGCCGAGCTGCGGCAGATCGTCTCCACCTGTCGCAAAGTCTTTGGCAAGGAACACCCGGACACCCTGATCAGCCGCAGCAATCTGGCCGCCACGCTGGCCGAGGAAGGGAAGTATGCCGAGGCGGAGAAGGAAAACCGCGCCGTGCTGGCCCTCCGCCAGGAAGTGCTGGGCGCGGAGCATCCCGACACGCTGCTGAGCCGCAACAACCTCGCGGCCGCGCTTCAGGAGCTGGAACGGCATGCCGAGGCCGTGCGCGAGTATCGCGCGGTGCTGGCCGTGCGCCTTCGAGTGCTCGGCGCGGAGCATCTGGACCCCCTGGACTGCCGCAACAACCTCGCCACCGCTCTGAACGACCAGGGCAAGCATTCCGAGGCGGAAAAAGAACACCGCGCGGTGCTGGCCCTGCGCGAACGCCTGCTTGGGGTCAAACATGCCAAAACCCTGGCCAGCCGCAACAACCTGGCCGCCGTGCTTCAAGAGCAGGGCCGTCATGCCGAGGCCGAGCGGGAGCACCGCACGGTCCTGGAACTGCGCCAGCAGGTGCTGGGAGCCAGGCATCCCGATGTCTTTCTGAGCTGCTTCAACCTCGCCCTGTGCCTGGAGGCACAGTCCAGGCTGGATGAGGCGCTGCCCTGCATGCGCCGCGCCCAGGAGGGCTTTCAAAAACTCCTCGGCGCGAATCATCCCCACGCGCAGTTCGCCATGGAATCCGTGCAGCGCATCGAGGCGGAGATGAAACCGTGACAGCTTGGTGAGACAAGCCCGGAGTGGGAAGGCCGATGTGAGATGTGAGACGTCAGAAGTGTCGCCACCTCTAACCTCTAACCTCTAACCGCCCCGTAGGTAGAGATGTCCTCCGGTAATCAGAGACTTTTCCTCGCTGCTGAAAGCCCTCGCACTCTCGCATTCAGTGGCTAGCATCCGCCCCCGAATGTCCGCCGCCACCTTCCTCAAAGAATTCTGCCGCAACTGGAAGACCGTTGGCGCCATCGCGCCTTCCAGCCCGGCGCTGGCGGAGCGCATGATGGAGGCCGCCGGTGTCTGGCAGGCGCGGCGTGTGCTGGAGCTCGGCCCGGGCACCGGAGCCTTCACAGACGCCATCTCAGACTCGATGCCGCACGGGGCCGACTACCTCGGCATTGAGCTGAACCAGACCTTCGTCCAGCAGCTCACCCCGCGTTTTCCCAAGATGCGATTCGAGTGCGCCGGGGCGCAGGAGTTTGATTTCAGCCTGGTTCTGCCGCCCGGCGAAAAATTCGACACCATCATCAGCGGCCTGCCCTGGACGGCCTTCCCGCGCGGCCTGCAGGAGGCCATCTTGAACAACGTGCTGCCGCATCTCGCCCCCGGCGGCTGCTTCGCCACCTTCGCCTACTTCGGCTTTCACACGCTGCCCAGCGGCCGTCGTTTCCGCAGCCTGCTGCATGAACTGACCCACGGTGTCGAGACCAGCCGCGTCGTCTGGCGCAATCTGCCGCCCGCGTTCGTTTACATTGCGCGAAAGCCCGCCGTCTAAACGATTCTTGCCGTCACGGACATACTGCCCGGACGCTTCGGATCAGGCGACGGCGAGCGGGAAGTGCCGATGGCACGACAGATGCCATACGAGCCGTTGCCTGCATCCGTTTAGCCCTTGGGTTTGGTTCTGAAGTGGATGTCATCGGAAAGGCGGACTGCAGGATCAGGCTCAGAACTGAAGATTGGCCATTCGGAAACGGACGAGAAATCAAGGAAGGCTGAAACTGTGTAACTGTCTGTCTGTGGTGTACAGAACTCATGCCCGTCAAAGGTCAACGGATCAGAGAATAGCCGTCTCAGGTGAACAAGGTCAATCTCCGAGTCGTGCCCGCTGGTGCAAAGGATCAAATCCCACTTCGCGAGCGATGGCGAAAGGTAGTCAGGCAAAAACGACCGTGGAGCCTGGAAGTGATAGAGCCGAAGCACCTCGGCGGTGGATGCCGGAGAAATAGAGTCAAAGGAGGGTGATCCAACACAAGCTGAATGGAACACGCTCCAGTTCGAAGGCGAAAATGAAAGAGGGCCTTGCTTCTCCATCCAACGCGGCGGCGCATACTCCGTGGTCTCCCAATCTCCCTGAATCATGGCCGAAAAATCGGGAATGATCAGAACCCGGTCACCAAAGCGCCGAATCGCCACACGTCCCCCAGAACTACATCCCTCAACAAGGCAGGCTTCGCACAACTCAAACTGAACAGAATGAGCAGACCAATCAATGTAGTCTGCGGCGTTGCAGACGACGACATCATCACAAACCACCTGCCGAACGGTGCAGTGGCCTTGCTCCGAAGCGCTTAGATCAAGCGTCGTGCTTCGTGAATCAATCTTGACGGGCTTCCACACGGCTCTGTTGTCTAACGTTGTTCAGTCACACTAAACAGTAGGCGAACCCTAGTCGCATACTGTTTTCCGAGAAGCCAGCTTTCTTCGGATTCCTCGCGGCTTGTCCAAAGCGCCGGAGGTTAAAGCCCGGGTGTGTTGAACTCGGTGATCAGATCTCACTCCGCCTGCTTCTTCTTTTTGCCTTTGCCCTTCTTCTTGGGTTCGGCACCGGTTTGCGGCGTGTTTTTCACCGGCATTGGCGCTTTCACGGACTCACGCCACGCGATCATCTTCGCGTGCAGTTCCTTCGCCTTGTCCGGCATCTCGGTGGCGAGGTTTTTCGATTCACCGATGTCCTCTTTGAGATTGTACAGCTCCAGACGGCCGTCTTCGAAGAACTCCATCAGCTTCCATTCGCCGCTCTGAATCAAACCGACCGGTGTGGTGCGCCAAGTGTCCGCTCCGGCACCGAGATACCCAGGGAAGTGCTGATAAATGGCCTCCCGCTTCAAATGGGCGGTGGGATCGCGAAACAACGGGGCCAGGCTCTCACCATCAAGCGGCTGGCCTTCGGGCGCGGGCGTTTTCCCGATCTCCGCGAGGGTCGGGAACACATCCACATGGATCGTCGGCACATCGCAGCTCGATCCCGCCTGCGTCACGCCTGGCCAGCGCACGATGAAGGGCACGCGGGTGCCGCCCTCATACAGGCTGCCCTTGCCGCTGCGCAGCGGCGCGTTGTCCGTGGTGTCGCCGCTTTTTTTGATGCCTTCGCGCGTGTAACCGCCCACGCCGCCGTTGTCGCTGGTGAAGATGAGCACCGTATTGTCCGCCAGCTTCAGCTCATCCAGCGCGGCCATCACACGGCCCACGCTTTCATCCACGCTCGCGATCATCGCCGCATACGTCGGGTCGTGATGACCGCCCACCGCCGCCTTGTCCTTGAACTTCGCGATCAGCTCCGGCTTCGCCTGATACGGCGAATGCACGCCGAAGTGCGGCAGGTAGAGGAAGAACGGCGCGTCCTTGTGCCGCTGGATGAAATCCACCGCCTTGTCCGTCAGGAAGTCCGCCAGATACTGCCCCTGCGGATACTCGGTCTTGGGATTGGTTTTGAAGTCGAAGTGCTGGCCCATCGACACAATCGCCTCGTCAAAGCCGCGTTTGCCGGGATGGTGATCGCCGCTCTCGCCCAGGTGCCATTTGCCAAACATGCCCGTGGCATAACCAGCGGTCTTCATCGCCTGCGCCACAGTCTTCTTCTCCAGCGGCAGTTCGGTCACATTGTCCACCGGGCGCAGCGGGCGGGTGCTCCAGTCAAAGCGGTCGATGCCGCCCACCGTGTAAACTCCCGTCCGTGCCCCATACTGGCCGGACATCAGTGCCGCACGCGTCGGCTGGCAGTTCTGGCAGTGGTGATGACTCGTCAGCTTCATCCCTTGTGACGCCAGTTTGTCGATGTTCGGTGTCTCGTAATACTTGGAGCCAAAGCAGGCCAGGTCCGTGTAGCCCAGGTCATCCGCCATGATGAAAATCACATTGGGCCGGTCTGAAGCGGCGCGGACGAAGGACGAAAGCAGCAGGAGAAACAGGAAACAGCGGGTCATGCGCTCGTGAACGCCGCCCAGGCCCACTGGATTGCAGCATTCTCAGCATGACCAGGCCCGCGTGCGTCGTTTGGCTCGTTCCATGCCGCGATTCATCCTGCTTCTCTGCCTCTGCGCCGCCTTCGGCCATGCCGCCGATCTCCAACCCGGCGTCCGCAGCACCATCACTTTCCAGGAATCGCCGCCGCACTCCGATCCGCTTGAACTCAAGCTGCGCCTCAGTGCCGCCGAGACACCACCGGCCTACGATGTCAAAAAAGAGACCTTCGACATCCTCCTGCCGAAAAACCATCGCGCCAGCGAGCCGCACGGCCTCTTCATCTGGATCAGCGCCAGCGACAAACCCGCCATCCCGGCGGAATGGGAGGCCGTCTTCGCCGAGAAGAAGCTCATCTTCATCGGAGCGCACCAATCCGGCAACCCGCGCAGCGTCTTCGACCGCATGCGCCTGGCCATCGACGCCAACTACAACGTGCGCCGGACCGCCAGCATCGATCCCGCTCGCGTCTATGTTTCCGGCTTCTCCGGGGGTGCCCGAGTCGCCAGCATGCTCGGCGTCTGCTACGCCGACCTGTTCCCCGGCACCCTCTGCTGCATGGGCGTGAACTTCTACACCGACATCCCCTCCGCCGACGGCAAACAAACCTTCCGCCTCAACTACCTCCCGCACGACGAGTTCACCCAGATCGCCAAGACGCAATGCCGCTACGTCCTCATCACCGGCGAGAAAGATTTCAACCTTCCCAACACCCAGGCCGTGTTTGAGAACGGCTTCAAAAAGGAAGGCTTCAAAGCCGTCGAGCTCATGAACATCCCCGGTCAGGGCCACACACCTCCGAAAGCCGAGTGGCTCAAGAAGGCGATCGAATTTCTGGACGCGGGGAAGTGAAAGCAGCGGCCAGCGCTTGCGATCAAGCTGCCAAACTTTCTGCTCAGCGTGACGAGTTGATCCCGGAGCTTCTAAAACCAGCCGCACACGAGCTTCACAAAGCGCAAGCCTTCGGTCGTAAGCTTGCCGGTGCTGCCACTGCCTGTGACGCAGCCGCGCGTGTGGAGGTAATGCGGGATGCCCGCGTCCTTGACCCAGGTAACGACGGGTTGTGAAACGGCAGTGCTGGAGGCCTTCACCGCCAGCGGCAGCCCCCAGCGGCTGAAGGTGACCTCCAAGCTCACGGGTTTGCCCGCAGGCAGGCCGCCATCCACGAGCCAGGGGTAATTTTTTACAATCTCCATCGTGGCATCACCAGGCACAGCCACGCGGTAGCCGCTTTCCGTGGCGCGCACGGCTCCAGCAGGGGTGATGGCCGGGTTTTTCTGCTGCGCGAGGTAGAGCGCTTGCAGATCCAGGCCAAGAAGGTTCATGCCGTTGAAGACGCCGTGATGATTTGGCGTGGCAAAGCCCGCAGCATGCCATTCGTCAAAGCGGCTGGAGAGAAAGAGATTCAGCTCCACATGCACATGCGCACGGCGCTGGTCGATGCCGCTGCCAGTGTAGCCGAGCGTGCCCAGCGAAGCTCCAGCCTTCACTATTTGCCCGGCGGTGACGTGGGCTTCACGCAGATGAGCGTAGAGGGAGTAAAACGAGCCCTGGCCCCAGTCATGTCGCACCACGATGTAGCGGCCGTAGTTGCTCAGGTTCGAAGCAGCGGTGACGTAGGCCACGAGACCGTCGGCAATGGAGCGCACCTCGTCCTGCGGGTTTCCCTGCGCGTCGCGCCGCAGCGGCTTGATGTCGAGACCTTCGTGAAAACGCGCGTAGGCGATGCTTTTGCCAATGCGGCGCGGATCACGCACGAAGCCGAACTGCCCGCCTTCCCAGGGCGTTGTTTGCGCGCCTTCAAAATTGCGGTCCACAAACTGGAAAAACGCGTCTGGTTGCTCAAACAACGAGCGGTTGTCCGTGGGCAGCAGGAGGTTTTGTGCCTGCGTGGAAGGCAGCACGATCCAAAGACCGAGCAGGATGCCAAGGAAACGAGTCATCAGTTGCCGGGGAGTGTGTAGCCTTCGAGCGGGATGTCCCGGGTCTTCGGAGCATGGATGATGCCGCGCTCCATGTCGCGTTGGGCCTTTTTCTCGGCGGCGGCGGCCTCTTTCCCGGCACGGCGGGCGTCGAGCTTTTCCTTGTCGGTGGAGGGCAGCATGTCCATCCAGCGGGAGGAGGATTTCATGCGGTTCAGGCGCGGGTAGAATTTATCCATCTCCTTGATGGTCGCGTCGGAAACGCCGCGCCAGATGGTGAAGCGACCGTCGGTGACAGGCTGGTCGAGCTGCACCATGTCCACCGGCACCGCGTTAATCATGGTCAGCATGATCATGCCCTGTTGCAGGCGGGAGGCGGCCTCCAGGTAGTTTTTGCCCTTGGCATCAAGCTGCAGCAGCAGGCCGTTGCCCTGGCCTTCATCGGCGGGAAACGGCTGAAACGCGGCGATGCTGCGCTGGCTGAACTCCGGCACCTTCTTGAACGTCATCTCCTGTCCGTCGATGGGCAGCCGCATGATCTCGCTGGGATGCTCGATCTCGTTGGTCTGCACATGGCAGGTGATGAGCACCTTGTTCTCACGAAACGTCTCGCAACTGGCCAGCAGGCCGCAGACAGCCATCATCGACAACGCGCGCAAAAGATTTCTCATGCGCTCATCAAACCAAAGCCGCGCCCGCTTTGCAACCCTGGAGGCAGAAACCGGCGCGAAACTTCCCGCCGGGCGCACACATCCCCTGATTTGACAAGAACACGAATCACCGGACTGTCCGCCCACCACGCCGCCATGCCAGAATTTGTACGCACCCTCCTCACCAAGGCCGAGATGGCCGCAGGAGTGGCTGCTTTGGCAAAAAGCATCTGCGAGGCGAATGCAGGGGCGGCAAGCATCGCCCTCGTGGGCATTTTCACGCGCGGCGTGCCGCTGGCACAGCGCATCGCAGCGGAGATCACGAATCTCGGCTGCATGCAGGTCCATTTTGGCACCATCGACATCACGCAGTATCGCGATGACCTCAGCACCTTCCAGATGGTGCCGAAGCTCGAAGGCTCCGACATCCCCTTCGACCTTGATGGCATCAATGTGGTGCTTTGTGACGAGGTCATCTACACCGGCCGCAGCGTGCGTGCCGCGCTGGATGAACTTCTCAATTTTGGCCGCCCCAAACGCGTGCAACTGGCCGTGCTGGTGGACCGCTGCGGACGTGAGTTCCCCGTGCAGCCGGATTTTTCCGCCCTCAAGGTCACTCTGGCTCCCGGCGAGCGCGTGGCGGTGCGTTTTGAAGAAGTGGACGGCCAGGACGCCTGCACCGTGCAAACCCAAGCCTCACCGAGATGACCCCGCGCAAAGACCTCCTCGACATCGCCTCGCTCACGGATGAGGAAATCGCGTTCGTGCTCGACAACGCCGTCCCATTCAAAGACCTCTTCAAACGCAGCGTGAAGAAAGTGCCCACGCTCAAGGGTCAGACGATGCTCACGCTGTTCTACGAACCATCGACACGCACTCGCTCCAGCTTTGAAGTCGCCGCCAGCCGCCTCAGCGCCGACGTGACGCACTTCGATATCGAATCGAGCAGCGTCGTCAAAGGAGAGTCCGTTCTCGACACCGTGGAGACCCTGGAGGCCATGCGCGTCGATTACATCGTCGTGCGGCACAAGCAGGCTGGCATTCCGAATCTCATCGCCAAAAACACCCGCGCCAGCGTCATCAATGCAGGCGATGGCTGGCACGCGCATCCCACCCAGGCGCTGCTGGATGCCTTCACTCTGCGGGAGATTCACAAAGACCTGCGCGGCTGCCGCGCCCTCATCGTCGGCGACATCCAGCACTCCCGCGTCGCCCGCAGCACCAGCCTCATCTTCCGCCGCCTCGGCATGCAGGTGGCCTATCTCGCCCCCGGTTCCATGATGCCGCGTGAAGTTCCACCGGAAATCCCGCAGTTTGGCAACTGGCGCGACGCCTTCGACTGGAAGCCCGATGTCATCTACCTCCTCCGCGTGCAGAGCGAGCGACTCGACGAGCCTTTCTTCCCCACCGCCGCCGAGTATCACAAAAACTACGGCCTCACCAACGAGCGCGTCGAAATCCTGCGGGAACGCGGCCTCCACCTCATGCATCCCGGTCCCGTGAACCGCGGCGTCGAAATCACCGACACCGGCATGAACTACGAGAAGTGCCTCATCAACCAGCAGGTCGAAAACGGCATCGCCGTACGCATGAGCGTGCTCTACTGGCTCAGGCCGGGCGCGGCAGAATCCTAGCTGGGTGATGAAAAATGATCAATCCTTCGGCTATTCTTGAAAAGCTCGCCATCGAGCTTGCCGAACCAAGCGAGAAGTTTGTTGCTTGGCTGGAAGATCGCTTTCCAGAATGGAAATTGAGTTCCACTTTTTTCTCCTGTGTTCCAAAAGATCACTCTCGTCTTGCGATTGGAGACCACACATGGGGTTATCTCTGGATGGAAAGTCGGATCATGCTCAATGCAGATAAAATCCATTGCCCGAACTGTCTTGGGATCGGCTCAACGGCTGGCGGATCGTGGCTCGTGCTCGATACTTCCAAACAAAATGATCTTATGCTCGGATGTTTCGATCTGAAGACGCTGCTGGAAGCTGAAGAATGTGGAGGCTGTATTGGCCGCGAGAGATTCTGCCCATTTCAACTCTCTTTTGGCAGATGGCTGGAGCTTGCGGTCGAAAACCCGCGACGCCGCGACATTCCCAACTAAACGAACGGCTAACCTTTGGCATCTTGTCTTGAAGGCCAATGGCCTTCTGCTACTCAGCCCAAGGGTTGGCACAACCCTGGGTCACCACATCGCCAAAATCACAATCAACGGAGATCATCAACCTTGATCTCAAAGTTTTCCAGCTTGGTTCATCAGGGTTTGTAAACGCAAAACAGAATTGTACTGGCCTGATGCACCGCCCACTAGACCTGTCATGATTGAGGACAGGGAGTTGCCGATTTCCTCAAGGAGTTGAGAAGCCTCAGCACCAACGAATTCGTCACTTTTAACCGCATTCGGTCCTTCAACGAGCCTGCGGCTGACGCGCCCATTGTGTAGTTCGCTAAACAGCAAAGACTGCGCGAATGCTCTCGCAGGTTCATATTTGTCATGACGCTCAGCGAGCGCTTCGATCATCTTACAAATGCGTGGAAGCTGGTTCATTGTGCCTCAAAATGGGATTGCTGTAGGCCGTTTAAAGCAAAGCGGTGCATGGAGAATTATTCCTTGCCAGCTCTCTCAGTTGTTCTGCTGCTTTATCGAATGAGTCGATGGCCTGCTTTTCAGCCTGACGAAGAGCATTTGTTAGTTCTTTGGTGATAGCGGCAGGAGGCACCTGCTGGAACCAGTCCAAAATTTTCTGCTTTCGCAGATGTATCGTCTCTGCATCTCCATCGCACTTGCGTGTCAAAAATAACTCCCAGCTCTCATCGCGTTTCTCATCGCCATTACACCCAGCGCAGGCATACACTAAATGATACTGATTAACTCTCGCGGCTAATGCTACAGCATGATCCAGATGACCTTTGCGGGAACCAATTGGGATTTTTTCACCGCAGTAAGCGCAAAAATGAGCAAAGTGTTCTCTACAACTGGCCTTATAAGATTTTGAGAATCTTAAACCAACCACATGTGCTAATGCTCTTTTAATGGCATTCCTGGCTTGTGGAGGCTTGGTCATAGTGAATTGACGAACATTAAGATGAAAATCAATCCTGTCGAACGAGTGATTTGTTCGCCATTGATTTGTTCTTCGGAGTGCCGTCACGGCATTCCTCAAAACCTCCCATCCCGCGACTCAAAATGCGTCGGTTTGCCGAGGGATTCGCCGCCGCGTGAGACCCAGCTTGCGACCCATTCCATCAACTCTTCATCGCGAATGAACGGGATACCGAGTTCGACGAAGCTGCGGTAGGGATTACTCAGCAGCGCGTCGGGGGCTTCTTTGCCTTCGATGTGAGCGGGTTTGCCGAAAAGTTCGCCGAAGCGTTTCGCGACCTCACGAACGCCGAGGGTGGTGGTGCCGGTGAGGTTCACGGTCCAGGCGGGGCTTTGGGCTTTGCCGAGGCTGAGGAGCGAGAGCGCGTTCGCATCGCCCTGCCAGATGGTGTTGAAATAACCCATGCGCACGTCCACCGGCTGGCCGTTCCAGACTTTCTGCGCCACATCGACCAGCACGCCGTAGCGCAGGTCACAGGCGTAGTTCAGGCGGATTAGTGAGACGGGCGTGCCGCGTGTCTGGCTGAAGTGCTGGAAGATGCGCTCGCGGCCCAGGCAGCTCATGGCGTATTCTCCAGCGGGATTGGGCGCGTCTTCCTCGTGGCTGCCTCCGCGTTCGACGGGCACGAGGCCATAAACGTTGCCCGTGGAGAAGGCGGCGACGCGGCTGCGATGGTAGCGCTCGCACACGAGGCCGGGCAGCCACGCGTTCATGGCCCAGGTCATGGATTCCTGGCCGGTGGAACCGAATTTCATGCCTGCCATGAAGACCACGTTCGGCGCATGCGGCAGGTAGGCCACGGCGTTCGCCGCCAGCAGATCGACGGCGATGGTTTCGATGCCGTGCTGCTGAAATTCCTCCGCCGAACTCGGTGTGCTGAAGCGCGAGACCGCGATCACGCGCCGCTTCGTCCCTGCTTCATCGTTGGCGCGTTTGGCCATGCGGGCGAGAGACGGCCCCATCTTGCCTGCGGCACCGAGAATGATGATGTCTCCCGGCATCGCGCGCATCAGGTCCACCACGGCGGGCGTGGGGCGGCTGAGGCGTTCTTCGAGTTCTTCCAGGGTCTCGGGCGGCATGTGCGATTTATGCAGAGAATCTGCGGCTGGAAAACTCTTTGATTTAGCCGGCTTCTTGCCATCGTGGGCGCTCTCCTCTCCCATGACCTCTGACATCTCGTCTCTCGCCACCGCTCTCGGCATCTCGCCGGATCACCTCAGCTTTTACGGTCGGGACAAGGCAAAAGTCAGCCTGGAGGCGCTCAAGACGAAGCCGCAGCGTGGCAAACTGATCCTCGTCTCCGCCATCACGCCGACTCCGGCGGGCGAGGGCAAAACGACCGTCTCCATCGGCCTGTCGCAGGGTTTGAAAAAAATCGGACAGAGCGTGGCCCTGGCGCTGCGCCAGCCGTCCATGGGTCCGGTCTTCGGTCGCAAAGGCGGGGCCACCGGCGGTGGTCAAAGCACCGTGCAGCCCGCGCAGTCGATCAATCTGCACTTCACCGGCGACTTCCACGCCATCACCAGCGCGAACAACCTGCTCTCCGCCGTCATCGACAACCAGCTCTTCAACGGTGAGGCGCGTCTGAATCCTGAAAATGTGCTGTGGAAACGCGTGATGGACATGAACGACCGCGCCCTGCGCCAGATGCGCACCAGCACTGGCAAACCGACCGAACGCGCGACCGGCTTTGACATCACCGCTGCCTCCGAGGTCATGGCGATCCTTTGCCTGAGCGAATCGCTCGCGGATCTGCGCGCGCGGCTGGAGCGCATCGTTGTCGGCTTCACGCCGGCGGGCGAGCCAGTCTTCGCCAAAGAATTCCGCGTCACCGGGGCGCTCATGGCGCTGCTGAAGGAAGCGCTGAGTCCGAATTTGGTGCAAAGCGTCGAAGGCGTGCCCGCCTTCCTGCATGGCGGCCCGTTTGCGAACATCGCGCACGGTTGCAACTCGGTTCTAGCCACGCGCATGGCGCTCACGCACGCGGATTTCGCCGTCACGGAGGCCGGATTCGCTTTCGATCTTGGCGGGGAGAAGTTCATGCACATCAAGTGCCGCCAAAGCGGTCTGGCACCCGAGGCCATCGTCATCGTGGCGACGGTGCGCGCCCTCAAAATGCACGGCGGGGCCGCGCTGGACCAGCTCACGCAGACGGACACCGCCGCGCTAACCCGCGGCCTTGCCAATCTGGCCGCGCACCTCGACAGCGCCGCGCAATTCGAGCGCCCGGTCATCGTGGCGATCAACCGCTTCACCAACGACCATGAGAACGAAATCGCGCTGGTGCATGAGTTCTGCGCCGCACGCGGTGTTCCATGCGCCACGGCCAATGTCTTCGGCGAAGGCGGCGCGGGAGCCGTGAAACTGGCGGAAACCGTCCTCGCCGCGCTTCCCCAAGAATCCAAGCCGCTGCCTTTTCTCTACCAGCCCGACGACTGCGTCGAAGCGAAGCTCACCGCCATCGCCACAAAGATCTACGGTGCGGATGGCGTGCAGCTCACCGACGAGGCGAAGGCCAAGCTCGCCCTCTTTGCCCGCAGCGGCTTTGACAAGCTGCCATTGTGCATGGCAAAGACGCAGGACTCGCTCTCCGACGACGCGAAGAAGCGCGGCCGCCCAAGCGGGTTCACCATCACCGTGCGCGACTTCGAGATCGCGAATGGAGCCGGATTCCTCGTCGCCTTGACCGGCACGATGATGCGCATGCCCGCCCTGCCGAAGGTGCCCTCCGCCGAGCGCATCCAGGTGAGCGAGGCCGGCGAGATCAGCGGTATCTGATCTTAAAATGATGCTGGCAACGCGACACACCGGCGGATAAACTCCTGCCATGAGTCTGCTCACTCTCGAAGTCGAACTGGATCAAGGCCGCGTCACCTCCAAGGGCGGCGAGCCGCTGCCACAGCATGCGCGGGCGCTGCTGACAATCCTGCCCGCGCAAAGCGGGGCCAGGCGCAATCCGCTGGAGCCGCATCCAGCCTTGCAACGCGTGCAGTTTTTTGAAGACCCGGCAACGCCTCTTTCAGAAGACGAATGGCCTGAAGAATCACGATGAAACTGCTGCTCGACACTTGCGCTATCCTCTGGCTGGCATGCGATGTCTCGCGGCTGGGCCACGCGGCCCGGGTGATCATCCGTGAAAGGCCGGACTCGCTCTACGTCTCCGCAATCAGTGCCTTTGAAATCGGGGTGAAGCATCGGAAGGGCAAGTTAGACCTCGACATGCCTCCTGAAGAATGGTGGAACCTCGCCGTCACCCACCACGGGCTTCAAGTCCTTCCCGTCACTGACACCGTAGCGCTGGCGAGCACGGCTCTGCCAGCCCTGCACGCCGATCCCTGTGACCGCATCATCATTGCCACGGCGGAGGGCATTCACGCGTCCATCGTGACCTCGGACCAGCTCATCTCCCAGTATCCGTCTGCCACAGTGGTATGGTGATGCGCACCTCCTGTCTTGCCCACCTCATGCGCAGGCTCTAGCTTCTCCGGCGCATGATCCTGACCCGCACGCTCATCCTCGTTTTTCCGCTGCTCATCGCGGCGCTGGCGTGGTGGGCGGCGGCGGTGTCAAAACGCAGCCATGAGCGCCCGAAAGACGGGCTGGTGGTCATGCTGGCGCAAAACGCGCCCGCGCTGAACCCGTTTCTGCCCGCCACCGAGGCCGAGCGCCAGATCACCGACCTCGTGCATGAGCCGTTGCTGCGGATTGATGAGCACGGGACCTTGCAGCCCGCGCTGGCGGATCTGTGGCGCTGGACACAGGAGGTCACCTGCTGGTTTGCCGACGCGGCCAAAGCCAAACAAGCGCTGGAGCGCTTGCAGGCCCAAATCGGCGAGCGCAACCGCTGGAGCGAGTGGCATCTCGACTCGGCGCAGGCTGTGGAAAAAGAACTGCGGCTGTGTTTCACAGAAATCGCCACCACGGGCGCGCAGCAGGCTCTGGAAGTCATCGCGGACCTGCGGCCGCAACCCGCCGCTTTTTGGCGCATCGAGCGTGAAACACCGCTGCGAGAGTCCTGGGACAAATTCATGGCCGCGTCCTCGCAGGCCGGACAAATCCGCCGTGTGTGGTTTGATGGCACGAACGCCTGCGAGATCGTCGTGGCCGGGTCATCGCAGCGCTTGATCGATGAACTGCGCACCGCGCTCAATGCCAACTCGGCCCAGCCTTCCTCGCTGACGCTGCGCGGAGAGGTCGGAGCGCTGGTGGAGCCGGTGCTGGACCTCGACATCCGCCCTGGCCGGTTCTGGCATGACGGCAGGCCGGTGACGGCGGAGGATGCGCGCACCACGTTTGATTTTTTGCGTCAAAGCGACTGGCCGGTGCCGAATCGCGAGGCGCTGCGGCACATCCAGTCCCTCGAAACACAAAACGACGGCACGCGGCTGCATGTGACCTTCCGCAGGCGCTACGGACCTGCGCTGGGCGCTTTTGCCGACATGCCCGTCCTGCCCGCCGCGTGGCTTCGTGCTCATCCACAGCCCCAGGAGGCGGATTTTCTCAAACAACCGCCGCCAGGGGCCGGAAGCCATCGCATCGCCTCGCGTGACATGCGTTCGCTCATTCTGACGCCGGTGAACCAGGAGAAAGAAGCGCCGCGTTTCCTGTTCAGCTTCGCTGTTTCGCCGCTGATGGCGCAGATCGGCATGCGCACGCGCACGGTGGACCTCGTCTGGCCGGCATCAGCGGCAGACCACACGCAACTGACTCAACTGCGCTTCACACCACCGCGTCAACGGCTGGTCGTGCTCTGGAACACGCGGCACGACATCCTCAAAAACACACGCTTCCGCGCGGCGCTGGCGCAGGCCACGGACATCGGGGAGCTGATCCGCGCAGTGCCCGGCCGCCTCGGTCATGCGGACGCCAGCCTCTTCGCGCCTGGCCTGTGGTTCAGCACACGCGCACCGCGAGTTCCCTTTGATCTCGAAAAAGCCCGCCAGATTCTCGCTGATGAAGGCTGGCCGCGTGATGTGGAAGGCGTGGCACGCGGAGTGGACCGCGCGTTTCGTTTCACCCTGCTGGTCCCGGATGGAGACGCGCTGCACCGGCGCACCGCAGAGCGCCTGGTGGAGCAGTGGCGCAGACTCGGTGCGGTGGTGGCGCTCGAATTCGCGCCGGACGCGCCCGCATTGGCGCAACGGCTGCGCGAGCATCGTTTCGACGCCGTGCTGCTGGACCAGCGCTTCGAGGTCTCGTGGGATCAACTGCCCTGGTGGCACTCCGCACAGGCGAACCCAGGCGGCACGAATTTCTGCGGCATCGCCGATCCGCAGATTGATCTCCAGTTGGAGTCGCTGGCCACCGAGTTTGATCCCGCCAGGGTGCCGGAACGCGCCAGGGCGCTGGAGGCGGGCCTGCTGCCGCAGCATCCGATGCTCACGCTCTTCACCACGCACGACGAGGCCGCCACCGTGCTGGAATTGGCGGATGAAAAAACGGCGCAGCACGCGTCGGCCGCATGGACACTGCGCCATCTCGCCGTGCCACCGAAGCACGCGCCCGCCGTGCCTGTCATCGACCTCAAACTGCGTCTTCCCGAATGACGAGCGCGCCCAACCTCTCCCAACCACCCCGCTGGTTGCCGCTGCATGTGCTGTGCGGTGGCCTGCTCGCCGCTGTGGGAGTGCTGGCGCTCTCCAAACAGCCGGTGGAGACCTGGCTCGTGCTCCCTTCGACCGCGGCTGAAATGGGGATGCGCTGCGGCTTCAGTCTTGGGGTGCTGATCCTCGCGCTGCTGCTGGCCTTGAGCCTGGGGCTGGCCGTCGGAATGCTCACACGCCGTCTGGGACGACATGCGGAAGCATTCGTCGCCTTCATCGGTCGTGCGCTTGCCTGTCTGCCGGTCGCAGCGCTGGCTTGGGGCTTCGTCAGCCTGTGGATCGGCCATTATGGCGGCCCGGTCGAAACACTGATGCCCGCCGAGCTGCCGGTGGCGCAAAACGTCTGGCAGACCACGCTGGCGCGTCTGCTGTGGGAGTTTCTGGCCCCGGCGCTGCTGCTTGCGGTGCTTTTGACCGGCGAGGTCATCCACTGCGTCATCTCAGATGCCAAGGCGACTGTCGATCTCGACTTCGCCCTGCGGGCGCGGGGTGTTCCGGCCAGTGCGCGGCTCTGGCGGCATCATCTGCGTCAATTGCTGCCGTTGGTGCGTCTGCGCATGCAGGCGCTCTGTCTCGTGGCGCCGGTCTATCTCATCATCATTGAGGACGTGCTGCGTTTCATGGGCTGGGGCGGCTGGATGGCGCAGTCCATCCGTGCGGCGGATGCGAACGGCATCGCGCTCGGCTCTGCCACGGGTGGCATCATGATGGCGCTGCTTTGCGGCGGCCTGCATCTGCTGCGCGGTCGGCTGCGGCCCTCCGCGAATCGTCTGACAGCCTTTGCCTGGCAGCCATGGCAGCTCTGGGGCTTGGGATTGATGACGCTGTCGCCGTTTATCTCTTCACCATGGCTCGTGCTGTGGTTTGCGGCGCTCCTCTCCGGCTGCGCGTCGTGGCACGAGGCTTGGACGAGCGTCGAAAAGCAGCTCCCGCTTGATCCGGCGCGTTCGTTGGGTGTTTCGGAGACCGGCATCTGGCTCAGGCATGTCGCTTCCGTGCAATGCCGCATGCTCGTGGCCTGGATCAGCGCCGTCTTCGCGCAAACCCTGCTCTGGATCGCAGTCGCCTGCGCTTTGCAGCCCGCGCTGTTGCAGGAGCTGGGCGCGCCGCTCGCCGGATGGTTCCGGCCGCTCGTGGTCGGCTCGTCGCAGGACGCGGCGCGTACTTTGGCCGATCCCTCAGCCCTGCTCGAAGCCGGTGGCATCATCGCGCTTGCCGCCTTGTGTTTGCACCAAGTCAGCCGCATCGTTCAACCCAGACCCTCCTGAGCCTCATGTCCGACGCCTCCACTCCCAAAAACGACGCGCCCCTGCTGCGCGTCCGCGATTTGAAGATCGAGTTCCGCCGCCATGACGCGGAGCCGATGCAGGCCGTGCGCGGCATCGACCTGGAGCTCAAGCAGGGCGAGTGCATCGCCCTCGTCGGCGAAAGCGGCAGCGGCAAGAGCGCCACCGCGCTGTCCTTTGCCCGCCTGCTCCCGGAGCCGCCCGCCAGCATCACCGCCACAGAGATGTCCCTGGCCGGAAACGACATCCTAACGATGAACGAGGGCCAGCTCCGCCGCATCCGCGGCAAGGAGATCGCCTACATCTTCCAGGAGCCGACCACCTCGCTCAATCCCGTGCTCACTATTCGCACGCAGATCGCCGAGGCGCTCGCGCTGCATCGTCCCGATGTGCCGAAAGCCGGTCGCGATGACGAGATCGTGAAGTGGCTGGACAAAGTCGGCATCGTCGATTCACGCAAACGTCTGCACGCCTACCCGCACGAGCTCAGCGGCGGCATGCAGCAGCGCGTCATGATCGCCATGGCCCTGTGCATGCGGCCGAAGCTCCTCATCGCCGACGAGCCGACCACCGCGCTCGATGTCACCATTCAAAAGCAGATCATGGACCTGCTGGCCGAGCTCCGTCGCGATCTCGACATGAGCATCATCCTCATCACGCACAATCTCGGCATCATCCGCAGCGTGGTGGACCGCGTGGCCGTGATGTTTCGCGGCCAGATCGTCGAAACCGGCCCGGTGGATGAAATCCTGCGCAACCCGCAGCACGCCTACACTAAGGCGCTGCTCGCCTGCGTGCCCCGCATGGGCGCGAAACAGGACCGCCTGACCACCATCGACTACGCGGCTCTGGCCTGACAGCATGATGAGCAAACGGGTTAGATGTGAGAGGTGAGAAGTGGCAATGACACTTCTCACTTCTCACCTCTCACTCTGGATGCTGTTTTCAACCAGCCGCTGGCGTGATCATTGATCATGATTGCGTGTTCAGGCGCTTTGGTGGTAGTCTCGCCTCATGAAAGCGATTTTCCTCGCGCTCACGGCGGCGCTCACGCTCAACGCCCAGGTGGCTGTGCCGACCACGGGCGGGAAGTTTGAGACACGCGGGATCAACGGCAGCGGCGGCGTGACCATCAACAACGGCGTCAGCACCAAGCCCGCTCCGCCCACGAAGACCAAGCTCACTTCCTACTTCCTGCTCGGTGAGCCTCGGCAGTGGAAAAGCACGGATGGCAGGTCGCTTCTGGGCACCATCATCGCCTTCGAGGAATCGGTGATCGAGTTCGACGCCGCGAATCCCGCCGCCGCCCGTGAAGCCGTCGAAAAAGCCCCGCCCGCCGAGCTTCCTGCCAACCCCACGCTCATCCGCGATGACAAGGTGCGCCTGATGGTGAACAAAAAGCCTGTGGAGGTGTCTCTCAGCCTGCTCAGCGAGGATGACCGCAAATACGTCGATGACCTCAAGGCCCGGATGCCCAAGTAAGTTTTCCTGAACCAGAATCTCCCATGAAACCAGCACACACCCGCATTCTTGCCCTCCTCACCGCCATCCTGTTCGCAGGCTGCGCCGCAGAACCCGTCCGGCGTCCGCCGCCAGACAAAACCGCCGCGGAAGAACAGGATCCCAACGCGCCCGCCATGGGGCCGATGTTCATGCCCATGCGGTAGCGGCTGGCATAAGCCTGCCGATCCCGGAATGCTCACGCATTCCGCTACGACCCGCCCAACGCGTAACCCACGCCACGCACGGTGCGGATGAGCTTCTTCTCGTGGTCTTTGTCGATCTTTGAGCGCAGGCGCTGGATGTACACCTCCACAAGGTTCGTTTCGGGGTCCATGTTGTAGCCCCAGACATGCTCGTAGATCTGCATGCGGCCAAACACGCGGCCAGGGCTGCGCATCAGATGCTCCAGCAGCTCAAACTCGCGCGCGCTCAGCTCGATGTCCGCGCCGTCCCGGCTGACTTTGCGCTCGATGAGGTTCATGCTCAGGTCGTCCACGCGCAGCAGGTGGCTGGAGTCGCCCGACTTGCGCCGCACAACCGTGCGCAGGCGCGCGGCCAGCTCCTCAACGAAGAACGGCTTCGTCATGTAATCATCCGCGCCAAGGTTCAGCCCCTCGATTTTTTCCGGCAGCGTGGAGCGGGCGGTGAGCAGGATGACCGGCACGCTGTTGCGTTTTTCCCGCAATCCGCGCAGCAGGCTCAGTCCGTCGCGGCCCGGCACCATGATGTCGAGCACCAGCGCGTCATACGGCACCGTGGTGGCCATTTCCCAGGCCTCGTCGCCATCGCTGACCGCGTCCACCTGGATGCCCTGCTCCTCCAGCCCCTTTTTGGCAAAGGAAAGCAGCTTGGACTGGTCTTCGAGGAGCAGGATGCGCATGCGGCGGATGATGGAATGCAAAGGCGCATTGTCCACCGGCACATCGCGGAACAGGAGGCTGCGAAGGAGCCCTGAGGGTCGTTAAAGTTTGCCGCGGAGCACCGGAACGCCGCAGGCGACACATTTCACATTTCACCTCTGACTTCTCACGTCGGGAGGTTTTTCAACAGGCTGTTAGGCGGTTTTGGAAAGCCCCAGACCGCCTAAAGGCGGGACTACAATGCCCAATCCCTGCCGCCGTGTGACATTCATACCAAAACCCATCACCTCCCGCTCTTGCGTCCCCTTCCCGTCCCCGCTCCATTGGTCCGCATGAAACCCTTCGATCTCCAGGTCAATGGCTACGCCGGCACCGACTTTAACGGCGACGCCCTCACCGCCGAAGCCCTCCACCACGCCTGCGAGTGCCTCGTTGAAGACGGGTGCGACAACATCCTCGCCACCTTCATCACCGATGAAATTCCCACCCTGGAGCGCCGCATCGGCAAACTGGTCGAACTGCGCGAAAAAGACGAACTCGCCCGCCGCATCATCACCGGCATCCACATCGAGGGGCCCTTCATCAATCCCATCAAAGGCTACGTCGGTGCCCATCCGCCCCACGCCGTGAAACCGGCCAACGTGGACGACGCCAAGCGTCTCCTCGCCGCCGCCAGTGGCCTCGCGAAGCTCGTCACCCTCGCCCCCGAACACGATGAAGGCAGCAAAACCACCGCCTTCCTCGCTTCTCAAGGTGTCACCGTCTCCGCCGGGCATTGCGATCCCTCGCTCGACCAGCTCAATGCCGCCTGCGATGCCGGATTGAGCATGTTCACCCACCTGGGCAACGGCTGCCCGATCCAGATGCACCGCCATGACAACATCATCCAACGCGCCCTCAGCCTGCATGATCGCCTCTGGCTCTGCTTCATCCCGGACGGCGTGCATGTGCCCTTCTTCGTGCTGAAAAACTGGCTCGCCAGCATCGGCCTCGACCGCACCATCTTCGTCACGGATGCCATCTCAGCCGCCCGCCTTGGCCCCGGCCGCTACACCCTCGCCGGCTGGGACATCCTCATCGGCGACGACCTCGTCGCCCGCTCCCCCGACGCCACCCACTTCGTCGGCAGCACCGTCACCGTCCCGAGGATCAAAGTGAACGCGTATGAGCAGCTTGGGATGAGCGAGGAAGATTTGAAACGCGTGCTGGATGTAAATCCGAGATTGGCTCTGAGGTCAAATTAGCTTTGAATAGGCGGCGGACAGCCATACACGGTATGAAATCGCTCCGCACCTACAACAATCACGCCCAAGCAGGCTACGACCAGTCACTTCTTGTCTCATCTGGCATCGAAGCCATCCTGGAACACGAAGCGTCAGGAGGCATGCTTCCATCGGTTAATGCCATCAGACTGCAGGTGCCTGATGATCAGCATGATGAGGCAGATCAAATTCTGCTGGATCATCAAGTTCATTTTGTCGAGGAAACGAAGGACAATCGCGAATGGATCGGTTTCTGGCGCGGTGGTCTTTACGGCATGCTGATCCTCGCGGGCTTTCTCTTGCTCATAGCTTGTGGAGGCGGCTCTTGGTATCTGACGGGCACAGGACTTGCCATGATTTTTCTAGTAAGCGGATTTGCAGGCGGATTCATACCAAAATCGCCAAACAAGCCAGGCTCCACTAAACAAAGGCCAACACCAATTCTCCCGCATTAGGAATTGAAGGCGGTCGAGGCATTATGATTACGCTCTCCAGGCTCGAAACCCATCGCGGACGCTACAGCGTCGTCCGCTGGCTGTTTCCGCGTCTGCTGGCGGTGATCTACCTCATCGCCTTCGTCTCCTGGGGCGTGCAGTATGACGGGCTGGTGGGTGAGAACGGCATCCTGCCCGCGAAGAACCTCATCGAGAACATCCACGCTTTCGAGGAGCGGGAGCAGAAGACGCTGTTCTGGCAGTTTCCCTCCGTCTTCCACTGGCATTACAGCGATGCCTTCGCGCACGGCTGCTTGATCGCCTGCGGCATCCTTTGCGTGCTGGTGATGGCCGGAGTGGCGCAGGGACCGCTGCTGGCGCTGCTGTGGTTCGGTTATCTCTCCTTCGCCACCACGGGGGACATCTTCATGGGCTACCAGTGGGATGCGCTGCTGCTGGAGGCCGGATTTCTCGCGCTGTTCGTCGCGCCGTGGCGCTTGTGGTCGTTTCGTGGCGTCACCGAGCCGCCGCGCGGCTCGATCTTCCTCCTGCACTGGCTGTTGTTCCGTCTGATGTTCCTCTCCGGTTATGTGAAAATCGGAGGCGGTGATCTGCCGTGGGAAAACATGACCGCGCTGCTCTACCACTACGAAACGCAGCCGCTGCCGAACGGTTGGTCATGGCTCGCGCATCACTGGCCGCGCGAGTTTCACGTCGCGAGCTGCTGGATCATGTATGGCATCGAACTCGTGCTGCCCTTTGCGATTTTCCTCGGCCGCTGGGGCCGTCTGGCCGCCGCGCTTGGCTTCCTCGGCCTTATGGCGATGATCTCAGCCACCGGGAACTACAATTTCTTCACCTGCCTCACCGCCGCGCTGGCCCTCTCGCTGCTGGACGACCGCTGGTGGCCGAAATTCGCGCGCCGCTGGCTGCGCATCGACGCCGATTCCCCGCGCCCGCCCTTCCGGCGCTGGACGCAATGGCCCGCGCTCGCCGCCGTGCTGCCGGTGGTGCTCTGCACCCTGCTCGCCGCCGATTCCTTCCTCGCAGGACGCATTCGCGGCTTCAAACCCGTGCTCCCGTCGGCATGGCACGCGGCGCTTGATGCCCCCATCGGCCGCACACGCAGCTTCAACGCTTACGGCCTCTTCCAGGACATGACCGAGGAGCGCCCGGAGATCCTTCTGGAAGTCAGCGATGACGGCATTCTCTTCCTGCCGCTCGATTTCAAATACAAACCCGGCGATCCCAAGATAGCGCCCCGCTTCATCGCCCCGCACCAGCCCCGGCTCGACTGGCAGATGTGGTTCGCCGCGCTCTACCCCGGCTACGACCCGCAGCGCGATGCCAACCCAAACTCTCCCATGCACTGGTTCGGCCAGTTCCTCACCGCCCTGCTCCAGCACAAGCAGCCGGTGTGGGATCTTCTGGAACCGCCGCCCTTCCCCGTCGAAAAAATCACCCACATTCGCGCCCGGCTCTACCGCTACCACTTCACCCCGCCCGAGACGCAAAAAGTCTCCGGCGAGTGGTGGGAACGCCAACTCCTCGGCAACTTCAGCGGCACCGTGACGCTGAATGCGACGCCCCGCTGATCTTTGCCTGCCGGACAAAACGCGAATCACCACGAATGACCACGAATCCACCGCCAGCCTGAATTCGCGAGCATTCGCGGTCATTCCCAAACATTCGCGTTAAAAAATCCATCCTGCCTCCAGGTGAAAAAGCCGCTCAATCGGGGTGGATTGCCGCCATTCGTCATTCCTCATTCGTCATTCGTCATTTCTCCCCTTGCTTCCCCTTCAAACAGCGCCACTATCGCGGCCCCTCGTTCTCCACAGGACGGCGGGAATGATAACGGGGCGTAGCTCAGCCTGGTAGAGCGCTTGCTTTGGGAGCAAGAAGTCGTCAGTTCGAATCTGGCCGCCCCGACCACCTCTTGATCTCGAATTTCAGATCA
>Ga0209573_1001277_pt1 | contig 40539 bp, 33 predicted proteins | sample TNRBio252014_DNA_FD_185870 | JGI IMG/M metagenome (GOLD analysis project Ga0209573, IMG submission 185870) | Wastewater treatment Type I Accumulibacter community from EBPR Bioreactor in Madison, WI, USA - TNR Reactor_6/25/2014_ DNA (SPAdes)... | ecosystem: Engineered > Bioreactor > EBPR >...
AAGCGGTTGCCGGACAAACTGGCCAAGTAATGCCCGTTTTCAGTCAGTTTTGGCGTTTTCTGGTTCTTCGATACTTCTTGTGGAATTAATGTAGGAATCTGTAGGTCGGGCACAGGACGTGCCCGACATGGACATTCCTGTCGGGCAACGCGGCGCTTTTACCCGACCTACGACGGTGTGGGTTCCACAAGAACCCTCGAAGAACCGAATTTCTCAAGCAATAACGCCGTGCGTCAGGCGACTCTCAGGATTCACTGTTGCCGGAAAACATCGTATCCAGGCGCTGAATTTCATGGGAAGCTACATGATGGGGATTGCCGGTCAGGATACCGGTCACATTACGGAACGCCTGCCCGATGTGCATACCGCTAGCGTCAACGGAAAACTCGCGGATCTCCTTGTCGTGAGCCGAACCGCGCATTTTGAGCACGGTAATACCCCGGGTGATTTCTCCGAACATTTCCACATAGCGCAGCAGGATGATGGAGTCGGTAATGGTGGAAATATGGGCTTCCGTGATCGATTCGCCGCCGATGAGCCGGGTGGTGGTCGCGGTGAACAGGCCGGCGATTTCGTGATGCTTGATGAACGAAGTCAGACCGATCACAAATTCGCGGAAACCCTTGATGGTGGCCACCCGTTCCAGGGCCGAGAGGCTGTCTACGGCCACACGGTTGGGCTGAAACTCTTCGATCGCCTCCTTGATGGCGACCAAGTGATCTTCCAGAACTCTGCTCTCCGGATAGACGGCAATGACCTTGAGCAACCCCCTGGACTCCAGGTCTTCAAAATCCTTGCCCCAGCCGGCGGCGTTGCGTGACAACTGATCCCGACTTTCCTCAAAGGCCAGCAACAGGCTGCGTTCGCCGGACGCTGCGCCACCGGCGATAAATTCGGTGGAGGTCAGCGTTTTTCCGCAACCCGTGGCCCCGGACACCAGAATAATGGAATCGCGGAAAAAGCCACCGCCGCACATGGTATCCAGTTTTTCAATACCGGAGGTGATGCGCTTATTCGACGAACGCTGCTTGAGTTCAATCGCCGACAGTGGCACGACGACAATGCCTTTGTCAGGGAGCACCGTAAAGGGATACTCCCCCTTCTGGTGCTCGGTGCCGCGAAACTTGAGCAGCTCGATCGTTCGGCGCCGCTTTTCCTCGTCCAGCACGTTGCGCAAAATGATCACGTTGTCGGTGACAAATTCCTCCACGCCGAACCGGCTGATCGGTCCGTACTCCTCAGAGCGTTCGGCGGTCATCAGCGCAGTGACGCCCATGAGCTTCAGCGCAGCGGAGATCCGGAAGATCTCGTTGCGAATCAGGGAATGATTATCGAAATGGCTGAACAGGGAACCGAGCGAATCCATCACCAGGCGTTGAGCGTTAACGCGCTTGATCGCGGATTCGATACGGGCCAGCAGGGCGCCTAAATCATATTCACCCGCCACGACCTCGGTTTCGCCGGGCACTGGCGAGGCGTCGACAAAGGCCCAGCGCCCTTGCGTTTCCCAGGAGGCGATGTCCCAGCCCAGAGAGATCATGTTACGGCGAATATCCGCCGGGGACTCCTCAAACGTCACGAAGACCCCCGCCTGACCAAAGCAGCGAATGCCTTCGGCGAGAAACTGGGTGGTGAAAACGGTCTTGGCGCTGCCCGCAGAACCCGCCAGCAGGGTTGTGCGACTTTTGGGTAACCCGCCCTTGGCAATTGAATCGAAACCGGGAATTCCCGTCGCCAGTTTTTCGACGGGAGGATGGTCCTGAGTAGGGTTAGTCATGGTGGGTCTCTCCCTCGGCCGGCAAGTCGGACAGCGGCGCTAGATCCAGTCCCAGCAAAACGCGCTCCGTGTCGGACAAATCTCCAATAATGCGTCGCAGGGGCGGTGGTAAATTCTTGATCAGGGTGGGCGTGGCGATAATGCGTTCGTTCTCTGCGAGCTGGGGATGTTCCAGGACATCGATCACACGCATCTCATACTGATCCTTCAATTCCGTCTCACAAATCCGGCGCAGATTACTGATGGCGCGTCCGCTTTGCGGAGTGTGGCCGGTCACATAGAGCTTGAGCACATATTTACCCATCGAAATCTCCATCATGGGGTTTAACCCCATTCTTAATCGAATGTTTTGCTTAATTTCTAACTCAATAACAATGTTCAGGTTTGATTATGGATTTTCTTTCCCTGTAATTCTGGCTCTCGGCGCATCCCAGTGGGAGCGCTTGTAATAGCTCACCAAGTGCCCCATGAGTTCCAACGCCATTAGCCGCCCCTCGTCGGTATAGAACCTTGCTGCGCATCGGGAACTTTCCAGCAACGCCGTCTCGAGCGCCTGGGAATGCAAATCAATGACATCCCTGGGTCCTGCCTTCAGGAACCCAAGCTGCTCCGCCAGTGTGGCCAGTTCGCGACTGACGGCATACTCAACCTTGTAGATCTGTTGCTCTACCGCCTGTTCCAGCAGGTTGCGATAGGTTTTCGTCAGGGTTTGGAACAGCGCTGGGTCATAGTCAGCCAAGGCTTTCTGTCCATAGAGCGATGCAGTTACGGGGGTGGCGGGCTGCCCTAAATGATCAAGCGCGCATAACTCCCTCACGCCCCGGGCGCGGGCGGACTCCGTGTTCGATTGCTGTTGCAGGCGATAGCGTTCCACCGCATAGCGCAAAGCATGGGCCAGCCAGTATTCCGGTTTGAAATGCCCCTTCACCAGATAGTCCTGAGCGCCGGCGGCTATAGCTTGGGCGCGCAGGATTTCGTTGTCGCCGTTCGTGAGCACCACCACTGGCAATTCCGGCGCCACCCGCTGCAATTGCCGCAGGCCGGCCAGACCCTGACTGTCCGGCAATCTCAAGTCCAGCACCACCAGATCAAAGGCTTGCTCGGCCAGGCTACGCAGAGCTTCTGCCAGGGTCGCTGCGTTCCGAACCTCGAAGCCCCCGGGATCGGCGTCCTGTAACCATTCATGACTCAACCGGGCGTCATCCGGATTATTTTCCACCAGCAGGATGTGCAGAGGTTTGGGTAGATCAATCGGCTCGGCCATGTCTGGGTCTCTGGAACTGAGCAATCGATGTGACAGAGAATGATTAAGGGTGGTTGGATGGGTTCTGCAAGTAGTTCGCCATGTCCTGCGCCGTCATGGCCCTGCCGTAAAGCCAGCCTTGCGCGTAATTACAGCCGATATTCCGCAGAAATTCAGCTTGTTCTTGAGTCTCGACGCCCTCAGCGACCACTTGTTTCTTCAAGCTGTGCGCCATGGCGACAATGGCCTGAGTCAGCAGGGCATCGTCGGGGTCCGCTAACAGATCGGTGATGAAGCTCTGATCGACCTTGACCATGTCGAAAGGCAAGTGTTTGAGGTAGGCCAACGACGAATAACCCGTGCCAAAGTCGTCCATGTGCAAATTGACGCCCAGATTGCGCAAAGCGCGCAGGGTTTGCAGGGTGCGGGCCTGTTCCTGGATCACCGCGCTCTCCGTCAGTTCCAGTTTGAGCAGGCCGGGTTCGATTTCGTTGTCAGCAAGGATGTTTTGGATCGTCGAGACGAACTGATCGCGCATCAGTAATTGCTTGGGGGATACATTCACCGCAATGGGCACCAGTTTGATGCCTGCTTGTCGCCATGCGCGCGCCTGCCGGCAGGCTTCCGCCAAAATCCAGTCGCCCACTGGCAGAATCAGCCCGGTTTCTTCGAGCAGGGCCACGAAGTCGGTGGGGAAAATCAGCCCTCGTTCCGGATGTTGCCAGCGCACCAGCGCTTCCATGCCCACCGGTTGCTGGCTTTGGAGATCTACCTGAATTTGATAGTACAGCACAAACTCCTGGCGCTCTAAAGCATGATGCAGGCAGGTTTCCAACATCAGATCATCGGCAGCGGGAAGGGCGATTTCTTCAGAATAAATGCAGACATTGGTCCCCTTGCAATGCTTGGCGTTGTACATCGCGCTGTCGGCCTGACGGATCAGGGTTTCCGTATTCATCGCATGATCGGGGTAAATGCTGATCCCGATGCTGGGCATGGTAAACAGTTCGCGAGCGCCGGTTAAAACCGGTTTTTCAAAAGCGCGCCGGATTTTCTGCGCCAATTCGCTGGCTTCTTCCTGACTGCTCAGCCCTTCCAGCAGCACTGTGAACTCATCTCCCCCCATGCGCGCCACTGTGTCGGATTTGCGCACCGATTCGGAAATCCGGGTCGCCGTCGCCTTGAGTAGCAGATCACCGGTTTTGTGACCGAGGGTGTCGTTCACTTCTTTAAAGCGATTTAAATCCATGAACAACAAAGCGACCTTGGTTTTATTCCGTTGCGCCCGCAGGATCGCTTGGTTAAAACGATCCGCGAACAAGGCGCGGTTGGGCAAGCCGGTCAGGGTATCGTGGTAGGCCAAATGCTTGATTCGGGCTTCATTCTCTTTATGCTCAGTAATATCGTGCAACATCAGCAGGTACGCCATGCGGCCTCGCCATTGGGTTTCCGACACGGTCATTTCAGCCACGCCCTGGCAATGGTCGGGGCGCAGGATATTCATTTCGGTTTTTCCGCCCACCGCCGGGATGCCAAACTGGCTGCCCACCAGGTCCTGGCTGCTGCGTCCGAGCAGAATCTCTGCCGCCGGATTAGCGAACAGGATGTCGCCGCATTCGTCCACCAACAGAATGCCGGTGCGGTTCTTTTGCACGACGTTGTGAAAATTTTCCTGGCTGTCGCGCAGGTCTTCTTCGGTAGCCTTGCGGGCGGTAATGTCGACCATCGTGCCTGTGACCCGCTGCGGCTTACCGGCCTGATCCGGATTGAAGCCCTTGCAGCGATCCAGAACCCAGATACAGGTTCCAGACGGGGGGCAAATACGGTAATCCTCTTTAAATCCTGGCCGCAGCCCTTTCACAGTTTCTTCACAGAGTTGGAGAACCCGCTGGCGATCATCCGGGTGAATCTGATCCAGCCGACCCTGTATTGGGAGCGCTATTTCGCTGGGATCAAGTCCCAGAATCTGCCGCAGGCGTTCGTCTACCACTACTTCACCAGTCTGCAGATTGACATCGTAAAGCCCGATATCAGCGCTATCGAGCGCCAGTGCCAGGCGTTCCTGAGTCCGCTTCAGCGTTTCTTCCACCCGCTATGCCTCCCGAGTTCGACAGTTCGGCTCTCAATATCGATACTTTTATTAATTAATTAACTAATAACAGAATGTTACCTGAAATACCTTAGCCCTTTTGTGGTGGTGTGTCTATCTTATATAATTTTAATTGACAATAAAAAAACTGTTTGAACAGCCATATCGAGGATGAAAGCCGGTATGGCGAGCAATCACGCCATGAACGAACCCGCAGATTTCAATGTAGCGCACTTGCTGGAGTCCCGGCAGGAAGAGCTGTTGAACGTCTGGATGAGCGAGGTGCTGTCCCGATGGAAAAGGCATTGTCGGGGTCGGTTTCAAAAACCTGATCGTGGAAACGCTGCCTTTTCTGCCCGGCGACACTCTGGTCCTGACCAGCAACGGGATCGTGGAACAGCTCATGGTGCCTGCTGAATTTTCCGGCAGGCCGTGGAATGCGGACGAACTGGCCGAAGTAATCCTGGCGGAGTGTGGCATCGCCATGGATGATGCTTCCGTGCTGGTCTGCAGGGCGCTTGCCGGGGCAACTAAACAAGATCACTGCCTATGAAGCTGCTGGCGCCACGCCCGTCCATCCGTGTCATGTTGAAACCAAAGCCGTCCGCATAGGGAAGCCGCCATGCCTGATCACAGTGTTCTTCTGGATGATCTGCCCACCCTTGATGACAAGCTGAAATGGGATTCCGAACTCAAACGCTTGAGCGAGCGCATCCAGCGGTGTCCGACTCCTCATGTGATGGGAATCCATGGCGACTGGGGCAGCGGCAAGACCAGCTTCATGCGGCAACTCCAATGGCGGTTGGGTGGTGAGCCGCCGACCAAGGATGGCTCAGTTTCTTGCCCTGCTGGTTTCGCGCTATCGGCGGAACAGAGAAAACTCCGTAAAACAATTGCCACGATTTGGTTCGATGCGTGGCGCTATCAGAACGAACGGGCTCCGGTGGTGGCGCTACTCCAGGAAATGCGGCGGCAGATGGCAGGTTTGCCGGTGGTGATGGAGAAGTTCAAGAAATTCGGGAACATCGCGTTGCGCTACACGCTCGACAGTCTTTCGGACGTGGGCAAAGCCATCGGTTTGGAGGGGTTGCCGAGCGCCGAAAAGATCGAAAAACTCGGCGAACGCTGGGAAAAAAGACATCATGCCGAAAGCTTTCCGACCGATTCCATCCGCGGCCACCTGCATGAAACCATCCAGTGCTTGTTGCCGGACTCCACCGCCGCTCGCGTCGTCGTTTTTATCGACGACCTCGATCGCTGCAACCCCAAGGCGGCGTTTCGGTTGTTGGAAGGATTGAAGATTTACCTCAGCATTCCTAACTGTGTGTTCGTGCTGGGCATGAACGAGCGCATCCTGGTCGATGCCATCCGCGAGGAGGTTTCCGCGCCGAAGGATACATCGGTTGACGAACTCAGGCTGCGGGCCAGTCACTACCTGGAAAAAATTTGCACGGACATTCACCGGTTGCCCTTGCCACCGGAACCGGATCAGTTGCTGACTCGCTGGCTTGAAGACCCGAAGCAAGGGCAAGCCTTGTTTGTCGCAATGACCGGCATGCGCTGCTTGCCGCCGAACCCCCGGCGGTTGAAGGCGCTGGCCAATCAGTGGGCGCGCTTTGCCGGATGCGCGCCTTTCCCTACGGAAGATCAGCAGCAAAACATTTGGGCCGTGCGCGTGTTGGTTGCGGCCTACATCCACCAGTTCCATCGCGATCTTTGGGAGCGTTGGCATTTCAACCCGGAATTCTGGAACGAGATCAAGGCGTGGTGCATGGGCGAGCGGGAAAAGACTAGTTCGGAAAGCCCTCATGCCAGTTGGGCGGGCGCGCTCAAACTCATCGATAAGGTGGTGGATAGTGGGGACAGCCAAAGCTCGCCGATTTGGACGCTCGGCTTTGTTAATCCCGGCGACATCGAAATCTTCTGGATCAGCTCGCTGATACGAGCACATGCCGATTTTCTGGTGGCCAGTGATTTCATCCCGTTGTTGAAAAGGCCGGGAGCCGCTTCATGAGCCCGCCGACCCCAACTCCCTTACCCCGGCTGTGGGACGATTTGAGCCTGCGGCCCTATTTAGGCGAAATCAGAAGGCGGCATGGCATCGTTGAAATTCTCGCGCTGCCGTCCATGCGCGACTTGCCGCCGGTGCGCATCGAAACGCTGTTTGTGCCGCCGCTGCTGGCCGAAAGCTCAGTCAGCCCGGACAGTGACCCGAAAAAGTGGCCTCAAGGTCAAAATTTGTTTGCAGCGCTGGAGCAGAATCCTCATTTGGTGGTGCTGGGCGACCCTGGTAGCGGCAAGACTACGCTCGCCAACTGGCTGGCTTGGCGGCTGTCGGCCGGGTTGGCTGCGCCATTACCGAAGGTGCTGGAAGACCGGGCACCGCTGCCTTGCGTGTTGCGGGAGATGAAGGCGGCATTATTCGCGGCGACAACCACACTGCCCGATCTGGCGGAAAGCGTTGCCCGGCACTTGCTGGGAGACAAGGCCGACGCCGCGCTGCTCGCCAGCCTGCGCGAGCGGGTGACGGTGGGACGCTATGTACTGATCCTGGACGGTGTGGATGAAATCCCGGTGTCGCACCGCGAAACCGTGGCGAGCTGGGTGAGGCAGGCCACCACGCAACGGGCTTGTGTGCTGGCGACCTCGCGCATGGTTGGCTACGAGGATGGGCCGGTGGATCGGGAAGAAGCGACGCTTCGTTTTGATCGGCCTAAAGGCGGACGCCTGAACTTCAAAACAAGCAAATTAGCTTGGGCGCAATGCCGCTACCTGATGCCTTTCGATGCCGACCGGATCGCCGCCTTTGTTGAAAACTGGTATCGCCAGCGTTGTGGCACGGAACACGAGGCGCGGGAAAAGACCGCCGATTTGCTGGCTGCGCTGAATCGTTCGGAAGTCACTCAACGACTCGCGCGCACGCCCAACCTGCTCGCGTTGATGGCTATTGTCCACCGGGAGCGCGCCCACCTGCCGGATGGCAAGGCGTTGCTCTACGACGAAATCGCCAATGCCTACATCAACACTATCGACAGCCAGCGCAAAATCGAACCGGGCGATGCGCTGGCTCCTTTCGGATGGAAGGAGCGTAAAGCCTGGCTGGCGCGGGTCGGTTTCGAGATGCAGCGACGCCGAAGCGCGGAAGCAAAAGAATGGGACCGCGACGCTGGCGTGCTGGCCAGCGAAGTTGATGTGCTGGCCTGGTTAACCGACGCGATGCAGGCTTCCGGCGTCGCCCAACCGGAGCAAACCGCTGGCGCCTATCTGGGCTGGGTGGCGCGGCGCAGTGGTTTGTTGCTGCCGCGTGGCGAGGGGTGCCATGCGTTCATCCACCTAAGTTTTCAGGAATACTTCTGCGCCTGTTTTCTAGCGGACCGCATCGTCAGCCCGGCTTTTGTCAAGAAAGGCAAGAGCAGTGATGGTTTGGTCAATCGGGATTTGCTATGCCAGTGGGGCGGCGAGCCGGTTTGGCGCGAAACGCTGGTGTTTCTGTTTGAGTTGCTTTCCGCCGAGCGCGATGCCGACTGGATGGATGATCTGGCAGAGATTCTGTTTGGACCGAGACCAGTCATCGATTTCGACTACGTCCGTGCTGCGCTGGCCGCACGGGCGCTGGCGGATCGGCATGTGCGCTTGGGACTGGGTTGGCGTGAGGAACTGGCGGATCGTTGTGGGAGTTGTATCTCATTCAATAGGGGACGTTTATTGCCCATGCTTGTTGAGGCGGGCTATGCCGCTATCGTCGAGGGGCCGCTGGAGACCATTCAGCACGAAACCCGATTGCGCGTGCTGATTGCGAATGACAGCACGATGACCGATGTGAGCCCGCTGGCGGGACTGAGTGCGTTGCGGGCGCTTGAACTCAACCGCACGTCGGTAGCGGATGTGAGCCCGCTGGCGGGACTGACCGCCTTGAGGGTGCTTGAACTCAGTGACACATCAGTGATGGACGTGAGTCCGCTGGCGGGGTTGACTGCCTTGTTGTGGCTTGGACTCAGTGACACGTCGGTAGCGGATGTGAGCCCGCTGGCGGGGCTGAGCGCTTTGCGGGTGCTTCACCTCGAAGGCACGGGGCTTTCGGATGTGACGCCACTGGCGGGACTGAGCGCCTTGCGGTTGCTTATTCTCAACGGCACGTCGGTAGCGGATGTGAGCCCGCTGGCGGGGCTGACCGCCTTGAGGGTGCTTGAACTCAAGGACACATCGGTGACGGACGTGAGTCCGCTGGCGGGGTTGACCAATCTTGAGGTTTTCATCGGCGGCAAACGGATACGCCCCGCAGCGTTGAGGTAATGGCTGCCGCTACGAGAGGGTGCAGTAATTCCTCTCATGCCCTGACGGTTGCCCGTCGCGCCGTACTGTGCCTCAGTGGGTTTCCGCTTGTCCATTTAGGCGCATTGCCGGACAATGCGCCTATCGATCACCACAGTACGTTAATCGACGAGGTAGACAGAGTGAAACGGCGAGTGCGCAAGGCGGTTTTCCCGGTAGCCGGCTTAGGAACGCGGTTCCTGCCAGCGACCAAGGCCAGCCCCAAGGAAATGCTTCCCATCGTTGACAAGCCGCTGATTCAGTATGCGGTTGAAGAAGCGGTGGCGGCGGGAGTGGATACGTTGGTGTTCATTATTGGACGCACCAAGAACGCCATTGCCGATCATTTTGACAAAGCCTACGAATTGGAAGTGGAGCTGGAAACGCGCGGCAAGACCGACCTGCTCAACGTCGTGCGCAACATCGTACCCAGCGGGGTGGAATGCGTTTACGTTCGCCAGGCTGAGGCGCTGGGACTGGGTCATGCCGTGTTGTGCGCCCGGCCGGTGGTCGGCAATGAACCGTTCATGGTGATCCTGGCCGATGACCTGATCGAGAATGACGCCGAGGAAGGCGGAGCGATGAGCCAGATGGTTGGGTATTTCAACAAATACCAGTGCTCGATTCTCGGCGTAGAGCGGGTGCCCAAGTCCGAAACCAACAAATACGGTATCGTCCATCCGTTGCCTTTCGCCACCCGGTTGAGCAACGTGGACGGCATCGTCGAGAAACCCAAACCGGAGAACGCTCCCTCCGATCTGGCGGTGGTGGGCCGCTACATCCTGACCTCACGAATCTTCGATTTGTTAGAAAACATCCCACGCGGGGCCGGCAACGAAATTCAACTGACCGACGGTATTGCGGCGCTGCTGCACGAAGAGCAAGTGTTGGCCTATCAATTTTCCGGGCGACGGCACGACTGCGGCAGCAAACTGGGCTACCTGGTCGCTACGGTCGAATACGGCCTGCGCCATCCAGAACTGGGTGAACAGTTCCGCGCCTATTTGCAATCCTACGGTTGCCAGTTTGGCGATTCCGCTCTATAGCGGCTGATCCCGAGGAAACGCCCATGACCCAGGGGTTACTGGTTTTAAACGCCGGATCGTCCAGCATCAAATTCTCGGTGTTTTCTTTGCCGGCGGACGGCGGCGAGCTGGAGTTGGTCTGTCGCGGTCTCCAGGAAAATATTGGCGAGAATAATCCGCGCTTTAAGGCATTTGATCACACCGGATGGGTGCTGGCGGATACGCATTTGATGTCGCCTGACGGTCAATATCGCAAGATCGGCCCGGAATTGCGGCGCAGAGCATCCGATCCGCCGTTAGTCTCGCCCCCTCCTTCTGCGCCGGTTTCCACCGCTATCTACGATCATCAGGCCGCGCTGCGCGACTTGTTGGCCTGGCTCCAGGAAACCCCAGGTCTGCCCGATATCATCGCGGTCGGCCATCGGGTGGTGCATGGCGGCGAGGAGTACAGTGACCCGCAGTTGTTGACCCCGGAAACCGTTGCTCGCCTGGCGCGTTTTATCCCGCTGGCGCCGTTGCATCAGCCGCATAATCTGGCCGGCATCCAGGCGCTGAGCGCGGTGCGGCCTGACTTGCCACAGGTCGGCTGTTTCGACACGGCGTTCCACTCCGTCCAGCCGGAACTGGCCAAGGTATTTGCCTTGCCACGCGCCTACCGCGAGGAAGGTGTGCGGCGCTACGGGTTCCATGGGCTGTCCTATGAATTTATCGCCGGCCATCTGGCGGAGGTCATGGCCACCTCGGCCACCGGGCGCGTCGTCGTCGCCCATCTCGGCAATGGCGCGAGCATGTGCGCCATGCATGACGGTCAGAGTATTGCCAGCACCATGGGGTTCACCGCGGTGGAAGGGTTGCCGATGGGCACCCGCACCGGGTCGCTCGATCCCGGGGTACTGATTTATCTGATTGAGCAGCACGGCATGGGCGCCAAGGACCTGACCAACCTGCTGTACAAGCAGTCGGGGTTGCTGGGGTTATCGGGCATCAGCAATGACATGCGGGAACTGCTGGCCAGCACCGATCCTAACGCCAAGCTGGCGGTTGACTATTTCTGCTACCGCATTGCTCGGGAACTCGGCTCACTGGCGGCGGCGCTGGGTGGATTGGACGCCCTGGTGTTCACCGGCGGCATCGGTGAACATGCGGTGGCGGTGCGTGAGCAGGTTTGCGCTCGTTCCGCCTGGCTGGGCGTCGAGATGGATGCGGTGGCCAACGTCAGCAGCGCTCAACGAATCGACCGGGCCGGCAGCCGGACAGCGGTGTGGGTGCTGCCCACCAATGAGGAACTGGTGATCGCCCGGCATACCCGGCGACTGGTATTGGGAGGCTGAGAAAGTCATGTGCGGAATCGTAGGCGCTATTGCTGAACGCAATGTCACGCCCATCCTGCTGGAAGGGCTACGGCGGCTGGAATATCGCGGTTATGACTCAGCGGGCGTCGTGACCCTGGACAGCCGGGACGGCCAGTTGCACCGATTGCGCACCGTCGGCAAGGTACAAATGCTGACGGACCGCCTGCAACAGGAGCCGGTGCGTGGTCCGCTGGGTATTGCCCATACCCGCTGGGCCACGCACGGCGAACCCTGCGAACGCAACGCGCATCCGCACGTCAGCCATGATTCGGTGGCGGTGGTGCATAACGGCATCATTGAGAATTACCGGGAATTGAAGGACGAGTTGATCACCGCCGGTTACCATTTTGAATCTGATACTGACACCGAAGTGATCGCCCATCTGATTCACCAGCGGATGCAACACACCGATCATTTGTTGCCTGCCGTTCAGCAGGCAGTGGCGCGGTTAACCGGTGCTTATAGCCTGGGGGTGATTTGCCGCGAAGACCCGACGCGCCTGATCGCGGCGCGAGCGGGCAGCCCACTGGTGCTGGGCATCGGCATCGAGGAACACTTCATTGCTTCGGACGTGTTCGCCCTGGCCCCGGTCACGCAGACCTTCGTCTTTCTGGAAGAAGGCGATATTGCCGACGTGCAGCGCGAAAGCTTCACGATTTATGACCGTATGGGAGTCGTGGCGGAGCGGCCCTTGGCCTACGCGGCGCAACAGGGCGGCGCAGTCGGCAAGAGCGGTTACCGTCATTTCATGCTCAAGGAAATCTTTGAACAGCCGGCGGTGGTTGCCGAAACGCTGGCAGGGCGCATTCATCAAGGCCGGTTGCTGGATGAATGCTTTGGGCCGGAGGCAGGGCCGGCGCTGGATGAAACACAGGGCGTGCATATCATCGCCTGCGGCACCAGCTATCATGCCGGGTTGGTCGCCCGCTACTGGCTGGAAAACTTGGGCGTTCCCTGCACCGTTGAAGTGGCTAGCGAATATCGCTATCGGCGCGGAGTGACGCCGCCTGGAACCCTGTTCGTCAGCATCTCCCAATCCGGCGAAACAGCGGACACGCTGGCAGCCCTGCGGGCAGCGAAAGAGCGCGGCTATCTATCCACCCTGGCGATTTGCAATGTCGCGGAAAGTTCACTCGTGCGGGAATCGGCATTGACCCTGCTGACGCGCGCCGGACGGGAAATCGGCGTTGCGTCCACCAAGGCGTTTACCACCCAACTGGTCGCATTGCGGTTGTTGGCGCTGCGATTGGGTCGGCGGCATGGCTTAAGCGAGGTGGAGGAGGCGGCTTTCGTGCGGGACCTGGAACATCTGCCGAAGGCGCTGGAAGAGGCGTTGGTGTTGGATAGCGCCATTGAACGGTTGGCTGAATATTTCGCCGAGAAGCATCACGCGCTATTTCTGGGGCGTGGTCCGCAATATCCCATCTCAATGGAAGGAGCGCTCAAGCTCAAGGAAATTTCCTATATTCACGCCGAAGCCTACCCAGCGGGCGAGCTTAAACACGGCCCGCTGGCGTTGGTGGACAGCGATATGCCGGTGGTGTGCGTGTTGCCGAAAGATGGCTTATTGGAGAAGGTGCTGTCGAATCTCCAGGAAGTGCGGGCGCGCGGCGGAGTATTGTTTCTGTTCGCCGACCGCGAGGTGGATACCCAGCTCAGTGGCGTTGACACCCATGTACTGTCACTCGGCACAGTGCCGGAGTCCATCGCACCGATCGTCTTCACTATTCCCCTGCAACTGCTGGCTTATCACGTCGCTGTTCTCAAGGGCACTGATGTGGACCAACCACGTAACCTGGCCAAGTCGGTTACCGTGGAGTGATAAAAAGCGGATTTCCCGGGAATCCCCTCGGTTTAGCGCCATCCTTGCCGAGGAAGGCGCAAGGCGGGCGCTGATGGACTGACCGGGTTTTTATTGTCTCTTTTTTATTACAAAAGAATATCGGGCTGTTTTTGCGCCCTTTCCGAAAGGGTTTAAACTATATTGGTGAAAGCAACCACCGACGAGTGCGATATGAACGACCAAAAATACGATGTCATCGTGATTGGCACTGGCCCGGGAGGGGAGGGCGCAGCGATGAAAGCCGCCAAAGACGGAAAATCCGTCGCGGTGATCGAAAAGCACCATCTGGTTGGCGGCGGTTGCACCCATTGGGGCACCATCCCGTCCAAAGCCCTGCGCCACGCCATCAACCGGATGTTGGAGTTCAACACCAGCCCGGCCTTTCGCAGCGCGCTCGGTCATGCCCTTAAGTTGTCCTATCCTGACCTGTTGCGTTCCGCTGAATCGGTGATCGCCCGCCAGACCGCCATGCGCCGGGATTTCTACGAGCGCAACCGAGTTTGGTTGCAGCACGGTCACGCTAAATTTCTCGACGCCCACACGTTGGAAGTGCGGTCCGGCAGCACCGAACCGCTGATTTTGACTGCGGATGCTTTCATTATCGCCACCGGCTCCCATCCATTCCGGCCCCGGGACATTGATTTTAATCATCCGCGCATTTTCGATAGCGACACCATTCTCAGCATGTCCACCACCCCACGCTCGATCCTGATCTATGGCGCGGGGGTGATCGGCTGTGAATACGCCAGTATCTTCCGCAACATGGGGTGCAAAGTGGATCTGGTGGACACCCGTTCGCAACTGCTGTCGTTCCTGGATGATGAAATCGCTCACGCGCTCAGCTATCACTTGCGTGATCAAGGCGTCATGATTCGTCATAATGAAGATTACGAACAGGTCGAAGGCTTACCGGACAGCATGGCGATGTCGTTTAAATCCGGCAAGCGTATCAAGGCCGATGTGCTGTTGTGGGCGAATGGCCGCACGGGCAATACAGCGAACATGGGCTTGGAGGACTTGGGCATCACTCCCAATAGTCGTGGCCAGATCAAGGTGGATGACAATTACCGCACAGCCTTGCCGCACATTTACGCCGTTGGCGACGTGATTGGCTATCCCAGTCTGGCCAGCGCCGCTTATGATCAGGGCCGCTTTGCGGCGACCCACCTGATGCAGGGCAGTTGCGATCATCACCTGGTGGATTACATCCCCACCGGTATCTACACTTCACCGGAGATCAGTTCGGTGGGACGCACCGAGCGTGAACTGACCGAGGCGCGGGTGCCCTACGAGGTCGGCCACGCCTATTTCAAAAGCCTGGCGCGCGCCCAGATCACCGGACGCACCGTGGGCATCCTCAAGCTACTGTTCCACCGTGATACACTGGAAATTCTCGGCATCCACTGCTTCGGCGATCAGGCAGCGGAAATCGTCCATATTGGCCAGGCGATTATGGCGCAAAAGGGCGAAGCCAATACGATTCAATACTTTGTCAACACCACCTTTAATTACCCCACCATGGCCGAGGCGTACCGTGTCGCGGCGTTGAACGGTCTGAATCGGCTGGCCTGAGGGAGAGTTTTTCATGGATATCACCCCCTATCTGAAATTGATGGTTGATAAGAATGCCTCCGACCTGTTTTTTCATGTCGGCGCGCCCGTCAACATTAAAATTGGCGGCGTCGTGCGGCCCATTGGCAACAAAGTATTGGGGCCAGGGCAGGTGCGCGAAATCGCTTACTCGGTGATGAAAGATGACCAAATCAAGGACTTTGAACACGAATGGGAGCTGAATTTCGCCATTCCGCTGCACGGGGTGGGTCGGTTCCGCGCCAACGTCTTCAAGCAGCGCGGGGAGGTGTCCATGGTGATTCGTTTCATCAAGGGCGACATTCCACAAGTGGAGGAATTGGGCCTGCCGCCGCTGCTGCGGCAGATCATCATGGAAAAGCGCGGCCTGATCCTGCTGGTCGGCGCGACCGGCTCTGGTAAATCCACCACGCTGGCGGCGATGATCGATCATCGTAATTCCAGCTCACCCGGCCACATCATCACTATTGAAGACCCGATTGAGTTCACTCACCAGCACAAAAAATCGGTGGTGGCCCAGCGTGAAATCGGCATTGACACCCACAGCTATGAATTTGCGCTGCGCAGCGCCATGCGCGAGGCGCCGGATGTCATTCTGGTCGGCGAAGTCCGCGAACGCGATGTAATGAAGTATGTGCTGACCTTTTCGGAAACCGGACATTTGGTGCTGTCCACCCTGCATGCGAATAACGCCAATGGCGCGCTGGAGCGCATCGTCAACTTTTTCCCGGAAGACGCCCGGCCTCAGTTGCTGATGGACCTGTCGCTGAACCTGCGGGCCATTATTTCGCAACGGTTGATCCGTTCGTTGACCGGAGGGATGGTGCCGGCAGTGGAGGTGTTGCTGAATACGCCTTATATCGCTGATTTGATTCAAAAGGGTAAGATCGATTACGTCAAGGACGCTATGGAGCAATCCACCGAGTCCGGCACCCAGACCTTCGACCAGGCGCTGTTCAAGTTATACAAGGAAGGTAAAATTTCCAAAGATGAAGCGATCAAGAATGCCGACTCCAAGAACAATGTGGCATTGCAGATCCGCCTGTCGGAGGGTATGGAGTCGGGCAGTAAATCATCCGCTAGCCTGGCCGATTTGACCTTGAATGACGAAGATGACAACCGGGGAAGCCGGTTCGGGATATGAGCAGTCGCAGTGCGTTGGCTCGCCGCATGGCGGACATTGCGCCATTTCATGTCATGGCGTTGTTGGCCCGCGCCCGAGAACTGGAAGCGGCGGGTCGCTCCATCATTCACATGGAGATTGGTGAGCCGGATTTTCCGACCGCCGAACCGATCATTGCCGCTGGTCAGCGGGCGTTGGCGGAAGGCCGCACCCGCTACACCGCCGCTGCGGGTTTGCCGGAGCTGCGTGAGGCGATCAGCGACCATTATCGAGAGGGATATGCGGTTGCCGTGCCAGCCCGGCGTATTTTGATCACCCCCGGTGCTTCCGGCGCGTTGCAACTGGCGACGGCGGTGCTCATCAATCCCGGTGACCGGGTGTTGCTGGCCGATCCTGGCTATCCCTGCAACCGACATTTCGTGCGGTTGGTAGAAGGCCAGGCGATGGGCATTCCGGTGGGACCGGAGACGGGTTACCAGTTGACCGCTGAACTGGTGGAACGGCACTGGGATGCGCGAACGGTTGCCGTATTGCTGGCCTCGCCAGCGAATCCGACAGGCGCCGTGATCCCGCCCGACGAGTTATCCGCTATTATCGCGACCGTTGCAGCACGAGGCGGGCGAGTTATCATGGATGAAATTTATCACGGACTGGTCTATGGCGCGTCACTGCAAACGGCGTTGGCGTTTTCTGATCAGGTGTTCGTGGTCAATAGTTTTTCCAAGTATTACGGTATGACTGGTTGGCGACTGGGTTGGCTGGTTGCGCCAGAAGACAGCGTCAGCGCGGCGGAGAAACTGGCGCAGAATCTGTTCCTGGCGGCATCGACCCCGGCGCAGTATGCGGCGTTGGCGGCGTTTACTCCGGCAGCACAAAGGGTGTTCGAGTGGCGGCGGCGGGAATTTTAGGCGCGACGGGATTTTTTGTTGCCCGCCTTGCGAGGTTTGGGGTTCGCTATTCCGGCGCATCCGGAAGGGGCGTTTTATCTGTACGCCGACTGCAGCCGTTTTACTGATGACAGCTACAGCTTCGCGTTGTGCCTGCTGGATGAGGCCGGCGTCGCGATCACCCCCGGCCTGGATTTCGGCCATCATCAACCGAACCGGCATGTCCGTTTCGCCTATACCAGCGCCATTCCGCAACTGGCTGAAGGCGTTGGGCGGCTCCAGCGGGCGTTGCCGGTTTGAAACCGGCTTTGTTCAATCGCTGCTGTTCAACACCGATTGTGCCGCTGCGACGTTAGTCCGCAAATGCATTGGGTTCAGCGTCCCTATCATGATGCTGCTCACCCCCGGTTCGGCGTAGATCAGCGCCATGGACGCTCGCACCGGATCAGCGTTCGTCAGCGGGTCAAAATGCCCGCTGAGCAAGCCCTTTTTGATCAACACCCCCTTGTCAGCGGTGTGCGCAGCGCGGATCACCGACCATTCCTCGCGCTGGACAAGGTTGTAAGTCACCATGACCACATCGCAGCACTCCACCGCCCGCAAACCGCCCGCGACGGTTTTGCTGGACATTCCCACGGCGCGAATCAAACCGGCCTGCTGGAGATGGCGCAAAGCGGGCAGAACCTCTTCCTGTTCCAAAATCGTCAGATCATCACCGCTGGAATGAATGAGGACGACGTCCAGCGCCGCCACTCCTAGCCGGCGCAGACTGCGCTCGACGCTGGCGCGGGTCGCGGCGGCGGAGAAGTTGAACGAAGAAACGTTATTGCAGAATTCCTCGCCGACCTTGGTTACGATGACCCAGTTCTGCCGGCATTGTCTCAGTAACCGACCCAATCGCGCCTCACTTTCACCATAAGCGGGGGCGGTATCCAGCAGGTTAACGCCTAAATCCCAGGCCAGCTCCAGCAGCGCCAGCGCTTCCTGATCAGAGGGCAAGGTAAAGGGTTGGGGATATTTGACCGCTTGGTTGCGACCGAACTTGACCGTTCCCAGACCCAGTGGGCTGACCAATAGGCCGGTCGATCCCAGGGATCTCAATTCCACTCCATGTCCTCCCGATCCCAAGGGTAGACGCCGATGTCCGGACGCGGCCAGTCCGCCAGCAGGCTTAGATCCATTTGCCGAGGTTGGACATTCAACGTTTTCAGCACCCCTTCAACCTGTTCCGCCAGCAGGGGCGCCAGCGCCAGCTTGGTGGGCCAGGCGGCGATCACCCGTCCGTCACGGAATACGCCAAGAGTCGCGGGGCGCCCACCACCCGGCTGGTGCGCTTCGGCGCGCTGGATGTTGAAAGTGGCGAATTCCACTGCGTTCCAGTCTACCCAAGGTAATAACGCCTGTAATTCCCGGCGGGTGGCCCGGATTTGCTCGCGGCGGTCACGCTGAACGCCCGCTTCCGCCAGCTCGCCGCCCAAATACCAGATCAATCGTCCGCTAGCGTCGTAATGGCTGGTCACGGTCAAACGGGGTACTTCACTGGCGCCCACACAGTGCGCATACAAAGGCCCAGGGAGGTGAGTACCGCGCGCCATGACCATATGCAGGGGACGCAATTGCAAAGTTGCCCAAGGCAGCCCAGCATTGCCGGACCCGGCAGTGAACACCGTGACCGAGGGCCGGATGACCCATTGCGGTCGTTCGGGATGGTGCAGGGTCAGATTGCCGTCTGCTTTCAGAATGGCCGGTCCACGATTACGAACGATGGCGTCCTGATAGCGTTTCGCCAGGACGGTCAATACAGTGGCGACGTCGATGATCGGTTCATCCAACCGGTACACCGCACCATGGAAATCGGGATGGCGCAGGGCGGGTGGATAATCGCTGGCGTCCATGCCGCCGTCCGCTATCTTCTCCACATGGCCGCGCATCAGCTTGCTGGCGAAGAAGGCAATCAATCGTGAAGTCGGGGCCTGGGTGGCCCAAAGATATTGATGTTCCGCCAGCAACGCCGCGCCGCGTAGATCGATTTCGCCTTCGCCGTTCAGGCAGCGTCGCCACAAGTCCGGCATCCCGGCGACCGCTTCGGCAGTCGGGCCGGCGTAGCCGCGCAGACCGTATTTAGCGCCACCGTGAATGATGCCCTGAGCGCAGAGGGTTTGCCCGGCGCCGAAACGGTCGCTCTCGATCAGCAGTGCGCTATAGCCATGCTCACGTAATCGCCCCAGCAGCCATAGGCCAGCAATGCCGCCGCCGATGATGGCGACGTCGATGTTAAAAGTTGGATTCATGCAGCTCCTGGTCGGCTGAGAATTCGGGTAATGGTGCTGGTCGTCGAACAACCTTCGATGTAATCCATGATGATCACTTGGCCGCCAGCCTCCCAGACACAGTGATTACCGGGGATGTGCGCTGGATCGTTATCACCGCCTTTGACCAGATAATCCGGCTTGACGGCGCAGATCAATCGTTCCGGGGTGTCTTCGGTAAACGGCGCTACCCAGTCCACAGACGACAACCCTGCCAGCACCCGCATCCGCTGCCAGAGTGCATGAATGGGCCGGTCAGGACCTTTGAGCCGGCGCACCGAATCGTCATCATTGACTGCAACGATGAGCCGGTTGCCCAAACGCCGGGCCTGTTCCAGATAGGCTACATGACCCGCGTGCAAAATATCGAAACAGCCATTGGTCATCACGATGGTTTCGCCGTGAGCCTTGGCGTCAGCGACCGCTCGCAACAGTTGTTCTTCATCAACGACGCCGCGAGGCGGTTCTTCATGCTCGTACAACGCCCGGCGCAGCTCGGAGACGGTAACGCTGGCCGCCCCCAGCTTGCCGACCACGATACTGGCGGCCAGATTGGCCAGCACGGTCGCTGCGGGTAATTCCAGTCCGGCGGCCAGTCCGGCGGCTAGCGTTGCGATCACTGTGTCGCCGGCACCGGTCACGTCATAGACTTCGCGGGCGCGGGCCGCTAAGTGCAACGGTTCCGCCCCGGACCGTAGCAGAGTGACGCCCAGTTCACCTCGGGTGATCAACAGCGCTTCCAGTTCCAGGTTCCGGCGCAATGCCTGGCCTTTGCCGACCAGTTCCGCCTCATCGCGGCAGGGACCCACGACCGTTTCGAACTCGGCCAAATTGGGCGTCAGCAGGGTAGCGCCCTGATAACGGCGAAAATCCTGGCCCTTGGGATCGACCAGCACCCGCTTACCAGCAGCGCGGGCCAGTTGAATGTAGGATTCGACTTCGCGCAAAGCACCTTTTTGGTAGTCGGAAAGCACGACAAGGTCAGCATCCGGCAAATGGGCGGCGAAGCTTTCACGCAGCGCAATGGGGTCGAAGCTGGGAAAGCCGTCCTCGAAGTCCAGCCGCAACAATTGCTGGTTCCGGCTCAAAACCCGCAGTTTGGTGATCGTCGCTTGGCCGGGTAGGCGGATCAGTCCGCAACCCACGCCCATCCGGTGCAGTTTGGTTTCCAGCACGGTCGCCGACTCATCTGCGCCAGCGACGCCCAGCACCCGGACCTGGCCACCAAGGGTAGCGATGTTGACTGCTACATTGGCCGCGCCACCCGGACGTTCTTCGACCTCTTCAACCTTGACCACTGGTACCGGTGCTTCCGGCGACACGCGAGAAGTGGCGCCGTACCAATAACGGTCCAGCATAACATCGCCGACGATCAGGATACGGGCTTGTTCAAAACGGGGCATTTCGGATTTCATCGTTTGTTATGGCAAATGGCTCACGATGAAAGCATCATAGCACGGCGTTGCAAGGTTACAGTGTTGAAAGGCTCAAGCCCGTTTAAAAAAGATATTTTTAAGATCAGTGGGTTGTCGGCTTTTCTGAACCGAAATATTCGGTGGTGTAGCGCTCTACCTGCAATTCCGGCGACCAGAAATCCAGTGGTAACCCTGCTTTCTGTTTCAGCTGCGCCAGGAATACATAGGGATCAGCCAAGTGTTCCCACACCGATGGCAGGAACGTGCCGCGATGATGACGAAATTGCAGGATCAACCCATCCTCGCCCGGTCGCAACTGCGCCAGTAGCGCATCTTCGGAATCAAAATGCAGCGGCTCCGGGGGCGACAGCACCGAGATGTACACTGCCAGCGCCGGAAATTCTTCCGGGTGTAATTCCGGGAAACGCGGGTCTTCGAATGCCGCTGCATAGGCGTGAACAGCCACATCCTGAACCAGTGCTTGATAGGCGGTTAATGCACCGATACAGCCTCGTAACTGACCGCCTTTTTCCAGGGTGACAAAGGTGGCCCGTAATGATCGGAGAGGTGCAGGATAATCGCCCGGATTTACTTCCAAAGCCTGACGATGGCGTAGACCCTGTTGAATCGAGGCGCGGGCGACTTCCAGCAATGTCGCCCGGTTCTCTGGAGACAGCGAATTAGTGGAAGGCATAAGCGCCATACCCTACGACTTGATCACGAGTGCCGGCGGTGTCACCGGAATTGCGCAGATCGAGCGTTTCACACTGCAAGCCCTTACGCCGCGCCACCCACAGCAGACCATTCACTGGATTACGCCCGCAGGCTTGTTCATAACTGATGTCCTCGAAGCGCAGGTGTTCAATGGCGCTGGAGGTTTCGCGATCCATGACGCAGGCGGTCTGATAGTCATGATAATGACTGAGGTCGGAACTGATGACAATCAGCGTTTCTGGCCCACCCCACAATGCTTCCAGCACCGCCCCCACCTGGGGCGGACGGGCATCGCCGACCACCAGTGGCGTCAGTTTGAAAGCGCCCAGAACCTCTTGGAGGAACGGTAAATGCACCTCCAGGCTGTGCTCCTGAGCGTGGGCTTGCTCCAGGAAACCGACTTCCGGCAATTGCCGAACTTGCTCGATCGCCTCCTGGTCTATCGCAACCACACCCAACGGAGTAGCAAAAGCCGCCATGGCGCTGATGGCGATACCCCGGAAACCCACCCGGTGGCTCGGCCCTAACAGCACGACGCGGGTGATGAGGTTGCTCGCCGCTTTCAATCGTGCGTAGGCGAAGGCGGCAACGGGGCCAGAATAGATATAGCCGGCGTGCGGGGCAATAATCGCCTTGGGTGGCGGTGCTACCGGCGTGTGGACTTGGTTGAGAAAGGTTTTTACTTGTGAACGCAGTTCGGCGGCGTTCGCCGGATAAAACATGCCCGCTACGGCGGGTGTGCGTATAGTTTGCATGAAGACGCTCTCCCGGTTCAGTTTGCCAGCGCCGTGATCAGCGCATGGGATGATTGGCGAATTTATCATCTAAAGTATAGATCTCTATTCAAGTGGAAAAGATCAAACCTTATGAACCGTCAGGTTTCTTCTGGCGGAACAACGACGAGAGCCTTTGCCCATGAGGCCGCCATGACGATTAAAACCACCACACTACCAATGCCTACCTCGACGATTCCCGAGTTTTTTCCAACCCAATATTGGCGCGTCTTGGACGATGGCCGCGTACAATGCGATGTCTGCCCGCGTTATTGCAAGCTGCACGAAGGCCAGCAGGGCTTGTGTTTCGTGCGCGGCTGTCACGATGGCCGTATCATGCTGACCAGTTACGGACGTTCCAGCGGATTCTGCATCGATCCTATCGAAAAGAAACCACTCAATCACTTTTTACCGGGGACGCCGGTGCTGTCTTTCGGCACCGCGGGTTGCAATCTAGCCTGCAAGTTTTGTCAGAACTGGGATATGAGCAAGTCCCGCGAGATGGATACTCTGGCGGATGAGGCCACACCGGCGAAATTGGCGCGGGTCGCTCACGAACTGGGTTGCCGCAGCATGGCCTATACCTATAATGACCCGGTCGTTTTCATGGAATACGCGATGGATACCGCCATAGCCTGCCGGGAATATGGCATTCGGTCGGTTGCGGTCACTGCGGGCTACCTATGCGATGAGCCGCGCCGCGAGTTCTTCAACTACATGGATGCCGCCAATGTCGACCTGAAAGCGTTCACCGAAGATTTCTACTGGAAAATCTGTGGTGGCCACCTGCAACCGGTGCTGGACACCCTGATCTATCTCAAACGGGAAACCCAGGTTTGGTTTGAAATCACTACCTTGCTGATTCCCGGCGAAAACGATTCCGATGCGGAACTGGAAGCGCTGACCCAGTGGGTGATGGAAAACCTGGGGCCGGATGTGCCGATTCATTTCACCGCCTTTCATCCTGACTGGAAGATGATGAACCATTCACCGACGCCGCCTTCTACTCTCAGCCGGGCGCGGCGTATCGCTATGAAGAACGGCATTCGCTACGCCTACACGGGCAATGTCCACGACGAGAAGGGCGATAGTACCTACTGCCACCAATGCGGCCACAAGCTGATTGGCCGTGACTGGTACACACTCGGCGTTTGGAATCTGACCGAAGAGGGTCGGTGCAATGCCTGTGGCGCGCCCTGCGCCGGAGTGTTCGAAGCACAGCCGGGAACGTGGGGCGCCCGACGGCGGCCAGTGCGGCTGCGACAATATGCGGATTGAACCTTGATGCTGAGTTACCGCCACGCTTTCCATGCCGGCAATTTCGCCGATGTGTTTAAACATGTTTTGCTGATTCAGCTCATCTGCGCCCTGCAACGCAAGGACAAACCGTTCCGGGTTTTTGACACCCATGCCGGGGCTGGGCGCTACGATCTGTATTCCATATCGGCTTGCAAGAATCGGGAATATCAGGGCGGCGTTGGCCGGTTGTGGGATCGGCAAGAGTTGGGGTCAGAGCTGAGCGAGTATCGGGAGCAGGTACGGGCTTTGAACCCCAATGGCGCCTTGCGTGAATATCCGGGATCGCCGCGCCTGATACGCAATCTGCTGCGGCCAGAAGATCGGCTGACGTTGACGGAACTGCATCTTGGCGACTATTCGGCCCTCAAGACTGAATTCGCCGGCGACCGGCAAACGGTAGCGCATCACACCGATGGCTACGCCAGCCTGAAAGCGTTGTTGCCCCCCCCGGAGCGGCGCGGTCTGGTCTTCATTGATCCGGCCTTTGAACTTCGCAATGAATTTAATCGATTAGTGCAAGCAGTGCAGACAATGCACCAACGCTGGGCGACCGGGATGGCGGCGATTTGGTATCCGATCCTCGACCGTGCGCCCAGCTTACGCTTTCAGCGGAATTTGCAGGAGTTGGGAATTCCAGCCATTCTATGTGCGGAGTTGGGGCTCCAGCCCTATGATCGGCCAGTGGGTTTGCACGGCTGCGGGATGATCGTGATCAACCCGCCCTGGAAATTGGATGAAACGCTCAATCGGCTGTTGCCGGAACTGCTGGCGGTCTTACGAGCCGGCGAACCAGGTCAAACCCGGCTGGAGTGGTTAACGCCGGCGAGTTAACGAGCTACACCGACGGGCGATGTGGATACAACGCCTCCAACGCCTCCGGTTCGACCCGAATGATCTCGATATCTCCCTTGCGGGTGAAATTCCAACCATGCGCGTGCTGCGTCCCGAAGATGGCGTAGGATAGAATAGAGTAGCCGTGCAGGCCGATGCGATCTGCAATGCGCATGGTGCTATTCGCCCGGTCCAGCGCCTTGCTTTGAATGCTATTCCCGTTCATGACCATCTCCTCGAGTCGTGAACCTTGATCTTTGTTCAAGGTGTAATCCGGTTATCGGCAGCGGCTGTCCAGGCTATAGCTGTTTCGCTACGATTCAGACAGCGTTGTCGATGCTTTGCGTTCGACTAAATTTAAGCAAATTTCATGCCGATAAATTTACTGATCGCCTGTCCGAGGTTCGGGGGCCGGCTGGGGAGGGACAGTAAAAGTGTGCGTCGCCCGCCATTCCTTGATTTTCTGTTCGGCTTCCGCCACCTGAGCTGGAGTCATCTTTGCAGCAATTTCCTGCTTGGCCTGTGGCCCCTGGCTGTCGCCTTGGCTGTCCGCCATCGCGTACCAGAAATATGCCTGGACATAATCCCGGGGCCCGCCCTCACCTTCCTCGTACATGATGCCCAGATTGATCTGCGCCTGCGACAGACCCTGTTCAGCCGCCTTGCGGTACCATTCTATCGCTTGGCGGTCATCCATTGGCACACCATGACCCTGGTCGTACAGTACACCCAAGTTGAACTGGGCGAAGGCGAATCCCCGCTCCGCTAGTGGTCGGACGATGGCCAATTCCGCCGCATAATCGCCGCGTTCGTGGGCCGTTTTGGCCCGATCCCAGTCACCATCGGCCCAAACTGGCGCAGCGCCCAGCAGGTTGCCGATTAACAGTAGTAATAATGGTTTGTTCATGGCGGGATGCTCACTGAATTAAACGGATAGATCAAAAAGGTCTTCCTGACAGGGTGGAGCAAGCGGCGCGTTAAGCCCAGCGCAGATCGTCGTTATTGTTCCAGGCGCGGGCCAAGGAGGCCCACCCCGCCATCCAGGCGTGGTAGAGATGGCTGTTAGGGACGTAAGGATTACGATCCTCGCCCCGACTCGCCGCTTCGATACCTTGCCGGAAGGCTTGGCGTAAGAGCGGAGCCAATTTTCTGGAAACGTCGATAGTGCTGCGCATAAGATGAATGGATGAACTACGCCAAATTTTGCGACTGTTGAAAGAACGATGTTGCTTATTTGACATCATTTTTATTGATTTTGCAACTTTGTTGCGTTGAGGCTATCCGCCTGCATCCGGTATAGGCTAGCGTAAAGGCCATTTTGGGCCAGCAATGCGGCGTGATGACCGATTTCGACGATGCAGCCCCGGTCGAGGACGACAATGCGGTCAGCGTTTTCAATCGTGGACAGGCGGTGAGCAATGACGAAAGCAGTACGGCCTTGCCGGAGGGTATCCAGCGCCTGCTGGACCCTGCGTTCGGACTGGGTGTCCAGCGCCGAGGTGGCTTCGTCGAGAATGAGAATCGGGGCATTTTTCAACAGGGCGCGGGCGATGGCGATGCGCTGGCGTTGGCCGCCGGACAGTCGTGCCCCGTTTTCACCGATCAATGTATGCAAGCCTTGGGGCAGTTCGCGAATAAAGTCCATGGCGTGGGCGTGTTCGGCGGCTTGAATGATCTGTGCTTCGGTGGCTGAAACCCCCGATCCGTAGGCGATGTTGGCGGCGATGGTGTCGTTGAACAGTACAATTTCCTGGCTGACATAGGCGATGTTGGCGCGCAGATCGGCCAGCCGCAGCTCCCGGATGGGGACGCCATCCAGCAAAATATCGCCGGATTCCGCTTCATAAAAGCGCGGCAGTAGGCCCATAAGCGTGGTTTTACCGCTGCCCGACGGACCCACCAGGGCGATGGTTTCCCCCGGGCGCACATCGAGATTAAGGCGCTGGATAATCTCTGCGCCTTCATCCCGGTAGCGGTGGGTGAGGTTTTGAAACTGAACCTGACCCCGGGCGCGACCGAGGGTTTTCGTGCCCCGATCCGGTTCCGGGGGCTCGTCCAGCAGGGCAAAGATGGTTTCTGCCCCGGCCAGGCCGCGTTGTAACTGTTCATTGACCTTGGTCAGGCGCTTGATCGGCGCCAACAGCATGGCCATTGCTCCGAACAGGGAAACGAAACCACCGACCGTAATCTGGTCAGCGGCGGATTGCAGAGAGGCGAAATAAATGACCGTACCCAGGGCGAGGACGGTCAGCAATTGCACCAGAGGTCCGCTGGCTTCGGAGGCGGCGACCAATTTCATGCTGAACTGGCGGACCCGGTTGTTGACGCGGTGGAAACGCTCTCGTTCGTGGGCTTGGCCGCCGAAGATTTTGATGACCTTGTGGCCCTGTAAGACTTCATCGATCACATGAGTCAGATCGCCCATCAGTTCCTGCAAATCCCGGCTCAGTCGCCGTAGCCGTCGGCTGACGGTGCGGACAATGAAGGCAATGCCGGGGACGATCAGGAACGCCATCAGCGATAATTGCCAGTTGAGATAGAGCATCCAGCCCAGCAGACCGACGACCGCCAGTCCGTCCTTAACTAAAGTGATCAGTGCTTGGGTGGTGGCGTTCATGACCTGAGTGACATCGTAGGTCAGGCGAGACAGCAAATTGCCGGCGGAGTGATCGTCGAAATAGCGGGTCGGCAAGGTGAGTAACCGATTGAACAGGGCGTTGCGCAGATCCATGACCACCCGGTGCGCGATCCAGTTCATCGCAACGGAACCGATGAAGCCGGTGACGCCGCGCACGATGAACACGGCCACCAGTAGGATAGGCATCAAGCGGATAGTGTGGGGGTCTTTTTCGACAAAGCTGCCGTCTAGCAACGGCTGGATCAGGGCTGGAATCATCGGCTCGGTCGCGGCGGCAGCGGCGGTGCCCAGCATCGACAAAATGAAGATGCGCATATGGGGCCGGACGTAGCTGAGCAGCCGGAAATAGAGGTCTTTGCTGTTCATTATGGAGAGCGCAGTTGGCAAGTAGCGAATATCCGGTTGCATCAGAAGTTGGCCCATGAGTGGGCTCATGCACTCATGCTAGCAAGTTTTTTCAGGTGGATGGCCCATGCGTACTCCCCGATTTTACCTTCCCGTTCCTCTAGCGACCGGCGCGACTGTGTCGCTGGATGATAACGCTTTCAACCACGCCGTGCGGGTCTTGCGGCTAGGGCTGAACGCGCCGCTGATCCTGTTCGATGGCCAGGGCCAGGCGTTTACTGCCGCGCTCACCGAGATGACTAAAAGGGCAGCGCGGGTGCGAGTGATGAATGCTTTACCCAGTGCGGCGGAATCACCATTGCGCGTGATCCTGGCACAGGGGATTTCACGCGGCGAGAAAATGGATTACACCCTCCAGAAAGCGGTCGAGTTGGGAGTTACGGTCATTCAGCCGCTCTTTACCGAGCGTAGCGAGGTGCGCCTGAGCGGCGAGCGGCTGGTACGGAAAATTCAGCACTGGCGGGGCATTGTCATCGGTGCTTGCGAGCAGTGCGGGCGTAATCAGTTGCCGAAATTGCGGGAGCCTTTGCTGCTCATGGATTGGCTGGGGGGGAGGGTGGAAGGAGCGGGCGTAAAATGGCTGCTCGATCCACTGGCGGAGCAGGGATTACGTGAATTGCAACCGCCATCCGGCGCGATCACGCTGCTCATTGGTGCTGAGGGTGGATGGAGTTCGGTGGAATTATCCAAGGCGCAAGAAGCGGGCTTTACCGGTATACGCCTGGGGCCGCGCATTCTGCGCACGGAAACGGCCAGCGTCGCAGCGCTGGCGGCGATTCAGGCGCTGTGGGGGGATTGCGGTTAGGTCGCGAATGGCTTCTTTTTCGAGGACTTGGGGTGAAAGGCGCGGAGGGCTGCGTTGATTTCGTCCAGATCAAAGTGTTCTGGATCGAATTCGCTACCCAGCCATTCCTTCATGTGCTGATATTCCGGGTGCTTGGGATTGCTTAGGATCTCGACCAGATCGTCATAGCCCCAGACGCCGCCGCAATCTTCGGGAGGACCGTTGCGTTTTCCCTTGATGCAAACGGGAACTTGAACCGTGTTGTCATGGGGAAGAATTTTCTCCAGCGTAATCTTATGTTGCCAGCTATCGCCGAAGTCATATTCGTACCTCAATGAATCTTTTTCCTGGTTAAGCAGTTGCGACAATCGATACCGGGCTTCGTCTTCGTATTCCAGTTCGCCGCCTAAATCATTAAATTGGGGACCGTAGCTGGCTCCATGGGCGGTGAATTGATGAAGGTGTTCGTTCATCCAACCCATCGTCTCCTGGAGAATCAGGTGAAAGATATCCAGTCGGACATTGGCGGAAACCAGGATGCGCCGCCAGATAGGCGGCTTTGTATCCATCAGAGTGATTTTTAGCTGGTAGATGGGGACAGGTGCTTGCATGGATTATTCCTCTCCGAGTTGGTCGCTGGGCAGGTCTGCATGAGCATCGCGGCTGGCGTTAAAGGTTAGCCGAACCTGGGCAATCGCCGCCAGACGTCTTTGCCGCAAGGCGTCGGCCAGCGCCAGCCCGGTTAATCCCTGTTCCACCAGGGGTCGCGCCTGAAGACTCGCTACTGCGGCGTGAACCTGGCGCATCAGCGTTGCCTGCGAATAATCGCGATCTTCCCGCCCCAATCGACCCCGGGCATCGGCCTCGCAGGCGATCAGAAACTGCTCGAAGCGCTGCGGCTTGCGCAGAGCGTCCAGTCCTTGCACGGTATTGAGCAGGGTTTTGGGGCGCAATTCCAGTGCCCGGTGGCAGTGCGTGTGGTAGCGAGCGGTTAATGCGCCTAGTTCCCGGTACATGTTGGGGACCCGCAAGCGTTGGCCCAGGGTCCGAACCAAATCAGCGCCGCGTTCCTCATGACCCAGATGGCGCGGCCATTCCTCGGGCGGAGTGGCCCCCTTGCCCAAATCGTGAACCAGCACGGCGAAGCGGGTGACCACATCGGCGTTCAGCCGCACCGCCTGGGTCAGCGCCAGCAGAGTATGCTGACCCGTATCGATTTCCGGATGGTGGGCCGGAGATTGCGGGACGCCGAACAGCCGGTCCAGTTCCGGGAAAATCCGCGCCAGCGCTCCGCACTCGCGCAGGGTTTCGATGAACTGGGTGGGTTGCGGTTCGCCCAGGGCGCGGACAGTTTCCGCCCAGACCCGTTCCGCCACCAGATGATCGACTTCACCGCTGGCGACCATGCGCCGCATCAAATCCAGCGTTTCCGGCGCAATGCGGAAACCCCAGGGCGCGTAGCGGGCGCTGAAGCGGGCCACGCGGAGAATGCGTACCGGGTCTTCGGCGAAGGCGGGCGAGACATGGCGCAGCCAGCGGGCTTCAAGATCGCGGGCGCCGTGATAAGGATCAATCAACCGCCCTTCCGGGTCGCGCGCCATGGCGTTGATGGTCAGGTCGCGGCGGCGCAGATCTTCTTCCAGGGTCACGTCCGGCGCGGCGTAGACGGTGAAGCCGTGATAACCGGGCGCGGTTTTGCGTTCAGTGCGGGCGAGGGCGTATTCCTCATGGGTTTCCGGGTGCAGGAACACCGGAAAATCCTTGCCGACCGGGCGGAAGTCACGCGCCAGCAGGTCATTTGGGGTTGCGCCCACGACCACCCAGTCGCGTTCCGTCACTGGCCGGCCCAGCAGGCTGTCGCGCACTGCGCCGCCAACAAGATAGAGTTCCATGGGATGTGCGCTCATCAATCAGGTTTTACAGTGAGGATGAAATCATTGCCGGGAGTTGTCAGCGTACAATCCATACTGACCCATGAACATTAGACGGCTGACCAGCGATAGACGAAATGTTTTGGAAAATTTTAACCATCAGCCTCGCACTGACCCTGTCCGGTTGCACCGAGCTGGCCTATTACCGGCAAGCGGCGGCAGGACAGTGGGCTTTATGGCAGGCTCGTCAGCCTGTGGCGGAAGTGGCGGCTGATCCGGCGACCTCCGCAGCGTTGCGTCAGCGGTTGGAAATCGCGCAGGCGATCCGTGCGTTCGCCAGTGCCGAACTGGGGTTGCCGGATAACGGCAGCTATCAACATTATGCCGATCTACAGCGGCCCTGGGTGGTAAAAAATGTATTCGCCGCGCCGGAGTTAAGCTTGGAGCCGCGCCAGTGGTGTTTCTTGGTCGTCGGTTGCCTCAGTTATCGCGGCTATTTTAATCCTGAAGCCGCTCAGCAACTCGCCGAGGCGTTACAGGCCAGCGGCGATGATACCTATGTCGCCGATATTTCCGCCTATTCGACGCTGGGCTGGTTTGACGATCCGTTGCTCAATACCTTCATTTACTGGCCGGACGGGCGACTGGCGGAATTGATTTTCCATGAACTAGCCCACCAGCAACTCTACATTGCTCACGATACCGCGTTCAATGAGGCTTACGCGACCGCTGTGGGTCAATTGGGGGCAGAGCGCTGGTTGGAGCGACAGGGTAGCGCCCGCGCCCGAGATGAGTATGTCGTTGATGTGCAGCGGCGCGAGCAGTTTTTGCAGTTGACTGCGGAAGCCCGCGAGCAGTTGGCCATTGTCTACGCTTCTCCTTGGAGCGAGACGGAGAAACGGGCGGGCAAGCAACGCATTTTCAAGGAACTGCGGGAGCGTTATCAGGCCCTCAAGCAGCGTTGGGGTGGTTATGCCGGTTATGATCGTTGGTTTGCACACGATTTGAACAACGCTAAATTATCGGGTGTTAGCACCTATCACCGGCAGGTTCCGGCGTTTCTAGCGCTGTTTGAGCGGGGAGGGCGGGATTTCGCCGCATTCCACCGGGCGGTGGAGGCTATAGGCCGATTGCCGCCAGCAGAGCGGGCGATGTGGCTGCGGCAATTGCGCGATTCACAGGACCTTTGTTCCGAACAGTTCTTAGCCCGTAGTGGCCGTCCTGAAAGTTAAAAAAACGAATTCGCAAAAACCAAATTTAGTAAACGATTACAATCCGTTTCATGCACTGAAAAGTATTTCTATACATGATCATAGTTTTTTTAATTAGCCCTGTTGACAATCATTTTGTAATCGATTACAAATAAAGCCGATAAAGTTGCGGTAACAACCGCTCAATATCAGAAAAAAATCAGAGAAAACGATTAAATAATTAGCCCCATCCAGGCTTACCCCTTGAGGATTTCGCACCATGAACCCTAGCTTGCGCTCCCTGATTGCCCTGACCTCCTTAGTTGCCCCTTTCACTGCTCACGCCGATACGATTCTGTACGGCGAAGCCAAAGTGTCGGTGGATTATATTGACAACACCCGCGACCCCGATCCTTACTGGGATGTGGTCAACAACGGTTCCAAGCTGGGGATCAAAGGCAGCGAGGATTTGGGGGGCGGCTTGAGCGCTTTCTATCAGTACGATTTCAGCGTGGACATGACCGAGGGAGGCAATTTCTCGGGACTCAACCAGAAATTCGTTGGCCTTGCCGGAGGATTCGGCGCGGTGACCCTGGGCACCCAGGACACTCCGTACTGGAAGATCCTCAACATCACCGATATTTTCAACAGCTCCAAGATGTTCGATGGCACAGTCTATCTGGGCGGATCGATGACTCCGGAAACCGACGACAACGGTGCCCTAGGCACTCTGGCCAACAGCATCGACTACCAGACGCCGAACTTCGCTGGCTTCAGCGCCGAGGCTCTACTGGTGCTGGACGGTCGGATCAACGATTCGCAGGGGTTCTCGGACAGTGTCGACATCTGGAACATCAACCTCAAGTACAGCCAGGGGCCGTACTTTGCCGGTCTGACTTACGTCAAGATGGAAGGCAACAGCAACGTGGACATCGGCCAAAATCGGATCATGGATTTCGACATGGAAAACTGGGGCCTCGGGCTGGGCTACAAAACCAACCAGTGGCTGGTGGTTGCGATCTACGAGCAGGGCGACCTCGCCGATGTGAACATGGAACGCAAAATCCGCGTGAACGGCGTACCGCTCGTCACCGGCGATGATGCCCAAAGCTGGCTGCTGGTCGGCCAGTACGCCTTCGGCAACAACGTGGTCCGGGCCGCCTACGGCCAGATGGATACCGGCATCGACGGCGAGGACACCATCGACAATTATCGGCTTGGTTACCAGTATAACTTCAGCAAGCGGACCCTGCTGTGGGCTGAATACCTCGGCCGCAACGCTGACACTCCTCTCTACGGCGACCAGAACGTGGTGTCCATTGGCACCAAGATCTTGTTCTGATTCGACGGCGGGGATCGAGGCCGAAAAAACGGGCGCTGCCCGCAATCGATCTCTGTCCCCATCTTTCTCCACCGCTCTCAAAACCCCACTCTACCGAAGAGCGAACTTCATGAACAAAGCATCCTCAACCGTCATGCCAGGATGAAGTATGTCTGCGCGAACTGTGCCGCTTCGCTAACGCGGTCGGGGCGCTCGCGACCCTGGAGTAGAGCGCGATTCGGCGTTGCTCGACTGAAAGCGGGTGCGGGATTTCCTACGCTACCAATAAATATCGATCCATGGAAAGTCCAGGGGAGGGTCTATAATCAAAGCATCCAAGCAATCAAGAGCCTTATCCGTTAGACAAAAAAAGCTGGCTAGCCGTTTGTGGCTACTACCGAACAATCAAGTGTTGCAAAACGCCCGCGATTCCCGGCCTCTTGTTTTTGTGACATAGCGCCGTGTTATCATTCCGTAGGAGAATTATATGACTCAAAAAGCTCTTAAAACTTTATTCGCTGTGTCCGCCATGGTGGCGTTGACCTTGGGTAATAATGCGTTTGGCGCCGATAAAGTCAAAGTCTGTTTTCTATTAAAAACCATGCAGGAAGAACGCTACCAGCATGACAAAGCTGACTTTACGGCGAAGGCACAATCCCTGGGCGCTGAAGTTGTCTTTGATTCGGCGAACAATGACGAACAGGCGCAATTGGCCAAGCTTGAAAACATGCTGGCTAAAGGTTGCAAGGTGATCGTGCTGCAACCGGTGAACACCGGGACGGCGGGTAAAATGGTCAAGACGGCCAACGAAGAGGGTGTGAAAGTCGTCGGCTACGACTCAATGTTGGTTAACGGCCCACTCGATATCATGGTGATGCAGGATAGCTGGGCGGTCGGCAAGCTCCAGGGTGAGGCCATGTTGAACTGGTTCCAGAAACATAAGGGTAAAATCGAAGGCAACGTAGCGCTGATCATGGGGCAGCCGGGCGATTCTAATGCGGTGGCCATGAGCAGTGGTGCGCTGGAACTCATCAAGAAAAACCCTGGCTTGAAGCTGGTGGTGGAACAATCCCATGAAGGCTGGTCCACCGACAAGGCAATGGCAACGACGGAAAATGCCTTGACCAAATACAAGAACCAGGTCGATGCGTTCATTTGCAACAACAGCGGCATGGCCCGAGGCGTGATTGCGGCGCTTGACGCGCAGGGACTCGCTAGTACCGACAAGGTATTCGTGGCCGGTTCTGATGCTGACCTGTCCAACATCCAGTATGTGGCGCAAGGCAAGCAAACCGTCGAAATTTGGAAAAAGGTCAAGCCTCTTGCCGAAACGGCTGCGGAAATCGCGGTTAAATTGGCCCAGAATCCTGATAAGAAGCCCGCTGATCTCGTTAAAATCGATAAAACGGTTAATAATGGTGCGGTCGATGTCCCGACCGTGGTCACTGAGATTGTGTCGATCACTAAGGATAACCTGGATTCCACCATTATTGCCGAAAAGCTCTATACCAAGGATCAGGTCTATGGCAAGCAATAAGACCTGACCGGTGATTTTGATCGAGCCGCCTCGCGCAACGTAAGGAGGCCGGCCAATGCCCACCTGCCTGATAAATCTGGAGGTGGGCTTTTTTATTGAAATTTTCTTGAACGAAAAAAAGGACGGTGAGTTGAATGGGCGAAATCGTCTTGGAAATGAAAAATATCGTCAAGGACTTTCCCGGAGTACGCGCCTTGGATCAGGTCAATTTCGAGGCCCGATCAGGAGAAGTCTTGGCGTTAATGGGCGAGAACGGCGCGGGTAAATCGACGCTGATGAAAGTCTTGAGCGGAGTCTGGCCTTATCCTTCTTACGAGGGAGATATTTATCTTCGAGGAGAATTAAAGCGGTTTTACAACACTAAGGAGGCGGAGGCGTCGGGCGTGGCAATCATCTATCAGGAATTGAACCTGATCCCGGAATTAACCGTCGCCGAGAATATTTTTCTCGATCGCCAAATCACCAATGCATTTGGCATGATCAACTGGAGCCGGCTGTTTGCGGAGACACAACGCTTGCTGGATGAATTGAACATCCAGGATTTCAAACCGACCGATAAGGTCAGGGATTTGACGGTAGGGAAGCAGCAAATGGTGGAAATTGCCAAGGCCTTGTCCAAGAAAGCCGATGTGCTGGTATTCGACGAGCCCACCTCCGCCCTGACCGATAAGGAAGTTGCGGCGCTGTTCGAAATCATCCGAAAGTTGAAGCGCCAAGGCGTGTGCATGTCTTACATCTCACACAAGATGGACGAACTCCAGCAAATTGCGGATCGTGTCGTGGTGTTGCGGGATGGCCGAACCATCGGTGAAGTGGCGCCCATGGCCGAGATCACACTGGACCAACTGATCAGCCGCATGGTCGGGCGCGATGTCAAGGATATGTTTCCCAAGGGGAAGTGCCAACGCGGTGAAAAGGTTCTGGAAGTCAGGAATTTTGAAATCGACAACCCGGACCTGCCCGGCCAGAAGAAAGTCAAAAATGCGTCGTTCTGTGCGTATCAAGGTGAAATTCTTGGTTTTTCCGGACTAATGGGGTCGGGGCGAACCGAGTTGGTCTCGGGTATTTTTGGTGCGCCGCCGGGGCCAGCCCGAGGCGAAATCTATCTGCATAACCAACCGGTGCATTTCCGTTCTCCTCACGACGCTATTGAAAAGGGCATTGGCCTGGTGACTGAGGACCGCAAGCGTATCGGCCTGATCCTGGGACAAAGCATCATCCAGAATATGATGATCAGTTCGCTGGAGACCGTCACTAATCTGCTGGGAATCATCAATGAGGCCAAGGAGCGGAGTCTAGCCCAAGATTATGTAAAGCGGCTGGCGATCAAGACGCCAGGACTGGACGTGAACATTGATACCCTGAGCGGTGGCAACCAGCAAAAGGTGATTTTAGCTAAATGGCTCAACACCAAACCGACTGTCCTGATTCTCGACGAACCCACGCGCGGCATCGATGTGGGTGCGAAAGTCGAAATTTATAACCTGTTAAATAAGCTAGTTGAAGATGGAGTGACAGTGATCATTATTTCCTCTGAACTCCCAGAAGTCATGGGGATCAGCGACCGCATCTTGGTGATGTGCGAAGGGGAAATTGTCGCAGAATTGGCGCGTAACGAAGCGACTAAAGAATTGATTATGGCATACGCCACTGGCAGCCGGAAAAAAGGGGGATAATGACATGGCAAATATGACGCCAAACAGTGAGCAGGCGATGGGTTTTCTACATAGCGAGGGCATGCGTACCTTTTTTAAATTTTTGAAAGAAAATGGAACATTGGTCGCTTTAGTCGTATTGATGATCATCTTCAGCTTCTGGGATGATGCCTTTTTAACACCGAGAAACCTGACCAATCTAGCCCGGCAAACAACTATTGTCGGTATTATTGCGGTTGGCATGACCCTAGTTATTATTATTAACGGCATCGATTTGTCGGTGGGTTCAATTGTTGGATTATCCGCAATTGTTGTGACTCTCCTGATGCAATCGGGTGTCAATGTCTGGGCGGCGATTCTGATCACCTTATTTCTGACTGGCTTCCTGGTTGGGCTTTGGAACGGTTTCTGGATCGCGCATTATAATATTCCGCCTTTTATTATTACCTTGGGTATGATGACAATTGCCCGAGGTGTGGCTCTGACCCTTTCCAATGGTGGTTCTGTACCCGTGACCGATCTGGCCTTCGGCGAGATCGGCGGTGGCTTTTTCTCTGTGACGATTTCCACCGGCATCATTTTGGTGATTGTTGGTTTCCTGCTCTTCTCGCAATTTCGCGATATCAAACAGAAACAGCAATACGGCGTCGCAGTCAAACGGCAGGAGGTTATTACCACAGCAGTAGTCACCTTGTTGGCAGGTGGACTCTCCCTCTATGCCTTCGCTTATCGTGGCATACCCTATCCGGTCGTGATTTTTGCGGTTATCGCGTTTATCGGGATTTTCGCACTCCAGCATACCAAATTCGGACGCAGAATTTACGCCATGGGGGGTAATGAGGAAGCGGCACGGCTGTCTGGAATCAGTATTTACCGGATGAAGATCAGTATTTATTGCATCATTACCACGTTGGCGGCTTTGGCAGGCATTATTCTGGCGTCGCGGTTGAATGGCGCTTCCCCGAATTTGGGCAATATGTTCGAGCTTGACGCGATTTCGGCGGTGATTATCGGTGGAACCAGTTTCTCTGGCGGTGTAGGCACAATCCTGGGTACAGTGATTGGAGCATTCATCATCAGTGTGCTGAATAATGGCATGAGTCTGCTGGAGGTGCCCACGTTCTACCAGCTCATTATTAAGGGACTCATCATCATCCTGGCGGTATGGTTTGATGTGTTAAGCAAGAAGAAGCGGGGGTAAGCATTGATCGAGGGGTAAGTAGTGAATACAGGCTCGGCCATCAAACGGGGGTCGTCAATTTTACCCAAGGGATACCACGAACATGTCAAAGCCATTTTTTATAAAGCCAAACTGGTTTTTTTTCTTAGCCCAAGCCATCGGATTGATCGTTTTGATCATGGCGTCGCCGATCTTCCAGCCTGTTGCCGTGGCGGAGCATGCGGTGAAAATTGGCTTTTTGCTCAGTACCATGCAGGAAGATCGGTATCAAACCGACAAGGCCGGGTTTATCGCTCATGCCGAGTCACTGGGTGCAAAAGTCATGTTCGACGCTAGCGGTAACAACGAACTGACGCAACTACAGCAATTTGAGCAAATGCTGGAGGAAGGGTGTCAGGTGATCGTGCTGCAGCCGGTCAACACCGGCACAGCCGGCGCACTGGTGCGCCTAGCGAACAAAAAAGGGGTCAAGGTGATTGGTTATGACCGACTGCTGACCAATGGCCCCCTGGACGCCATGGTGATGCAGGATAGCTGGGCAGTCGGCCAATTGCAGGGAGAGGCGATGGTGCAATGGTTCCGGGAGAAACGCGGGAAGGTGGAAGGCAGTGTGGCGCTGATTATGGGGCAACCGGGCGATTCCAATGCAGCAGCTATGAGCCAGGGCGTTCTGGAAGCGGTGCAAAGGAATCCCGGGCTCAAGCTGGTTGCGCAAATATCGCATGTGGACTGGTCGCCGGACCGCGCCGCCGAAACTGCTAGCAACTTGCTATTGAAACATAATAACCGGATTGACGCTTTTGCCTGTAACAACAGTGGACTGGCCAGTGGAGTCATTGCGGTGCTGGATCTGGAAAAGCTGGCGGATGCGGAAAAAGTTTTTGTCGCCGGATCAGACGCCGATTTAAAGAATGTTCAATACATTGCTCAGGCCAAGCAGACCGTCGAAATCTGGAAGAAGATTCAGCCACTGGCGATTAAGGCGGCTGAAATCGCGGTGCAAATTGCCCGGTATCCCGATAAGTCAGTTTTGGATATCGCTAGGGGAGCAAGTCAGGAAGGCGTGCGATTTACCACGACTGATAATGGCTTCGCTCAGGTTCCAACCGTGATTACGCCCGTGGTTCTGATTAACAGAGGCAATATCGATAGTACCCTGATTGCCGAGCAAGTTTTTACTCGGGAGCAAGTTTATGGCGAGAGGAAATAATCTTGAGACCTTGAATCAGTTCACGGTTGGTGGCGACCAGCGCTTGTAATTTTTGGGGGTAGTCGTTCACTCCCCCGGTTGGGGCAGAGGAGCGAGGGGCCGTCCAGCCCGGCGGTCCGCGATAGCGCGTTCTCAGCAATTCCCGGCGTATTGATTTGCAAGGACTTTTTTCTTAATTAAATGACGTTTATAAAAAATATCCTTAAAAATAAATGTCACAAAAAATAAAAGACTGGGAATCGCTGGCGAAAAGAGGACAAAAACTGAGCATCGATTAATACAGAGTTGTCGAAAGTGCATTCGTGATGTTTTCCTATGTATTGATGGCCTAACGAATCAGCTCACCCGCCGTGCGAGCACGGTCGGGTACAGCGATTCTTAACGTCGATCACCGCTTCCGTCTCCTTGCAAAACGAGAGGAGTCCATATATGCCCAGTTAGGCATCCAAGTTGCCTCAAGGCTTACGTTTAACGTACCACTCAATATCCTGAACAGGAATGTATTTATCCCATTCTCTGCGGTCGATTTCCGCTTTGAAGAGCCGAATCTGCTGTTGAGCCATTTGCTCCGCCTCTTTTTCCGAAGGATGCCGAGCATGCGCTTCTGCAGCGGTCCTTTCCTCGCTCCAGTGCGGATTATCGCGTTTAGCTTGCTCTCGAAGCTGCGAGAACTTGCTCGTGTATTGCTGATTGGACAGCTTCATATTCCCATCACCCCAATATTGAACCATGTGAAAGAATTCATGTGCTAGAGTAACCAACACTGCGTATGTACACTTTGCTAGAGAAGGAGGCTGTGATGACAGGACTACTTGGTCCCTCCCTAGAGAGGAGGGCAATATGCGCAGGCTATTCGACTGCATCGCGCCTGTCACAATCTGCTTGACATCAAGGACGGCTGCACCGACCAGAATCTTGCACTTCTCATCGCGGAACGCATCACTCACAACACCAGCAGCTACAGAACTACCACCCCGATGGAACACCCAATTGGCGTCTTTACCATGCGTGTAGATGATAGTCAGTTCGTATTGCCAACCTGAAAATCCTCTAAGTTTCTCTGGGTAAAGACGCTCGATGAGTCTTCCAAATTGCCGTTCGGTGAAGATTCGACTTTGTGGCATATCCATTCTCCAAATAGCTGATTCTGGCTCCCAACACTCCGGGGCATAACGGGGCGCGAGTTGAGCGTCATCCCGCACGGAGCGGGCCTGCCGCCCGACCGAAGAACGGTGAAGTTCCGCGAGTCATCATGGGCGGCGGGCACGCGAGTACGGGACGACGAAGTCGCCCCGTAGGGGTGACGCTCCAACGAGGGTTCGACGGCAGCGCAGCGCCGACGAACGTTCGAGCTAACCGGCCCGCTATGGCAAGCCGCCTTAGCCCGGCGGGACAGTGTACCGCGCACCCCAGGCCGGGCCAAGGTGGCCGTCGTGGCGCTGGCCAACAAGATCGCCCGGATCGCCTATGCGGTGCTGACGACCGGTCAACCGTATGATCCAACGAAAGGGGCCTTAATCCAAGCCTGATTCAGGCCCGGCACCGGACCGCCACCGATCGGCAGCCCATCGATGGGCAACCTTGGGGTCACCCTGACGGAGGACGAATCACCCACCACGAGTTGCGACGAGTGAACCATCACGGTGATGGCAGGAAAGACCCGTTCTGCATTCCCGAAAACCTGATTTGTACAAAAGCCGGCTCCGACGAGACTGCGAGGCTGATAAGGACGGGGATGCGCGCGAATTCCATCAGGGCACGAGGGTCGGCAACGGCCCCTCAACACGATGCCGGATATATGGCCGCAACTTCTCTTTCTGCCAGACATCAGGTTCCTCTTGCATCGTGGGGCGGACCATATATGTACAAAAACCAACTGTTTGATTTTTTTGCTGGGAGCGCGGGCTTCCAGCCCGCTGGAAAAGCCAAAAGCGGGCTGGAAGCCCGCGCTCCCAGGGAATGTTGCTTAAAAATCAAGGCTCAATATGGATTCCGGACTGTTGAGAACGGGTCGTCCTGATGGGGATCGGGGGCTACACCAGGTCCGTTCCGAACCGCTGCGACCCAAGGTCTCTCGACGATGATCAACCTTCAAAACCTGCTGGATGACGTCAAGTGCTATGAAACCCTGCGCCAGTTGCGTTGGCCCGACGGGGTCCGTTGTCCG
>Ga0209573_1001278_pt1 | contig 40537 bp, 35 predicted proteins | sample TNRBio252014_DNA_FD_185870 | JGI IMG/M metagenome (GOLD analysis project Ga0209573, IMG submission 185870) | Wastewater treatment Type I Accumulibacter community from EBPR Bioreactor in Madison, WI, USA - TNR Reactor_6/25/2014_ DNA (SPAdes)... | ecosystem: Engineered > Bioreactor > EBPR >...
TCCTCGTGCCCGAGCTCAAGCCCGGCGACATCGTGATCATGGACAATCTCTCGAGCCACAAATCGCCCGCCGTCCGCACGGCGATCGAAGCCGCCGGCGCCGAGTTGCGGTTCCTGCCGCCCTACAGTCCGGACTTCAACCCGATCGAAAACGCGTTCGCCAAGCTGAAGGCCCTGCTCCGCAAAGCCGCCGAACGCACCGTCGACGGCCTCTGGCGCACCATCGGCACCCTCATCGATCTGTTCACACCAGCCGAATGCGCAAACTTCTTCACCGCCGCAGGATATGAGCCAGAGTGAGTGGAAACCGCTCTAGTGGCAACAGACGCACCGTTATAAAATTGGAAATCCCAAACCGATTGCTAACGGTAATATTGGCGTCCATCGGCAGGCCATTGAAACTATTCGGTATCGCAAATACCAAATTACTTGAATCGGATTCCGGAAGGAATTGATTGATGGTAACGTTCTGGATCGTGACGATATTTTGATTTGCAGGCTCGATGAAGTTTTGCCCCCGCAGTGTCAGTCTGCTCCCCACCGTCACATCGCCGGCGGGGTCTCGGGACAAAAGCAAAGGACCTGCGGTGGTGGGCCGCGACGCTTCCAGTGCCCCCAGCCTGTTCTCATACTCGACGATCTTGCCGAGGATGAAGTTCATCAGCTCGGAGGAGATCAGATCGCCCGGATTTACTCTGGGTGGCGTTGGCACGTGTCGTCCTCCTCAGACAGGGACCGCATCTGCCGCACGAAGGGCCGTCAGCACGCCCGTGGCCGATACCTCGCCCACCCGCACCGTCTGGCAGTGGCAGCGGTGCAGGCAGGCGGTCTGGGCTTCGGGGGCCATCGCCAAGACCGTGAGGCCCGCCAGCCGTGCCATCGCCGGATCGACGCAGGCCAGATCGGCCGGATCCGGCCGGCTGACCACCACCACGTCGGCGCCGGCCGCCCGGGCCGCCTTCGCCAGATCGCCGTCCGTCCGTCCCCGGATCAGAACCACGTCGGCGCCTTCCAGCACGCTGCCGACGATGTCCTCGAGCAATCGGGGCAGGTCTGCGAGCAGCAGGGTCAGCGACATGGTGCTTCCGATCACTTCGGGTCGGGTCGAACCGGGTGTCAGGATCGCATCGCCGCCCCGCCCCGGCCATGGACCGGGGGGGCCGGCGGACGGGCCGGGCCGAAACCCACCCGTCCGCCGGCCGGCCGCCCATGCCGCCCGGTCCTGCAGGGCATCCTCCCGGCCCATGCCGCAGAGTGAGGCTGGTCCCCAGAGGCGACCGGTCCTCGGGTCCAGATGCAACGGCAGGGGCGTGCGATCCGACGGGCTGGACCGAACGATCCGGACCTTTTGTGGGCGCAAGCGTCCCATCACCCGGGAATGGAGAGGGAGTGTGACGCGGCCGGTCGCCCGCCCGCCGGCGGCGGGCCTGTGCGGGAGCCGGCGACTGTCCAGTCGGCGCGAGGACGGGACCAGAAGGGGAAGGGCCCGGCCGGCCGGCGCCTGCCGCCGTCAGGCCCGCGCCGGCGGCCGTTCAGCCACGCATCTGCGCCACCGCCTGCGCGCGCCGCTCCACCTTCAGCTTCTGCAGCAGGTTGTGGATGTGGTTCTTGACCGTGGCCGGGCTGATCTGCAACTGGCGGGCGATCTCCTTGTTCGACCGCCCCTCGTTCAGCAGCGCCAGGATCTGCTGCTCGCGCCCGGTCAGCGCGGAGGTGGCCGGTGCCGGAGCGACGGCAGCCGGCTGCATCAGCATCTGCGACAGCTGCTTGAACATCGCCGCCGCCATCTGCGGGGTGCATGTGAGCCGGCCGCCGGCCGCGTCCGCCACCGCCTGCAGCAGGTCGTCGATGCTGGCCTCGCGGGTGACGTAGCCGGCGAACCCGGCGGCGGCGCACGCCAAGACGCTCTCGGTGGCCTCGGTCACCGAGAACGCCACCAGCTTCGCTCCAGGCGCCAGCGACCGCAGCATGCCCGCCGCCGCCAACCCCTCGTGGGTCGCCAGGTCGACGACGACGACATCCGCCTGCGTGTCGGCGATTAGCGCCATCTGCGTCGACGAGAGGTCGGCGCAGCCGGCGACCACCGCCCCCTTACGCCGGCCGATGCCGCGCACCAGCCCCTCGCGCACCAAGCGCACGCTGCTGACGACGAAGACGCGAATGACGTCGCCGGCCGCTTCGCCGCCGCCCGTTCCGTCCGGATCGTCGGGAAATCCGTTGCCCCCCGAGCCGCCGGCAGCGGCTGCCGTAGTCCCGTTCCGTCCCATGTCCACCTCCCGATGCGGAAGGTTGGCGCTTTTCTGAGTGATGTTTTCGAGTGCTGTTCCCCCCGAGCACTCCGCCAACGTCAGCGAAATTTATAACCCTTTCGGCCAATTCATCCAAGAACGGATCACCCGAACACCCCCAGCGACGGCCCTACGATGGTCCGCTGGAGCAATATCCGATCAAGCGGAATCGCTTGATCGGATTGACTTGCTCTAAAAATCAAACAGTTGGAGCACGACCGTTTGATCAGATCGGTTAGATCTGATCAAACCGCGCTCTAGCTGCGGGCCGAAAGCAGGCCGCGGGCGATCACCTGCGCCTGGATCTCGGCGGCACCCTCGAAGACGTTGAGGATGCGGGCGTCGCACAGCACGCGGGAGATCGGATACTCCAGCGCGTAGCCGTTACCGCCATGGATCTGCATGGCGTTGTCGGCATTCGACCAGGCGACGCGCGCACCCAGCAGCTTCGCCATGCCGGCCTCAATGTCGCAGCGCCGGTCGCTGTCCTTCTGCCGGGCGCTGTCGTAGGTGAGCTGGCGGGCCAGCATCGTCTCCACCGCCATCCAGGCGATCTTGCCGGCGACGCGGGGGAACTCGAAGATCGGCCGGCCGAACTGGACGCGCTCCTGGGCGTACTTCATGCCCAGCTCCATGGCGTTCTGGGCGACGCCCACGGCGCGCGCCGCAGTCTGGATGCGCGCACTCTCGAAGGTCGCCATCAGCTGCTTGAAGCCCTGGCCCTCCTGCTGGCCCAGCAGGTTCTTCGCCGGCACCACGAACCCGTCGAATCCCAGCTCGTACTCCTTCATGCCCCGGTAGCCCAGCACCTCGATCTCGCCGCCGGTCATGCCTGCGGCCGGGAACGGATTGCCGTCGGTCCCTCGCGGCTTCTCGGCGAGGAACATGGACAGGCCCTTCCAGTCCTTGCTGCCGGGGTCGGTGCGCGCCAGCAGCGTCATCAGATCGGTCCGCGCCGCGTGCGTGATCCAGGTCTTGTTGCCGGTGATCGTATACGCGTCGCCGTCCTTCACCGCGCGGGTGCGCAAGGATCCCAGGTCGGAGCCGGTGTTGGGTTCGGTGAACACGGCGGTCGGCAGGATCTCGGCCGAGGCCAGTTTCGGCAGCCAGTATTCCTTCTGCTCGTCGGTGCCGCCGAGGCGGATCAGCTCGGCCGCGATCTCCGAGCGGGTGCCCAGCGAGCCGACGCCGATGTAGCCGCGCGACAGCTCCTCGGTGACGACGCACATCGCCATCTTCTCCATCCCCAGCCCGCCGTACTGCTCGGGAATGGTGAGGCCGAAGACGCCGAGGCCGGCCATCTCGTCGATGATTTCCATCGGGATCAGCTCGTCGCGCTCGTGCCAGCCGTGCGCGAAGGGGATCACCTTCTCCTCGGAGAAGCGGCGGAACTGGTCGCGGATCATCTCCAGCGTCTCGTCGATGCCGAGGTTGCCGAAGTTGCCGTCGGCGATCAGCCTGGCGATGCCCATGCGCGCCGCATCGGTGTTGCCGCCCTTGATCAAGGTCATGACCGCCGGGGTACGGAAGGCGATCAGGGCGTCATCGCTCACGCCCATGTCGCGCGGCCGGACGACCTCGACCTGCGTCATCGGAATACCGCCCGCAATCTGGGAGAGGTATTCGCCATAGGCGCACTGCAGCATCAACTGCTCCAGCTCACTGAGCTGGCCCGCCGCTTCCAGCCGTTCCGCCCACACCAGCATCTGCTGCAGGCCGGCAACGTAGGTCGCGAGCCAGGCGTAGCCGTGGGCTGCGAACTGATGTTCATCCAGCAGGGCGGCATCCAGCCGGCCGCCGCGGATGATCATCGCCGAAACACCCTTGCGCGCTTCGAGCAGCAGATGTTGCGCGCTGCCGAGCGCCTCCAGGCAGGTGGGGATCAGATCGTTCAGGACGGGGCTCTTCCTCTCGGCGACGGCGGCGTCCATGGGGTCTCTCCTCCCGGGCGGGGACGGACCTCGCGAGGGTCCGTCGCTGCATCGAATTGATCCCGGGCGACGCTCCGGCGTCGCCCGGTCTTGGTGCATGGAGACATGAGCGCATGCGCCCGCAGGCGCACGCCCCTGCCTAGCCGATCAACTTGCGGACGATGTCGGTCATCGACAGCACGCCGACCGCCTTGCCGCCTTCGGACACCACCAGTCGATGGATGCGCCGTTTCATCATCTCGGTGATCGCCACCGAGAGCTTTTCGTCCGCGTCGATCATGGCGCAGCCCTCGGTCATGACCTCGCCGACCGTCACGGCGCGCGCCTGTTCCACCGTCCGCCCCTGGCGGGTAATGGCGATGTCCGTCTGCGACAGCACGCCCACGGCGCGGTCGTTCTCCAGAACCACCAGCGCGTGCACGTCGCTGTCGATCATCGTCTTCGCCGCCTGGCCGATGGTGTCCGACCGGGTGCAGGCGATGATGCCCGGGTGCATGCGATCGCGCACCAGCGTGCCGTCGTCGTGGATCGCCGGCACCTCCACTTCCAACGCCGGCTCGACGCTCGGCAGCGGTGCCGAAACCGGGTAGGGGTGGCGGATCTTCGGATCGTGCAGGTCGCCCTTGGGCAATGCCGCGACGGGAACCGCAATCGGCGCGTCCGCCGTCTTGCCGAGCCCGAAGTCGGGCGCGCCGATCAGCACCGACATGTTGCCGTGCGGGTGCTGGTTGTCGTGCATGAGTTGGTGCGCCAGCGGCAGTTCCTCGTACGTAAATCCGCGCGACATGCAGGGATTGAGCTTGCCGGCGAGCGCCAGCTCGTTCATCGCGTAGCACTGCTCGTCGTTGGCGAAGTGCGAGCCCTGGAACCGCTTCTGCCGCATCCAGAGGTAGCGCAGGTCGATGGTGGCGTTGTAGCCGGTGGTGCCGGCGCAGATGACGATGCTGCCGCCCGTATCGCAGACGAACATCGAGGTCGGGATCGTCGATTCACCCGGGTGCTCGAAGATGACCTTCGGGCTGCGCTTCTCGCCCAGCACTTCCCAGATCGCGGCGCCGAAGGAGCGCACGCCCTTCAGCCAGTTGTTGTAGCCGACGGTGTCCTTCCAGTGCGGCAGCATGCCCCAGTGATCGAACTTCCGGCGATCGATGCAGCCTTTGGCACCCAGCTTCATGCAGTAGTCGATCTTGTCGTCGCCGGACACGACGGCGATCGGAATGGCGCCCGCCGCCTTGGCAATCTGGATCGCCATCGAGCCGAGACCGCCTGCGCCACCCCAGATCAGCACCGGGTCGTTCGTCTTCATCGCGTGCTCCGGCCAGCCGTGCAGCATGCGCCAGGCCGTCGCGGCGACGAGAACATACGAGGCCGCCTCCTCCCAGGTCATGTGCTTGGGCTTCGGCATGCACTGGTGCGCCTGGACCCGGGTGAACTGGGCGAAGCTGCCGAAGTTGGTCTCGTAGCCCCAGATGCGGAAGCTTGCGGCGTACATCGGATCTTCACCGGCCTTCACCCACGGATCATTGCGATCCCAGGTGGCGCAGTGGACGACGACCTCGTCGCCGACCTTGACGTTCTTCACGTCCTTGCCGACCTTGTAGACGATGCCGGACGCGTCCGAACCGCCGATGTGGAAGTCTTCCTTCTCGCCGCCCTTCTGGCGCGCCTTGATGACGTTGACGGGGATACCGAGCGCCGCCCAGACGTTGTTGTAGTTGACACCGGCGGCCATGACGTAGACCAGCACCTCGTCGTCCTTGATGGACGGAACGTCGACGACCTCCTTCTGGAACGAGGTCGTGGGCTGGCCGAACCGGCTCTCGCGGATCAGCCACGCGTTCATCTTCGGCGGCACTTCACCGATCGGGGGTTGCTCGCCGATCGCGTAAACGTCTTTTGCCATGGTCGTTACCATCCTGATCCCTCCGCTCCCCTGGCGTGCTGCCGGCCGCCATCTGTTCGCCAAAAATTCCGTTTCCGTCCTGCCCGATGCGGGCGCATCCAGTGTCGCATGAACGCCACGAATGCCGAGCGATTCGCTGACGGATGAATTTTTGTTCTAGACCCTGACGTCTTTCTTCGCAACGCACAATTTGCTAAATTGAATAAATGCAGCGCCGGCGCGGCAGCACGTTTTTCAGGCATTTTCGCGGCATCAAGACGGGTCCGCTCGGCACCTAGGGAGGGACGACATGGCCGAAGAGTTAGCAACTGCAAAACAAAGGACGGTGAAGCGCGAAGCGCCGTGGTTGATCCGCACCTATTCCGGTTACGCCTCGGCGAAGGAAAGCAACGCGCTCTACCGCAAGAACCTGGCTCGCGGCCAGACCGGCTTGTCGATCGCCTTCGACCTGCCGACGCAGACGGGCTACGACAGCGACCACGTTCTCGCGCGCGGCGAGGTCGGCAAGGTCGGCGTCCCGGTCTGCCACGTGGGCGACATGACGACGCTGCTCGACGGCATCCCGCTCGACCGGATGAACACGTCGATGACGATCAACGCGCCGGCGGCCTGGCTGCTGTCGCTCTACATCGCCGTCGCCGAGCGCCAGGGCATCGCGCGCAACAAGCTGTCGGGCACGACGCAGAACGATATCATTAAAGAGTATCTCTCGCGCGGCACGTACATCTTCCCGCCGGCGCCCTCGATGCGGCTGATCTCCGACGTCGTCTCCTTTACGTATAAGGAGGTGCCGAAGTGGAACCCGATCAACGTCTGCTCCTATCATCTGCAAGAGGCGGGTGCGACGCCGGAGCAGGAGCTGGCGTTCGCGCTGGCGAATGCGATCGCGGTGCTGGATGCGGTCAAGGCCTCCGGGCAGGTGCCGCCTGACGAGTTTCCGCAGGTGGTGGGCCGCATCAGCTTCTTCTGCAACGCCGGCATCAAGTTCATCACCGAGCTGTGCAAGATGCGGGCGTTCAACGGCCTGTGGGACGAGATCTGCGCGCAGCGCTACCGGGTCGAGGACCCGAAGCTGCGGCGCTTCCGCTACGGCGTGCAGGTCAACTCGCTGGGGCTGACCGAACAGCAGCCGGAGAACAACGTCTACCGCATCCTGCTGGAGATGCTGGCGGTCGTGATGTCGAAGGACGCGCGCGCGCGGGCTGTCCAGCTCCCCGCCTGGAACGAGGCACTGGGCCTGCCGCGGCCGTGGGACCAGCAGTGGTCGCTTCGCCTGCAGCAGATCGTGGCCTACGAGACCGACCTGCTCGACTTCGAGGACATCTTCGACGGCTCGCGCGCCATCGCCGAGAAGGTGGAGCAGCTCATGTACGAGGCCCGCGAGGAACTGGCGAAGATCGGCGAGATGGGCGGTGCCGTGGCCGCCATCGAGACCAGCTACATGAAGCGCCGGCTGGTGGAGAGCAACGCCATGCGGCTGGCGGCGATCGAGGCCGGCGAGCAGATCGTCGTCGGCGTCAACAAGTTCGTCGAGGCCGAGCCATCGCCACTTGCGTCCGGCGAGGAAAGCATCATCACCGTCGATCCGCGCGCCGAGCAGGAGCAGATCGCCGCATTGCAGGCGTGGCGGGCGAACCGCGACGAGGCGAAGGCGAAGGCGGCGCTGGCCGATCTCGTCGCCGCCGCCAAGGAAGGCCGCAACATCATGGAGCCGTCGATCGCGTGCGCGCACGCGGGCGTGACCACCGGCGAGTGGTCGGGCACCTTGCGCGAAATCTTCGGCGAGTTCCGGGCACCCACCGGCGTCAGTCAGGCGGTGGTCGCGGCCGATCTGGGCGGGTTGAAGGTGGTGCGCACCCGGCTGGAGACGCTCACCGACACACTCGGCCGGCGGATCAAGATGCTGGTCGGCAAGCCGGGCCTGGACGGGCACTCCAACGGCGCCGAGCAGATCGCGCTCCGGGCCCGGGATGCCGGCTTCGAGGTGGTCTACGAGGGAATCCGCCTCACCCCCGAGCAGATCGTCTCGGCGGCGCTGGAGGAGGGCGTGCACGTGGTGGGCCTGTCGATCCTGTCGGGCTCGCATGTCCCGCTGGTCACCGAGATCATGGAGCGGATGAAGGCGGCGGACCTGTCCGACGTGCCGGTGGTCGTCGGCGGCATCATCCCGCCGGAGGACGCAGCGAAACTGGCCAAGGTCGGCGTCGCCCGGGTCTACACGCCGAAGGACTTCGACCTGAACGCGATCATGGCCGACATCCTGACGGTGGTCGAAGAGACGGCGAAGGAAGCGGCGTAAGGCGCTGCCGGAGAAGACCGGTCCCGCTCAGGGACCGGTCGTTCCCGCCTCCGTCGTCGCCAGCCGGGAGTCGTTGCAACGGGTCAGAACAGGACGACCTGACGAACCGCCTTGCCTTCCGCCAGCCGGTCGAAGCCGACGTTGATGTCGTCGAGCGCGAGCCGACCGCTCATCAGCCGATCGACCTGCAAGCGGCCCCGCTGGTAGAGCTCGATCAGGCGGGGGACGTCGCGGCTGGGCACGCAGGTGCCGATGTAGCTGCCCTTTACCGTCCGCTCCTCGGCGACCAGGTTGACCAGCGGCAGCGGCAGCACGGCGTCGGGCGGCGGCAGGCCTGCGGTCACCGTGGTGCCGCCGCGCCGGGTGATCCTGTAGGCCAGTTCCATCGCGCGGGCCGAGCCGGCCATCTCGAAGACGAACTCGACCCCTCCTTTCGTCGCCTCGCGGATCTCGCCCACGGCGTCGGTGGTGCCGGCATTGACGGTGTCGGTGGCGCCCAGCTGGCGGGCGAGCCCCAGCTTCTCGTCCGAGAGATCGACCGCGACGATGCGGCGCGCCCCGCAGGCGACCGCTCCCAGCAGCGAACTGAGCCCGACGCCGCCGAGCCCGATCACCGCGACACTGGCGCCGACCGGCACGCGGGCGGTGTTGATCACCGCACCCACGCCGGTCAGGACGGCGCAGCCGAACAGCGCCGCCTCGTCCAGCGGTAGGGCGGGGTCGATCTTCACCAGCGAGCGGCGCGAGACGGTGGCGTATTGGGCGAAGGCGGAGACGCCCAGGTGATGGTGGACCTCCTGGCCGTTGCGATGCAGCCGGCGGGCTCCCGACAGCAGCGTGCCGGCGGTGTTGGCGACCGCGCCCGGCTCGCACAGCGCCGGCCGGCCCTCGGCGCACGGCACACAGTGGCCGCAGCTGGGCACGAAGACCATGATCACGTGATCGCCCTTCTCCAGATCGGTCACGCCCGGGCCGGCTTCCTCCACCACGCCCGCCGCCTCGTGTCCCAGCACCATCGGCGTCGGCCGCGGCCGGTCGCCGTTGATGACGGAGAGGTCCGAGTGGCAGAGGCCGGCGGCGGCGATCCGGATCAGCACCTCGCCCTGGCCCGGCGGATCCAGCTCCACCTCCTCGATCGCGAGCGGTTTCGATACGGCGTAAGGGGGTTGCGCCCCCATCCGGTTGAGCACCGCCGCCCTGATTTTCATTCGGTTCCTCCCTCTCCCGCTTCCTGTCGGACATCTCTTGGTTCGAGGTAGGGGCAGCACCGAGTGTTTTCCGACTCTAGGTTTCGCGTCTGCCGCCCTCTCCAGGGAAAGATCATTGATTCCGGCGAACTTGTCTGGCAATAGCTCAATCATCCAAAGAATGCCGATGCGAAAAAATGCGTCGGCCGTGAGGGAGCAACGTCTGATGAAACCAACCGCGCGAACCCTGCGGTTCGCACCCCTGTTCCTTGCGCTCGCCGCAGTCGTTACCGGGGTGCCGGCGCAGGCCGCCGAAAACGGCAAGTTCCGGCTCGGCATCGTTACGTTCCTGTCCGGCCCCGCATCCGGCCCCTTCGGGGTCCCTGCGGAGAACGCCGCGAAGCTGGCGATCGCCGCACTCAACGCCGGCACCATGCCCGCCCCCTACGGAGCGAAGGGCATCAACGGCGTCGAGATCGAGACGGTCGTGGTCGACGAGGCCGGCGGGGCGACGAAGCAGGTGGAGGAGTTCCGCAACCTCGTCGAGCGGCAGAAGGTCGATGCGGTCGTCGGCTACATTTCCAGCGGTGATTGTCTGGCGGTGGCACCGGTGGCCGAAGAGCTGAAGGCGCTGACCGTCTTCTTCGACTGCGGCACGCCGCGCATCTTCGAGGACGCGTCCTACACCTACGTCTTCCGCACCGGCCCGATCGCCACCACCGACAACATCGGCGCCGCCCGCTACGTCCTCGACACCCAGCCGACGACGAAGAGCATCGCCGGCATCAATCAGAACTACGCCTGGGGTCAGGACTCGTGGAACGACTTCAAGGCCGCGATGCAGGTGCTGTTTCCGCAGGTGCAGGTCAAGACCGAGCAGTTCCCGAAGCTGGGCGCCGGCCAGTACGGGGCGGAACTCTCGGCGATCCTGGTCGAAAACCCGGATCTGGTGCATTCCAGCTTCTGGGGCGGCGACATGGAAGCCCTCGTCCTGCAGGGTGCGGCCCGCGGCCTGTTCGACAAGCGCAGCGTCGTGCTCACCTGCGGTGAGACCGGGATGTTCCGGCTGGCCGACCAGATGCCGGAAGGGGCGATCATCGGCGGCCGCGGCCCCTATGGCGTCTTCGCGCCCGACAATCCGCTGAACGCGTGGTTCCGCAAGGAGTACCAGGCGGCCTACAACACCCCGCCGACCTACCCGTCGTACAAGATCGTGCAGGCCATCCTCGGGCTGAAGAACGCCGCCGAAAAGGCAGGGGCCGGGGCGGGCAAGCTGCCCGGCACCGACGTCATCATCGCCGCGTTCCAGGGATCCAGTTTCGAAGCCCCGAGCGGGACGGTGGCGATGGGCCTCGGCAAGGGACACCAGGCCGTGCAGGGCATTGCCTATGGCACCTTCAAGCTCGACGGCAAGACGCCTTCGGTCGCCAACGTGCGGCACTACGCGGCCGAGTGCGTGACACCGCCCGAAGGCACGCCCAGCACCGAATGGATCAAGGCGGGGATGCCGGGCGCGAAGTGCGGCTGACGCCTGGGAACCGGGCGCAGCGGAACCTCCAGCCCCGCTGCGCCCACCGCCGTGGGCGGATTCCTCTGGGGGACGGGCATCGATGCTCACTCTGCTCGCCATCGCGGTCGACGGACTGATCTACGCCTCGTGGCTGTTCATGGTCGCGGCCGGTCTGACGCTGATCTACGGCGTCATGAAAATTCTCAACATGGCGCACGGCAGCATGTTTGCCATCGGCGCCTATACATCGGCCTGGATCGCCGGCTGGTACTTCGCCGGCGGTGACGTCACCTGGGGCTACGCCCTCATGCTGGGCGGGGCCATCGCCGCCGGGGTGCTCGTCGGACTCGTCGTCGAGCGCGGGCTGCTCCGCTTCCTCTACGGGCGCGATCCGGTGGTGATGATCCTGCTCACCTACGCGGTGCTGCTGATCCTGGAAGACGTGATCAAGCTGGTGTGGGGCGTCGATCCCTACTTCGCCTTTCAGCCGTACACGCTGCTGGGGCGTACGAAAGTGGGGCCGCTGACGTTTTCCAACTACGACTTCGGGGTGATCCTGGTCGCCGCCATCATCGGTGTCGGGCTGTGGTGGGGGCTGAACCGGACCCGTCGGGGCAAGCTGCTGCTGGCCGTCATCCATGACCGGGAGATGAGCATGGCCCTCGGCATCGACGTCCGCGCCTACTTCCTGCTGACGTTCGTCATCGGCTCGGTGCTGGGCTGCATCGCCGGCGCGGTCACGGCACCGGCGATCTCCGTCGCACCCGGCATCGGCGTCGAAGTGATCGTACTGGCCTTTGCCGTGGTCGTCATCGGCGGGCTCGGCAGCGTCGGCGGTGCGCTTGTGGGCGCGCTGATCGTCGGATTCAGCCGGGCGACTGCGGTGCACCTGCTGCCGCAGGTAGAGCTGTTCGTCATCTTCGGCGTCATGTCACTGGTGCTCGTCGTCCGCCCGCAGGGCCTGTTCGGCCGCGCCCAGCCACGGAAGATCTAGGCCATGGCCACGGACCGCACCCTGCTCGGACTGACGCTGGCGCTGGCGGCTCTTCTGCTGGGTGTCGTTGTCTTCCCGCAGTGGCTGACGTTTCTCGTCATGATGTCGCTGGCGCGCGGCCTGGTCGTGCTCGGCATCGTCCTGCAGATGCGTGCCGGCCTGGTGTCCTTCGGGCAGGGACTCTACTACTGCATCGGCGGCTATACCGCCGCCATGCTCGGCAGCCTCTACGGGGTCCGCGAAGTCGCCGTGCTGATCGTGGCCGCCATCCTGGTCAGTACGCTCGTCGCCCTCGTGCTGGGCACGCTGCTCAGCCGCTACCGCGACATCTTCTTCGCCATGCTGAGCATGGCGTTCTCGATGATCCTCTACGGGCTGCTGGTGAAATCGCCGGCGCTCGGATCGACCGACGGCTTCAACGTTCCGGCGATGACGTTCTTCGGCTGGAAGCCGGAAGCCCAGAGCACCGGCGTCTACATCCTGACCTGCGTGCTCGCCTTTCTCATCGCGGCCGCCTATCACCGGTACCAGAAGTCGCCGGCCGGCTACCTGGCGGGCGCCATCCGCGAGAACGAGATCCGGGTCGAATACCTGGGCAGCTCGGCGCAGTCGCTCCTGCACTGCAAGTACGTCATCGCGTCGGTGATCTCGGCCGTCGGCGGGCTGCTCAGCGCGCTCGCGACGGGGCATGTGGATCCGGAGATGGCCTACTGGACCACGTCGGGCGAGTTCGTGTTCATCGCCATCCTGGGCGGCACGGGCCACGTCGCGGCCCCCTTCATCGGCTCGACGCTGTTCTCGCTCGTCCGCACCTACGCCTACCAGTTTTTCCCCTACACCTGGCAGATGATCCTGGGCCTCGTGCTGCTGCTGATCATCGTCTTCCTGCCGCGCGGCCTGTGGAGTCTCGTCCAGCGTGCCAATTCGGAGAAGCCCCGTGCAGCCGATCGTTAGGACGGAGCAGCTCTGCCGCAACTTCGGCGCGGTGGTCGCCGCCGACAACATCACGGTGGCGATTTCGCCGGGTGAAGTGGTCGGCGTCATCGGCGCCAACGGTGCCGGCAAGACGACGTTCGTCAACATGGTCACCGGCTACCTGAAGCCGAGCGCCGGCAAAATCTACTTCCGCGACCGGGATATCACCCGGCTGAAGCCGCGCCAAGTGATGCGCATCGGCATCTGCCGGTCCTTCCAGATCGCCCAGCTGTTCCCGGAACTGAGCGTGCTCGACAACCTGCTCGTCGCGGTCAGCAGCAGCGACAGCGCCTGGCCGCACTTCCTGAAGCCGCTGAAGTCGCCGGCGCGCATCGCCGCCGCCGAACAGGTCCTCGCCGACTACCGGATCGAAGGGTTTCGGGATACCGTCGTCGCGACGCTGCCGCAGGGAGTGCGCAAACTGGTCGATATCGCGATGGCGATGGTCAGCAGGCCGGCCGTCCTGCTGCTCGACGAGCCGACCAGCGGGGTCAGCGTCGAAGAGAAGTTCGCGATGCTGGATACCATCATGGCGGCGCTCAGGGGTGCGGGTGCCACGACGCTGTTCGTCGAACACGACATCGAGATCGTCGAACGGTACGCTACCCGGGTGCTGGCGTTCTACGACGGCCGGATCATCGCCGACGCCGATCCGGAGACGGCGCTGAACGACGCGGACGTACGCCGGTATGTGGTCGGATCGCAGATCCACCGCCGTCAGGTGCGCGAATGATCCGCCTGGACAAGGTCACGGTGGCGATCCAGCGCACCGACATCCTCAACGACGTCTCGATGGAGATCGGATCGGGGACGATGGCCGGATTGATCGGCCGCAACGGCGCCGGCAAGACGACGCTGATGCGCTCGATCATGGGCCTGCTGCCGCTGCGCACGGGCAGCATCGTGCTCAACGATGTCGACCTGTCGTCCGTATCGCCCCACCGGCGCACCCACCACGGCATCGGCTTCATGCCGGAAGACCGGCGCCTGATCCCGGATCTCACCGTCGCCGAGAACGTCCTGCTGCCGGCCTGGGCCGCCGGTCTGAACGACACGGACGCGCGGCTCGCCTGGACCTATGCGCGGATGCCGGAGGTGGAGCAGTTCGCCGATCGCAAGGCCTCGCTGCTCAGCGGTGGCCAGCAGAAGCTGGTGGCACTGGCCCGCAGCCTGATGATCGGCCGCCGACTGCTGTTGCTGGACGAGCCGTTCGAGGGCGTGGCGCCCGCCCTCGCCCAGCGGCTGATCGAGGTGATCGCCGGGCTGAAGGGAGAGGGGGCGACGGTGTTGATCTCCGAGTCCGACTACACGCATTCGCGCGACCTGGTCGACCGGGTATTCGTCATCGAACGGGGCGTGGTCACCCTCCGCTGAGGGGGGCCGGCCAAGAAGAGAGGGATGGGCGTGATGGCAAACATGCAGCTTCGGGACCGTGGCCTGCTTCGGGACGGGGCGTACGTCGACGGCGCGTGGATCGCGGCGGATTCCGGGCGCAGCTTCGCGGTGCGGAATCCGGCGAGCGGCGAAGAGATCACCCGGGTTCCGGATCTGGCCGGCGGCGAGGTGCGCCGGGCGGTCGCCGCCGCGGAGCGGGCCTTTCCCGGCTGGCGGGCGAAGACCGGCAAGGAGCGGGCGGCGGTGCTGCGCCGCTGGTACGAGCTGATCATGGAGAACCAGGAAGACCTCGCCGTCCTGATGACCTCCGAGCAGGGGAAGGCGCTGGCCGAAAGCCGCGGCGAAGTGGTGTACGGCGCGGCGTTCGTGGAGTGGTTCGGCGAGGAGGCGAAGCGGGTCTACGGCGACGTCATCCCGCAGAACGTCGGCGGCCGGCGGATCCTGGTGCTCAAGGAGCCGATCGGGGTGATGGCGGCGATCACGCCCTGGAACTTCCCGATCGCGATGATCACCCGCAAGGTCGCTCCGGCGCTCGCCGTCGGCTGCACCTCGGTGATCAAGCCGGCGAAACTGACGCCGCTCTCGGCGCTGGCGCTCGCCGAACTCGCGCACCGGGCGGGGCTGCCTGCGGGTGTCTTCAACGTGGTGACCTCGGCGGCGGCAGCGGAGGTGGGCAAGGAACTCTGCACCAACCCCGCCGTCCGCAAGATCTCGGTCACCGGCTCGACCGAGATCGGCAAGCTGGTGATGCAGATGAGTGCATCGACGGTGAAGAAGGTCTCGCTCGAACTGGGCGGCAACGCGCCGTTCATCGTCTTCGACGACGCCGACCTGGACGCCGCCGTCATCGGCGCGATGGCATCCAAGTACCGCAACTCCGGCCAGACCTGCGTCTGCGCCAACCGCATTCTGGTGCAGGCATCGGTCTACGACGCGTTCGCCGAGAAGCTGGCGGACGCGGTGCGGGCTCTCAAGGTCGGCCCGGGCCTGGAGCCGGGGGTGAACCAGGGGCCGCTGATCAACGAGGCGGCGGTCGAGAAGTGCGAGGAGCACGTGGCCGACGCGCTCGCCGGCGGCGCGCGGGTGGTCGTCGGCGGCAAGCGGCACGCGCTGGGCGGCACGTTCTTCGAGCCGACGCTGTTGGTGGACGTGAACCCGCAGATGAAGGTGGCGCGGGAGGAGACGTTCGGCCCGGTGGCGCCGCTGTTCCGCTTCGAGACCGAGGAGCAGGCGATCGCCATGGCCAACGACACCGAGTTCGGGCTGGCTTCGTACTTCTACGCCCGGGACGTGGGTCGCATCTGGCGGGTGGCGGAAGCACTCGAGTACGGCATGGTCGGCGTCAACGAGGGCATCATTTCCACCGAAGTGGCGCCGTTCGGCGGCGTCAAGGAATCCGGCCTCGGCCGCGAGGGCTCCAAGTACGGCATCGAGGACTATTGCGAGATCAAGTACGTCTGCATGGGCGGGATCTGACCGGCCGCATCGGTTACCGCCCGCGGCGTCGTCGGGAAGAGGGAGGCGGGTCCGTGTCACTCAAGCATATCCTGGTGCACGTGGACGGCAGCGACGCCTGCGAGCGGCGGCTCGGGTCCGCGATCGGGCTCGCCGCCCGCTTCGGGGCGCTGCTCACCGGCTTCTTCGCCGAGAACGATCCCCGCGTGATGACGGTGGCGCTGATGGACGCCGAAGACGCGCTGGCGCCGCGGGTGGCCGGCGCCGAGGCGCTGTTCCGCGCCCACGCCGAAGCGGCCGGCCTCGAACACGAGTGGCTGGCGGCGACGACGGTCAGCGACGCGGCGCTGATCCGTCAGGCGGTGTACGCGGTCCAGGGCTGTGACCTGGCGGTGTTCGGTCAGCCCGACCCGGCGCGCACCGACATCCGCGCGCCTGCCGACCTGGCGGAGCAGGTGGTGCTGCACGCCGGCCGGCCGCTGCTGATCGTCCCGCACGCCGGGCAGTTCAGGAACGTGGGCCGGCGGGTGATGGTCGCCTGGAACTCGGGACGCGAGGCGACCCGCGCGCTCAACGACGCGCTGCCGCTGCTGCGGGCCGCCGAGCACGTGACGGTGGTGGCAATCAACGTCGAGGAGCGGGGCAAGCCGCAGCCAGGCCTGCCGTTCACCCACATCCTGCGCCACCTGCAGGCGCATGGGGTGCGGGCCGAGACCGACCGGATGCTGGTCGAGGACATCGGCGCCATGGACATGCTGCTGGGCCGGCTGACCGACGACGCGATCGACCTGCTGGTGATGGGCGCCCACGGCCACTACGGCTTCCCGTTCATGCACCGTGGCGGCAGCACGCGGCACATCCTCCGCCAGATGACCGTCCCGGTGCTGATGTCCCACTAGAGCGAGGTTTGATCAGATCGAACCGATCTGATCAAACGGTCGTGCTCCAACTGCTTGATTTTTTGGGCAACTCAATCCGATCAAGCGATTCCGCTTGATCGGGTATTGCTCTAGGCGTCGAGCTTACCGGCGCGCGCGCCCTCGTTCTGCGAGCGGGCAGGCTCCCGCTCACCCCGCGGCCGGCCCAGCGCTCAAGGCGACGGCATGAACACGGGCGATCAACGCCCCCTCCTCATCCGTCGCATCGCTCGCATAGCGCAATCCGTCCCGCCGCTCCTTGGCCGGGTGATTTCACTCCGGAGCATCTTCGTCATCCCGTCCAGTCGGCAACGTGACGGAATCACAACCCGCTGAAATCACTCGACGCCTTTTTCGGCCCGACACTCAGACCAGATTATCGCTCACGACGGCACCGCGGGTGCCTCCGCCAGAATCTCGACAGCTCCGCCGCCGCTGCACTCACCCTGGCCTTCCAGGATCAGCGCCCGCCAGTCGGCGCGCTGCGGCATCAGTGGCGGCCGGGCGACGGTATCGGGGCGGACGCTCGCCGGGGCGACCGCGGCGTTCTCGTCCCGCTCCGAGATCTCCATCCGCCGGTAGAACAGGTTGTAGATCGACCACAGGCCGCGGCCGCGTCCTCCTCCCCAGGGGAAGCGCTTCAGCATCGAACCCGGCGAGTAGAACCGGTCGTAGGCCAGCCACTGGCCGTCGCGCAGCGCCTCGGGCTCGATGCCGACCGGCTTGTAGACCACGTGGTGCTGGTCATACGCGTCCCAGTCGAAGGAGACGATCCGGTCCTTCTGCAGCATCTCGAACCAGTTCAGCGTCCCCGGATAGGGGGTCATGATCGAGAAGCCGCAGACGTCGTAGCCGGCGTCGATGGTGAACTTCGCCGTCTCCTCGAACACTTCCGGGGCGTCCTGATCGAAGCCGAACATGAACAGGCCGAAGACCAGGATGCCGTGCTTGTGCAGCTTGTCGACCAGTGCCCGGTAGCGGTCGGGCGAGTTCTGGTGCTTGTGCGCCCGGCGCAGCGTCTCGCGCGACAGCGACTCGAAGCCGATCGCCAGCATGTTGCAGCCGGTCTCGGCCGCCGCCTCCAGCAGCCGGTCGTCGAACGCGGCACCGCTGTTGACGCCCGCCTGCCAGTGCAGCCCGCGCCCCTTCAGCGCTCCCATCATCTGCAGCGCCCGGTCGGTGGTGCCGAAGAAGTCGGCGTCGTTGAAGGCAAAGTTGCGCTGGCCGGTGGCCTCGATCTCCGCCACCACCTCGTCGATCGGCCGGTAGCGGAAGCGCAGCCCGTACATGAGCTGCTCGGCGCAGAAGGTGCACGCGTGGTGGCAGCCGCGCGAGGTCTGGATGAAGGTGCGGTTGACGTAGCGCTTCGGCTTGATCAGGTCGTAGCGGGCCATCGGCATGTCGGCCAGCGGGTGGAGCCGATCGGCCTTGTAGATCCCCCCGACGCTGCCGTCGTCCAGGTCGTCCAGCAGCTTCGCCATCACGTACTCGGCCTCGCCGACGACCACCGCGTCCGCGTGCTGCAACGCCTCGTCCGGCATGAAGCTGGGGTGCACGCCGCCCATGACGACGGGGATACCGCGGGCGCGGAATTTGTCGGCAATGGCGTAGCCGCGTTTCACGTACGAGGTCATCGCCGAGATGCCGACCAGGTCGCAGGCCAGATCAAAGTCCACCGGCTCCACGTTCTCGTCGGTCAGCACCACCTCGTAACGATCCTGGGGGATCAGGGCGGCAACGGCGAGCAGGCCCGCCAGCGGCGAGTAGAGCGAGCGGCCCAGATACATCGGCCGGGTGATGGCGGAATCCGCCCGCGGATTGACCAGGTAGATGCGGCGCGTACGCAAGGCGTAGTCTCCCTGTCGGGGCGGCCCCATCCGCCGGGGTTGGCGTCGGTCCGCCGATTATGGGTTCGTCTGGGTGCCTCCCGCACCACGCACGGGAATTTCTGTAGTTTGTATATCCAATTAGGCGCATTCCCGGACGGTTAGTGTACAGCAGCCGGCTCCGCGGTGCTAACGGCGAATGCCGATCGGTGGCGATGCGACGGTGGGCGGTGCCGGCCCCTGTGGCGACCGAGGCGCCGGCTCCCTATAACGTCCTTCATGGTCGCCTTTCTCAACCCCGCCATCTTCATGCCGGCGAAACGCCCGCCGGTGCCGGCCACCCGCCGTTTCCAGCTCGCCTCGCGCTACCAGCCGGCGGGCGACCAGCCGGCGGCGATCGCGGCCCTGATCGACGGCGTGCGCCAGGGCGAGCGCGACCAGGTGCTGCTGGGCGTGACGGGGTCGGGAAAGACGTTCACCATCGCCAACGTCATCGAGGCGGTGCAGCGGCCGACCCTTGTGCTCGCACCGAACAAGATCCTCGCCGCCCAGCTGTACGGCGAGATGAAGGGGTTCTTCCCGGAGAACGCGGTCGAGTACTTCGTCAGCTACTACGACTACTACCAGCCCGAGGCCTACGTTCCGCGCACGGATACGTACATCGCCAAGGATTCGTCGATCAACGAGCAGATCGACCGGATGCGGCATTCGGCGACCCGGGCGCTCCTGGAGCGCAACGACGTGATCATCGTCGCGTCCGTCTCCTGCATCTACGGCATCGGCGCGGTCGAGACCTACGCCGAGATGGTGCTGACGCTCACGCCGGGCCAGCGGATCGACCGGCGCGCCCTGCTGCAGCGGCTGGTCGAGCTGCAGTACAAGCGCAACGACCTGGCGTTCGCGCGCGGCTTCTTCCGCGCGCCGGGCGACGTGGTCGAGATCTTCCCGTCGCACCTGGAGGACCGGGCCTGGAAGCTGTCGATGTTCGGCGACGAGATCGAGGCGATCTGGGAGGTGGACCCGCTCACCGGCGAGAAGACCGGCGCGCTGGAGCAGATCACCATCTTCCCCAACAGTCACTACGTCACGCCGCGGCCGACGCTGCAGCAGGCGATCCCGCGCATCAAGCAGGAACTCAAGACGACCGTCGACACCTTCGTCGAGTCCGGCCGGCTGCTGGAGGCGCAGCGGCTGCAGGAGCGCACCACCTACGACATCGAGATGCTGGAGACGGTCGGTGTCTGCAACGGCATCGAGAACTATTCCCGCTACCTCACCGGCCGCAATCCCGGCGAGCCGCCGCCGACCCTGTTCGAATACATCCCGGAGAACGCCCTGCTGGTGGTGGACGAGAGCCACGTCACCGTGCCGCAGCTGGGCGGAATGTTCCGCGGCGACTTCCAGCGCAAGGGCACGCTCGCCGAGTTCGGCTTCCGGCTGCCGTCCTGCGTCGACAACCGGCCGCTGAAGTTCGAGGAGTGGGAGCAGATGCGCCCGCAGACGATCTTCGTCTCCGCCACCCCGGGGCCGTGGGAGCTGGAGCAGACCGGCGGCGTCATCGTCGAGCAGGTGGTGCGCCCGACCGGCCTGATCGATCCCCTGTGCATCGTTCGTCCGGTCGAACACCAGGTGGACGACCTGATGGCCGAGTGCCGGGCGGTCGCCGCCGCCGGCCAGCGGGTGCTGGTCACCACGCTCACCAAGCGGATGGCCGAGGACCTGACCGAATACCTGCACGAGAACGGCATGCGGGTGCGCTACCTGCACTCCGACGTCGATACGCTGGAGCGCATCGAGATCATCCGCGACCTGCGGCTGGGCGCCTTCGACATCCTGGTCGGCATCAACCTGCTGCGCGAAGGGCTCGACATTCCCGAATGCGCGCTGGTCGCCATCCTCGATGCAGACAAGGAAGGTTACCTGCGCTCGAAGACCTCGCTGGTGCAGACCATCGGCCGGGCGGCGCGCAACGTCGACGGCCGGGTGATCCTCTACGCCGACAAGATGACCGAGAGCCTGCGCTACGCACTCGAGGAAACCGAGCGGAGGCGCGGCCGGCAGCAGGCGTACAACGAGGCGAACGGGATCACGCCGGCCAGCATCAAGTCCGGCATCTCCGACGTGCTGCAGAGCGTCTACGAGGCCGACTACGTCACCGTCGACCTGGGCGCGGCGGGCGAAAAGCAGGTGGTCGGCAAGGACCTGAAGTCGGTGATCGCCGAGCTGGAAAAGAAGATGCGCGAGGCGGCATCCAACCTGGAATTCGAGGACGCGGCGAGGTTCCGGGACGAGATCCGCCGGCTCGAGGTGCACGAACTGGGCCTCGACCGCCCCGGCATGGCGCCGCGCGCGGCAGCGCTGGCGACGGCGGGGGGGAGTGGTTCAGGGGGGCGGGGAGGTGGCGACGGGGCCGGCCGCCGCACCCCGGCGGCGCGGGAGAAGCCGAAGCCGGCGCGAGGCAAGCGCGCGCGGCGGTAGCGTTAAGCCCTAACCCGTCATGCGCGGACCTGTTCCGCGCATCCACGTGGCCGGACCGGACAGGGTGCCGCTCCCGGCACGTGGATGGCTGTGACAAGCACGGCCATGACAGCTCAAACGGAGTAGGTCGGATTGAAGCGCAGCGCAATCCGACGCATGCGTTCCTCGCTTCTCAAACCATTCGTAGGAATGCACCTTCGGCTATTCCATCATATGTGCTACAACCTTGAGCCTCAACCCGATGTCGGCTACTTGATCTTTTTGGATGCTCGCAGCGTCGTCGGGGATCAACGCTCCTGGCCACCTAAACTTCCCGTCAGGTTGGCCTCTTTAGTTCCAGTTCGTAATGGCCACACCGAAGCGCAGTAAGGAAATTTCTGCCCACACTACCAACCTGCTGCGCGAAGGAGAAAGCGCGCGGGTCGATTATAAACGGGCAGTGGAAGGCATCAGCACCGATGACCTTGTCGCGTTCGCCAATAGCGAGGGCGGTGGGATTATACTTGCTGGTGTTGATGAGCGTGTCGATCACGGAGGAGTACAGGTTGGTTTTGTGGTCGGCTGCGAGGTGAGTGATGCAGCTATTCTACAAATCGCCAACAAGGCGCTAAGCTGTTTTCCGCCAGTCGCGATTGAAGTTTATGTCGAAAATATTGTTGAAACTCCCTTTCTGCGCATTGACGTACTTCCGAGTCCAACTAGGCCTCACTGTACGCCGAAGGGCGTTTATTGTCGGCGGGATGGGAGTCGCAATCGACCGCTGCATCCGAGTGAACTTCTCAGGATTTTTCTGGAAAGCGAGTCACGCGCTTTTTCGGAACGTTTCGAGTCTGCGGCCAATCGGATAACGAAAGACCTGACCGCGCTTGAAGCGAGGCTTGATGGCACAATCAGTGCTATGGGCGATCAGCTTGGCTGGGCTGAACACAAGCTCGGCGACACCGACAGCACTCTGGATACGATCCTCGCCTACGTCCACCGGCTAAACAGCGAGACCAATGACCTGACGACGCGCATCAGGGCTATGTTTCGACAGGACAAGCGGCATGATCCAATCTACGAGCGGGAACGCAAAAAGGTCCTCGACCAAATGGTCGATAAATTCGTCCAAGATGAGCAGATGCAAAAGATTATTAAAGAAGGAAAATCATTTGAATGTAGGGTAGATAGAAATACTTCAGAAGAACTGAACAAAGATGATTTGGAGTGTATCGTGCGTGAAGCAGTTAAAATAGTCGCAGATCAAACCGAATGATTCTCCCATGACGGGATACCACATCAACCTGTTCTACCGCGAGGAGGACGGCGGCTGGATCGCCGACATCCCCGACCTCGCGATGTGTTCCGCGTTCGGCGAGACACCGCAAGACGCGCTGCGCGAAGTGCTGGTGGCTCAGGAGGGTTGGCTCGCGGTTGCGCGTGAGCGGGGACGTCCGATTCCGCCGCATCGCTATCGCCCAGCCACTCACCAGACAGCGTAAATGCCCGGCGGACGACTTCACCACTGCTCTTAAGCGCCCTTGAACGTGTAGGTCGGAGGTAGCGTCGCGCAATCCGACTTCGGCGGTGCGCTAAGGGGGCTTTCAGTCCCAATCCTCGCCATCGCGTTCCCGCTCCCGTTTCGGAGGCGTGTCCTTGTGGCCGCTGCACAGCCAGCAGGAGCATGGGCGGCAATGCGTCGACGCGTTCCGCCCGACGGCGCGCGGAGAAGACGTGGGCGTGAACAGGCCGCGGGACCACAGCGCCATGATGCGGCGCGCCCGCGCCTTCATCCGCTGTTCGTCTTGTCTGCGCCTTGCCCGCATGCTGCCGTCTTGCCGTCTGCTTCGCTCGCCCAGGTACAACGCGTACGAGGCGGCTGCCGTGGTGGATCGCCACGCCTCTGCGGGGCTCGCGATGACGGTGGCCGTTGAACAGCGCTCAGGACAAGGCCGGGGAGGCAACACCATGCCGCCAACATACCACTTCAACCTGTTCTACAGCGAGGAGGACGGCGGGTGGATCGCCGACATCCCCGACCTTGCCCTGTGTTCCGCGTTCGGCGAGACGACGCAGGACGCGCTGAGCGAGGTGCTCGCGGCCCAGGACGCCTGGCTCGACGTCGCCCGTAAGCGAGGACGCCCCATCCCGCCGGCACGCTACCGGCCGGCCGTTCATCGGACAGCCTGAAGCCCCGGCGGATCGACCGCCCGTGGGGTGCCGAGCCCTTGGGGCGCCGATAAACGCAGCATCACGGCGCCCGTCGCGTCCCTGATCAGCGGCGCGTTTCGCGACGCCCGGCGCACCCTGCCGGTTGCATGGCGGCGTGCCTGACGTGGCGGTCATCGACAGCAATGCCTATACTACTTGATGCGGCTTCCGGCGCACGCATGCGCCGGGCGGGGCGCGAGGGAAACCTTCGATGAGCACGATCAACTACTCCGCTCTGGCAAACACGTCTCAGGACCTGTTGGACCTGGCTCGGCGCAAGCTCGAGCAGGCGAAGGCCTGCGAGGGCGAGGAGCGCGCCAAGCTCGAGAAGGAGGCGGCGGAGCTGATCGCCTCGGCGCGGCGGCTTGCCTTGTTTACGATCGAATCGACGGCAGCCAGCAGATGATTGCAGGGGGGGCAGCGAGCCGGCGATGGATATCGAACGGGAACTCAGGGAAACCCAGCAGCTCACAGATACCGCCAAGCGAGGAGCAGACGAATACGAACGGCAGTCGAAGGTGTCCGACCGGTCAAGTATTTCGCGGGTGATTATTTGGACATTTTCAATTTTATTGGGAGCGATCGTATTATATCTCGGTGTTTCGACCATACTCTGCCTGCAATTCAATGTCGGAGATCCGAATCAGTGTCTCGGGTTGAAGGACGCGGCGGTCATCATGAAGGACATCCTGGGTTCCGTCGCGTTGCCGGTGGTCACACTGGTTCTCGGATATTATTTCGGCGTCGAGAAGAAAGACTGATTTATTCCCATTAATTTCCGGCTTCGGCATTCTGAGGTCGGCATCGATCGCGGCTCAGAGCAATATCCGATCAAGCGGAATCGCGTGATCGGATATTGCTCTAAAATCAAACAGTAAGAGCACGACCGTTTGATCAGATCGGTTCGATCTGATCAAACCGCGCTCTAGTGTCCGACGCGAAATCGCACAGGTTGATCAAGTGCGCACCCGGCGACGGCATGAACACGGGCGATCAACGCCCCCTCCGCATCCGTCGTATCGCTTGCAGAACGCAAACCGTCCCGCCGATCCTTCGGCCGGGTGATTCCACTCCGGGGCATCTTCGTCATCCCGTCCTGTCGGCAACACGATGGAATCACAACCAGCTGGAATCACCGGATGTTCTTTCGGACGGATACGGATCGACGCGAAGCGCACGACGGGGATTCCCGAGCGGATGCGCCGCGGCCCGTTGCGGCTCATCGGTCGGTGAGCTGGGTCCGGTAGGGGGCCCGGTAGGGGGCCGGAATGGGGTTCGGGCGGGGCGGAGCGGTGGCGGAGTTCCGCCCCCGATGGCATACTGAGATCAACTCTCAGGCGGGGCGAGGGCCGACAACCATGCTGTGGCGGGACCGGAGACGGAGCGACAACATCGAGGACCGGCGCGGGGAGAGCCCGGGCCGGTTCCGCATGGGCGGGGGCCGGTTCCCGGTCGGCGGGCGAGCCGGCAGCATCGGCGGCATCGGTCTGATCATCCTGGTGCTGCTGGGCCTGTTCTTCGGCATCGACCCGACCGTCCTGCTGCAGGGCGGCGGCGGGGTGGGCGACACATCGTCCTACGCGCCGACGCAGCAGCAACAGCAGAACCAGCAGCCGCGGGCACCCGGCAGCGGCGCGCTCGACGAGGCCCGGGAGTTCGTCGCCGTCGTCCTTGCCGATACCGAGGACACCTGGCGGGCGCTGTTCCAGCAGATGGGCCGCACCTACCAGGACCCCAACCTGGTGCTGTTCTCGGGGACGGTGCAGTCCGGGTGCGGCTTCGCCCAGTCGGCCTCCGGCCCCTTCTATTGCCCGCGCGACGGCAAGGTCTATCTCGACACCAGCTTCTTCGACGAGATGAGCCGTCGCTTCGGCGCGCCGGGCGACTTCGCGCAGGCCTACGTGATCACGCATGAGGTGGGCCACCATGTCCAGAACCTGCTGGGCATCCTGCCGCGGGTGGAGGCCGCCCAGCAGCAGCTGAGCCGCAGCGAGGCCAACCGGGTTCAGGTGATGGTGGAGCTGCAGGCGGACTGCTTCGCCGGCATCTGGGCGCACCATGCCCAGCGCTCCCGCGGCCTGCTGGAGCGGGGCGACCTGGAGGAAGGGCTGAACGCGGCGGCCGCGATCGGTGACGATCGGCTGCAGAAGCAGTCGCAGGGCTACGTGGTGCCGGACGCGTTCACCCACGGCTCGTCGGCGCAGCGGGTGCGCTGGTTCAAGCGCGGCTTCGAGAGCGGCCAGCCGTCGGCCTGCGACACGTTCAACGCCGACCGGCTGTAAGGAAGCGCGTCGCCCGGACGATTCGACCCGCGAACACGCCCCCTGCGGGTCCTTTCCGGGCACTCGGCCCGGCCATTTCCGAGGTCTCCGGGACGGACCCGGGGGTGATCGGGAAAGCAGGGCCCTCAGTCCGTCGCCCACATCCGGGTGAGGTTGGCGCGCAGGTTGTTGAGCCGGTGGTAGTTGGGGCTCTGCGGCGCACCCTGGTGGATCCATTGCACCACGACGGCGAGTTCGTACAGCATGGTCCGTTTCGCCTGATCCTGGACCATGCTCTGGATCCAGGTGACCGCCGCCAGCCGCTCGCCGCTGGCGATTTCCTCCACCCGGTGCAGCATGGTGGTGGGATAGAGCACCGCGTCGCCGGCCGGCAGCTTGATCCGCTTCTCGCCATAGGGCGTCTCGACGCAGAGCTCGCCGCCGCGGTAGCTGTCCGGTTCGCTGAGGAAGACGGTGATCGACAGATCCAGCCGCATCGGTACCGGCTTGCGCATCACCGGATTGTCGATGTGGGTGCCGTACGCCATGCCGGGCCGGTAGCGGGACAGGATGGGCGGGCGGATCAGCTTCGGCACCGCGGCGACGCGGAAGGTCTCGTTGCGGTCGAGGGCCGCGAGAACGATCGCCTCGACGCGGCTCTGTTCGTCGGAAGCGAGCGAAAGCTGTTCGTTGCGCTTGATGCCGGCGGCGGCGAGCCCCGGAGAGCTGACGCCGCCGTCGACGAACGGGCCGGCAGCGGCGATGCGCCGCAGCTCCGCGATCTCTTCTGCCGCGAGCAGGCCCTGCAGGACGAGCAGCATGGCGTCGTGCGCTCCTTCGGGGTCTCCCCCTAGAGCAATATCCGATCAAGCGGAATCGCTTGATCGGATTGACTTGCTCTAAAAATCAAACAATTAGAGCACGACCGTTTGATCAGATCGGTTCGATCTGATCAAACCGCGCTCTAACTCACTCGTGCCTCGCCGCCCAGCGGCGGAAACTCCGGATCGTCGCGATCCTCGCGGCGGACGGCCGGGTTGTACTTCAGGCAGTTGGGTACGCAGTCGCACTCGAAGGCGATCTTGAACACGGCGATCCGGCCTTCGTTCTTCAGCTGGAACAGGCGTGGCACCACCTTGTCGCGCAGCGTCTCCGGATCGAGGGTGTTGACGTAGATGCGCGTCCCGCCTTCGAAGCCGGCCGGGTTGGAAATCCGCCACTTGATCAGGATCCGCCACGGCATCGGCACGTCCGCATCGGGCGGCTTGTAATGCCATTCCTCGTTGCAGGGGACGGCGGACCCCATGGCCGCGTGGCAGCCGTGGACGATGTCGGAAATCCCCCGCAGCTGCTCGGCGGTGTGGTTCCACGGCTGGCTGCGCGCCGCCTTGGAGTAGATCTCCAGCGTCGGAAAGCGGTGCCCGAAGCCGGCGAAGGCGATCGCATGCTCGTTCTCGGCGAAGACGAGGTTGCGATAGCCGGCGTAGTTGACCGCCACCTCGTTGTAGATGTTCGGGTTCTCCCGGGCGAGGCGGATTTCCATGTCGTTGTAGACGCCGCGCTCGTCGATGGCCACCAACTGCTTGTGCAGGTGATCGAACGACGCGCCGGCCGGCGCCAGCCAGTTCTGAAAGATGGCCACGTAGCGGACGTAGCGGTTGGCGAGGTAGATGTCGCGCACCGCATCGATGGTGAAGCGGAAGTACTGATAGTGCTCGTCGGGCGTGAGCGTGCCGGACGAGCACAGTTCGCTGTCGTAGCGCGCATCCTCCGCATAGTGGCGCCGGCCGATGATCAGTTCGTGGCCGCCGCCGAAGAAGCCGGCGGCGGCGGCGAGCTTCTCCTCTTCGGTGGCCGCTTCGATCGCCGCCGGATCGACGCCGGAGAAGCGCATCCGCGTCTGGACCACACCGAGGACGTGCCGGCGCCCGGCCTCGGTCGAAACATAGTCGCGCATCCGTCCCGCGAGCGGTTCGGGCAGCCGGTGGCCGAAGTTCTTCTCCCAGTAGTCGAAGGACACGATCTCGAACAGGTTCGGCACCCGGCGGAACTCGGCCCGGGTCTCGAACAGCCGGTCGGCCGGCAGGTTCTTCAACGTCTCCCAACCCGATGCGGTGCGCACCAGCCGCGCCTTCTCCGGCGGCGTCTCCAGCAGACGGGTGGCGCAGAAGGCACAATGGGCGTCGTGCTTCGCCAGGTCGATCTGTCGTCCGCCCTCGTTGTGGTTCACCAGCGGTCGGTGGCCGCGGCCGGGAACCGTCCACACCTCGGTGCCGGTGAACGGGTTCATCTGCTTCACCGTGCCGTCGGGCATCCGCATCAGGTAATTGGACGGCGTGATCATCGGCCGCAGCATCGCGCCGCCTCTCCTGTTCTGGCTGGTTGCCCAGCATCATACACGGGATTGCCGGCCGTTGCAGGGCAAGCTCGGCAAGCGGCGCAACCCAGCGAAGGGGGTCGTACCGGTTTTAACCTTCGCTGCGATTAATACGCATGCGCTTTCGTCCGTAACGTTAGAGGAGTAAGTTTGCTGCCCGCCGCCGCAACGGCGCAGAAGTGAAAAAGCACATGAGGGAGGCTTGCATGACGCGGGAGAGCGAACGGCTGAACGATGCTCGTGAGGGCAGAGCACGATGGATGCAGTGGGGCCCCTACCTGAGCGAGCGGCAATGGGGCACCGTTCGCGAGGACTACAGCGACAGCGGCGATGCCTGGAATTACTTCACCCACGACCAGTCCCGCTCGCGCGCCTACCGCTGGGGCGAGGACGGCATCGCCGGCATCTCCGACGACAAGCAGGTGCTGTGCTTCGCCCTCGCCCTGTGGAACGGCAAGGATCCGATCCTGAAGGAACGGCTGTTCGGCCTGCCGAACAGCGAAGGCAATCACGGCGAGGACGTCAAGGAATACTATTACTACCTGGATAGCACGCCGACGCATTCCTACATGAAATATCTCTACAAATATCCGCAGGCGGCATTTCCTTACGCGGATCTCGTCGACACCAACCGGCGGCGGAACCGGTTCGAGCAGGAATACGAACTGATCGACACCGGCGCGTTCGAGGACGACCGGTACTTCGACGTCTTCGTCGAATATGCCAAGGACGGACCGGACGATATCCTGATCAAGATCACCGTCTGCAACCGCGGTTCCGAGGCGGCGGACCTCTCGCTGCTGCCGACGCTGTGGTATCGCAACACCTGGTCGTGGGGCGGCAACCCGCCGAAGCCGGCACTCTCCGGCCAGCCGGCGACCAACGGCATCGCGGTCATCGAGGCCCGGGACGAGCGGCTCGGCGAACGCCGGCTGTTCTGCGACGGCGCGCCGGAGCTGCTGTTCACCGAGAACGAGACCAACACCCAGCGCCTGTTCGACACGCCGAACGCGCAGCCTTTCGTGAAGGACGCATTCGACCGCTACGTCGTCCACGGCGAGGCGAGCGCGATCAACCCGGCGCGCACCGGCACAAAGGCCGCAGCCCTCTACCGCCTTCCGATCCCCGCCGGCGCCGCCGCCGAAGTGCGGCTGCGGCTGAGCCCGTCGGCCCCCTCCGCCTCCAGGCAGGGCAAGGGCAAAGGCAAGGCGGCCGGGCCGTTCGGCGACGCCTTCGAGCAACTCCTGGCCGAGCGCAAGGCGGACGCGGACGCGTTCTATGCCTCGATCACGCCGGCCGGAGTGAGTGCCGACGCGGCGCAGGTGATGCGCCAGGCTTTGGCCGGCATGCTGTGGAGCAAGCAGTACTTCGGTTACGACGTGCTCACATGGTTGAAGGAGCACGGGATCGACCCCTACCGGGAACGGGCGCGGACCATCCGCAACCGTGAGTGGTCCCACATGTTCAACGACGACGTGATCTCCATGCCCGACAAGTGGGAATACCCCTGGTACGCCGCCTGGGACCTGGCGTTCCACGCCGTGCCGCTGGCCATGGTCGATCCCGAGTTCGCCAAGAAGCAGCTTGTTCTGATGCTGAGCGAGCGCTACCAGCACCCGAACGGTCAGATCCCCGCCTACGAATGGAACTTCGGCGACGTCAACCCGCCGGTGCATCCCTGGGCGACGCTGTTCGTCTATTCCATGGAGCAGGGGCAGCATGGCCGCGTCGACCTGGAATTCCTGAAGTTCTCCTTCCAAAAGCTACTGATGAACTTCACGTGGTGGGTGAACCGGAAGGACATCGAGGGCAACAACCTCTTCGGCGGCGGCTTCCTCGGGCTCGACAACATCGGTGTCTTCGACCGTTCCTCTCCCCTGCCTACGGGAGGCTACCTGGAACAGTCGGACGGCACCGCCTGGATGGCGTTTTTCTGCGCCTCGATGCTGGGGATCGCAACCGAGCTGGCTGCCCACGATCCGGTCTACGAGGACCTTGCACTGAAGTTCTTCGAGCATTTCATGCGGATCGCGGGGGCCATGGACCGGGTGGGCATCCATAACGACGAGCTGTGGGACGAGGAGGACGGCTTCTTCTACGACCTTCTGTACATGCCGGGCGGGCACGTCACCCGACTGAAGGTGCGCTCGATGGTCGGCCTGCTGCCGCTATGCTCGGCGGTGCTGATGCCGGGTGACGCCGTCGAGCGCCTGCCGGCGCTGAGCCGCCGCGCGCTCGACTTCATCGAACGCAATCCGGACATCATGAAGAACATCGCCGATCCGCGGGTGCCGGGGGTGGCCGGACGGCGCCTGATGGCCGTCGTGGGCGAAGACAAGCTGCGGCGGATTCTGGCGCGCATGCTCGACGAGAACGAGTTCCTGAGCGACTACGGCATCCGCTCGCTCTCCCGCTGCCACCTGGACGATCCGTACGTCTTCTCGGCCGGTCGGGAAGCCTTCAAGGTGCAGTACGAGGCGGCGGAATCGACCAGCGGAATGTTCGGCGGCAACTCCAACTGGCGCGGCCCGATCTGGATGCCGGTCAACGTGCTGCTGATCCGCGCGCTGCTGACCTACTACCTGTACTACGGCAACGACTTCAAGGTGGAGTGCCCAACCGGCTCCGGGCAGATGATGACGCTGTTCGAAGTGGCCCGGGAAATCAGCCGCCGGCTGGTCAGCATCTTCGAGCGGAATGCCGCCGGCCGTCGCCCTGCGTTCGGGGATTCGGCAAAATTCCAGGATGACCCGCACTGGCGGGATTACCACCTGTTTTACGAGTACTTCCACGGCGACAACGGCGCCGGCATCGGTGCCAGCCACCAGACCGGCTGGACCGGGCTCGTCGCCAAACTGATCCAGCTGTTCGGCAGCCTCGACGCCGACAGCTATCTGCAGTCCTGCAGCACGCTGATGCCGATGGTGGCGCAGGTGCCGGAAACGGTGACGGCCTGAGGCGAAAGGCGAGGGTGGGGCGGGAGATCGAGACTGCGGCCAGACAAATGGCCGCCGGCGGCGGGAGGGCGGTGCCGTAGCCCGGCCCGCTGCCGTTTCCCTGCCCGGCTCAGCCCCGGAGGGTCAGGGACAGGGGAACGAAGGACCCCGCGGCCGGATCGGGCAGGAACGCCGCCGGCCAGCCCGGCACCCCGCCCGCCACCGCCACGATCAGCCACACCAGGTCGGCCTCGAACGCTCCGTCGATATCCCGGGCGGACGGAAACGGCGGCGCATCCGGGTGCGAGTGGTAATGGCCGACGATCTCCTCGGGGCTGCCGCGGAGCCGGCGGATCAGGGCGAAACGCAGCGCCGGGTCCACCTCGAACCGATTGTGGCGCGGCGGCGGCGCCACGTTGTCGCTTTCCGCCACGTCGGTAATCTCGATGAGCCCGCCGCCCTCGCGCCGGCCGATCAGCAGTCCGCAGCATTCCTCCGGATACGCACCCTCCGCAGCCTTCGCGATCCGCGCCCGTGCGGCCGCCGGAAGCAGGAGCGACGGAGAGCGGATCACGGCCGGAAAACGAACGTCCCCAGCAACGTCCCTGTCGCGGGATCGAGCACGAGTACGCGCTCGCACAGGCCTACGGGGCCGGTGCGGACAAATAGGCGGCCCGGCTCGCTGCGGAGTTCCGCCAGCGTGCAGCCGGCCGGCAGTTCGACGCGCACCTCGCCGAAGCCGGCGGCGCTGGGCGGCGCACCGGCATCAGCCGCGGCACCAGGCGCAGCACCGGCCGGCAGCTGCGGCGGGACGCCGGTCACCGGCGCACCGATATCCCCCTGCGTGGACAGCTTGCTGTAGAATCCCCAGGCGAGCAGGCCCAGGCTGACGACGATGAGCGCGCCCATGCCCGCGACCAACACCTTCAGGCCCTGCATGCGATCCGTCCGCGACCAATGATCATGACCGGGACCACTTACACCGTCACCGTCACCCCGGACAAGGCGGGAACCAGGCTGGACCGCCTGCTGGCGGATGCGGTGCCGGAGATGTCGCGCACGCGCCTGCAAATGCTGATCGCCGAAGGCTGTGTCACGCTGCAGGGCCAGGGGCTCGCGGCCGATCCCGCGGTGCGCGTGCACGACGGCCAGGTCTTCGTCCTGGTGGTACCGGCACCGCCGCCCGCCACGCCGACGCCGCAGCCGATCCCGCTTGCGATCGTCTACGAAGACGAGGCGCTGATCGTCATCGACAAGCCGGCGGGGCTGGTGGTGCATCCGGGCGCCGGCAATGCCGACGGCACGCTCGTCAACGCGTTGCTGGCCCACTGCGACCGGCTGTCGACGATCGGCGCCCCGCTGCGGCCTGGGATCGTGCACCGCCTGGACAAGGACACCAGCGGCCTGCTGGTCGCCGCCAAGACCGATGCCGCGCACCTGGACCTGGCGCGGCAGTTCGCCGAGCACAGCATCGAACGAGCCTATCAGGCGCTGGTCTGGGGAAATCCAAAGCCGCCCGCGGGCCGTATCTGCAACGCATTGGGACGCAACCCGCACGTTCGGACGAGCATGGCGGTGGTGCGGCGTGGCGGAAAGGCGGCGGTGACGTGCTATCAGACAATGCAATCATTCGGTTCCGCTGCGAGCCTCCTGGAATGCCGTCTGCAGACCGGCAGAACGCATCAGATTCGCGTGCACATGTCATCGCTGGGCCATCCGATCGTGGGGGACGGGACCTATGGCGGTCGGCATCGGAAGCACCCCGGGACCACGGTGGGCAGCGCCTTGTGCGAATTCCCGAGGCAGGCACTTCACGCTTATTTGATAGGGTTTCGCCACCCAACGAGCCACGAAACGCTGCGATTCTCGTCGCATTTACCCAGCGATTTTAGGCAGTTGCTGAATTTGTTAGAGCAAATGTAGCTAGCGGTATACCAAAGCCACTAACTCAGTTATTGTGAGTGTACGTGACATGTCTCTCCATCGAAGACCCGAAGGTGGGGGCAGAGAGAGTTCCTGCTGGGCCCCTGGAAAGAGGAGTTGAGAGATGCCGGGACCCGCGTTTGACTTAAGTCTGTCGCCGGATCGCAACTTGGCGCGTTACCTGCAGAACATTCGGAAATTTCCGATGCTCGAGGCCGCGGAAGAGGCAGCGCTGGCGAAACGCTGGGTTGACCACGGGGACGAGCAAGCCGCGCACAAGCTCGTCACGAGCCATTTGCGTCTGGTCGCCAAGATCGCCATGGGCTATCGCGGGTACGGCCTGCCGCTGGGAGAACTGATCTCGGAAGGCAACGTCGGCATGATGCAGGCGGTGATGCGCTTCGATCCGGATCGGGGTTTCCGTCTCGCTACCTATGCCATGTGGTGGATTCGCGCGTCGATCCAGGAATACATCCTGCATTCGTGGTCCCTCGTGAAGATGGGCACGACGGCGGCGCAGAAGAAGCTGTTCTTCAACCTGCGTAAGCTGAAGGGCCAGATGCAGGCGATCGAGGACGGCGACCTGTCGCCAGAGCACGTGACCACCATTGCCACCCGCCTCAACGTCGCCGAAAACGACGTGATTCAGATGAACCGGCGGATCGGCAACCCCGACGCCTCGCTGAACGCACCGCTGCGGGAGGAAGGTGATGGCGAGTGGCAGGATTGGCTGGTCGATCCCGAGGAGAGCCAGGAGATTCGCCTCGCAGGCTTCGAGGAAGTGCATTCGCGGCGCGAGCTGCTGACAGGCGCGATGCAGGGGCTGACCGACCGGGAGCGCCAGATCCTTTCCGAGCGGCGGCTGAAGGATAATCCGACGACGCTGGAAAGCCTCAGCCAGCGCTATGGCATCTCCCGGGAGCGGGTGCGGCAGATCGAGGTCCGCGCGTTCGAGAAGTTGCAGAAGTCGGTCAAGAACGCGGTGATCGAACAGCGAGTGGCACACTGAGGCCGCGAGCGGGACATATCAGGCATCTCCAGACCAGATTTGTCCCGCGAGCGCGCCATTGTGGCCGACCGGATCGGACCGACCAGTGCCGCGATGATCAGCCGAGTCCCGAAGCCGGGGCCTTTGGGCTCTGCCGGATGACGTCCCCCGCTTGCGACCGGCTGCCCAAGGGGTTGCTCGGAGCGGGGTTCGCCTGAGGCGAGGCGGCGACCGCGTTGCCCCACTTCGCCACCAGCTCTTCCTGCAATTCGCGCAGGGCCGTGATCTTCCGGTCGCGTTCTGCGTTGTACATGGCGTAGACGAGGCGGGGTATAAACGTCGCCAGCACCCAGCCCAGCCCGGCTGCGCCGTACATGATCGTCATCGGGAAGACGATCTCGACCACATTCGACCGCGAGCCGATCCCGCCCGTGATCCATACGATCGCCAGGAAGGGGAACACGCCGGCCACGTTCATCCCGCCGATCGTCACCGCCATCGCCTTGTTTTCGCCCCAGTCGGCGAGAACGGCCGCGAACGTCGGCAATAGTCCGCACATGGCGACGACGGCGGCGACCGGCGACACCACGCCGACCACCGCCACGCCAGCGGCCACCGCGATCACGCCCAGCGACCGCGTTCCCGATCCCCTTGCTTTGCCTGCAGCACCGCCAGCGGACGCACCGCGCGCTTTCGCCATGCCCGTTCCCCGTCCTCACTGCATTGCGAACATCAGGCTGATGCAGACCGAGGCGATCGCGGCCAGGCAGGCGATGATGGAGGCGGTCTGCAGCCCCGTCGTTTCCGCCAGCCGCCGGCGTTGCGCCTCGCCCTTCTGCAGCCGCAGGATCTCGGCCGACGCCCGCTCGTAACGGGTCATCGCCGACTCGAAGCCTTCGCGGTCGCGCCGCCGCCGTTCCGGATCGCCGACGGCCGCGTGGAGCAGCTTCAGATCCCCCGCCTCCACCGCCCGCTGCACCTCCTTCTCGACCGTCTCTCGGAGCTCCCGGTTGCGAAACTCGGCGACGACGGGCCCCACCGTCCGTCCCGCCCAGCGGGCGAGTCCAGGCAGGTTCGGCGCCGGCCAGGACTCCAGAACACGCGCCAGCAGGGTCAGCCCGCCCAATAGCTGCGTCGGCCCATGGGTGTCCGCCAGCATCGACAGCGCGTCGCCCACCAGATCGCGTGCGCGTGCGGCGACGAACGCCGCGACGTGCCGGTCGACCGGCCGGGTCGCTCCCTGCGAGCCGGACACCGCTTCGAGCGCCGTCAGCAGCGTGCGCACCTCCATGACGCACTGTCCCTTGAGCAGAGGGCTCAGACAGGGCAGCGTCCGGTTGGTTTCATAGAGCACGCGTTCGATGCCGAAGCCGGGCTCGGGATTGCGGACCCACGACGCAAGCGCGCCATACTTCGGCCCGGCACTCGGCCCGGCACTCGGCGCGGTACCCGTGGCGGGTGTTGCGGGTGCCGCCACGACGCCCGCGACCGCGGATGCTTTCGCCGCCCCGGATGTCTCCGCCTGGCCGGGAGGGCGGTATCCGGATTCGGCCAGGCGGAGAGCCAGTGCTTCCGCCGGGATCTGTACGGCAGCGCCGCGCAGCATCAGCTCCGCCAACGCCGGCCCGAAGCCGTCGAGGGCAAAGGCGAAGCCGCGATGGCGAATGGGTGCAGCGGGATCGAGCGCGAGTGCGGCCTTGGCCACCAGCAGGTCGTCGCCCCCCCCTTTTCCTTCGTCCGACCCGGCGGCGAGCGAAGCGATGTATTTCGCCCGCGGCGGGTCGTGCAGGCTGTGGCGCACCCACGTCTCCAACGCCCCGCTGCGGATCGCCATCGCCGCCTCGGGAATGCTCCGGGTCATCGCGAAGGCGATCGAGCGGGGGCTGGACCAGTTCCCGCCGCCGAAGGCGAACGCCGTGTCCGGCAGGCGCCGGTTGGTGCCGACACGGGTCGAGGGCGGCCGGCCGCCCAGCCACGCCTGCAGGTCGCGCAGGCTCCAGCGCTCCGAGAGATCGTCGCCCAGCATGCCGCGCAGCGGGTCTGCAAGGTGTGCCGGCACGCGCAGGCCCGCGGTCAACGCCAGGTAGCTTCCCCGCTCCGTCTTCGCCAGCAGCAACTGCTCGTCGCTGCCGGTGCAGCCGAAGTCCCGGCCGGTGACCAGCGACAGCAGCGTCACGCCCAGCGCGTAGATGTCGTCGGCGATGTCGCCGAGGCCGCGGCCCGCCGGCACCGCCATGGCCCGTTCGATCGGCTCGAACGCCATCGGCTGGTCGTACCCCGCGGGGCCCGCCACGGCATCGCCCAGAACCGCCGAACTGTCCCCTTCCGCCACCAGCCAGAGGTTGTCGGGACGGATCGCCCGGTGCGCCATGTTCGCCTCTGCGAGGGCGTGCAGGCCGTTCGCGATCGGCCGCAGCAGCCGGCGCGTCAGGTCCAGGTCGCTTGTACGTCCCCCGCGGCGCGCGAAAACCCGGCTGGCCGGGCCGCCTTCCGGCCGTTCGTAGACGAGCGCCACCGGTCGCCCGCCGGCCGACGGCCACGCAACCGGGCCCCAGTCGACCAGCTTGATCAGCCCTGGCAATTCCACGCGCTTGAGAATGGCCGCCAGGTTGCCGCGAAACGGCACACCGCGGTTGCAGACGAGGCCGAGCATGGGGCGCTCGGGACGGGTGCGGTCGCGCGTGGCGAACGCCGCGGCGCTGCGACGCTCGAATTCGGGAAGCGGCGTATTCGGATCGATCTCGAAGCGATTGGCGAGCACAACGGGTGCGGAGGGTGCCGACCCCTGGTCCGTCAGCGCCGCGGCCGCATCGCCTGCCGATCCTGCCGCCATTGCCGAAGCTCCCCGATGGCAGCGGGCGGCCCTGCCGCCGCGCCTGCTGCGGCACAAGGTTAGGTCAGGGGTGATTAAGGGTGGATTAACCACGAAGCGGGCCCTTGCCACTGCCGCTGCCGGAGTCGTAAATGGCGACCGCCCCGCGCTCGGACCGCAGGCCGGACCCGGGTGGACCGGGCGGGCTCGGCGCGCCGGCAATGGGAGGGCACCCCGCCTTCCGGGCAGCAAGGAGCGGCCATGGGACTGAACGTCGCCATCCAGATGGATCCGATCGAGGGGATCAACATCGACACCGATTCGACGTTTGCGCTGGCCCTGGAGGCGCAGCGACGCGGCCACTCCCTGTGGCATTACCTGGCGCAGGACCTGACGTTCTCCGCCGGGCAGGTCTATGCGCGGGCGAGCCCGCTGACGGTGCAGCGGCAACGGGGGGATCATTACCGGCTCGGGTCCGCCGAGATGCTCGATCTGGCCGCCGTGGACATGGTGCTGATGCGCCAGGACCCGCCCTTCGACATGGCCTACATCACGGCGACTCACATCCTGCAGCACATCCACCCGCAGACGCTGGTGGTCAACGATCCGGTCGAGGTGCGCAACGCGCCGGAGAAGCTGTTCGTCACCCACTTCCCCGAGCTGATGCCGCCGACGCTGATCACGTCGGACCGGGACGCGATCCGCACCTTCCGCGAGGAGCACGAGGACATCATCCTCAAGCCCCTGTTCGGCAACGGCGGCGCCGGCGTCTTCCACGTCGATCCCCACGACGACAACCTGAACGCCCTGCTGGAGATGTTCACCCAGCTCTACCGGGAGCCCATCGTCGTCCAGCGCTACCTGCCGGAGGTGCGCCAGGGTGACAAGCGCATCATCCTGATCGACGGCCGGGCGGCCGGCGCGGTGAGCCGCGTGCCCAAGGCCGGCGAGGCGCGGGCCAACCTGCACGTGGGCGCACGCGCCGAGAAGGCGCCGCTCACCCCGCGGGATCGGGAGATCTGCGAGACGATCGGCCCGGAGCTGAGCCGGCGCGGGCTGCTGTTCGTCGGCATCGACGTGATCGGCGACTACCTCACCGAGATCAACGTCACCTCCCCCACCGGGATCCAGGAGATCGGCCGCTTCGACGGCGTCTCGCTGGAGGCGCAGCTCTGGGACGCGTTCGAGGCCCGCTGGCAGGCGAGCCGGGCCTGAAGCCCGGGCAGGACGGAAGGTATCCGGGATGACGGTCGACCTGGCGTACCGGGAGTACGGCAAGGGGCCGCCGCTGGTGATCCTGCACGGGCTGTTCGGCTCCGCCCAGAACTGGCACGGGATGGCGGAGCGGCTGGCGACCCGCTTCCGGGTGTTCGCCTGCGACCTGCGCAATCATGGGCAGTCCCCCTGGTCACCGTCCATGGACTTCGCCGAGATGGCGGACGATCTGCAGACGCTGATCGACGCGAAGGGACTGGCGCCCGCGGTCGTCCTCGGCCACAGCGTGGGCGGCAAGACGGCGATGCTGACGGCACTCCGGCATCCTGATGACATCGAGGCACTGATCGTGGTCGATATCGCTCCCGTCGCCTACGACGCTCCGTTCCTCGGCTACATCCGCGCCATGCAGGCGGCGGACCTGTCGGCAGGGCGCCGTCGCTCCGACATCGACGCGGAGCTGGCGGGCGCAGTGCCGGACAGAGCGACGCGCCAGTTCCTGCTGCAGAACCTGACGGAGCGGCCGGGCGGCGGCTTCGCCTGGCGGATCAACCTGACCGCCCTAGCCCGGCACATGCCGACGCTGATGGACTTCCCCGACACGTCCGATCTGGCCTACGAGGGCCGGGCGCTGTTCGTCAGCGGTGCCGCCTCCGACTACATCGGCCGACACACGCACGGTGCGATCTACGAACATTTTCCGCAGGCCGAATTCGCGGTGATCGCCGACTCGGGCCACGATCCGCATGTCGAGCAGCCCGACGCGCTGTTCGAGCGGATCACCGACTTCCTCGACAGCAGCTACGCCTGATCCGGTCCACCCCGGCTGCAGCCTGCCGTCACTCAGCCGCGTGGCAGCGTCACCTCCCAGATGTCCTGGGCGCCCCCGTAGTCGAGGACGTAGATCCGATTGCCGACGATCTCGGCGTCGATCGGATTGTTGAAGGCGCGGACGACCCGGGTCGCCCGCACCCGGTAGGTTTCGCCCGTCTTGGTGAGATCGAGATGCAACAGGTCCTGGCCCGGATCCCGGAACGGGCCGGCGACGCCGTCGCCCACGGGATCGCCCCGGGTCCAGCTGAGCATGAAGCCGTCGCCCCGGAACGGTGCGGCGAGCACCCGCCCGGTATCGAAGACGATGCCCAGCGGGCTGCGGTGGGGGGTGAAGCTCGAAATCGTGCCCCCCTCCGCGCTCGCGTCGCGGAGAGCGCCGCTGGCCGGGTCGCGGAAGCTGTCCCCGTGCGGACCGACGCTGGCGATCGGCTCGATCAGGGGCGTCGCCGGACGCGGCGGAAACGTCGGATCGTTTCGGTAGTAGCCCTGCCGAACGGCGTTGAACAGAGGGTTCAGGAGCAGATCGGCGGCGGGGTCGTAGTCGGCGACCTGCTGCGGGTTGTCGAGGCCGCCGATCCGCCAGGGGAACCCGTAGTGCCGCCCCGGGCGCAGCCAGTTCAGCTCGTCCGGCATATCCCGGTCGGGGCCGTTGTCCGGACCGATGAGGTCGCCGTTGGGCGCGAACGCCATGTCGTAGGTGTTGCGCGTACCTTCTGCGAACAGGTAGCCGTTGTTCCGGAGCCAGCCCCGATTGTTCCGCAGGAAGATGTCGCTGCCCGAGGTGGGCAGGCGCAGGATGCAGGCGGTCAGCCCGACCTCGCGCACGCCGGGATAGAGGCCGCCCACCGACTGCACCTCCCCATGGTCGGTGCGCGAGCCGCTGTTGATGTACAGAAAGGCGCCGGCGGGATCGACCGCCATGCCGTTCAGCCGATGGTCATAGGCGGTTCGGCTCTTCGGATAGGGCGCCGTGCGCGCCATGATCGACCAGGTCCGCGTCCCGTCCGTCTCCGGCACACCCTTGACCACCGTGGCCTGGGTCCGCGTCCCCGGCACGTCGGCGTTGCCGACCAGGTACATCGTCCCGTCGCCGCCGATGGTGAAGCCCTGCACGTTGTTCAGGCCATGCGTCGCCGGGCTGTAGACGAAGGCGCTGCTCCCCGCCACCGGGTCGAGCTGGTAGATGCCGCCGGTGCGCTTCAGGTAGTACAGCGTGCCGCTGCGGGGGTCCTTGACGAGGCGCGTGGCGGGCGCATTGGCGGTGGTTGCCGTGGACATGACCCTGCGCACCTGGACGTCGGTGCGCGAGGGCTGCGGAATGGTCTGCGCACCGGCTGCGGCGGTGATGCACAGCGTTGCTGCGACCATCAACGTGCCGCGGGCGGCCGTCCGGGAAACCCGCCCGTTCCACCGACCGTGTGATCGTCCCGGCATCTTCCCCCTCCCCAACTCCGCACGCGCTGGCCGCGCATCGCAAGTCCGCGTGCATGGCCCGGTTTCAGCATGCTACCCCGCACCGGCAGGGGGATCCATACGGCGCGAATCACGGCATGCCAGTCGCTGCGGCGAGCCGATCCCTGATGGAGAACGCCGGCCGCCACATCGGCGTGCGCCGGCGCAGAACGAAGGACAGGTTCGACGACAGTCCGTTGAACGGCCGTTGGATTCAGGGTGGTGGTGGCACTGGTGAGGGTGCGGCCGCGGAGGGTCGGCGGGCGCTAGTGTTCCGATCGCGAAGTCCTTACGATCACGCGGGTAGGCGGCGGGTGATCGTGATGGGCAAGGCTGCGGTGGCGATCGGGTTGAGTGCGGCTGAGCGGCAGGAACTGGAGTCGTTGGCGCGG